>WNFF01002389.1_pt1 | contig 16508 bp, 10 predicted proteins | sample 5400441 | NCBI WGS metagenome assembly WNFF01 (sample SAMN13153345, study PRJNA577476) | soil metagenome | isolation source: 120 cm saprolite under Douglas fir tree site 2 hole 3 replicate 1 | place: USA:California | collected 2015-04-18 | reverse complement strand
CGAACTGCAATCGGAATTGCAGGCGCTCGCGGGCCCGTCCGCGGGACCGAACGGCGGACAGATTTACATTGACGGCTTCACCGGCGGACAGTTGCCGCCCAAGTCTTCCATCCGCGAAATTCGCATCAACCAAAACCCGTTTTCCGCGCAGTTCGACCGCATGGGCTTCGGCCGCATTGAAGTCCTGACCAAGCCGGGCACCGACAAGTTGCACGGGCAAATCATGTTCAACGACAACCATTCATTCCTCGACGCGCTGAATCCATTCGCGGCATCGGAGCCCGACTTCGATTCGCGGATGATCAACGGCAGCGTCGGCGGTCCGTTGAGCAAAAAGGCTTCATATTTTGTCAGCATTGAGCGCCGCGACATCCATGACGCCGCGGTGATCACGCCGAGCGCGTTCACTAACGCGGGACTCGCTCCCGTTGCGGTGTTGAATCCGCGTATCCGGACGAATCTAAGTTCGCGTCTTGACTACCAGCTCAGCACCAACAACACGGTCATGGTGCGCTACCAGTACACGCAAAACACCGAAAAGAACAATGGGATCCAGCAGCTGACATTGCCGTCACTGGCGTACAACCAGACCGGCAACGAGCAGAGTGTCCAGATCAGTGACACGCAGGTACTGAGTCCGCACGCCGTGAATGAGACGCGCTTTGAATGGGAGCGCGGCGTCACGGACCAGAATTCCCTGAGCACTCTGCCTACGATCAGCGTGCTGGGGGCATTTACCTCCGGCGGCAATCCGCTCGGCATCAACGACTCCATCTCGAACCACTACGAGTTGCAGAACTACACGTCCGTCAACAAGGGCGCGCACTTCATGCGCTTTGGCGGAAGGCTGCGGGCGACCGCGCTCTCCAGTACTTCCAACCAGAACTTCAACGGGACCTACACCTTCGATTCGCTGGCCGCATTTCATAACGGCACTCCGCGGCAGTTGATTATTTCGACCGGCCAGCCGCTGATCAAAGACACCTTCGTCGACGCCGGCGTTTACGCGGAAGACGATTGGAAGTTCCGGCCCAACATGACCCTGAGCTACGGCCTGCGCTATGAAACCCAGAACGGAATCGGCGACCACGGAGACTTCGCCCCGCGCGTGGGTTTTGCCTGGGGTATCGGCGGCAAAAAGGACACTCCGCCCAAGACCGTGGTCCGGACAGGCTTTGGCATTTTCTACGATCGTTTCGGCCAGAACTTGATTGTGAATACCGAGCGGCTCAACGGCCAGAACCAGAGGCAATTCGTTATTTCCGATCCCGCGGTGTTGGCCGCCGACTTTGCGCAATATCCGAATGTCCCCGCGCCGAGCGGAACCGCGACGGTGACCAAGTATCAGATAGACCCGAACCTGCGTACGTCTTACACCATGCAGGCGGCAGCTTCGGTGGAGCGCCAGCTTTCGAAGAGCGCGACTCTTTCAGTCACCTATTTGCATTCACGCGGCGTGCACCAGTTTTTTGCCTTCAACACCAATGCGTTGCTCCCGAACTCCACGCCGATATATCAGTACGAATCGGATGGAATCTTCAAACAGAACCAGTTGATCACCAGCTTCAACGTCCGGATGGGCGCCCGACTCAGCATCTTCAGCTACTACTCGCTGAGCTATGCCAACAGCAACACCGGTGGGGCGGGCAATTTTCCCTCGAACCCGCTGCTCGGTCTCTCGGCCGACTATGGGCGCGCGGGATTCGATGTCCGCAACCGTCTCTTCCTGGGCGGGACAGTTTCGCTTGCCCACGGTTTCCGGGTGAGCCCGTTCATCGTTGCCAACTCCGGACCTCCGTTCAACATTACGCTGGGGCAGGACCTGAATGGAGATTCCATCTTCAACGACCGTCCGGCCTTTGCCACCAGCGCGACAGCGCCGGCAAATTTGCGCCAGACCGCATTCGGCAACTTTGACGTTGCGCCCGCGCCCGGTGAAGCGCGTATCCCGATTAACTTCGGGACGCAGGCGGCCCAGTTCACTGTCAATGTGCGCCTGGCGAAGACGTTTGGCCTCGGTCCCAAGATTGAAAGCGCGAACCCCAATCCCGGACAGCGCGGCGGACAGGGTGGCGGCGCACCAGCAGGCGGACGCGGTCCCGGCGGCGGTGGCGAACGCGGCGGCGGAGGACGCGGCCCCGGTGGTCCCATGGGCGGCATGTTCTCGCCGGAGAGATCAACCCAGCGCTACAGCCTGACCTTCAGCGCCAACGCGCGCAATCTCTTCAACAAAGTAAACTCCGGTACACCGATCGGAAATCTGAGCTCGCCCCAATTCGGCCAGTCAACCGCGCTGGCGGGAGGCGTGTTCAATACGCAGTCGGCCAACCGGAGGGTTGACCTTCAGGTTATGTTCTCGTTCTAGAGGCGGAGACTAGCCTGAAGATCGGAATTTTCTGGGCTCATGAAATCGCACCCCGCAGCCAAGTGGCCGATGTCGCGTCTAATAAGACTTAAGACGTCTCACACCGGTTGAGAAATTGTACCGTGATCTTTGGCTCAAGCTACTGATTATAAAACAGTTGACCCGAATTTATTTTCTGATTCTACAAAGCAATGAAAAGTATGCTGTGTGACATCAAAAATACATATTGACACCACTTTTTGGGCGGGCGTACACTTGTTGACATGAGTCGAATCGCATTCACGCTAAGAATTGACCAGAAAGAGCGTTCCGCGCTCGAGAGCCTCAGCAAGATCGAAGGGCGCCCTATCAATCAGTTGCTGAACGAGGCCATCAAGAGCTACCTAAGCGGACGGGGGCAAAATGAGCGCACCTTGGAATCGAACCTGGCAAATCTTCGAGCGTATCGGAAGAAAGATCCTGGATTTCGGCGCGCTATCGCTGCGTTAGTGGAGGCCGAAGCGAGCCTTGAGGACCCGCTTGAAGGCGAGCTGATAGAGGGGCAGTTCATCGAGGGACAGTTCAAGTCGGCAGGGCCTGTGCAAAGCAAGATTCGAGAGCTTCTAGGTGCCTAACTGGGACGAAGACAGTCCCCAGTTGCGCAAGAATCTGGCGCGCGTCATGGAGGAAGTAGTCCGGGCGTCGGAACAGCGCGAGACCCCAACATTAGAAGCGGCAAAGCGTTGGCAAACCCTCATCATGGAGGGCTTGGACGTGCCCAGCTTGCGACTTGTCGGCGTGTTTCGGGGCGAAACCGGTCTCGAGAACGTCCAAGTAAGAGTCGGCGCGAATTATGGCGTGGACTCAGCAAATGTGGCCGAGGAACTAACACGCTTTGAAGCAAAGCTTCAAACACTGGTGGCCGCGCTGGACTCGCTGCTGCCGATCAGTCAGGAACCGGATGCGGACCAACTGGCGGCCATCGTTGATCTCTGTGCCTGGGTGCATGCCGAATGGGTGAGAATTCATCCATTTGCAAACGGTAACGGCCGCACTGCGCGCCTTTGGGCCAACAGCCTCGCAATACGTTATGGTCTGCCTCCTTTTGTCCGCTTGCGCCCCAGACCCAATGCGGGCTACGGGGACGCCGGTGCCAAGGCGATGCAGGGCGACTGGAAACCAACTGCGTTTGTCTTTTACCTGTTACTCGACTTACTCGACGATTTTCTAAACGGGCCTTAGTCCTAAAGGATAAGTACGGCCAGATTGGGGACGAAATTCTGGTTAGTTTGTTCGCTTTTTGTTCACTATATATAGTAAACTGCTTGTCTCATGCCCGTCGATGGTCAAACCGCGGAACAAGTCAACTGGCTCTTTGTTGACATGAATTCGTACTTCGCTTCGGTGGAACAGCAGGTCCAGCCGCAGCTTCAGAGAAAACCTACGGTGGTTGTGACGGTAGACGTGGACTCTACCGTTTGCATCGCGGCCAGTTATGAGGCCAAGGCCTTTGGCGTGAGTACGGGAACGCAGCTTGGTGAGGCGAAGAAGAGATGTCCTCATCTGAATGTGGTGGAAGCACGGCATGAAATCTATGTGGACTACCACAACCAAATCAAGAAAGCGGTGGAGAACTGTCTGCATGTTTCAAAAATCGTCTCCGTGGACGAAATGGAATGCCGTCTGCTGGGACGCGAACGCCAGCTTGACCAGGCGCGGGCGCTGGCTCGAGAGGTAAAACAAGCGATTCGCGGTGTAGGTGAGACTCTGCGTTGCTCCATTGGGCTTGCGCCCAATCGTTTTCTGGCCAAGACAGCTTCCAACCTGCAAAAGCCCGATGGACTCGTCAGCATAACCGCAAGCCAGCTTCCTGAAATTCTCTTTTCACTGAAGCCACGCGATCTGCCGGGAATCGGCAGCCGGATGGAAGCGCGTCTCCATCGTCTGGGAATCGAAACCGTGGAACAGCTCTGGCAGCTGGACATGGAACAGATGACGCAGCTCTGGGGCGGCGTGGTAGGTACGCGCTTTTGGTTGAAACTGCGGGGCAGCGATTTTGACGACCACGAAACGAAAAAAAGCAGCATTGGACACCAGCATGTGCTGCCGCCTGAACTGCGCACCATCGAGCAGGCGGCGGCTATAGGCAAAAAGTTGCTGCATAAAGCCGCTGTCCGCCTGCGTCAGGCCAAACTGGTAACCAGCAGCATGGCCATCTTTGTTATGTTTTCCAGGAAACAAAAATCCGGCGCTGAAGGCAGTCATTATTGGCTGCATCATGATCGCCCAGCGTGGGAAGCAAGTTTGCGCTTCCCCGCCTGCCAGGACACCTTGACCCTGGTAAACATCTTTCACGAAGCATGGAAAAGCTGCCCCCAGTTCAGGCCGGTGATGGTCAGTGTTGTTTTGCTGGACCTTATTCCAAAAGAAATGCAGAATCTGACGCTGTTTGGCGAAATGTATAACGAGCAAAAATTCGATCGCCTGGCTGAGACAATGGATGCGATCAATAAAAAATACGGGTCTACAACTTTATATCTGGGTGGAATTCACGATGTCCGCAAGTCTGCGCCGCCGAGGATCGCGTTTACCAGTATTCCGGACATGGACTTGAAGTAAGCTTCCGCACAGCTTATTCCCCTGTTCAAGGGTACAGAAAATCTGTGCGTCCTTATTCACCGCAACGGACGCGAAGGGCGCAAAGGACGGTTACTCATTGTGCTGATCACGAAAATTCTGGCGTAGAGACGTGGCAGTGCCACGTCTCTACCTTCAGATTCTTCCGAAACAAGAGTGCTCTCTAGCGGGTAGAGGTCCCTCGCTCCGCTTCCGGAGTTGGGATAAAGGCTTCTTGCAGCAACTCGACGATATGTTTGACCGGAAGCTTCATGCCGCGTTTTTCCACGCCGGCGCGAAGCTGAATCAAGCAGCCAACGTTAGCTGTGGCGAGCATCTGTGCTGAGTCGGTGACGGAGCTAACGTCGTCCATCTTGGCCTCAAGAATCTTCATGGAAAGTTCATTCTGCGCAACGTTGTAGACACCGGCGCTGCCGCAGCATTGGTCCGCATGGGGGAGTTCTACCACTTCGCAGCCGATCGCTTTGAGCAATTCTCTCGGCGCGGAACGGATACGCTGGGCGTGGGCCAGGTGGCATGCGTCCTGATAAGCGATTTTCTGGTTGAGCTTTTTGGGCGGCTCGCGCAGGCCGATTTTTGCCAGATATTCCGTTACGTCTTTTGCTTTCGCCACAAATTCTTTTGCGCGCTCGGCGTATGCAGGATCGTGCTCCAGCAGATCGTGATATTCCTTGAGCGTCGATCCGCAGCCGGCGGCGTTGGTCACGATGGCGTCATAGTCCGCGCTCAGGAAGACTTCGATGTTCTTGCGCGCGAGATTGCGTGCTTCATCGCGGAAGCCGGCATGAGAGTGCAGCGCGCCGCAGCATCCCTGGCCCGCGGGAATGTGGACTTCGATTCCATTTTGCGTGAGCACCTGCACTGTGGCCCGGTTCAGATGAGAGAACGCGACGTTGTTGATGCATCCGGCAAGGAACGCGACTTTACCGCGACGCTCGCCTACGGCCGGGAATACTTTGCCAATCTCGCCGAAGAAGAATTCGGAATCAATGCGCGGCGCCAGACGGTCCAGATCACTCATCCCCAGTAACTTCAGCAAGCCGGTTTTGCGTGCGAGCGTCTGCAAGCCTGAGCGCTGATAGAAGCGGGTCATCGCGGCCATAAACCGGAGCAGCGCAAAGTTGCGCAGGACTTTGCCGTAAAAGAATCCACGCAACATCCGTTGCACGAATGGCCGCCGGTAATGCTGTTCGATCTGCGCTCGCGCCCGCTCCACGATCTTGCCGTACTGCACGCCTGACGGACACGCGGTCTCGCACGCCAGGCAGCCGAGGCAGCGATCAATGTGCTTGACGAACGCTTCGCCCATGGGCAGCGTGCCTTCGTTCACGTGCAGGATCTGGTATATGCGTCCACGCGGCGAGTCCATTTCCAGGCCGAGCGTTTTATATGTAGGGCAATGGTTCAGGCACAGCCCGCAGTGTACGCAGGTTGAGAGCAGCTCCCAGGTTGGCTGGTCAGGGCCGGCAAACTCGGGCGACATTTCTCCTGTTCCGCGCACGGTATCGACTGTGGTCTGTTCAGACAATGAATCGTCCCCGGTTGAGAATGTTTTTTGGATCAAGCGCGCGCTTGACCGTCCGCATCATTTCGACATCGGTCGGCGTGGTGCCCCAAACGTCAAAGTGATTTTTGGCTTCTTTGGGACAATACGCCACCTCGGCCGACGATCCCTGCGGCAGGAGCGCGCGAAATGCCGAGACGCAGTTGGCATACTGCATGGCCGCGGGTGGATCAACCGGAAAGGGAATGAATGCCAGCACCAGATTTCCTGTTCCCGCCCGGCCGACCACCGCAGGAAGGAAGTTGTGCTCCGCTGCCGTGCGCTCCAGCGCCTGGATAGCGGAACCAACGTTTTGAATGGCCAGGTGCGTGTAGACGATGAGCGCATTCTGGTGCCGCGCGAGCACGTTGCGGTCAAAGTGCGAAATCCACGACCATTGCTGTGCTTCTGCGGGACCTTCTGATTCTCTTGTGACCGCGCTGCCGAGTTCGCGCTTGTAGCGTGCCAATACGTTGTCACTTCCGGCGGCGCGCAGAACGATCTGCCATTCCTTCGACGGTAACGCAACGGCGCGGCCGGGAGCATACTCGTCAGGATCACGTGTCACTGGCGGATCGCACAGATACTCCGACGCGCGCGGCGAGACAATCTCCATGCACATTGGAGCCAGCGGTGACGGCAATATTTTGTTGCGAAACGCGAGCGCCTCGTCGAGCGAAGCGAACGAGCAGACGAAGGTGCGCGTTTGCGCCGGCTTGGGGAAGACCTTGAAGTTGATCTGCGTGATCACGGCGAGCGAGCCATAGCTGCCGATCATCAGCTTCATCATGTCGTAACCGGCAACGTTTTTCACCACGCGTCCTCCGCCTTTGGCGACGCGTCCGTCAGCGGTAACGAATTGCACGCCAATGCAAAACTCGCGCAACCCGCCAAAGCTATGCTTCAACGGTCCGGTGGAGGCGGTTGCCGCCAAGCCACCCAAGGTTGCTGATTCGAGCGAAGACGCGTCATAGGGAAGCCACTGATTGTGCGCGGCCAGTTCACGCTGCACGTCGGCAAAGCACGTTCCGGCGTCAATCACCACGGTCAGGTCGCCGGGATCGTAGTGCTCAATCCGGTTCATGCGCCGGGTGGAGAGAAGAATGTCGACGCGATCGGGCACGCCGCCAATTTGCTGCTTGGTGAATCCACCCGCCGGCGCGACGATCAACTCGTGCGTGTTGGCGAACTTCATCACGGCGGCGACTTCTTCCGTTGAGGCCGGCGCAACCGTTACTGAAGGAACAACGCCGCTGATCTCGCGTGGTTCGTGCGAAACGTTGGCGTCGCCCACGATTGCCGCCAGTTCGTCATTCAGTGAAGTTGTGGTTTGCGCGCTCACACCGGAACTCCGGCCACGGGCTCGACTTTCGCTTTCGGCAGCGGACCGGTGATTTCGCGACAGGTGCGCGTCTCCGGCAGCATCTTCTGCGGATTGAGAATGGAATCGGGGTTGAAGGAGTTGCGCAGCCGGATCATCACGTCCAGATCGTCGTCAGTAAACATGGAGGGCATCAGGTTCATCTTCTCCATGCCCACACCGTGCTCTCCGGTGATGGACCCGCCCACGCTCAGCACGTATTGCATGATCTCTTTACTGGCCTTGCGGCTGGCCTTGAACTGCTCCGGATCGCGGCCGTTGAACAGAATCAGCGGATGAAGGTTACCGTCGCCGGCATGGAAGACGTTGCCAATAATCAAACCGTAAGCTTGACTGATGCGCTCGATCTCGGCCAGCACGGCAGGAATCTTGGTGCGCGGGATCACGCCATCCTGCGTGTAATAAGAGGATGAGATTCGCCCAATGGCGCCGAACGCCGTCTTGCGGCCGAGCCAGAGCAGTTGGCGCTCTTGTTCGTTCTTGGCGCGGCGGACCTCGCGTCCGTTTTGCTTGAGACACACGGCTTCCACCGCCACTGCCTGCTCTTCCACAACTTCGTTCAAGCCTTCCAGTTCGATCAGCAGCACCGCGGCCGCATCCAGCGGATATCCGGCATGAACGGCGGCTTCCACTGTGCGTAGCATCCAGCCATCGAGCATCTCAAGCGCCGCCGGAGTGATGCCGCTCTGCGTGAGCGCGACCACCGTCTTTGCAGCGTCGTCGACGGTGTTGAAAATCGCCAGCAGTGTGGCCACGCGCTCAGGCAGCTTCGTCAGCTTTACGATGATTTCAGTTGTCACCGCCAGCGTGCCTTCGGAGCCGACAAAGAATCCCGTCAGGTCGATACCGCAGGAGTCCTGCGCCCTGCCGCCGAGATCGACGATGCGTCCACTCGGTAGCACGACTTTCAATCCGGTAATGTGGTTGACCGTCACGCCAAGCGCCAGCGTGTGCGGACCTCCGGAGTTCTCCGCCACATTGCCGCCGATGGTGCAGGCCTTCTGGCTGGAAGGATCGGGCGCGTAGTAGTAACCGTACTTCGCGGTGGCATTGCTGAGCTCAAGATTGACCACGCCGGGCTGTACCACTGCGCGCTGGTTCGCGGTGTCAATCTCAAGAATTTTATTCATGCGCGCAAAGCCCAGGATGATCGATTCTTTCCGCGCAATCGCCCCTCCGCTCAGACCGGTGCCCGCGCCGCGCGGGACCACGGGAATCTTGTGTTCGCAGGCCAGCCGCATCACGCGCGAGACCTGCTCCGTATTCAGTGGCATCACCACCGCGCCGGGACGGCCTTTATCCACGCCCGCGTCATACTCATAGAGCATGAGTTCTTCGGGACGGTCGAGCACCGCCTCATTCCCAACGATCTTCCTGAGCTGACGGATGATGGAAGCGTCCATAAACAGAGCCTTTGGCGTGATTGTAACAATTCTGGCGAGATCGCGAGCGGCAACCCCGGCATTTCCTGACATCCGCCTGTAACCAATCCCAAAAATCCAAGTAATCAGTTCAGTAAGTCGGTCGCACTGTCCAAATCACTCCCGCGCAGTCAAATAATGGCAAGAGACGAATTGTCCGGGAACCGGAAGCTGATCGGTTTCGTAAGCACTCATGAGAGGCCAGTAATGCAGAATTTATTCGGCAATCTTCGTTATGTCTTAAGGCAGTTCCGATTGTCGCCTGTTTTTACCACGGCGGCCGTACTCACATTGGCTCTGGGAATTGGCGGGACTACGGCAATCTTTACGCTGATCCATGCGGTCATGCTGCGTTCTCTGCCGGTTGCTGATCCGGCGCAGCTCTACCGGGTCGGCGAGGGTAACGATTGCTGTGTGGAAGGTGGTCCCCAGAACGTGTGGGGCATGTATCCCTACTCTCTCTATGAACGCCTCAAAACCGAGACACCAGAGTTCGAAGAGGTGGCTGCATTCCAGGCCGGTCCGGGCCGTCTGAGTGTGCGTCGCGAACGCGTGGAAACTACGGCCCGGCCTCTGCGCGCCGAGTATGTCACCGGAAGTTACTTCTCCGTGCTCGGCATCGGGGCGTTTGGAGGACGCGTGTTCACATCGAACGACGACACGGTGGGATCACCGCCGGTGATCGTGCTCAGCCATCATGCCTGGCAGACTACTTACGGTGGCGACACTTCGGTGGTGGGCTCGTCCTTCATCGTCGAAGGGCGTCCCTTCACCGTGATTGGAGTCACGCCTCCCGGATTTATTGGCGAAACACTGCGCAGCGATCCTCCTGATCTGTGGATCCCGGTACAACAGGAGCCCATGATCGACGGCAACGGTGGGTTGCTGCACAGCCCGTTCTCGGCGTGGCTGCGCATGATCGGCCGTTTGAAGCCCGGAGCCTCCGTGGACGGAATGTCCGCGCGCCTCACCGGAGTGCTGCGGCAGTGGATGGAGCATGATTCGGCGTATCCCGCCAACTGGATGCCGGACATTGTGCGCCTGCTTCCCCGGCAGTCGATCACGGTGGTGCCCGCCGGGGGCGGGGTCGCCCTGATGAAGGAATACTATGGGCGCAGCCTGCAAATCCTGTTGGGTGTTTGTGGCCTGGTGTTGCTGATTGCCTGTGCCAATGTAGCGAACCTGCTGCTGGCCCGCGGCGTGGCGCGTCGCGGACAGACAGCGGTACGCATGGCTATCGGCGCAACGCGCGGCGAGATCGTCATGCAGGCGCTCACTGAGAGCGTACTGCTCGCGATCGGCGGCTCCATTGCCGGCCTGATTGTAGCGGTTGGAGCTTCACGGCTGCTGCTGGGATTGGCGTTTCAGAGCGCCCAGTTCGTGCCTATCAGCAGCGTGCCCTCCTTCACGGTATTAGGATTTGCTTTCCTGCTGGCACTGATCACGGGTATCGTCTTTGGCGCCGCTCCTGCATGGTTTGCCACGCGCACCAATCCGGCGGAAGCATTGCGCGGATCGGGCCGCAGCACCGGAGACCGCGCTTCATTTGCCCGCAAAGCTTTGCTCGTACTGCAGGCCACTGTTTCCGTTGTGCTCGTCGCTGGGGCAACCATGCTGGCGCGGAGCCTCAACAAGCTCGAGCACCAGGACTTCGGATACAAGGTCCCCGGACGCGTGCTGGTCTCTCTGCACAATCCGGGCAGTGACAACACGCCGGCCAAGCTGAGCGCCTTCTATCGTCAGGTAGAAGAGCGGCTCAATCGTTTGCCCGGTATACAGAGCTCAGGGATGGCGCTCTATAATCCGCTGACCAACAATTGGGGCGAGTACATTCTGGTGGCAGGTCACCCAATCCCTAAACTGAACGGTGACGGCGAAGCCGGCGCCTCATGGGACCGCGTGAGCGCCAATTATCTGCAGGACCTGGGCGTGACCGTGCTGCGCGGGCGCGCATTCACGCCAGCCGACAATGAAACCACGGCGCCGGTGGCGATTGTGAACGAGGCGTTCGTGAAACGCTTTTTCAAAAGCAGTGAAGACCCAATCGACCAGCATTTTGGTCTCGATCTCCCGGAGAATGTGAATACATTCCGCATTGTGGGCGTAGTGCACGATGCCAGGTTCGCCGGTTTCGAGCTGAACCTGCCGCCGCGTCCCATGTTCTATGTCCCGCAGACGCAGTGGGTTAACTACAAAGACCCGCTGATGCAGAAACTCGAGTTGTCCTCCCATTCGGTGGGCGGAATCCTGCTGGTGACCAACACGCCTCCCGGCACCGTCGAGCCGCTGGTTGCGCGCGCGCTGGCGGAGATTGACCCCAACATCACGGTTATGAACGTCAGGACCTTGCAGCAGCAAATTGATTTCTCCTTCCAGCAAGAGCGCTCGGTCGCAAGTCTGGCAGGATTGTTCGGAGTTGTCGCTCTCCTATTGGCCGCGATCGGACTTTACGGCGTCACCGCATACACAGTCGCGCAGCGTACACAGGAAATCGGACTGCGCATGGCGCTCGGCGCCGACCGCATGAAGGTGGTCCAACTGGTGCTGACTGGAGCCTCACGGCGCGTTCTCGCTGGACTCATACTCGGAGTGCCGCTCGCGATCGGCGCTGGACGGCTGATCTCTACACAACTCTACGGCGTTTCCTTCTGGGACCCGCTGGCGTTGAGCATGGCCGCGGTCGCGCTGGCGATCTCTGCTTTTTTTGCTGCGATCATTCCAGCCAGCCGCGCTGCGAGCATTTCACCTATGAGCGCGCTTAGAACGGAGTAGACAGAGTGGACTTGGTGGACCTTGTGGACGTGCTTGGGAATCAGAGTTTCTTTTACGGGCACATTCGGCGTGTCCATTCTTTTCCGTCCACTCTTTTTGTCCACTAAGTCCATCAAGTCCACCTTGCTACCAAAGAACATGAAAAGGGTAGCAGAATTGTTGAGTCACAAGCCGGCCTTCTCGCCCAGCACATGCCAGCGCTCATAGAGCTGATCGACCTCTTTTTGGGCCTCGTTCAGTTCCGCCTGAGCGACCAGAATTCGCGGTCCATCGCTCGCTATGGCCGGGTCTTCGAGCGCCGCCCGCCTGGCTTGCAGCAACTCCTCGGCCTGCGCGAGTCGTTGTTCGATGGTCGAGTACTCGCGCGCTTCCATGTAGGACAGTTTTTTTCTGGCCACCACAGAAGGCTCGGCTGGCTTTGGCTTTTCTGCTCGCGCTGGTTCTTTCGGTGTTTGACTCTCGGCCATCCACGTCTCCCACTGCGAGTAGTCGGCGAAGCGCTCGGCTCCTCCACGACCGTCGAATCCTAGGACTGTTGTGGATATGCGGTCCAGCATGTAACGGTCGTGGGTGACCAGCACCAGAGCGCCGCGATATTCCAGCAGACTCTCTTCGAGAATTTCCAGCGTAGGGATGTCAAGGTCATTCGTGGGCTCGTCGAGCAGCAGCACGTCGGCGGGTTGCAGCATGAGCCGGGCGATGAGCAATCGCGCACGCTCGCCTCCTGAGAGCCGTCCCACGGGTTGATTCAGCTGCTCGCCGGTAAACAAAAACCGCGAAGCCCACGATGCCACATGAATCACTCGGTCCTGATAGACCACGGCATCGCTGTCCGGCGCGAGCGCCCTGCGCAACGTGATTGCCGGGTCAAGAACGCGAGTCTGGTCGAAGCAGATGATCTGCAAAGTCGGCGCGCGGCGGACTGTGCCCGCCTCGGGAGCAAGTTCTCCCTGCAGCAGGCGCAGCATCGTGGTCTTGCCACTGCCATTCGGACCAACCAGACCGACGCGCATGCCATTGGTAATCGTGAAATCAATCTCGCGAAAAAGCTGACGGCCCGCGACGGAATAACTCAGGCCTTCAAGCTCCAACAGCCGCTTGGTCTGCCGCTCTGTGGCGGAGAAGTCGATCTGTGTCGTCTCCTGGCGCGAACGTGTCTTGAGATCGGCGAGCTTGCCGATCATCTCGTTGGCCTTGTCGATCCTGGCCTTGGACTTCGTCGTACGCGCCTTGGGGCCGCGCCGCAGCCATTCAATTTCCGTTTGGACGCGGTTCTCCAGAGCATCCTGATGTTTGGCCTGCGCGTGCAGATACTCTTCTTTCTTTTCCAGGAACTCGCTGTAGTTTCCCTTCACCCGCAGCAATCCGTCAGGATAAGCGCGATTCAGCTCGGCCACCTCATTGGCGACATTTTCCAGAAAATATCGATCATGGCTGATCGTCACACAGGCGAACGCGGCATTTGTCAGCAAGGCTTCCAGCCACTCAATGCCCGCGATGTCGAGATGGTTGGTAGGCTCGTCGAGCAGCAGGATGTCAGGGTGCTGCACCAGGCCCTCGGCGATCGCGAGACGCTTCTGCCATCCGCCGGAAAGACTCGCGGCCGCGGCGTCAAACTCCGCAAACCCGGCACGACCCAGGGTCTCTCCGATGCGGGCTTCGTGGTCCGTTTCCGGCACTCCAATGCGCTGCAAGGCCTTCTGCAACACCGACCGCACGGTTTCGCCCGGCTCAAAGCGCGATTCCTGCTCCACGTAACTGAGTCTGGTCAGCCGCCGGACCGCGACCTCGCCGCTGTCAGTCTCGAGCTCTCCGGCGAGAATGCGCAGCAGCGTGGATTTGCCCGCGCCGTTGGGACCGATCACTCCAATGCTATCTCTCTCGGAAACCGTGAAAGAAACATTTTGAAACAGAATGACTGCCCCAAAGGCCTTCGAAATACCCTGTGCATTAATAATCGGTGGCAAGTACCGGAATTCTCCTCAAGTGGCTTATGGAGAGGATATCAATAGAACACAGCAGCCCGTCCCGGCTCACATCAGCGGGATTCTGCCTGACTACACTCGCAAGCCTCAACGCGCGCAAACTCCCAAGGAGGCGGGTGAATCCAAGTCTTCCATTTCACTACGAATCACGTCGCCGATGGAAGACGCATGCCAGCTTGCCTCGAGTTCGCCCGGAGAGTCCGCGCCGATCTGCAGGACCTGCGTCCGCGAGACATGATCGACCTGCAGTCATTCATCTGGGTGTAAGGCCCGGCTGAATATGAGGAATAGATTTCTCGTCAAGCAGGCGCCGCCGATGCCGCCACGCTCTTCTCGGCTTGGCATTGCGTGGCCAGGGAGCATTTGATTCTCAAAGACCGAAGCACGGCATACAAGCCAACCAGGTTTGGCAGGTTGATCGCGAAAATCAACAGAGCGATAGACCAACTCTCAGTGACCATGGCGACGGAATAAATAGAGGTTGGAAGCCCAAACAGGCAACACCAAAACAGTGTCAGGAAAAACATCAATCGCCGCGGACCGTATTGACGGATCTTCTTAAAGAATCCGACAAACAGGGTCTTCCTCCAGGGGACAAGCTGCGGTCCATGCTCCTGATAGGCCAGTTCCGCCACTGCCCATGTGCGGAAGACCAGCACCGCGATTAACGTTGGAATGCCGAAGAATGCGAGGGCAAACAAGCCGTTACTGCGCGTTCCGAAGACGCCTGTGAGGGTGCTGTGCAGAATGGTCAGCAGGACCATGCCGCTCAGAAAGAACATGATCTGGCCCAGCAGCATTCTCCAGCTCTCCGGAAACCGCATCAGCAGAGCTCTCTCCAGCGCGCCGGCAACCTTGCGATATCCCAAACAGCGTCTTCGTTCTTCCAGGGCCCACGCGCGAAACAGCAGGACGACTGCCAGGAAAAATGCCAGCACCAGGAAGGTGAACGATCGCTGCAACGCAGAGAGAAAAATTTGCCGGGAGAACTCGCCGGTATCCTGCGCGACCCCCAAGTGAAACAGGTACCATCCGCAGCCCACGATCGACACATAGGCGAGAAGGTGGAGCACCCAGCCGCGCCAGTCTGCCGGACGAAAGGTGAGGAAGAGCTTGTCGTAAAGCTTCAAACTTGAGTTGGGATCCAGCCTGATTGCCGCCAGCCGCGCGTTTAGTTTTTCCACGTTGGCGAGACATTCCTGCAGGCAGGTCTGCGCAGCCTGGGCCAGAGAGTCCTGGTGCGCGCGGCACAACCGATCGTTCGCGAACTTATTCAGGCCTGCTCGAGCTCGCTGTTTCTCTTGGATAAGAGGGATCGGTTTTCCAGCAGGTCTGCCGAGGTCCTGGCTACCGCGATCACCGAACCCACTCCGCCTACAACGGAAACAATGGTCGTGAACACGGCCGGGGCCCAGTCCTTGACCTGTTTGACGTGGTCTGTAATGTCAGGACTTGCCTCGATCCACATGTCGGCCCACCTGCTTAAGTAGTGACGGTGAGCGGCGAAACGTTACATGTAAATCGCATAAGAACTGGTCCACAGCGTGGTCGGCAGAGTGCCCGGTTTGCGTGCGGTGATGATCACGTTGTAGTCGGCTGAAACCGGCAGTGAATCCAGAACTGACGCGCCCTCTGCCGGCTCAATCAGCGCCAGATATTTCAGGAAATCGTAGAGATAGGAATCGCCCTTGTAGTTGGGCGCCACAAACGCCAACTCGACGTTTTCTCCCGCAAAGTGCCAGGCCAGCGACGTGGCCATGGAGACGGCGTGCTCGTAGGCGGCGTCGCTGACCGCGCCGGGCGCGGGATTATCGAAGACCAGGCGGAGCCGGCGCTCGTCTTCGCGGGTGAACTCGCGGATCTTCAGCGTGCCGGTCTTGGCCGTGGCCTTCCAGTCGACGAAGCGCGCGGGATCCTCCGGCGCATGCTCGCGTATGCGGTAGAGTTCGGCGCCGCGTCCTTGCATGTAAGAGACGAACTCGCCGGTGATCATGGGCAGCACGTCGAGAAAGTCGCCCGCCTCGAGCAGTGCGGGGTAAACCACCAGTTCGCGCTCCAGGTTCACCCGGCGGCTCTTGGTGAGAAACGAAAACGGGAATCGCGTGGAGACGCCAAAAGTCCTCTGCGTATAGATTCCGCGGCGCGGGAATTGGAGGGGCACCTGCGCTTCCGCCGACCCGCGTGTGGGGACAAAGGTGAAATAGACCGGCTCGGTAAAAATGTCCGGGCCGCCGCCGGCGCCGGCCTGGTGGCGCAGCGTGTAATCCCTGAGGCGGACCCATTTGCGGTCTTTGGGAAAGACGAATTCCGTGCGCGCCCACTTCCAGTGCTTGCGCGCTTTTTCTTTGTCGGTTGGGCCGGAAACTTTTACCGAGAACGTCGGCATCCATCGCCGGGGATTGAGCAGACGTATGCGCGCGACCAG
>WNFF01006146.1_pt1 | contig 16515 bp, 10 predicted proteins | sample 5400441 | NCBI WGS metagenome assembly WNFF01 (sample SAMN13153345, study PRJNA577476) | soil metagenome | isolation source: 120 cm saprolite under Douglas fir tree site 2 hole 3 replicate 1 | place: USA:California | collected 2015-04-18 | reverse complement strand
ATGTGAGTTGCCACGCAAGCGACGAAAGCAACAGGATCACTTGACCGCCTGCTTAACCTAACGCCAATGGGGGCGACCCTTGTGGTCGCCCGGTTTTGCGCGCCGCGTCCGCCGGCAACAGGGGCGACACCTCCCTATGTTAGCGCCACAAGGGTCGCCCCTACCTTTTCACGATGCTCCGATCGCTTGAAGGCGCCCACCTGCATCGACTTCGATGTACAATGCCGTCCTCTTCCGATCCCTGACGCGAAGACGGTACCAAATTGATTTTGCCCAAGCGGGGGGAAACAGAAACACCGCAAGAGGAGGAACAACAATGTCCTTGTTCACTTTGAGGGAACGTGCGCTGGCCGGCGGCATCGTGGCCGGTCTTATGGGGGCGTGGACCGTGCTGGCGGTGGCGCAACAAAAGCCGACGCTGCCCATTTTCTCCTGGGACCTCACGGTCGGGTGGATCGGGGCCGGCGATTTCCGGCCCGTTCCGGGACGCGTGCCGCCCCTCACCAGCGATCCAAAGTATCCCTTTGTCCCCAACGGGCAGGGCCGGCAACCGACCTATCGGATCGCCGATCTCACCAACCCGAACCTGAAGCCATGGGTGAAGGAGGTCATGAAGAAGGACAACGACGAAGTCCTCGCCGGCAAGGTCGCCTTCACGCCGAGCTCGAGCTGCATGCCGGCGGGCGTTCCCGGTTTCCTGGCTTTGGCCGGCAACAACAACCCCGTGTGGTTCCTGCAAACCCCAAAACAGGTCTCGATCATCCGCGATGCCGATTCGCAGGTGCGCCGCGTCTATCTCGATGTGCCGCATTCACCGAATCCCAAGCCGACCTGGTACGGCGAGTCGGTTGGCCACTACGACGGCGACACGCTCGTCATCGACACCATCGGGCTGAACACCAAGACCTTCGTCGATGCTTACCGCACTCCCCACACCGAGAAGTTGCACGTGGTCGAGCGCTGGCGGATGGTCGACGACCGCCAGGCCATGGAGGTGACCTTCACGGTCGAGGACCCGGACACCTACTACGAGCCATGGTCCGGCATGCGACGCTACCGGCGCGTGCAGCGGCAATACATTGAAGAGATCTGCGCCGAGAACAACCAGCATCTGTTCGACTACAAGATACCGGTGGCCGACAAGGCGGAGTTCTGATCGGGACGGCGGTTACGACATGGGAGGCGGCCGCATGCTCGGCCGCTATTTACGGATTCCCGGTTTCTCCGGCGGGAGACCAGTTCGATAGCTAACGGCGTCCGTTCACGGGCCGGCCGGCAGGAGCACAAATGTGGTTCAATTGGGCGGTGCACCATAATCCCCATGCCGCCCGTCGGCCGCGGTAGTGTGCCCGTTCCGACACAGTCCGGCAAAAAACACTTCAGGGCTCGCGCCGGCGAATCGCGATTCGCGTCTAACACTCTAGTGGAACGAGGAAATTTTCGCCGTTGCGGGCCTGCCCGGATGGCCCCGAATCGACGGTAGCCGGCCCCTGTTCCGTTGACGAGACGCCTGCAGGCTGGGTAGATTGCGTTAAAGTTGTGACGTGCGGGTCTTGTGTGGGGGGCGCGATGCGGGGCGGCAAACGTGTGGGGGATCGGGGGCATTTAGCTGCCCCCTCTTTTAGTAAAGCTTACTGGCTGCGCCTGATGGCGGGCACGGTGCTAGCTGGCGGCTGGACGCTGGCGGCAGGACCGGCCCCCGTCCAAGCGCAGACCTGGACCGGCACGACATCGTCGGATTACAACACCGCCACCAATTGGACCTCGCCGAGCACGGTCCCGTCTGGTGGCTTGACGGCCACTTTCACCAACAACGCCGCGCCGACCTCGGTGAATGTCTCCGCCACCGTTACACCGGGTGGCTTCACTTACGATGCCGGTGCGCCGACCTATACGGTGACGGCGCCGTCGCCTTCTGCCAGCATTGCCTTCGTTGGGGCAGGCATTATCAACAATTCCGGCAATACACAAAATCTGGTTTCCTCTGGCGGAGGTACCATCCAATTCGGGGGTAGCGCCACCGCCGGCAATGCGACGCTCACTACTAACGGCGGCTTCATCCAGTTTTTCGACACGTCGTCCGGTGGGACATCTCAGATCGTCGTCAACACTGGCGGATTCCTGGTCGTTCAGAAGAGTTCGGGCGGATTGTCGATCGGGTCGCTGGCGGGCGACGGCGGCGCGGTCGCTTTTAGCAGCCAAGGCGGTGGTGCCGCGACACAATCCCTGACGGTCGGCAGTCTCAATACCAGCACCACTTACGCGGGCTCTATTCAAGATGTTGATGCAGTCGGCTCGCTGACCAAGGTGGGAACCGGCACGCTGACGTTATCTGGGATCAGTACCTACACCGGCACCACGACCGTTAATGCGGGGGGCCTGACGATTACCGGTTCGCTCGGCACTGCCGGTAGCCATACCTCGTTGCTCACTAACAACGGTACTGTGACGGTGGACAGCACCGGCACATTATGGGCCACGAGCGTCACCAACAACGGTACATTTACCAACAACGGGACCGTGCACGACGACCTGAACAACAACGGCACGGTCAATAACAACGGCAGTTTCAACGGCAACGTTGCGACCAACACAGGCACGATCAACAACAATAACGGCGGGACGTGGACCGGCAATGTCCTGACCAATGCTGGCACGATCAACAACAACCAGGGTGCGACGTGGATCGGCGATGCCAACAACACTGCGGGAACGCTGACCAACGCCGGAACCTGGACCGGCCGCATTACCAACGCCGGCACGTTCACCAACACGCTGACGGGGACCGTCAGCGCTGGACTCAACAATTCCGGTTCTGCATCGAATGCCGGAACCATCAATGGCGGCGCCACTAACAGCGGGACATTTGGAAATTCCGGCACTGTCAATGGCGGATTGATCAACACGGCCGGGACGACCACCAACAGCGGCACGATCAACGACGGTGCATCGGTATCCGGCGGGACTTTGACCAACAACAATTTGGTTGTCGGGACCGTTGCGATCTCCGGCACCGGTACGGTCAACAACAATGCGACGATCACGGGCGCAGTGAAGAATGCGGCGACGTTCAACAATAACGCGAGCGGCACGGTCTCGGGGCTGCTGACCAACACCGCAGGGACCACGACTAATGCGGGCCAGCTCAATGGCGGCGCCTCGGTGTCCGGTGGGACTTTGACCAACAACAACCTGGTTGTCGGGACCGTAGCGATCTCCGGCACCGGTACGGTCAACAACAACGCGACGATCACGGGCGCGGTGAATAATGCGGCGACGTTCAACAATAACGTGGGCGGCACGGTCTCGGGGCTGCTGACCAACACCGCAGGGACGACGACCAACGCGGGCCAGCTCAACGGCGGCGCCTCAGTGTCCGGCGGGACTTTGACCAACAACAACCTGGTTGTCGGGACCGTAGCGATCTCCGGCACCGGTACGGTCAACAACAACGCGACGATCACGGGCGCAGTGAATAATGCGGCGACGTTCAACAATAACGTGGGCGGCACGGTCTCGGGGCTGCTGACCAATACCGCAGGGACCACGACTAATGCGGGCCAGCTCAATGGCGGCGCATCGGTATCCGGCGGGACTTTGACCAACAACAATTTGGTTGTCGGAACCGTTGGGATATCCGGGACCGGCGATGTCGAGAACAACGCGACGATCACGGGCGCGGTGAACAATGCCGCAACGTTCAACAATAACGCGGGCGGCACGGTCTCGGGGCTGCTGACCAATACCGCAGGGACCACGACTAATGCGGGCCAGCTCAATGGCGGTGCGGTGGTGTCGGGCGGAACGCTAAACACGTCCGGAATAATCAATGGCGGGGTTAACAATTCGGCGATCGTCAATGCGTCTGGCGGTCAGGTCAACGGTACGATCGTCAACTCAGGGACGTTCAATGTCACTGGTCCAGTAACAAACGACGGTTCAGCGCTGCAGAATAGCGGCCTATTGGCGGTAAGCTCGACCGGGAGCTTCACCGGCATCGGGGCGTTGACGAACGCGAAGACGGTAACGGTGGCCGCGGGAGGCACGCTCGCGGCTGCTTCGATCGCGAACACCGCTGCCGGGTCGACCTTGACGAATGCCGGTACGGTTACGTCGGGCAGTGTGATCAACAATGCGGGCACGCTGACAAATTTGGCTACGGGCACGGTCAACGGCGGAGTGAACAACACCAACAATCTTGCGAACGCCGGGATCATTAACGGCGGGGTTTCGAACAGTGCGACGACGGGCAACTCCGGTATCGTCAATGGCGGCTTGATCAATACGGCGGGGACGACCACCAACAGCGGGACGATCAATAACGGCGTGACCGTGTCGGGGGGCACGCTGAACACCTCTGGAACGATCAAAGGCGGGCTGACCAACTCGGCGACGGTCAATGCACAGGGCACGATCAGCGGTGCAATTGCGAACAACGCCGGCACCTTCACGGTGACGGGTAACCTGACTGGTGACAATAAGTTCAGGAACGCGGCAGGTGCAGCGCTTGCGGTCGGGGGTAATTCGTTCACAGGCGTCACCACGCTGACGAATGGAGGACTAATTTCTCTGGCCGGCGGCACGATTGGCGATGTTGCGACCGACAATAGCGGAACGGTTGTGGCCACCGGCGTTTCGTCGATGACTGGCACCTTCAACAACCAAGCCGGTGGTGTCGTCGACCTCACGCAAGGGGCGGCGCCGACCACTAACCAGCTGAAGACCGGATCGTTCAACGGGCAGTCCGGTTCAGCCGTCGACGTCCGCTTTAACTTCTCGACCGTGACAGGCCAGGCAGGCTTGCTGACTGCCAACGGCACCAGCGGTACCACCACAGTGAACTACTTCAATGTCACCCCGGGCACCCAGGTCGTGTTGGGTAATGCCGTCACTGTCATCAAAGACACGACAGGGACCGGCACCCTCAACGCGACGGGGGTCACTGAGGCCTTCGGTCTCGTCAATGTGTCGGTGCAATCGGATGGCCACGGCGGCGCGGAGCTGGTGCGGAGCCTCAACGTCGGGGCGGCCGCGGCGCCGGGAGCCAGCGTCATGGCGGCGCTGTCGGCGATCGATACCAGCTTCCACCAGTCGACGGCCCCGTTCGTGGCATCGCCGCAGAGCCAGGACCCGGATAAGTGGGCGGGCGGCGTCTGGTCGCGGGCGACCACCGGTCAGACGACCACGAAATTGACGGCCTTTGAGAGCTTCGGCGGCACTTCCGCCCCATTGCGGGTGAAGACCAACTTCGATGCCTACGAGGTGGGCGTCGACACCGGCATATTGAATTTCGGCGGCAGCGGTTGGAACGGCCATTTCGGCATCATGGGCGGCGCCGTCATGGCCACCGCAAGCGAGTCGCTGTCCGGGTCCGGCACCTCGGTCAAATTCGACGTTCCGTTTGCCGGCGTCTACGGTGTTATGACCCACGGGCCGTTTTTCATGGACCTGGAGGCCCGCCATGATTGGGTGGACACCAAGGTCACAAACGTTACGGCAAACCTCAATGGTACCACGCTGAAGGGCCATGGCGACAGCGTGTCAGGCTCCGCCGGGTATCACTTCGATCTGATCAATAACTGGTTCATCGAACCGGCAGCCGGATTTGGCTTGACGCAGACCCAATTCGACACGCTTGCGACCAACGTTGGCCAAAGCGCTCAGGGGATCGCTGCGGGCACCGTCAATTTCGACTCCATTTTCAGCATGCTGGTCCATGGCGGCGCGCGGGTCGGCACCTCGTTCGTCGTGGCGGACACGCTGGCGTTGCAGCCGTTCGGAACGCTGAGCGTTTGGCGCGAACTGGGCGGGCAGTCCAGTGCCACGTTTGCGAACGGTGGCGTTTCCGATCCATTGTCGGTGTCCAGGGTAGGCACCTTCTACCAAGCCGGCCTCGGGCTCTCGGCGCAGCTTCTGAACACGGGCTTCATTGGCTTCGCCCGCGGCGACATACGATGGGGTGACAACCTGAACGGCACGAGCATCGTCGGCGGACTGCGCTACAGCTTCGGGCCGTAAGCAAATGGGCATGGGAGTCGTCGGAGATTAACTTGCACCGGCGGCTAGGCGTGAGGTGGAATCAAGGGTATATTGGCATACCGGATAGAATCGATACGGTATGCCAACAGACGGAGGTTGCGGCGATGATCTCGCCGCTTGGCACGCAGTAACAGGGGCGTTGGCCACGGGAGGAACGTTTCAAATGAAGGACTGTCGTCGCATTTTAATCCTTGGCGCTACGCTTCTCGTCGCCGTTACGGGCGCGGCCTTGGCAGAGCCGACTGAGCCGTCTCAACAGACCAGCAGTTTTTGGTCCTGGCTATTCCCAAGTGCGACCACAGCCGTCGCGCCCAAATCCAGGCCGGCGCCGACCGGACGGCTTGCCAGCGCCCCCGAACCGGCAAAGCCACGCCCGAACTGCAAGCTGTTGACGTGTATCACCTTGGTCGGTATCGGGTTTTAGCCCACCGACGTAAGTGCTTTGCGGCATATCGTGGTGCGGGGGGCGCGCGTCGCGCGCTGCTGAGGATTGGGCGGGGCCACGGAGAGCCGGACCCGGGGCCCGTCTGTATCCACAGAACAGAGATGTGGGAGGCCGGGGCGCCAGACAAACGTCGTTGTGGTCTCGGTTAAGCGGCGAAGACCGACTTGCCGCCAGTTCACCGGCCGAAAGCTCCGGATCAGCCTTTGCGGCAGGCCGCGCGGGAATTGCGGTAAGAGGACCGGAATGAAACAGTGTGCGTTTCGAATCGGGTTGTCGGGATTCGCATTCTGGTTCTGCACACTGCCCGCGGCGCCGGCGGAGGGAGTTCGACTCGCGCAGGCGGTGCAAAATCCCCCGCTTGCCAGGACGCCGCGAATGCCGACCACAGGACAGGTGGCGCCTGCGCCGGCGGTTCCTTCGGGCGAAAACTCTCGGGCGCAGATTGCTCCCTACGCAAATTCGGGCCAAGCGCCGGCAGCGCAGGCGCCAGCGCCGCCACAAGTTCCGACGCGCACCGAGATTCTCAATTTCGAAAACTGGGCCGTCACCTGCAACGAGTTCGCCGACGGTCCGAAGGCAAAGCGATGTTCGGCGCTGTTGCAGATCCTGCAGCAAAACACGAATCAGATCGTGTTCACTTGGACCGTCGCCATGGATGATCGTAAGCAGCTCGTCGCCATCATGCAAACGCCGACCGGTGTTGTCATCCCGCCGGGCGTCGAACTGCGGGTCGGCAAATTACCATCGCAAAAAATCCCGTTTGCGAGTTGCGATCCGGGCCGCTGCATCGCGACCACGACGGTGGACGCCAATCTACTGCGCGAGATGACAACATCGCCAACGGCCGAGGCTGTTATTCAAGGTTCGCAGGGAAACACCGTGCAGTTCAATATACAATTGAAGGGGTTTGACCGAGCCTACGCCGTCCTTTCGCGGTAATGGCCATCGGTGCACCTGCGGTCGGGCGGAGCTCTTGCCAACCGCATAAATGACAGACCGTCGTATCCGACAATTCATGGATTTAGAGCGGATTCCGGTCACGTTGAGGCGCTTGGCACGTCGACGCGGGTCGTGGTCGGGCTTGTCCCTATTGACGCTAAGTTAAGGGCGTGTGCGGGGTCTTTCTGCTCCCTCTCCCCGCTTGCGGGGGCCTTCGACGAGGGCTCAGGAGGGGTCGGGGTGAGGGGCCTCTCCACAAGGGCGGACTCGGGAGGGTGAAGGTGCCTCTCCACGAAAGCTCAGACTCGGGGAGAGGCCCCCTCACCGGAATTTGCGCGAAGAGCGCACAAATTCCGACCTCTCCCCGCAAGCGGAGAGAGGTAAAGGGCACCCTCCAGGTTTCAATTGAAGCACGGTTCCCGTGTCAGAAACCGATGCCAGTCGCTCGTGGAGCTACGGGTTGCGGGGCAGGCTGCTGCTGCCGGGCTTCTGCGGTCGCACGAGCAGGTTGCTGAGCGAGCGGCGGCTGCCGCGCTTCGCGCGGCGCGGGCGGCGGCGAAGCCGCTGCGGTACCTTTGTTGTGCTGGGACGGGCGGTTCGCCACGGCCGGCGGCTTCTTGCCCGGCGGCACGCAAAAATCATCGGGTTGCCGCTGAAGATCACCGATGAAATCGTCGGTGATGTTGATCTCGACGACAGGTTTGTGGCTTCGCTGCCAGAATGCTTTGATGGCTTTCTCGGTCGTGTTCATCTTGCCATCAAGGTCCCCGTCGAGGCAGCCAAGCCGCTTGAGCTCAGTTTGGGCTTGGCGGATCTGCTCGGGGAGATTTGCCTTCGTCACCTGGGGTTGGGTGGTCGGGCCAGGAGGGGTCGCTAAAGAAGGCTGCACCTTCGTCGCCGGAGCATCCGCCGGCAGAGCGGCAACTCGTTTCTGCTCCTCCTGGCGCTTTTGCTCTTCCAGAGCGGCGATGCGCTTCTGCTCTTCCAGTCGCTTCTGCTCTTCGAGGGCGGCAACGCGCTTCTGCTCTTCCAGTCGCTTCTGCTCGTCCTGAGCCGCAATGCGCTTCTGTTCTTCCTGGCGCTTTTGCTCGTCGAGAGCGGCAATGCGCTTCTGTTCTTCCTGGCGCTTCTGCTCTTCGAGCGCGGCAATGCGCTTCTGCTCTTCCAGGCGCTTTTGCTCGTCGAGGGCGGCGACGCGCTTCTGTTCTTCCTGGCGCTTTTGCTCGTCGAGAGCGGCAATGCGCTTCTGTTCTTCCTGGCGCTTTTGCTCGTCGAGGGCGGCGACGCGCTTCTGTTCTTCCTGACGCTTTTGCTCGTCGAGAGCGGCGACGCGCTTCTGTTCTTCCTGGCGCTTTTGCTCGTCGAGAGCGGCGATGCGCTTCTGTTCTTCCTGGCGCTTCTGCTCGTCGAGCGCGGCAATACGCTTCTGTTCTTCCTGCCGACGCTTCTGCTCTTCGAGCGCGGCAATGCGCTTCTGCTCTTCGAGCGCGGCGATGCGCTTCTGCTCCTCCAGGCGCTTCTGCTCTTCCAGGGCGGCAATGCGCTTCTGTTCTTCCTGGCGCTTCAGTTCCTCTCTGCGCTTCGCGTCGGCTTCTTCGGCCAGCCGGCGCCGCTCTTCCTCAAGGGCGCGGCGCGCCATCTCTTCGCGTTCCCGGGCGTAGCGCTCCAGCAGGTCCAGCCGGTTGCGGGCCTGGATCCCAAGGGGCGAGGAGGGAAACTTGTTTACGAAATCGCGTAACGCTGCAATATCATCCTGGTTGATGCGCTCCCAGACGATGCGGTCGCTCTGATTGAGGTAATATTCCGAGAGCAGGGAGACCGTGTGTTCGGGATGCTGGCGGTGGCCGGTCTGGGCATCGACGTCCGAAGCGACGCGGCGGAACATGAGTTCGATTTCAAGCCCCGGCTCCCGGAGCCGCTTCAACAGGGCCGCCGTGAACGGGCTGTTGCGGCCTTGTCCGTCGTTGGCGACGTCATTGGCCGCGGTCGCGTAGGCAACCACCATCCCCTGGGTCTTGTCGACGCGCGCAAGGCCGCGTGTGGTGGCGACGGAACGCGAGGCGCCGACAATCGTCTTCTGCAGGCGATCCGCCAACGGATTATTGCGGCAGGCGTCGAGAATCAAAATCCGCACGCCGCTGACGCGCTCCAACGCAGCGTTCACCTCTTCCAAGGCGACCATCTGGAAGCGGACACTGAACTCGTCCTCCAGCTGGGCATCGGTCGGCATCAAAAAATTGCGGCCCTGGAACTGCATGGCATGGCCGGCATAGAAGAACAGCGCCGCATCGGCGTCGACGGCCAGCCGTGCGAACTCTTGCAGCTTAAGCTCCATCTCGCGCCGGGTCGCGTTGATTGCGGTCACAACCCTGAAGTCAAGCTCCTTGAGTACCGCAGAAATGTCCTCGGCGTCGTTGCGCGGATTGGAAAGCGACATATTGGCCGCATTGTAGGTGGCATTTCCCACCACCAGCGCGACGCGGCGTTCCGCCCAGGCGTCACCGCTCCCACTCATCACCGCAAAGGCGACTGTGGCGATCCCAGCTACCCAGTGAAGCAGCCTTTTCATAATGGCCCGTTTGAGGCGGGGAGGATAGAATAACCTCCACCGCCGCCCCCGCAGCAACCCCTTACATTTGGCAAAAAAATACCCCGAAAACGCGGCCAATGCAATGAAATTGCGGCGACTCCCGGGATGGGTGGAGATGCATCCGGCAGCATCAGACACAATCGCAAAAGTCGCAGCCATGGCCGCCTTGCGCCCTTTGTTGCGAGCCGATCCGATCTGCATCGCGCACGCCGGTTGGAGCCGCAGCATCCCGGACGCGCTGGCAACGAGATTCCTGTCGTTTTGTTTGCGCGGACCGGCCGTCGGTTCAAGCGGGGCGGCCGGAAATTAAATTTTTTTTAATTCAGCGGGACCGACACTGCGGTCAGTCGGACAATTTGGAAGCGCTGCTTAAGGTTCGCGGTCAACCGTACATAGTCTGGCCGTGAGTGGACAGGCTTTCGATAAGGGAGACGTAGAACATAAATCGGCCCTCCTGGCTAAAGCTTCGGAGGGCATCCTGCTTCGCGTTATGTGGTGGTCATACCGACGCGCACGTTCGCGACTTGATGAGCGACCTGATCCGGTCGGCGTCCGCCGAAGTCGCCGGATTATAGATCACCATGCCGAGATCGGGCCGTCCGTCGACGGCGAAGGCCGAATATTCGAACGCGATCGGCCCGGCGATCGGATGCCGCAGATGTTTGACGCCCTCGCCGTAGGTGCGGACGTCGTTGTCGCGCCACATCGCCTCGAATTCCGGGCTTAGCCGGCAGAGTTCGTCCACGAGGGCTTCCGCTTTGGCCGCGGCCCCGGCGCGCGCCGCATCCGCCCGGAACGCCGCCACCACAAACCGGGCGACGCTCTCCCAGTCGAGCTGCGCGGCGCGGACGCGGGGATCAAAGAAGATGAGGCGCAGGATGTTGCGTTGTTCCGGCGCAAGCGACCCGTAGTCGGTCAGCACCGCGGCCGCGGCGCGGTTCCACGCGACGACATCCCATGTGGCGGTCTTCACGAAGGCCGGGCTAAGTTCCAGCGCGTCAAGCACGCGCTGCAGCCGTGGCGTAACGCTTTCGGCCGCCTGGTAGCGGACCTCGGGCGGTCGGCCCAGGCCGAGCAGAAAAAGGTGCTCGCGCTCGACGTCCGTCAGCATCAGGGCGCGAGCGATCCGATTGAGCACGTCGGCCGAGGGCGCGCCGCCCCGCCCCTGTTCGAGCCACGTGTACCAGGTCGCGCTGATGTTGGCGCGCTGAGCCACCTCCTCGCGTCTGAGGCCGGGCGTTCGTCGGCGTGTCAATGGAATGCCGAACCCCGCAGGATCGAGTTTGGCGCGGCGATCCTTCAGGAAGGTTCCAAGCAGGTTATCGTTCGTGGCCGACATGCTCATCCTGTTGGTTATTATACCTGTATAATGTAACTGCTTTACCAGGATATACCGAGAGACGACAGTGCCTGCGTCTAAATCGGGAGATTTTCTTCATGCGCGTCTTTGTTACCGGTGCCACCGGATTCGTAGGCTCGGCCGTTGTTCAGGAATTGATCGCCAAAGGACATCAGGTGCTCGGCCTCGCGCGCTCGGATATCGGCGCGGCGTCGCTCGCCGCCGCCGGCGCTGCTGTCCATCGCGGGTCGCTCGAAGATCTTGATAGCCTCCGTAGCGGAGCGGCCGCGGCGGACGGCGTGATCCACACGGCCTTCAACCACGACTTCTCGCACTTCGCGGAAAACTGCGAGACCGACAGGCGCGCGATCGAAGCGCTCGGCGCCGCGCTCGAAGGCTCCGACCGCCCCCTGCTCGCCACCTCCGGGGTCGCGCTGCTGGCGCGAGGTCGCATCGCGACCGAGCAAGATGGACCTGTCCCCAACTCCGCCTCGTATCCCCGCGCTTCGGAAGCGGCGGCGGCCTCGCTGGCGGCGCGTGGTGTGCGCGCGTCGGTGGTGCGCCTTCCGCCTTCGGTGCATGGCGATGGCGATCATGGCTTCGTTCCGCGCCTCATCGACTTCGCGCGCGAGAAGGGCGTGTCAGCCTATGTCGGCGAAGGGCTCAACCGCTGGCCCGCCGTGCACCGGCGCGACGCCGCCCGCATCTACCGGCTCGCGCTCGAAAAGCGAGCCGGGGGAGCCCGGTATCACGCGATCGCCGAAGAGGGGGTGCCGTTCCGCGACATCGCCGCCGTGATCGGTCGCCACCTGAATGTTCCTGTGGTGAGCAAGACCCCCGAGGGGGCCACTCACCACTTCGGCTGGTTCACGCTGTTCGCCGGGATGGACGTTCCGACCTCGAGCGAACGAACCCAGGCGCTGCTGGGTTGGGAGCCGAAACGGCCCGGCTTGATCCCCGACATAGACCGAGCGGCCTATTTCGAAAGCTGAACAGACTACCCGTGGCCCTTTGCGGCGTGATAGAAGGCTGAATTTACCTGCAACCGCGGGGGGCACGCCACGCTACGATCGGCTTGAATGGCGGAGGGGGTGTCCGCTCGGAGGTATGGAAAACTCCTTATCCAGCAGCAGCTTGCGAAAAATACGGCCCTCCCCGTCCACAATTTCATCTACAAACGCGGTGCGAATTTCTCGGTCATCGGCGTAGGCCTTTGCGCTCCAATCCGGGCCACGGCGGCGAGCTTACTGCGATCCATAGACTCCATGCCACGAAGATCGGCCCGACTCTAGGCCGGCACGAGCTGGCGGCGATCGTAACCGCCCTTGAGGGCCGAAGAACGCGCCGCGCTCAACGCTGCCAAGGCGCGCGCGCCGCCGAAACCCGGACGCGACGCGAGCCGCGCCCGCGGCCTTTCTACGTGGGCGCTTGCATGACCCACGGCGTCCCCGCCGTCGCCGGAGGTGGGATCGGGGCAATCGGCATCAGCTTCAACGATGAACCGGAATCCGAAAACGGGGGGTGCTTAGGGAGCGGCCAGATTGCACGTCGAATTACACTTTTGCCGGGCTATCACTGGCATGGTACCACTCAACGCGAGCAAGGCAAAGGGGGCCGAAGTCACGTTCCTTGATCCAATCAATAACAGGCAGTTCGGGATGTCTTTTTCCGAACTTGTCACCCTCATCACAGGCTCGTCCATCAAGAGCTTGGCGCTCGCAGACGATTTTTTTGAATTGGGAATCAGCGACGCCTTCAATTTGCGCCTTGAAGGGCAGTTCAAAATCTCCCTGATCTCGACGCTCAACAAGGGCGAACGCCCGCCTGTGAGACTCCAAATAATCCAAGATGGTGAAACGCCGACTGCGGAAGCCGTCGAACAACGGATTCACTCTCTCCGCCAACTCTATGCGACCTCATTTCTGATCAGCGCGGGCCGTTCTCACGAGATTGCGGACATGCTGGAAAGGAATCCACGCGCCGACCTTGAGCAGGCTCTGACACAGCAAAATCGGCTCTTCATTAGCGCGGCAAGTGAAGGCACCTTCTGGCTAACGGTGGTCACCAAAACAAAGGCTGCTTTCAAGAGTCTCCTATACATAGCACCTCTATTCTACGAGGAGGGCAGGCAGGCCGTTTTGGAAAATGTTCGAGCAACCACGGATTTGAAGAAGCTCGATGTTAAGGCCAGAGAGATGGACCTCATGTTTCAAAGTGCAAACAAGCTGGTCGATCTCGTTCAAAAGGTCGAAAAAATCAAAGACCCACATACACAAGAGAAGGCACGGCAGGCGCTCTCAATCAACGCTGGCGCGCTCGGAAAGCAACTTCCTCTCTCATTGCCGAAACCAGAGACCACGCCGAAACCAAAGACCAAGAAGAAGTGATTAAAAATGAAATGGGCGTGCCCCGGCTTCCGCACGCCCCGAACGAGTCAACAGCCAAACGACATCGGACCGGCGCTTTCGACGGAGACAATGGATTGAATGGTGGCTACGAAGATGGCTACTCGCGCTGTCCGTGCTTCTGGGGCAGGTCCGCCGGCTCGCTTGTGCAGCGTTTCGTCTCGGACCATTCCTTCGCGAGAGGGTTTAGAGTTCTCGATCTCGGGAGTGGCGAAGGCAAAAATGCGTTTGCATTTGCTAGTGCAGGCGCGGCTGTTGTTGCCGTTGACTGCTCCCCACTGGGACTGGCGAATGGACAACGAGAGTTCGCGGGTTCCATGATTGAATGGATCTTATCAGATGCTGAAACCTACCTCCGAGAATGCGAGCCGTTTGATGTCATCGTGATGTACGGTTTGTTGCATTGTCTGCCATCGACCGCCGCGATTACATCGGTGGTGAAGCAAGCACTTCGCAAGACCGACGGCGACGGCTATCACATCGCAGCTACCTTCAACGGTGGACCTCACGACCTAACCGCGCATCCGGGCTTTATACGGACACTGGCATCGCACGACTTCTACTTGCATCAATATCGCGGCCACGAAATCGTAGTAGAATCTAACGAGATCATTCATGAAACACACCCGCACAATCAAATTCCTCACTTTCACAGCCTGACCCGCTTGATCGCGAGGAAATCAATATGACGTGCCCGATTGACCTCCGACGGCTCTATCGCGATAGGCGCGTTATCCCGTTTGTTGGTGCCGGTGCTTCGATGTCGGTCTCGTGGGGCCCCGATCAAGAGCTTCATGGGCCGGCTTGGGAGGAAATGGTCAATCATCAGGCATCTACAATTCTCGGCTCTAGCGAACCTGAATTATTGCGGTGTCGAGGGTCTGACCTTCAAATACTTGAGTACTTCAAAATAATGAAAGGCGGATTTGCGCCTTTGACGAATTGGCTGTCGCTTCAGTTCTCCGCGGCCACCGACGACGACATTCTGAAATCGCCTATTCATTCGCAACTCGTGCGACTCGACCTTTGCAGCACATTCTACACAACAAACTATGACGACTTCATTGAGCGTGCCCTGCGGAAGAGCGGTCGAAGGACACACATAACATCATCCGAGCTAAACGTTAGTCATGACAGGTCGTTTGTCGAAGTCGTTAAATTTCACGGCGATTTCAATTCGCCCGAGCAGATGGTCTTTTCTGAGTCTCAGTACATGGATCGCATGCGACTGGAAAGCCCGATGGATTTCAAACTGCGGGCGGATATCCTCGGCCGGGCGGTTCTGTTTATCGGCTATAGCTTTCGTGACCCCAACGTGAATTACATTTTTCACATCGTGAACCGTTTATTTTCAGACCTACCAGACTCAGCGTCTGGCCGACGAGCCTACATCGTCTTGCCAGAGCCATCAGAATTCGAACGTCGGCTATTCCATGCGCGCAACATCGAAGTCATTCCAATCAACGCCGACGCCATTGCCGAGAACGCGGCTGCCATTCTCCAGGAAATGAGGAGCTAATAGCAATGACGATTTCGCCTATCAGCCTCATATATTGCTCTTGGAGTACATTCAAAAAGGAAGAGTGGAATGCGGCGAAGGGCATGATGGAACTCGACTCCATGCCAGGTCGCAAATTCGCTCAACTCTTTCATTTCGAATTTCGCAACGTTCGGACTACGGAACCTTTGCTTTGCGACCTTGAAAAAATGGTGCGATTCAAGGTCGAGTCGGCATATCGCGCTGTGCTGGTCCCCTGCATTGTAGAGCACGCCGGCTTGGTCCTTGAAGGCTATGAGACAGCCTCATTTCCCGGAGGACTAACGCAGCCAATGTGGGATGCCCTAGACCCGGAACGTTTTGTTGCCAGTTGTTCGCCGTTGACGCGTCGCGCAACCGCTCGCGCAATTGTTGGATATTGTGACGGCATGAACATTGACACGTTTGTTGGCGAGACAAAAGGGACTTTGTCGGCAACACCGAGAGGAAACCGCGCGTTCCACTGGGACACCGTCTTTTGCCCAGACGGCTTCGGCGACAAGACATACGCTGAAATTGTAGAGGAGGGCGGGTTGGAAAAGAAACTTCAAGCATCGCAATCAATAAAGGCGCTCAAAAAGTTTATGCAGCACCGGTTGGATAACGCACCCTCCCTTTTCCCAGGTCCGTAGCACGCAGGTCGTCGGCCGATTCCTGCCCCAACAATCTGAGGGCGACTCGGTCAAGAGTACGGCGGAAAGCCTCCATGCCAAATGAATTGTCGATGTATACTTGTGCCTTCCGACCAAGGCTCGGAATTTCTGACTCGACAGGCCCGTCGTACACCTCAAGAAATTCACGGTAGCTAAACGTCAACGCACCTTGCGCTTCGCGAGCGCGATACATGTCATACGCCACGTCGGCGGGGGTTTGCACAAAGATCAAACCCACTCCACCTCCAACGCGCGTAGATAAATGCTCGTAGGTCGATAAGTTTCGAATTCCGTCCACAACGGATCGCTCAGCACCTATCTCGTTGACGCGTGCGAAGATGGAGGCGGCTATTCGTTCTGGCCCGCCTTCGCTTCGAATGAAGTCGAACGCTTTCGCTTGAAATTCCTGCCGGCCAATTTCATTCATGGGCGGAGTGCCCATTAGTTTTTGTAGCAGGGAACTTGATTTAACCCGGATCATGCACCACGCGGCGCGTTTTTGCACCTCCGACGCGGAGGCGCGCGCCACCGCTCCGACCGGCTGATCGGTGCGAACCCACTCACTGTG
>WNFF01003619.1_pt1 | contig 16515 bp, 13 predicted proteins | sample 5400441 | NCBI WGS metagenome assembly WNFF01 (sample SAMN13153345, study PRJNA577476) | soil metagenome | isolation source: 120 cm saprolite under Douglas fir tree site 2 hole 3 replicate 1 | place: USA:California | collected 2015-04-18 | reverse complement strand
GCCCACTTGCCCGCCACCTGGAAGTCGAACACGTCGCCGTACGCCACGTCGGGCGGCGTGCCCGAATCGAGCGCCGCGACCGCCTTGGGCACCGATTCCTGAGGCGCATAACGCGAGAGCTCCACCTTGACGCCGGTCTTCTTCTGGAACTTGTCGATCATGTCGTCGAGGGCTTTGTCCTCCTGGGGATAGAACCCTTTGGTCCAGTACACCACCAGAGTTTCCTGCGCCAGCGCCGGCAGCGAGCACGCGGCGAATAGCAGTGCTGCAGTCAGTTCCTTGAAAGTCATGAGCGAGCCCCCTCGTCGATACGCACTCGTATGGTAACGGACAATTCCCGTTTCCGGGGAAGGCAGCCCGCTCTCGACCCGAACTGGACGATAATGCGCCCGACAGGCCACGGCCCAACACACGAGGAGACCGTCATGTTGCGTATTGCGAGATGCTGGGGTGTGCTGTTGATCGCGGCTGCGTCGTCTGCGGCAACAGCCGCAGGGGAGACCCATTGGGTGACGAGCTGGGCCGCTTCCGTGCAGGGGCCTTATCCGGTGGGCAATCCGTCGGCGCAGCCCAATCTCTCGCTCGCGTTTCCTTCCGCCGAAACGGGGGCGCGCGACCAGTCGTTCCGCCTTATCGTCAAGCCGGAGTTTTGGGGGGCCAAGGCGCGGATGCGCTTTTCCAATGCGCTCGGCGCGCAACCGGTCACGTTCGACGGCGCATTCGTCGGCATGCAGTGGTCGGGCTCGGCGGTGATGCCCGGCACCAACCGCGCGATCACATTCGGCGGCAAGGAGAGCGTAACCGTCGCGCCCGGTGAATCGGTGTGGAGCGACGCCGTGGCGCTGCCTTTCGTGAACAAGGGCAACGAATTGCGCGGCCGCAAATTAGCGGTGAGTTTCCACGTGGCCGGCGCGAGCGGTCCGATGACCTGGCACGCCAAGGCCCTGCAGTCCTCCTACGTCACCCTGCCCGGAGCGGGCGCCAAGGGCGACGACCTATCCGAGGCCGCGTTCCCGTTTGCCACGGCCTCCTGGTATTTCCTCGATGCGCTCGACATGGCGGCGCCCAAGGGACTGGCCGCCGTCGTCGCGTTCGGCGATTCGATCACCGACGGCACAGCCTCGACCATCAACGGGGACGATCGCTGGCCCGACGTGCTGGCGCGGCGCTTGAACGGGCGTTGGGCGGTGGTGAACGCCGGCATCGGCGGCAACCAAGTAGTCGGTCCGAAGGAATATTCCCCGCAGAAGCCTTTCCCCGGCGGCCCCGCCGCCCTGCAGCGCCTCGAGCGCGACGTGCTGACGCTCTCGGGAGTCAAGGCCGTGATCTGGCTCGAGGGCATCAACGATTTCAGCAGGAACGGCAACGCCGAGGCCGATGACGTGATCGCCGGCATGCGCGTGGGCGTGGCGCGCATTCGCGCCGCGATTCCGGGCGTCCATGTGATCGGCGCGACGCTCACGTCCGCGCTCGGCAGCACCAACGCCGCGCACGGCTTCGATCTGCAGGACGAGAAGCGCAGGAAGCTCAACAGCTTCATCCGCGCGGGCGGCGTATTCGACGGCGTGGTGGATTTCGACCGCGCCACGACGGACCCGCAGACCGGCGGCATGAAGGCCGAGTTCGTGCCCGACAACACGGTGGGAGGCCCCGGCGACAAGCTGCACCCGAACCGGATGGGCTATCAGGCCATGGGGATGGCGATCGATCTCGGGATGTTTGGCGTGCGCGCCAAGTGAATTGCGGCTGGAAGGGGTTGTGCTGAAGCGTCCTATTGCGGCACGACGCCGTCGCGGCCGACGTTGATGCGGTTTGCCTCCAGCGTGCCGTCCGGCTTCTTGGTCGCTGCGAGCACGGTGAACCGCGCGCCCGCCTTGAGATCGCTCTTGCCGCCGATCTCGTAGCGGACGATGGGCGTGTCCGGCGGAACGACGATCCTCTTCTCGCCGTCCTTGTATTTGACCATCATCGTCGAGCCATCGACGCCGGAGACCGTCGCGCCCGAGGCAGAGCCGTTGGTCATGGTGCTGTTCGGCACTGGCGCATAGGGCCGGTGCCCCTCGCCGGTGCCGCGCATCTGCTCGGGGAATATGTGCACCTCCAGGGCCTTCTGGCTGCCGTCCGGCTGCGGCATCGCCGCGCTGCCGAGGAAGGTGCCTTCCTTGATGTCCGCCATCGAGGCTTTCACCACGGCGACGATCATCGCATTGTCGGTGAGGGCCAGCTTGAGCTCGGCGCCGTCGGTGGACTTCAAGGCGAGCACATTGCCGTCGGCCTTCTCGATGCTGCCGCGCACGCGCAGGGTCTGCGCCGTGGCCGCCACGCACGATGCGGCGATGATCGCGCCGGCAAGCGCCAATTGAATTGTCTTCATCATATTGTTCCCCCGGAACGTGGACGCACGCCATGTGGCGGCGCGCACAGTATAAGACAGGACGGGCCGATTTTCCGCGGCGGTGAAAAGGGCGATTGCGGGCGGGATGGCGGCGGCGTTATGCTATGCGCCGGATTTCCATGATGGGGGGAACGTCGATGAACAGGGTGCTCCTTTTCGCGGCGGTTATCGCCGCTTTCCTCGCCAACTCACTTTTTGCTCATGAAGACGATGCGGCCGCCGGAAGCGGCCAGAGCCAGTTCGGCAAGGTGAATTTCCCGACTTCGTGCAGCGCGGCCGTGCAGCCGCAGTTCGAGCGCGCGGTGGCGATGCTGCATTCTTTTTTCTTCCCCGAGCATATCAAGGCGTTTCAGGCGGTCATCAAGGCCGATCCGCAATGCGCGATGGCGTACTGGGGGCTGGCGATCAGCCAGCGGGGGAATCCTCTGGTGCCGCCCTGGCCGGAGGAGAACCTCAAGCGCGCGCTCGAAGCGATCCAGCAGGGCAAGGCGGTCGCGAAGACCGAGCGCGAGCGCGATTGGCTGAGCGCGCTGGAGGTCGTCTACAGGGACTACGACAAGGTGCCGACCTCGACGCGCAGCCAGCGCTACGAGGAGGCGATGGGGCAGCTCGCGCGCAAGTATCCGGACGACAAGGAGGCGGCGATCTTCTACGCGCTGGCGCTGCTCGAGGCGGTCGATCACGCGGACAAGGGCTACGCGCGGCAGCTCAAGGCCGGCGCAATCCTCGAGCCCATCGACAAGGAGCAGCCCGCGCATCCCGGGCTTGCGCACTACATCATCCACACCTATGACTTCGAGCCGCTCGCCGAGCGCGGCGTCGCCGCGGCGGACAAATACGCCAAGGTCGCACCGGCTGCTCCGCACGCCCAGCACATGCCCTCGCACATCTACTCGATACTGGGTCGGTGGGAGGACTCGATCCGCTCCAATACAGCCGCAGTCAAGGCTTCGCGCGACTATGCCGCGAAAAATGCTCCCGGAACGACTTTCGCGCAGGAGCCGCACGCGCAGGACTTCATGGCCTACGCCTATCTCCAGCTCGGCAAGGACCGCGAAGCCAGGCGCGTCATCGAGGAATTGCGCGCCGTCACCAAGCTCAGCGGCGCACGAAGCTACGGCGCGGATACCGGGAGGATCGCGCCGGCTTCGCGCTATGTCCTCGAGCGTGGCGCCTGGGCCGAGGCCGCGGCGCTGGACGTTCCGTCCAACATGTACACGTACGCGGAAGCCATGCCGCGATTCACCCGAGCGGTGGGCGCCGCCAGGACGGGAAACCTCGATCTCGCGAAAGACGAGATCGCGCGGCTGCAGGGCTTGGGCAAGTCTGCGGAGAACAGCTACTGGGCCGAGCAGATCCAGGTGCTGGTCCTGGCTGCGAGCGCTTGGCGCGCGCGGGCGGAAGCCCGCAAGGACGATGCGCTCAAGTTCATGCGCGCCGCCGCCGACCTCGAGGATTCCACGGAGAAGCACGTTTCGATGGAAAACAGGCTTTGCAGGCGGCCGGGGATCGGAGCAAGGCGCGCGCGTATTTCGAGAAGCTCGCCGCGCTCGCGAAGAACGCCGACACCGATCGCGCCGAGCTGCGCGAGGCGAAGGCGTTCCTGCTTGCGCAGCGCTGAGCGCTCCGCGCCCGCGGTGCGCCGCGTCGCGGCGGGCGCATTCGCGGCGCTTGTTTTCGCAAGCGTGTTCGTCGCGGTCCCGGGATCGAAGGCCGACCCGGGCGAGCAAGACCCGGCGACATCGGCCGCCGGATCGGACTATGCCGCGGGAAAGAAGGCGGTCGAAGCGAAGAACTGGAAGAGCGCCATCGAGCGCCTGAACAAGGCGCTTTTGCAGGACGATCGCAACCCCGACATCCAGAATCTCCTCGGTTACGCCTATCGCAATGCCGGGCAGCTCGATTCCGCCTTCAAGCACTACCAGCGCGCGCTCGAGCTCAACCCGCGCCATCGCGGCGCGCGCGAATACCTGGGCGAGGCCTATCTCCTGGCGAACGATGTGCAGAAAGCGCAGGAGCAGCTCGCCGCCCTGCGGCAGATCTGCCTCATCCCCTGCGAGGAATACGAAGACCTCGAAAAGGCGATTACTGCGTACAGCAAGCGCGCGGCCAGGTTTCGGTAGATAGATTCCATATGCCCGCCGTTTCGTCCGGGCTCAGCGAATGCTGGACGGCCCGCGTAATTCCGCGCGGCGCTGTTGCAGGAAGCGGCGGACGGCCGGATCGGATTCCAGACCGATCGCCTGCTCGTAGGCCGCTTCGGCCGCATCGATATCACCCGCTCGCGCGAGGAGCCCTGCGCGCGCCGCCCAATACGGCTGGTACTCGGCCAGCCGCGCATCGTCCGCAAGCGCGGCCAGCGCGCTCAGGCCTGCGGCGGGACCGCGCGTCTCGGCGAGCGCTATAGCCCGGTTGATCGCCACGACGGGCGAAGAGGTGATCGCTAGCAGCGTGTCGTAGATGCTCTCGATCGCGGCCCAGTCGGCGCGGCCGGTGCGGCGACGAACGACATGGGCCGACTGCAGCGCCGCCTCGAGCTGGTAGCGGCCTGTCGCGCCCGAGCGGCTCGCGCGGAAAAGGAGCGCTTCGGCTTCCTCGATCAATCGCGCGTCCCATGCCGCCGGATCCTGCTCGGCGAGCGGAACGTAGTCCCCTTGCGCGTTGCGCCGCGCGCCGCGCCGCGCTTCGGCGTGCAGCATCAGCGAGAGCAGGCCGAGCGCTTCGGGTTCCTCCGGCAGGAGCGACGCCACCAGGCGCCCGAGCCAGATGCCTTCCTCGGCGAGGTTGCGGCGGCGGACCTCGGTGCCGGCGGGATCCGACCAGCCTTCGGCAAAGGCGGCGTAGATGGCGTCGAGCACCGCCTCGAGGCGCTCGCTCAAGTCGGCGCGTCCGGGGACGCGGAAAGGAATTCCCGCTTGCCTGATCTTGTTCTTGGCGCGCACCAGCCGCTGGCCCATGGTGGCCGGCGATACGAGGAAGGCCGAGGCGATGGCGGCGGCGTCGAATCCGAGAGTGGTCTGCAGGATCAGCGGCGCGCGGATGCCGGGGTCGATCGCCGGGTGCGCGCAGGCGAACATCAGGGGCAGGCGGTCGTCGGGAACGAGCGTCTCGCCTTCTTCGTCGAGCCCGAGCTCGGACATCAACCGCAAATGCTCGGCGGCACCTTCGCTCGTCTGCCGCCGCCGCGCGGCATCGATCATCTTGCGCCGGGCCGCTGTCAGCAGCCAGGCTTCGGGGGTTTTCGGCACGCCGCTCCTGGGCCAATCGACGAGGGCGGCCGCGAAAGCCTCGGACAAAGCGTCCTCGGCCCCCGCGACGTCGCGCGTGCGCGCCGCGAGAAAGGCGACGAGCTTGCCGTAGCTGCGGCGGGCGACCGCCTCGGCCGCCTCGCTCGCAGGGTCGCCTTCGTCCCGCGGCATGGCCGGACCTACATGGCCCAGATCGGGCGGACCTCGATCGTGCCGTGGTTTGCGCCGGGGCAGCGTGCGGCCCAGGAGAGCGCCGAGTCGAGGTCGGGCACGTCGATCATGTAATAGCCGCCGAGCTGCTCTTTCGTTTCGGCGTACGGGCCGTTCAACACCTCGGTCTTCCCTTTCGCGACGCGCACGGAGGTCGCCGTGGAGGTGGGCTTCAGTCGCTCGCCGCCCACGATGACGCCCGCTTTTTTCATCGCCTCCGTATAGGCGCCGTAGGCGGCGAGCATCTGGCTCGATTGTTCCTTCGTCGCGGCCAGCATGCCGGCCTCGTTTCCGTAAATCAGCAACAAATATTGCATGGTGATCTCCCGGGCTGGTTGTGGCGGAGCATCATGCTCCGTTACCACAATGACGCGCGAACGAGCTTGATTTCGACAGGGTGGCAAAAGAAACCTCAAGCCTTGCGGGATTCCCTTCGATCAGAAGGCGACCGGTGGCCCCTGCCAGGTGCCGTCCCGCGGTCGGGCGCGAGCGAGCGCCTGATCGGCCCCGCACCAGCCCTCGCAGGCGTTGCGCCCCGGGCGGCGTCGCCAGAGATTCAGCAGCCCCTTGCACTTCGCATAGAAGTGGAAAAATCGCAGCACGTTGCGGCGCTCCGACGGGCTCAGAGGCGCGTCGCTGCAAACGAGTTTGTCGTCGCTCATGCCGCGGTCAATCAAAGTGACGGCTCCCCACGCCTTGACCCGTATCCGGGCGCCAAGCGGCAGGCGCGGCCCGAGGACCAACGCGTCCAGCAAATCGCCCTCGAGTCCCAGGTAAGTCGGCACCGAGCCGTAGTTGAACGGGCAGGGCAGGGGCGAGATGAAGTCCACATGTCCCGTGGACCCGCGTTTCAGAAAGCTGCCTCGCGGAACCTCGATCACCACCTCCACCTCAGGCGGCTCGGGCGATGCCTCGCGGGCGTGGGGCTGGCGGTCGTTCGCGAAGAGCTCGATTGAGGAGACGCTTGAGGGGCTTTCGTGGACGAGGGCGGTCATGGTCGGTGAAGGTTCGGTGGTAGAGGCGCGCGGCCTCAAAAGGCGTAGGATTTGTCCGCGCTCGGGTAAACAAGGTATCAGTAGATCCTCAGTCCTGCTTGAACGGGGATCAATCCGCTCTTGAACGTATCATCGGGGATGTACCAAGGTCACGCCTAAGTGCGAAACAACGCTTTTCACTCGACCTACCTCGCCGATCGCGTTGGCCACGCGGCCATAACCCCAACCGGAGAATTTGAAGCCGGCAGCTTCGCCTCCATCACGCTCACCTACACAGCGGGCTACTTCGGCATCGACGACACCGGTTCACTGAAGATCGTGCAGCGATTCGCCTCCGACGCTGGCAGGCCGCAGTTCAACGACCCGAAGGGATGGAATTACGTCAGCGCCGAAGCCTCGAACGGTGCGGTGCTGGAGCTGCGCTACGAGCAGAAGGGCAACATCCGGCCCTGGGACAAGACCATTCTCATCCGCGTGCAGCGCGGCTTCCTGCGCGAAGGCGACACCATCACCGTGCGCCTGGGCGATACCCGGGGCGGTTCGCCCGGACTGCGCATGCAGACCTTCCATGAGCCCACTTTCGAGTTCAAGGTCCTGGTGGATGCGTTCGCCGCCTACAACTACGTGGAGTTGCCGGTGCAGCCGGCGGTTGCTATCGTCGCCGGACCGCCGGTGCTCTACAAAGCGGTCCTCCCGACCGTGCGCCGCGCGGGCCAGACGTTCTCGCTCGGCTTCAAAGGCGAGGACAAGTGGGGCAATCCGAGCCATCTCGTCGATGGCACATTTACGCTTAGGGCGAACATGCCGGTCGCGGGACTGCCGGCGAGCATCGAGGCGCGTCGCGGCGCGTTCGCGTATCGCCTCGGCGGACTGTCGGTGAACGCGGCTGGCGAGCTGCACGTCCAGGTGCTCGATGCCTCCGGGCAGGTGGTGTGCGTGTCAAACCCGTTGCGCATCGTCGCCGATTCGGCGCTGCTGCCATACTGGGCGGACCTTCACGGCCAGTCCGAGGAGACCATCGGCACGAATTCGGCACGTGAGTTCATCGAGTTTGCGCGCGACCGCGCTTTCCTCGACGCCATGAGCCACCAGGGCAACGACTTCCAGATCACGACGCCGTTCTGGGAGGAGCTGAACCGCCTCACCGCCGAATACAATCGAGACGGAGACTTCATCATCTTTCCGGGTTACGAATGGTCGGGTAACACGGGCCTGGGCGGCGACCGCAACGTGCTGTTCATGCACGAAGGTCGGCAGATCCGCCGCTCGCATCACGCGCTGGTGGAAGACCTCTCCGATCTCGCGACCGACGCGAACAGCTCCGACGACCTGTTCCGCGTGCTGAAGGACGAGGATTGCGTCGTGTTCGCGCACATCGGCGGCCGCTACGCCGACATCAAGATGAGCCACGATGCGCGCATCGAGCGCAGCGTCGAAGTGCATTCCGACTGGGGCACCTTCGAATGGCTGGTCGAGGACGCGCTCGAGCAGGGCTATCGCGTCGGCATCGTGGCCAATTCCGACGGCCACAAGGGCCGCCATGGAGCCAGCCATCCCGGCGCGTCGCTGTTCGGCGCCTACGGCGGCCTGACCTGCCTGCTCGCCCCGGAACTGAGCCGCAAGGGATTGTTCGAGGCGATGCGCCTCCGCCACCATTACGCCACCACGGGTTGCCGCATGATCCTCGACACGCGGGTCGCCTTCGACAGTGACGCGGAGCTGTTCGACCAGGACCCGAACCTTGGCGCGACCGGGTCGCGCAGGGTGAGATCGGCCATGATGGGCGACATCCTGCGCACCGGCGATCGCGAGGTGAGCTTCGAAGTGGACATCGTCGCCTCGGCGCCGATCGAGCGCGTCGAAATCCGCAACCGGCTCGAGCTGCTGGAGACGGCACGCCCGTTCGAGGCGAAGGAACTCGGCAGGCGCATCCGGCTCATCTGGGAAGGCTCGGAATACCGAGGACGCGGGCGACAGTCGGTCTGGGACGGAGGGGCGAAGCTTCGCGGCAACTCGTTCGAGCGCGTGTCGCCGGTCAACATGTGGAACCTCGACAAGAAAATCGAGCGCACGGCTCCGGATGAGCTCAAGTGGGCTGCCCTTACGACCGGCGGCTTCGGCGGTGCCGACATCGTCCTCGGCGATGCGAATTCCGGCACGCTCTCGATAGCCACCGCTCCGGTGAAAGCGGAAGTGCGCGTTGCAGACGTCGGGCGCGAGGACATCGTGCTCGACTCGGGCGGCGGCATCCGTCGCCGGATGCGGCTGTACAGGCTTCCCGACGAAAATCCTGCGACACGGATGCAGCTGAGGCGGAGAATCCGCCTTCGGGATGCCAGCGACAACGCGCTCTACGTCTGCGTCACCCAGGAAGATGGGCACCTGATCTGGTCGAGCCCGATATATCTGTTTCGCTGATTTTTCGATCCCGGGAAAAAACAACATGAAAAAACTTGCAGTCCTCCTTGCCGCCTTCCTCATCGCCGGGGGCGCCATGGCTCAGATCTATCCCTCCAAGGTGATTACGCTGGCCGTGCCGCTCGCTATCGGCAGCACCTCTGACATCTTATCCCGCACGATCGGTGCGGAGCTCGCCAAGCGCCTCGGTCAGCCCGTCATCGTGGACAACCGCCCCGGAGCAGGTGGCACGAGTGCCCTGCAGCAGGTTGCGCGGGCGGCGCCCGACGGGTACACCATCGCTCTCATAACGAGCAGCACTCACGCGATCAACATCGGGCTTTATTCCAAGCCCGGTTACGACCCGGTCAGGGATTTCACGCCGATCACCGTGATTGGCGAGGTGTCCAATCTGATGATCGTGCACCCGAGCAATCCCGCGAAAACTGCACAGGATGTGATCGCGCAGGCAAAAGCGAAGCCCGGAGAGCTCACGTTTTCCTCCGGTGGCAACGGCACCAGCCACCATCTTTCCGGGATCCTGTTCGCTTCCATGGCCGGCATCGACTTAGTTCATGTCCCCTACAAAGGTGCGCCGCAGGGAATCACGGCGGTGATGTCTAAAGAAGTGACGATGGGCTTTTTCAATACGCCCACGGTGATTTCGCAGATCCGCGATGGGCGCCTGAAAGCGCTCGCGGCGACGAGCAAGACCCGTACGCCGTTCTTTCCTGCCGTGCCGACGCTCGACGAATCGGGATTAAAAGGCTACGAGGTCACGGTCTGGTTCGGATTCGCGGGCCCGGCCGGGCTGCCGGCTCCGGTCCTGGAGCGCCTCTACGGCGAAATGGCTAAGATCATGAAAGATCCGGCCGTGCGTGAAAAGCTGAGCAACCTGGGATTCGAGCTGATGCCGCAGATGCCGCCCGCCGAGTTCGGCAAACTGATCCAGAGAGACCTCGCGAAATGGGTGCCCATCGTCAAGGCTTCGGGGGCGACGGTCGATTGAGCTTGCGCGGCATCGCCAGCGGGATCTGGATTAAATTTCGATGTTTCCTCAGTACGGGTCCCCGTTCGGATGCAGCCGCGCCTCGAGTCCCGAGGACACCAAATTCTTCTCGATCGCCTCCGCCATCGCGCGCGCCTTGGCGCCATGCTGCTGCGCGGCGTCGCGCCGACCCTGCGCCGTAAGCAGGCGAGCCAGCGCGGCTTCCGCATCCACGCGAAGCCGCACCCGACCGATGTCCTCCGCCAGCGCCGCGGCGCGCGACAACTCGGCCTGCGCTCGCGCGTAGGCTTTCTCCGCGAGCCATGCCTCGCCGCGCCAGCGCCGCGCGCTCGCTTCGAGCTCGCGCAAGCCGTTCGACTCCGCGAGCGCGAGCAATTCGTCCGCGACCGTGCGGCAGCGACCCGCGTCGCCCCGGCGGAGCGCGACCGCGGCCAATCCCTCGAGACACCTCACCATCAGGTAGCGCTCGGAGCTGCGGCGCGCTTGTTCGAGCGCGTCCTGCAGCGCCGGCGCGACGTCCTCGTGACCGAGCCGTGAGCGCGCGATCGCGCGGTGCGCCTCGATGGCAACGCGCCAGAAGTCGATGCCGGTTTCCCGGCCGAGCGCGAGACCGCGCTCCATGTGCTCGAGCGCCTGCTCGTTCAGGCCGAGGTCGAGCAGGAGATGGCCCATGAAATCGTACGCGATGAGCTGATAGCGCACCTGCTTCAGGCTCTCTAGCCAGCGCAGGGTTTTCATCATGCCGGTCCACGCTGCGCCGTAGTCTCCGGTGCAGGCGCGCACGTGGTCGAGCCCGAGAAGCGTGGGACCCATATGCCACTGGAGGTCCGCCGCACGCGCGATCTCGAGCGCCCGGTTGAGGTTCACCAGGGCACGCGGGTAGTCCCCGAGCCCTTTGGTTCCGGTGCAGGCGTGCCCGATCATCATCAGGTTCTCGGACTCGTAGCTCTTGTCGCCTATGCCGCGCGCGAGCTCGAGCGACCGGGTATAGCACTGGATCGCCGCGGCGGGCTCGGCGTTCGCAAAGTGCGCTTCGCCGCGCCCGTGGTAGGCCTGCACTGCGACGAGATCGGCAAGTCCGGCCCGCTCGCAGATTTCGACCGCCTCCTGGTGAAATCCGATGGCCTGGTCGTTCAGCCCGCTGCTCCAGGCGACCGTGCCGAGGTGATAGAGGGTGTCGGCTGCGTGGCGCTCGTCGTTCATCGCGCGGGATTCCGCCAGGGCCGCGGTGAGACAGGCGGTCGCCTCGCCGTACGCATCGGCGCGCCGGTACGCCATGCCGAGCTGAATCAGCGCATCGCGCGTTTTTTCCCGCTCGCCGGCGGCGCGCGCCGCATCGATGACGCGGCGCATATCGGCGACGGCGCCTTCGGTCTGCCCGGCCTGGGCGCGGGCCGCCCCGCGCCGCTCATAGAGCGCGAGGCGTTCGCGTTCCTCCATCGCCTCCGGGTGAGATTCGGCGAGCGCGACCGCCCGCTCGAGCCAGTGCAATGCGTCGCGCATCGCGAACAGCGCCTGCGAGCGCTCTCCCGCGAGGACGAGGTAGCGGAGCGCTTTCGACCAGTCGTGAGCGCGCTCGTAGTGCTCGGCGAGCCGGGCGTCGCGCTCGTGCGCTTCGCCTTCGCCGCGGCGCTCCAGGACTTCAGCCACCGACCGGTGCAGCAGCATGCGCCGGGTTCCGCCGATGTCGTGATAGACCACCTCGCGCAGCTTGTCGTGGCTGAAGTCGTAGATGCCGCCCTCGGACTCCTCGCGCAGCAAACGGCGCTTCACCAGCGCCTCCAGCGCGTCGAGCAGCTGCCCTTCGGGCTTGCGCGTCACGTCGAGCAGGGTGTCGAAGTCGAAGCGCCGGCCGAGTACGGCGGCGGTCTCGAGCGTCGGCCGGATCTCCTGCGGCACCTGCGTGATGCGGGCGCGCACGGCGGCGCGCAAGGCATCCGGAAGCATCGCGGGCTCCCCGCTCGCGCGGGTTTCCAGCGGGATCTCGCCTTCGATCAGGGACTGCAGGATCGACATGAGAAAGAACGGATTGCCCTCGGTTTCACGATGCAGGCGTTCGGCCAATCCCGGGGCGGCGAGCCGCGAGCCGCCGAGCGCCGCGACGAGGCTCTCGGCATCGCCCAGTCCCAGTCGCGCGAGCGGCACACAGCGCGCGTCGGTCTCGCGGCGCAGGCTCTCGACCAGCCGCGCGAGCCGCTCGTCGCTCGCGAGATTCTCGTCGCGATACGCGTAGATCACGAGAGCCGGTCGCTCCGCGACATGCCGGGCGAGGTAGTGGAGCACCTGCGCGCTCGCGTCGTCCGCCCACTGGATATCGTCCACCGCGAGAATGAGCGGCCGACCGTCTCTCATCGCTTCGAGGATCTGCCCGACTGCGCGCGACAGGCGCGCCTGGCGTGCCTCCGGGAAATCGCGCGACAGGTGGGGCAAATCCGGAAAGCGCTCGGTCACCGCGGGAACCAGCGCGGCAAGCTCGGCGAGCGACACGGGCGCGATTTTGCGCAACGCGGCAGGTGACGCCAGGTCAAGCGCGCGCGTGACCAGGTCGATCACGGGCTGATAGGGCATCGCCCGGTCGATCTCGAAACAATTCGTCGCGAGCGTCGGCAGACCCTGGGCTTCCGCGTAGCGCGCGACCTCGCGCATCAAACGGCTCTTGCCGATACCGGGCTCGCCCTCGATCAGGACGGCCTGGCCGATGCCGGTCGTCAACCGCGCGATGAGCCCGATCAGCAGGCCGTATTCGACGCCCCGGCCGACAAAGGGCGCGCTTTCTATGGAGCGAATAGCGGGATCGTGCGCGGTTTCGGCTGCAGGCTCGCCCGCGGTCGCGCCGAGCGGCGCGGCGGCTAGCGGCAGGCGATGGGTGGCGCGGATAGCGCGCGCCGCATCGAGGAAGGCGCGCCGCTCCTCTTGCGGGATGGCGAGCGCCGTGACGAGCCGGTCGGCGAGATGCCGCGACGGCCTGCGCTCATCGGCTTCGATCTTTCTGATCGTGAAGTCCGAGCAGCTGACCCGCTGGGCGAGCGCCTCCTGGGTGAGATCGAGCGCCTTGCGGCGCCGCCTCAGCCAGTAGCCAAAAGAATGCGCACCGTCCTGCACCTGCCCTGACCCCCCCTAGTCTCAGCTGCCCGCGTCCACGGCCCTGTCCCTGCATTTGTCCCGCATCCTGTCCCGCTTTGCGGGACCCCGTGCGCCCACGCGTGGAGTGGAATAGCGGCACGTCGATCGGTCAGGCCAGGGCCGGATCCGACGACGAGCAACGGTAACACGCTGCCAAGAGACGTTCCAAACCGACTTACCAGGAGAACAGTCATGCCAGCAGTCATTTCCGCCGACCCTCCCGCCATCGACTTCTCGGCCGTGAAAACCAAGCAGCAAGCCGCCTGGTCCGCCGGGGACTATGCCGTCGTCGGCACCACGCTGCAGATCGTCGGCGAATCGCTGTGCGAGGCGCTCGAGCTGCGTCCGGGCGCCCGCGTCCTCGACATCGCCGCAGGCAACGGCAATGCGACGCTCGCCGCCGCGCGGCGTTGGGCGGATGTGACCTCGACCGACTACGTCCCGGCGCTGCTCGAGCGCGGGCGCGCCCGGGCGGGCGCCGAAGGCCTGCCGGTGAAGTTCGAGCAGGCCGACGCCGAGAACCTGAAGTATGCCGACGCGAGTTTCGATGTCGTGTTGTCCACCTTCGGCGTGATGTTCACTCCCGACCAGGAGAAAGCGGCCGCCGAAATGGCGCGGGTCTGCAAGCCCGGCGGAAAAATCGGCCTGGCCAACTGGACCCCTTCCAGCTTCATCGGTGAGCTGTTCAAGCTGATGGGTCGCTACCTGCCCCCGCCGGCCGGCGTGAAGCCGCCCTCGCTCTGGGGCACGGAAGAGCGCCTGCGCGAGCTTTTCGGCAATCGGCTCGACTCGATGGCGATCGGGCGCAAGGACTTCGTGTTTCGCTACCGCAGCGCGGCCCACTGGCTCGAGGTCTTTCGCACCTTCTACGGCCCGATGCAGAAGGCGTTCGGCGCGCTCGATTCCGCCAGGCAGGAATCGCTCGCCACGGACCTGATCGCCCTCGCCGAACGGTTCAATCGCGCGACCGACGGTTCGATGGCGGCCCCGGGCCAGTATCTCGAGGTGGTCATCAAGCGCAAGTAGTGCCTCAAGGACTCTCGTCTTCCAACGCACGCGCGAGAGCCGGTTCCTGAAGTGCGTTACCGATGATGTAGAGGAGAACAGAATGACTGAAGCCGATCGCATCAAATATCTACGCATCGCCCTGGTACTCGTGGGGCTGACCTTCACTTTCGGCCTGTGGCCGCTCGGCATCGTCTGGCCGTCCGGCTGGACCTGGCACGAGGCGGGACGCTCGGAATATCTCGAGATGATCCTGGGCATCTATGCCACGCTCGGCGTGTTCCTGATGCTCGCCGCTCGCAATCCGGTCGCACATAGAAGCCTGATCTGGTTTACCGTCTGGTCGAGCATCGTGCACGGCGCGATCATGGGGGTCCAGTCTGTCGCCAATCACCAGCACATCGGGCATCTCTGGGGGGACGTCCTGGCTTTGATTGCCGTTGCAGCTGTGTTAGCACTCCTGACCCCGCGTCCGACCTTCGCAACTCAGCAGCAATAACCACCGGCGGCATGGCGAGCGCAAGGACTTCGTGTTTCGTTATCGCAGCACGGCCCACTACCAAGGAGATTCATCATGAGCAAAGCTTACAAAGGCAGCTGTTTTTGCGGCGCGGTACAGTTCACTGTCAGCGGTGAGCCGGCCGGGATGGGTTATTGCCACTGCGAGTCGTGCCGAAGCTGGTCGGCAGGGCCCGTCAACGCCTTCACCTTATGGAAACCCGAAGCGGTGAAGATCACGCGTGGTGCCGACAACGTCGGCACTTACAACAAGACGCCGAAGAGCTACCGCAAATGGTGCAAGACGTGCGGGGGCCACATCTTCACCGAGCATCCCGGCATGGGACTCACCGACGTGTATGCAGCGGTGATTCCGGACTTCCCGTATCAGGCCGGCGTCCATGTGCACTATCAGGAGACGAAGCTGCACATCAAGGACGGGCTGCCGAAGATGAAGGACGTCCCGAAGGAAATGGGCGGGTCGGGCGTCAGCGTAGGGGAATAACGACCCGCGGTTCGCCGGCGGCCCCGGGCCGGTATCTCGAGGTGGTCATCGAGCGCAAGTAATGCGAGGATACGACCATGAAGATCGCGGGCAGCGCGCTGGAACTCGTCGGGAACACGCCGCTCGTGCGGCTGAACCGGATTGCGGCGGGCTCGTCCGCGCAGGTCGTCGCGAAGCTCGAGTTCTATGCGCCGGGTGCGAGCGTGAAGGACCGGATCGGGGTTGCGATGATCGATGCCGCGGAGCACGCCGGGACGCTCAAGCCCGGCATGATCGTGGTCGAGCCGACCAGCGGGAACACCGGCATCGCGCTTGCGTGGGTGTGCGCGGTGAAGGGTTACCGCTGCATGCTCTTCATGCCGGAATCCATGAGCCGCGAGCGCCGGGCGGTGATTCGCGCGTTCGGTGCCGAGCTCGTGCTCACGCCGGCGGCCGAAGGCGCCATCGGCGCGGTCAAGCGCGCCGAAGAACTTGTAGTGTCGGATCCTGCGCGCTACTTCATGCCGCAGCAGTTCAAGAATCCCGCGAACCCGGAGATCCATCGGCGCACCACTTCCGAGGAGATCTGGCGCGATACCGACGGCAAGGCCGACATCCTCGTCTCGGGAATCGGTACCGGAGGGACGATCACCGGTGTCGGCGAGGTCATCAAGGCGCGCAAGCCCGGATTCAAATGCATCGCAGTCGAGCCCGACGCTTCCGCTGTCTTGTCGGGCGGAGCGAAGGGGCCTCACGCGATCCAGGGTCTGGGCGCGGGTTTCGTCCCCGAGATCCTGAATCGCAGCATCTACGACGAGATCATCCGCGTGACGAACGACGACGCGATCGTGACTGCGCGCCGCCTAGCGAAAGAAGAGGGCCTCTTCGTCGGCATCTCCTCGGGCGCGGCGGTGTGGGCGGCGCTGCAGGTCGGGCGTCGGCCCGAGCACGCGGGCAAGCTGATCGTCGCGATCCTGCCCTCGTATGGCGAGCGCTATCTCACATCCCCGTTGTACGCGGGCCTCATGGATTGACGGGGTGGCGCTCAACGCGGGATTCCGCCCTGGGGCGTTATTTCCGGGCGGTTGCGGGAATCGCGAACGCCAGCACGAAGGTCAGCAGCGTCAGGGCCGCGGAAATTACGAACACAT
>WNFF01002027.1_pt1 | contig 16517 bp, 9 predicted proteins | sample 5400441 | NCBI WGS metagenome assembly WNFF01 (sample SAMN13153345, study PRJNA577476) | soil metagenome | isolation source: 120 cm saprolite under Douglas fir tree site 2 hole 3 replicate 1 | place: USA:California | collected 2015-04-18 | reverse complement strand
AGAAGGAAGCGCAGGCGGGCCAGCGCACGACGCTCGACGTGCTCAACTCGCAGCAGGACCTCACGGCCGCCCGCGCGCGGCTGATCGGCGCCCAACGGGACCGCGTGATCGCCGCCTATGCGCTGCTCGGCGCCGTCGGGCGGCTCGATGTCAAGACGCTCGCCCTCAACACCCCGGACTATGCGCCCGAGGTCCACTACCATCAGGTCCGCGACGCCTGGCACGGCCTGCGCACCCCGGCGGGGCAATAGTCCCATCGCAAAAACCGCATCGGCGTACGAATGGGTCGATCTCGCTCGGCTCAGGCGAGCTCTTTCGGGCACAGGCTACCTCCTCCACACCGAGATCGCGGACCCGTCGGGGCACGACAAGACCTGACCACACGCCGATTTTTTTGCACTTCCGACGGCGTTGTCAGGTCGGTGTAAGGAAAATATTGAACACTTCCGGTCGCGCGCCGAAGTGCGGTCGCTCTTCACCTTGTCGCCCTGGCTGGGGATTCCTCTCCCAGGCATTCGGCATTAGAGGGACATCGTCGTGTGGCTCATCGTCTATTACGTCATCTTCATGATCGCAGGCGATCTCGCCGCCTACGCCATCGGCCTCGTCACCGAACGCGAATTTGGCGACCAGGTCAGCCTCATCGTTTTCCTCGTGCTCTATTTTCTGTTCCTGTGGGTTGCTTGGGTGCTTGCGGTGTGGATCACCAAGCCCAGTCATGCCGAACCCGCGGGTACCTAATCGGCGTAATCGCAGGAACGAAAAGCCCGTTGCGGCGAAGTCGCAGGCGAGGAGATTCGACGACGCGTTAGCTCAAGCGCTGCCGGAGGTCCGCACCGAAGGGCCGCGCCGAGCGTTAACCAGCGCGAGCAAAGCTAAGGGAGAAGTTTGCGCCGCCGGTAGGACGGTTCTCGACGCTGATGGTCGCAGCATGGGTATCGGCGATACGCTGGACGATTGAAAGTCCCAAGCCCGCATTTCCCGTCCGCCGGCGATCGCGCCGCCAGAAGCGCTGAAAAATCAGCGCCCGCTCCTCCTCTTTGATTCCCGGGCCTTCATCGAGAACCCGCACCATCCCGCTACCCTCGACCACGATCTCCACGGTCGTTCCCGGCGGGGCATAGTTGATGGCGTTCTCGACAAGATTACGGATCGCTCGTGACAGCATTTCCGGATTGCCGTTGACCCATACCGGCGCGTCGCTGCCGCTCAAGGCGATATTCTTGCCCTTTGCCAGCGCCAATGGGGCGGCGAACTCCGCGACCTCGGCGCAAATCGTCCGCAGATCGGCTTTCTCGTGCGGGTCGATAGAGAACGACTCCAATTCTGCAATGTCGAGCAGTTGGCTGATGATTCGTGCCATGCCTTCAATATCCTGGTGCAGCGCTTTGGAAACTCCTCGATCGGCCAGGGTGTCGACGCGGCTGCGCAAGATCGTCAGCGGCGTGCGCAATTCATGCGCCGCATCGGCGGTGAACTCCCGCTGCATGCGGAATCCGGCCTCGAGTCGATCGAGCGCCTGGTTGACCGCTTGCACGAGGGGCAAGATCTCTTTGGGAATTTCTTCGGGTGGCAGGCGTACGTCCGTTCTGTTCGGATTGATTTTTTTCGCCATTTCCGAGGCGTTGAGCAGCGGCCGCAACGCCCTGCGGAAAATCACGATGTCGATTGCCAACAAGAACAAGAGCATCGGCAACGTGATCCATCCCACCCGTTTGAAGAAATCGGCAACGATGTCGTCGGTTATGACGTCGCGATGTGCCAGATCCTCTCCGACCTGAACCCACACGCTGCGGCCATCCATCTCCTTCACGAGGCTGACGCCGGAGACGGCCGCATTGCCGCGTCGTGTCTCCAGGTAGGCGACATCGGAGGAACGCGGATCCGCAGAGAATATCGGGGAGCGGTCCTTGAGCGAGGAGAACAAGACTCGGCCGCTGTCGTCGAGGACCGCATAGGCGTACCGTCCGACCGCCTGTGAATAGACGTCGTGAAGCGCGGGCGGGAGATCGAGCGTCCAGCTGCCATCCGGCCGCAACACGAGATAATGGGCAACCAACTCGGCCTGCTCGCGCATGGCTTGATCGTGAAGGTCGTTCGCCGCCCATTTGAAGAAATAATAGAGCACCAACGGCATAAAAATCGCAGTGATGACCAACGCGATCACGTGCAGGAAGATGATCCTCGAGAAGATGGATCTGAACGAAATCATGCCGCCTTATCCTCGGAGATGAGGTATCCGACGCCGCGAATGGTGTGGATTTGCACCTTGGCGCCGCGCTCTGACAATTGTTTGCGCAGGCGATGGATGTAGACTTCGACCGCGTTCGAGGCGACGTCGCCGGACAGTCCAAAAATGTGATCCTCGACCAGCTTCTTAGAGACAACGCGATCCTTGCGGCGCATCAGGAGTTCGAGCACCGCCGTCTCGCGCGCCGATAGGACTTGCGGTTTGTCGTCGATGAATGCCTGGCGGCTTTCGGTGTCGAATGCGAGGTTCGCAATTTGAAGCGAGCGTCCGAGCAATTGGCCCGGACGCCGCAACAGCGCTTCCAGGCGGGCCAACAGCTCTTCGAACGCAAACGGCTTGACGAGATAGTCATCGGCGCCGCTGCGCAGTCCGCTGACGCGATCTTGCAAGCCGCCACGGGCGGTGAGCACCAGAACCGGCAGCGGATCCTCGCGCCGCCGTATCTCTCGCAAGACCGAGAGGCCGTCTCCATCGGGTAAGCCGAGGTCGAGAACCATGGCAGCGTAACGGGTTGTCGTTACCGCGGTCTGAGCCTCGGCCGCCGTCGTCAGGACGTCGGTTTCATAGCCTGCTGCTTGCAGACGCTGGGTCAGAAGCTGCGCAAGCTCCTCGTTGTCCTCAACCAGCAAGAGTCTCATGCGCAATCAATCCCAATAAATGTCACGCTGCTTGGGAGAAAAATGTATCACGTAAAACAACTCGATGCATCGCCGCGCATATTCAGGTTCGTGTAAGGCTCGCGTAATGCAGGCGAAAGCTAACCTCTCTAAAGAGAAGACTCGCGGCGACGCGCCGGAGCCAAAAGCACCACGTGCCGTTTTCGCAACACTTCTTTGCGATCGACGCCAAGATTCGCTCGGCAATGCATACGTCAGGTTCGCGTAAGTCAGCTGGCTCACAATCGTCCACCCGAGAGGCGAGTCCATTCGGCTCGACCTCGGCTCTCTTTCTTGGGTGCAAGATGTGGGCTGACCCACAATACCTGACAAGTTGGCGCGACCTTCGCCGCCGCGAGCTTCTGTTCTGGTTTTTTGTGCTCAGTTACGTCCCGGGCATCTTACTCATTATCGTCACCGTAAATGTCTTTGAACACGATTTGCCCGAGCACATAGGCACCTACTTTTCCGGAGCCTGGTTGGCCGGCTTCGCCGCGGCAAGTTTTTATCGTCAGAATTTTCGATGCCCGCGGTGTCACCAGTTTTTCTTTCGTCGATTCATTGTTGTCGACCCACAGTCTCGAAGCTGCGTGAACTGCAATCTGGATCGTTGGAGGGGCGGCTCATGAACGCGATCATTGCCTTTGCGCTGCGCATGCGCGCGCTCATGGTCGCGCTCTTTGTCCTCGTCATGATCGGCGGCGTCACCGCTTTTTTCCGGTTGAACATCGAAGCCTATCCTGACCCGGTGCCACCGCTCGTCGACATCGTCACGCAGAATCCCGGCCAGTCGGCGGAAGAGATCGAGCGTTACATCACCATTCCAATCGAAGTGGGCGTGGCTACCGCCCCCTACCTCAATGCAATGCGCACCATCTCTCTCTTTGGCCTTTCCGACGTCAAGCTGCAATTCACCTACGACCTCACCTATGAGGAGGCCGAACAGAAGGTCCTGAATCGACTAAGTCAGTTGCCTACGCTGCAGAACCAGGCGCAACCGACCATCTCGCCCTGGAGCCCGACCGGCGAAATTTATCGCTATCAGCTCGTCGGGCCACCGGGTTACAGCGTGATGGACCTGAAGACGCTTCAAGATTGGGTCCTTGCGCGTCGATTTCGCGCGGTGCCGGGAGTCATCGACGTCACCGGTTGGGGCGGCAAGACCAAAACATTTGAAATCCAGATCGACCGCGACAAGCTCGTCGCCTTTGGCCTCACGCTTCCGCAGGTTTTGCAAACCTTGAACAACAGCAACATCAATGTAGGCGGCAATACTGTCAACATCGGCCAGCAATCCGCGGTCATCCGCGGCGTCGGACTCATCCGCTCGATGAACGATATCCGGAATACCATGCTGACGGCGGCGAATGGGACTCCGGTCTTTCTCAGCGATATCGCGGAGATCGTCGTTGAAAACAAACCACGCCTTGGCATCGCCGGCCGGGACGAACAGGACGACATCGTTCAGGGCATCGTGCTCATGCGGCGCGGGCAGCAGAGCCTGCCGACGATCCGTCGCGTCGAAGAAGAGGTCGAGAAGATCAATACATCAGGAATTCTCCCGCCGGGCGTGCGTATCGAACGCATTTACGATCGCAGCGATCTCATCAGCCTGACCACCCATACCGTCCTGTTCAACTTGGCGTTCGGCATGATTCTCGTTTTTTTCGTTCAGTGGATCTTTCTGGGAGATTTGCGCAGCGCCCTTATCGTGTCTTCGACTATTCCGTTCGCCCTCTTTTTCGCAATGAGCATCCTGGTGTTGCGGGGAGAATCCGCCAATCTGCTGTCGGTAGGAGCAATCGATTTCGGTCTCATCGTCGACGCGACCGTTATCATGGTGGAAAATATCTTTCGCCACCTCGCGGAGGGGGCGCCCCTCAATGGAGCCGCCGAGACTCCTGCTCCTGCCGGTCTTAGGGGAAAACTCGCAACGATCTTCCGGGCGGCGACCGAGGTCAACCGAGCGATCTTCTTTTCCGCCGCGATCATAATCGTCGGCTTCATTCCGCTGTTCACGCTGAGTGGGGTCGAGGGTCACATATTCAGCCCAATGGCGAAGACCTACGCCTATGCGCTCGCCGGCGCTCTGATCGCGACTTTTACCGTGGTGCCCGCCTTCAGTGCGTACCTGCTCCACGACCGCGTGCGCGAGACCGAGACGATCATCGTCGGCATCTTGCGCCGGATATACACTCCACTGGTCGAGTTCGCGGTTGCACACAGGCTTCTGGCACTCGCTGCAACCGGCCTATTATTCGCCCTCGCGCTGATTTCCGTCCGATTCCTGGGACTGGAATTTCTGCCGCACCTGGAGGAAGGCAACCTCTGGATTCGCGCAACCATGCCGCCCTCGATCTCGCTCGAGGAGGGCAACGATTTCGTCAACCGCATGCGGTTGGTGATCAAGAATTTTCCCGAAGTCGAGACCGTCGTGTCCCAGCAAGGACGCCCCGATGATGGCACGGATGCCACCGGCTTCTTCAACGCCGAATTTTTCGCCCCGCTCAAGCTGGCGAAGGAATGGCGCCGGGGCATGACCAAGGACAAGCTCATCGAGGAGGTCAATGAAGCTCTGGAGGCGAAGTTTCCAGGCGTCAACTTCAACTTCTCACAATACATCCAGGACAATGTCGAGGAGGCCGTATCCGGCGTCAAAGGCGAGAACTCGGTCAAGCTGATCGGCAACGATATTGTCGTGCTGACGGAAACCGCGGAGAAAATCAAAGACGCGATGAGCAAAGTACGCGGTGTGGCCGATCTTGCGGTCTTCACCTCGCTCGGCCAGCCGACGCTGCGCATCGATATCGATCGGAAGGCAGCCGCACGTTATGGGCTGGCGCCCGGTGACATCAATGCGGCGGTTCAGACCGCCGTCGGCGGGCAGGCCGCGGGCGATCTCTATGAGGAGGGAAGCGATCGGCACTTCCCGCTGGTCGTTCGGCTCGCGCCGAAATATCGGCAGAACATAGAGACGATCAGTAGTTTGACGATCGCGGTTCAAGATCCGACCACCAACAAGGTCGCGCAGATTCCCCTCAGCGAGGTGGCGAGCATCAACCTGGTGACCGGCCCGGCGTTCATCTACCGCGAGCAACAGCAGCGCTATATTCCCATCAAATTCAGCGTGCGCGGGCGTGATCTGGGCAGCACGGTGCTCGAGGCGCAGCGAAAGATTGCGCAAGAAGTGCCGCTGCCGCCGGGGTATCGCCTGGAATGGGTCGGCGAATTCGGCAACCTCCAGGACGCGATCAAGCGCCTCAGGGTGATTGTCCCCCTGACTATCGTGCTCATTGGCATACTGCTGTACGTCAACTTCGCCTCTTTGACCGATACCCTCCTGGGCATAACGGTTATCCCCATGGCGATGATCGGCGGCGTCTTCGCGCTCGTGCTCACCGGCACCCCGTTCAGTGTTTCGGCAGCGATCGGCTTTATTGCTTTGTTTGGAATCGCCGTCATGGAAGGCATTATTTTGCTGTCTTACTTCAACCAACTGATCGAAGGCGGCCACGGCCGCGAGACGGCAATCATGCAGGCATGCCAAATACGCTTTCGGCCCGTGATGATGACGTGCATCGCGGCGTGCGTCGGATTGCTTCCGGCCGCGCTCTCAACGGCGATCGGTGCACAGGTTCAACGCCCGCTTGCGCTGGTCGTCGTGGGAGGCATCCTGCTCACGCCCGTTCTCGTCCTCGTCATTTTGCCCGTGCTGATAGACGTGTTTTCGCGACGAACGCGACCGGACGTGGTCGATCAAAGAGCCGCCGCGCCCGCCGAGTAGGCGCTTCCCGCATGTTGCGGGGACGGGGAACTCGCGGTCGCACGGGTCCCGAACGATCGATCTGCCGCCATAACGGCGGCCGTGCCGTTACTCCGCCGGCGCGGGCAGCGCTTGTTGCGCCGCTGGCCGCGCGGCGCGGCGCGAGAACAGCAGGATGAGCACAGGAAGCGTGATGAGAATGACCGCCGGCGCCAGCATCATGCCGCCGACGACCACGACCGCGAGCGGCTTTTGCACTTGCGATCCAATGCCGGTGGATATCGCCGCCGGCAAGAGGCCGACGCCGGCGATCACGCAGGTCATCAGCACCGGCCGCATCTGCAGTTCCCCGGTGCGCAGGATCGCGGCGGTGCGCTCGACGCCGGCAGCGATCAGCTGATTGAACTGCGACAGAATGATGATGCCGTCCATGACCGAAATGCCGAACAGCGCGATGAACCCGATCGCTGCGGAGACGCTGAACGGAATGTGCATCAGGAACAATGCAAAAATGCCCCCGACAACAGCCATCGGGATGACGCTCATGGCCAACAGCGTGTCGATCATCGAGCCGAAATTGATCCAGAGCAGGAGAGCGATCAAAGCGAGCGTGATCGGCACGACGACCTTGAGCCGGCCGATCGCATCCTGCAGGTTACCGAACTCGCCCACCCATTCGATCCGCGAGCCCGCCGGCAATTGCACCTGCTGGGCGATCTTGCGTTGCGCCTCCTCGATCGCGCTGCCGAGATCGCGGTCGCGGACGCTGAACTTGATCGGCAGGTAACGTTCCTGGCCTTCGCGGTAGATGTAGGATGGGCCCGAGACGAGCTTGACGGTGGCGACCTCGTTGAGCGGAATTTGCGTGATGCCGTTCGGTCCCTGGGCGCCGATGCGCAGATTTTGGATCGCTTCCGGATTCTGCCTGAACTGCGGCGCAAGCCGCACCACGATGGGAAAGTGCCGGTCGCTGCCCGGCTCGTAGAGGTCGCCGGCCGCCTCGCCGCCGATGGCCGTTCGGATCGTGGCATTGATGTCCCCGGGAGTAAGCCCATAACGCGCCGCCCGCGCGCGATCGATCTCGATCTGTACCGTAGGCTGGCCGAGCGAGGTGAAGACGGCGAGATCGGTAATGCCGGGCACGGTGGCCAGCACGGACTTGATCTTGTTGGCGGTGTCGGACAGCGCCTGCAGATCGTTGCCGAACAACTTGATGGAATTCTCGCCTTTGACGCCCGACACCGCCTCGGCCACGTTGTCCTGAAGGTATTGCGAGAAGTTGAATTCGACGCCCGGGAAGTCGGTTTCGAGCTTACGCAGAATTTGCGTCGTGAGTGCGTCCTTGTCGAGGCCGGGTCGCCATTGGCTCGCCGGCTTCAGGGGCGCAAAAAATTCCGCGTTGAAAAAGCCGGCGGCATCGGTCCCGTCGTCCGGGCGCCCGTGCTGCGACACGACCGATTCGACCTCCGGAAAGCCGGCGATCACGGCGCGCATCCGATTGACGTAGTTGTTGCCTTCATCGAGCGAGATCGTCGATGGCATCGTCGCCCGGATCCACAGGTTGCCCTCTTCTAGCTTGGGCAGGAATTCGAGGCCGAGCGAGCGGATGGCCAAACCCGCGAGCAACAGCAGCACGATTGCGCCGGCGATGGTCAGCAGCTTGTTCGCGACGGCGAGATGCAGCACCGGCCGATACAAGCGATGCAAGACCCGCACCACCCGCGTTTCGGTCTCGTTGACATGCTCGGGCAACAAGATCGCGCTGATCGCCGGAGTGACGGTAAAGGTCGCGAGCAGCCCTCCGGCCAGGGCGTAGGCATAGGTCTTCGCCATCGGCGCAAAAATGTGCCCTTCGACGCCGCTGAGCGTGAATAGCGGCAGGAAGCCGGCGATGATGATTCCCGCCGCGAACAAGATCGAACGATTGACGTCGGCGGCGGCAAGAAAGATTGTCGAGAGCTTGCCGGAAAGGCCATGCACGGAACTGGGATCGCCGATCGGCGCGGCCGCCGCGCTCAAGCGGCGATAGATACTTTCCACCATGATAACGGTGGCATCGACGATCAGGCCGAAATCGATTGCACCGACGGAAAGGAGGTTGGCCGATTCCCCCCTCGCCACGAGGATGCCGACCGCGAAGAACAGCGCGAACGGTATGGTGGTGGCGACGATCAGCGCGCTGCGCAAATTGCCGAGAAAGATCCATTGCAAGGCGAAGATCAGCAGGATGCCGAACGCCATGTTGTGCAGGACCGTTGTCGTGGTGATGTCGATGAGGTCCTTACGATCGTAGATGCGCTCGATGCGCACCCCCGGCGGCAGAATGTTCGAATTGTTGATCCGCTCGACTTCGCGCTCGACACGTTTGATCGTCGGCATGCTCTGTTCGCCACGGCGCATGAGCACGATGCCCTGAACGATATCGTCGTCTGCGTCCTTGCCGGCGATGCCGAGCCGCGGTTTGTTACTGACTTGAACCGAGGCCACGTCCCGCACCAGGACCGGGTTCCCCCCGCTCTGCGTCAGCATCGTGTTGCTCAGCTCCTCCGCCGTGCGGATGAGCCCGACGCCGCGCACCACCGCCGCCTGCGGGCCGATATTGACGGTGTTGCCGCCGACATTGATGTTGCTGTTATTCAGCGCCTGCAGCAGCTGCGGCAGCGTCAGCCCGTAGGCAATCAGCTTGTTGAAATCGACCTCGAGCTCGAAGGTTTTGGTCTTGCCGCCCCATCCGATGACGTCGATGACCCCCGGCACCGCGCGGAACCGCCGCTGCAGCACCCAGTCCTGCAGCGTCTTGAGATCGAGCACGCTGTAGCCGGGGGGCCCAACGAGCCGATACCGGTAGATTTCGCCAATCGGGCTGACCGGCGAAATCTGCGGCTGTGCGTTGTTGGGCAGGGGTGGCATTTGCGAGAGCCGATTGAGCACCTGCTGCAGGGCCTGCTCGTAGGTGAAGTCGAATGAGAACTGCAGCTTCACGTCCGAGAGGCCGAAGAGGGAGATAGTGCGCATTGCAGTGAGGTGGGGGGCGGTAGCCACGTTCACTTCGATCGGAATGGTGATGTAACGCTCGATCTCTTCCGCCGACAGGCCTGGACTTTGCGTGATCACATCCACCATCGGCGGCGTGGGATCGGGATAGGCCTCGATGTTGAGCTCGCGGAACGCGATGACGCCGGCGAAGAGAACCACCACGAACAGCATCACCATCGGGACGCGTTGCTTGAGCGAAAAGGCGACGATCCCGTTCATGACGTTGCGTTCGGTGTGCAACCGACCTTCTACGTGCCCGCCGCCACGCGATCGATGAAGAGACTGCCCTTGGTGACCACGCGATCGCCGGGCGCAAGACCTTTGAGCACCTCGACCATGCTGCCATTGGTGAGCCCGACCTTGATCCGTCGCAGTTCGATCGCCTTTTCACTGTCTTTGTCGCGCACCACCCAGACGCGGGCAGCGTCGCCCTCGTAAATGATGGCATCGCGCGGGACCGCGACCGCCTTGTCGCTTTCACCGCTGAGAATCTTCACGCTCGCGAACATCTCCGGCTTGAGCAGTCCGGCGTCGTTGTTGATGGTCGCGCGCACCAACAGCCGCCGCGTGGCCGGATCGAGCGCCGCAGCCACGTAGGAAATGGTGGCCGGGAAGGAGCGGTCCGGATAGGCCAGCACGGTGAAATAGATCTGCTGGCCGACGTGCACGATCGGCGCCTCGGTCTCGCGGATAAAGGCCACCACCCACACGGTCGACAAATCGCCGATGATGAAGACCGGGTCGGTCGAGCCGCTGCCGACGTATTGGCCCGGCCCGACCTTGCGTTGCACGATCGTCCCGGCAATCGGGGCCGTGATCAGCGTGGCCGGATCAATCGTGCCTTTCTCCTGGAAGTCGGTGATCTCCTGGTCGGTCTTGCCGAGAATGCGCAGCCGGTTGCGTGTCGCCTCCAGCGCGACCTCGGCGGAGCGCACGTCGTTTTCGGCGGCATCGAGCGCGGCGCGGGCGTTTTGCACCTCTTTGAGCGGCACCGCCTTGCCCTCATAAAGCAAGCGCTGACGCTTATCGATGATCTGCGCCAGGTTTTGCGCCGAACGCGCCTTGTTCAGCGCGGTGGCGGCCGAAATGAAATCGTTCTGCGCCTGCACCATGTCGGCGGCTTGGACCGTGAACAGCGCCTGCCCGACGGTCACGGTATCGCCGGGCTTGACGAACAGCTTGATGACCCTTCCGGCATAGGGGGAAAAGATCGGCGTCGAGCGGTCCTCGTCGACCGCGATCTTGCCTTCGGTGACGTGCTCGGACTGAAACACCCGCTGCTGCACCGGCTCGACCGTCAGCGTCGCCCATTGCGCTGGGGTTGGATAGAACACCCCCGTGACTTTCTTGGACTGGCCGTTGGCATCCGGATCGCGCGCGTCGCTGTTGGTGCGCGACTTGGCCACCCAAATGCCGGCGCCGACGGCGAATACCAAAATCAGGACGAGCAGGACTTGCACGCGAGCGGGCAACGCGCGCGCCCGGGACTGCGGGCGATCGAGATCGCTGGACACTTGGCTTCCAACCTCCGGGGGACGCCGTTCTCGGCTTATGGCCGGCCTATGATATTGATCGGCGTTCCTCTTACCACAATCATACAATGCCTGGGTGAACGGCGCCGACCCACCCAACAATTTTTCCGGGATGCCATCGTGAAGCGGTCGTTGCGCCACGGCAAACGGAAAAGCTTCTGACCCTGAGCATGGTTAAAGCGTTCCTCGGGCTTGACCGTCATCCGTCCGGAATGATCCTTCCGCGACACCCGCTTCGACCGGACCGCGCCGGCGTCGGAGCGATAAGCCTTTCGCCGTGCTGTCCACGTCACAAGCTCCATATGAGCTTGTTGCTACCAATTCGCAACTATGCCTTGTGTGCTGTAAGCTCTGTGTAAGGTGACCCGCGGCCCCCGTTTCTGTCGGCGGCCGCCGGTCATGATCGCCACTCATGACCGGGCCCCACGAATTGGCGCTAAGCCGGCACGCCGAGCGGCGCTTCTCGCATGCCCGAGGTCGCGGTGTCGGGAAATGCCTCTTTCAGCCGAGGATAGACCTCGCGCGCAAAGGCTTTGATCCCGCGCACGGTTTCGTCGTGCTCGAGAAACCCCGCCTGGCCCATGATCAGGAGATGGCCGAAGCCGCCGACGTGGTCGTACATCTGCTTGATCTGGCGGAAGACCTGGTCGGGCGTGCCGGCAAACATGATGCCGGCCTCGATCGCCTTGTCGACGGTCGCGTTCGCTCGGTTCGCCGCATGCTGGTCGACCGCGGCGCCGCGCAGGATTTGCGCGTGCACCGGCGTCGGGACGTAGCCCGGCGGATAGCAAAAGTGCAGCGGCACCTTGTTCGCCGTCATGTACCAGAGCAGCTTCTCGGCGCCGGAGCGCGCCTCGGCCTCGCTCTCGCCGGCATAGACCAGCGCGGCATAGGCGAGCCGGTGGACGGGAACGTCGTGACCGCGGCCGGCCGCGCGCCAGCCCTTGCGGTAGGACTCGTAAATCGCGGGCGTGCCGCGGTATCCGGTCAGGAACGTCGCCTGTACATAGCCCCGCGCGCCCACGCGGCCGGCCCCGCCCGGCGTGGTCGTCGACACCCAGATCGGTGGATGCGGCTGCTGATAGGGGCGCGGCCAAATGTTGATGTTGCGGTGATGGAAGAACTGACCCTCGTGGCTCACCGGTCCGTCGTGACTGGTCCAGGCCTTGATGATGAGGTCGATCGCCTCCCATTGCCGCTCGTTCATGCGAACCGGATTGCTGTTCGCCGGCAGCACCTCATAGGGCACGCCACGCACGAAACCGCATTCGAGCCGGCCTTTTGAGAGCACATCCACCATGGCCATCTCTTCGGCCACACGCACGGGCTGGCGACGGTTGGCGACGGGATTTCCCAGGATCAACAGCCGCGCGGTCTTGGTCAGCCGCGCCAGCGCCGCCAGCACCAGCGGTGCCGCCGGATCGACGCAGGTCGCCGTCTGGTGGTGCTCATTGAGCATGATCTCCACACCCTCGTCTTCGGCCACCAGCCATTCGTCGATGTAGCGGTCGTAAAGCGCGGCGCCCTTCTTCGGATCGTAAATGCGATTGGGTAGCGAGACGCGGATCGATTCGTATTCCTCCGCGGGCGGCAGATAGGGATAGGCATTCTCGCTGAAGTGCCACGCCTTCATGATCTTGCTCCGGACGTCTCGGCCGCTTGCGCAGCTTGCAAGAAATGCAACACTTTCGCCGCGGTCGCGGTCGGCTGCTCCACCTGCGGCAGGTGTCCCGCCTCCGCAATGGTCTCGGTCCGCGCCTGCGGGATGAGCGCCGCATAGCGCTCGAGATACTCGGCGGAGACGATACCGTCGCTCGCCCCGCGCAGAAACAGTGTGGGGACGTTCACCCGGTGCAGCCGATGCTTGAGCTTGGGATTGTGCATGTACGGCTCCCAGGTCAACAAGGCTAGCGTCTCGCGGTTACGGGCGAGGATGTGAAGCTCCTCCTCCGGCATCGACGCCAGGTCGAGCGGGTTCTTCGCGGGATCGTGAAAGCGCAGCTGGTCGAGCTTGTGCTGGGACATCGCGAACACGTCCGGGACGTCGAGCTTGTCGGGCGGGCCGGTCTTGACGCCGACCGGGCCGATCAGCACCAGCCGCTCGAGCCGCTCCGGTACCTTGGTGGCGAGGTCGGCGGCGATCCATCCGCCGATCGACAAGCCGACGATGTCGGTTCGCGTCAAACCCAGGCGATCCATCAATTCCAGATAGATGTGGGCGATGTCGTCCACGCTGTCGAGCCAATCGGGCAGCGACGATTTTCCAAAACCAGGATGCGATGGAGCGACGATGCGCCGCTCGCTCGCGAGCAGATCGATGAAGGGAAGGTCGAGCCCGATGCCGCCGCCGCCGTGCAGATAGAGCATCGGCGCGCCGCGGCCGCGCTCGAATATCTCGAGCTCGACACCCGCGATCGAGATCATGGTTGAGGCTCTCGCCGGTTCGGCAGGCTTGGCGAGGACCGTCACGGCGACTTCCGCTGATAGGGGCCCAGTTCGGCGCTCGCTTTCCGCGCAAACGACATGTCGATCACGTCGCTCGCCTTGATCTGGCCGGTGACCCAGCCTTGCTGAAGGAAGAAGTCGAGGTCCTTCTGCACGCCGGTGGCATTCACCGCGCCGGTCACGTCCACGGCCTGTGAATACATCTCGCGTATGAGGCCGGGATTCATATTGAAGCTCTTCGCCATGATCGCAACGACCTCGTCGGCGCCGACGCCGGCGATCTTTCCGTCCTTGATCGCATCGTTGTAGCTGCGCACGCCACGCAGCCAGGCGCGCATGAACTTTTCGGCCACCTCTTTGCGCTCGGTCGCAAACCTATCGCTGAAGAAGATCACCGAAATCTGCTGGTACGGATAGAACTCGTTGGTGTCCATGAAGCGCACGCCGTATCCGGCGTTGACGGCGACCGTTGCCTGCGGCTCGATCAACAAGGTGCCATCGAGCGCCCTGTTCTGGAGCGCCGCGATCTGCTGCGGGAACGAAAGGTAGACCGGTGTGATGTCCTCGAACTTGATGCCGGCGTACTTCGCCGCCTCGTTGAGCAACGACAGCGACGTCACGCCCTGCGCGGCGAAGCCCATGCGCATGCCCTTGAGGTCTTTGAGGCTCTTGAACCGGCCGCTGTCGACCAGATCCTTGCGCATGAACACGGTCTGATAGAGGTAGCCGGGCTGCGCGTGGCCGCGGTCGGCGACGATGCGAAACTTGATCCCGCGGACGAGCGCGTTCCAGAAGCCGACCGAAAGCGCGCCGCTACCGACGTCGAGCTCGCCGGTACCGAGCGGCGCGATGACTTTCGCACCCGAATCGAGCACGATCAGGTCGACGTCCAAGCCTTCGTCTTTGAAGAAGCCCTTGTCGTAGGCGATGTAAAACGGCGCATCGCTGGCCGATCCGCCGGTTCCGACCGCGACCTTGTCTGCTGCCTGAGTTGCGATCGCAAAGTTCGCCGCCAGCACGCCGGCGAGCGCCGCCCCGATCGGAGATCGCAAGCTCGGCGCCATCGGCGTTCCCCCGTTATTGCTGTTGAGCCAGCAACCTTAGCCGATCGCGCGAAGCGCGGTAAAGCGCGCGCCGTCATGACAACTTAAACAGCGCCTGTGCGTTGCGGTAGCAAATCTTCTCCTTGTCCGCCTTCGCAATGTCGAGCCCGGCGATCACCTTCATGGTCTCGCGGATATAGCTCGCTCCGCCCTGCGCACCAAACGGCGCGTCCGAGGCGAAGAGCACGTGATCGGCACCGAAGAATTCGAGCCCGCAAACCGTTCCGATGCGGCCGCCGCACAGCGCCGTGTCGGCATAAAAATTCCTAAAGCAATCCATCAGCGGCTTCCCCAACATCTTGAGCACGCCGCCATAGTCTTCATCCGAGGTGCGGCTGCCGAGCGTCGCCCAGCCGGTATCGAGGCGCGCGTCGAAGAACGGGATCATCGCGCCGAGGTGATGGATGAGGATTTTCAGATCCGGCAGCCGAGTCGTCACGCCCGAGAAGATCAGCCGGGCCATGGTGCAGCTGGTCTCGTAGGGCCAGCCCAGGATCGCCCAGATCTCGTATTTCGATTTGGTCTCGGCCGGGAAGTCCGGGACATCGGGCGTGCGCGCCGGGTGCAGCAGGACCGGCTTGCCCGACTTGGCCGCGACTTCGAAGATCGGGAAGAAACGCGGCTCGTCGAGGCAGGCACCGTCGACGTTGGTGTGAAGCTGGAGCCCGTTGGCGTTGCCGTGGATGAGGATACGCTCGGCCTCCTTGGCGGCTGCCTCGGGCGCGTTCATGGGCAGCGCGCCTACGTAGCCCGCGAAGCGATCGGGATGTTTCGCGCACAGCTCGGCGAGGCCGTCGTTGGCGATGCGGGCGAATTCGGCTGCCGCTTGCGGGCCGGCCATCGCGTCGAGCGGCGGCAGCCCAAGCGAGAGGATTTCCGCGTAGTCGTCGAACTCATCCATCATGTTGAGGCGCGCGTCGAGATCGTAGATGGTGCGCACGCCTTGGATGCGTTTACCAATGTCCTTCGTACCGCCGGCGGTGCGCGACATCTTCTCGAACAAACGTGGCGGGAAGAAATGGCAGAAGGCGTCGATGTGGCGCATGGGTCCCTCGTGCAAGTGCGTTGACCGCGAGCGTTAGATCACCGCCGTCGCACGCAATTTGGCGATTTCGCCCGCGTCATAGCCGAGCTCGGCGAGAACGGCATCGGTGTGCTCGCCGAGCGCCGGCGCGGGCAAGGCGCGCTCGTCGCGGGCGCCGTCGATGAGCACGGGCCGATGAATGGCGGTGATCTCGCCTTCGGTCGGATGCCGTTGCCGGTAGAACGTGCGCAGATGACGCACCTGCGGATCATCGAGGACGTCCGCGATGCTGTTGACTGGGGCGAACGGCACGTCGTGTTCTTCGAGCATATCGACCCAATGGGCGCGCGGCTTTGTTGCGACGATCTCGGCGAACACGCGGTTGAGCTCGCCGTAGTTCTTGATCCGCAGGTCCCGCGTGGCAAATCGTTCGTCGCGCACGAGATCGGGCCGTTCGAGCGCTGCCGCCATGGCTTCGAAGAACTTCGGCTGCGACGACAGGTGGACGGCGATGAGTTTGCCGTCGCCGCAGCGGAACGCGAAGGATTGCGAGGCGGCGACCCTCGTCAGCCGGTCGCTTTTGATTCCCGCCCGCGTGTAGTTTGCGAATGGATCGGGAATGAAGGCGATGCCGGCCTCCAACATGTTGACGTCGACGCGACGGCCGCGGCCGCTGCGCGCGCGTTCGTACAAAGCGCCGAGGATCC
>WNFF01005475.1_pt1 | contig 16520 bp, 11 predicted proteins | sample 5400441 | NCBI WGS metagenome assembly WNFF01 (sample SAMN13153345, study PRJNA577476) | soil metagenome | isolation source: 120 cm saprolite under Douglas fir tree site 2 hole 3 replicate 1 | place: USA:California | collected 2015-04-18 | reverse complement strand
CCCAAAACTTTCCACAGACGACTCGTACATGGGTGCCATCGTCGTCAGTGATTTCCGGGACATCCAACGCCTTTACTTCCTGATAGCGCGGCGTGGTCATTTTGAGCACTGATGGAAGGTTGGCCCACAACTGGAACCCGTGCATCCTCCCGGCCTGGTCGCCCTTCGGCATCTCCTGGTGGATAATGCCGCTCCCAGCCGTCATCCACTGCACATCGCCGGCAGCGATCGCGCCGCGATTGCCCATGCTGTCACCATGCTCCACCGTTCCGGCAAGCACGTAGGTGATGGTCTCGATCCCGCGGTGAGGATGCCACGGAAAGCCCGCCAGATAGTCCTCCGGGACGTCATTGCGGAAGTCGTCAAGCAAGAGGAACGGGTCAAAATCCTTCGTGTTCCCGAAGCCGAATGCCCGGCGCAGATGCACACCCGCACCTTCGAGGGTTGGCTTAGATTTGATGAGTCGCTTTACCGGCCGAATGGACATATTGGCCTCCTGTCTCCAAAGTTTTTGATGTCGAACCAACCATCAACGACTCTAAGCGCCAAATCACGACATAACGACTCGCAGGATTCACGTGAAATTAACCTGCTGCCCAATCCGTCTTGCAATAGGGCGGCTTAAACTAACGGTTCATGGCTGCCTGTTTTCGACCGGGTTCGCATTTCGGATTGAGCATGTTACTCCGGCGCCTTTTGTGGTGTGTCCTCGTTGTCTCCCAGTTTTCGCCTGGCATCTTCGGACAGGTCGCTTCCCAAGTTTGCCCTCGGCCTGCCGCGGGCAGCACCGTGCCCGAACCAGAGGATCTTCGCAGCAAACACGGGGTTCTGGCGGTCGATCTTGTCTACCGCAGTTTTGTCGATGCCGGCGGACAAACCCGCTACTGCTACATCTACGCGAAAGATAACAGCCAGGCCCCGACACTCCGGCTCAGGCCAGGGGATGAACTCATTCTTCGTCTGAAGAACGAACTGCCAACCGCGATGCCCCAAGCCATGTCTGCCCACACCACGACCGCCCACGACGGCTCCGCGGCGCAGATGTGCGTTGGCGGACCGATGACAGCTGCTTCTACGAATCTCCACTTCCACGGCCTGACGATTCCACCAGTCTGTCACCAGGACGATACGCTCAGAACACTGGTTGAGCCATCTTCTCCACCTTTTGAATACAGGTTTCGAATTCCTCCGACCCAACCTCCCGGCCTGTACTGGTACCATCCTCACGTCCACGGCCTCAATAAAACCCAAGTTCTGGGTGGCGCGTCCGGCGCGCTGGTTGTGGAGGGGATTGAGGCGGCAAATGATGTCGTATCGGGTTTGCCCGAACGTGTCCTGGTCATTCGCGATCAGGAATTGATCAACCCCAACGCCCAGCCGGTCCCGTCGGCTTCCATGCCACCCCCAATTGTTCTTCGTGACGCCGAGGGAGACATTCTTAACACGGGCACCGGGACGGGGAAACCGGCAAAGGATCTGTCGCTTAATTTCGTTCCCGTTGCTTTTCCAGGATATCAACCTGCGGTGATCAGCATGAGGCCGTCAGAGCGGCAACTGTGGCGTGTGCTGAATGCCTCCGCGATCACTTATATAGATCTGCAAGTGCTTTTCAATGACATTGCGCAGGGGTTAGGCGTCGTCGCTCTGGATGGCGTGGCCGTCAACCAGAATGGCAACGATCAGAATCGTGTTGTGCGGAAAAGTCACATTCTTCTGCCGCCGGCTGGACGTGCCGAATTTGTGGTGAAGGCTCCGCCAGAAGGGGTACGCGCGAGCCTGGTGACGCGGTCTGTGGACAGCGGTCCAGTCGGAGAAAACGATCCCACGCGCCCGCTGGCGAGCATAATCGTTGCGCCCAACGCGCCGGAGCCAATATCCAGGCTGCCAAACTCTCCTGCGATGCTGGTTTCGCTTCACGCCGCTCCTCTGAGGGAGGTCACTCCGGCGCGGACTCGAAAGTTGTACTTCTCCGAGAAACTCCGGGACTCGAGCAATCCCAACAGCCCGACCGTGTTCTATGTGACCGTGGATGGTCAGGCTCCTGCACCGTTCGATCCGAACTCCGCCGTCCCCAACATGGCCGCGAGGCAAGGGGAGGTGGAAGACTGGGTGATCGAAAACCGCTCAGAGGAGCTGCACGCCTTCCACATACACCAAATCCACTTTCAGTTATTGGAGTGGAATGGCGTGCCGGTGGATGAGCCTTATCTACGTGACACCATTAACGTGGCGTACTGGGATGGGAAAAGCCCGGTCTATCCCAGCGTGAAGTTGCGGATGGATTTCAGAAGTGCAAGCGCCGTCGGGACGTTTGTATATCACTGCCATCTCCTGGAGCACGAGGACGGAGGCATGATGGGAACCATTCGTGTGGAACCGCCTTCGCAAAAGGACAGCGCGCAGTGATAGGTGTTACCCACCATCACGGCAAAGCGATCCGAATTGAGCAGTGTGTTCACTGATTCGCCTTCTCAATTTACAAACAATTCATCTTGCTTTCATATTTGCGCAACTGTCACTCAAGTAGTGTGAGCCTACCATCCAGTGCTTGGGTTTTTGGGGCGTTACATGATCGCCAGCAGGATTCTTGCCCTGCGGCGGTGTCTTCCAGATCTAGTCAAGGAGATCGAACCGATGATTCACAAGCATGTTCGCAGTTTGACCACCACCCTGACCACGGCTTGCCTGGTTCTGAGTTCGCTAGGTGATGCGTGGGCCGCGAAAGCGCCGAACCCAGCCGAGGGCTATAACACAACCACTCCCATCAAACACGTCGTGGTGATTTTTCAGGAAAACGTGTCATTTGACCATTATTTTGGTACTTACCCTTACGCAAATAATCCCGCCAGTGAACCCGCGTTCCACGCGGACCCCAAGACTCCTCGCGTGAACAACCTGTTGAGCAGCGGACTGCTCACTGAAAATCCAAACTCGGTGCAGCCGTTTCGTTTGGATCGCGTACAGGCGGTGACCTGCGACCAGAACCACAACTATGGTCCTGAGCAGAAGTCCTTTAACTTGGGCGCAATGGACAAGTTTCCTGAATTCGTCGGCCAAGGAACCTCGGTGGCATTCCCCTGCGCGGACTTCGGCAAGGGAAACGGAATCGTGATGGGCTATTACGACGGCAATACGGTTACAGCCCTGTGGAACTACGCCCAGCACTTCGCTATGAGCGACGACTCTTTCGGCACCCAGTTCGGACCATCTACACCAGGCGCGCTTAACATGATCAGCGGCAATACCGCGGGGGCCGTATTAAGTAGTGGCAACCCCGGGGGCAACATCGCAGGAGGAGCGTCGAGTGGAGCCATTATCGGCGATCCTCGTCCCGCCGGTGATGATTGCAATCCCGCCGGCAAGACCTACGTCAGTTTTCCGTCAGGGACAACCAACGTTGGCGACCTGCTAAACACAGCGAATTTCACATGGGGATGGTTCCAGGGCGGCTTCCGTGCGACCAGCGTAAGCGGTGGAGTAGCGACTTGCGCCGCGGCCAGCGTGGGACTTGCCGGTTCCATTGGTGATTACATTCCTCACCACGAGCCCTTCCAGTACTATCCTGAGACCGCCAACCTTCACCATCTTCCACCGAGCTCTCCTGCGGCCATCGGTACTTCCGACCAGGCAAAACATCAATACGACTTGCAGGACTTCTTCACCGCGCTCGCGGATGGCCAGCTGCCAGCCGTGAGTTTCCTGAAGGCCGCATTTGACGGCCATCCGGGATATTCCGACCCTCTCGATGAGCAGGAATTCCTGGTCGATACCATCAACAAAATCCAGTTCAGTCCGTTTTGGCGAGATACCGCCGTTATCATCGCCTACGATGACTCTGACGGCTGGTACGACCACGTAATGGATCCGATCATCAACCAGTCGCAGGTCACCGATGACTTTCTGACTGGGGTTGGGCTTTGCGGCGGAAACGACAGAACTACGTGGACCATCAAATCACGGACCAATCCTCTATCCTCCGCTTTATCGAAGATAACTGGAGCTTGGGAAGGATTGGCAACGGTTCCACCGATGAGAAAGCGGGAACACTGGACGGCTTGTTTGACTTCGCCAGTGGAACGAGGGCTCCTAAGCTTCTGCTCGATCCAGTAAGTGGTCTGGTCAACCCGCGCTAGTAGCGAAGTGTGAAGGAGTAATGGTTCGAGGACGTCCCCTCTGGCAGGAGCCACTTCGGGATTGAACGTGGCTCCTGCTTTGACAAAGAAGTCAGACCCCGAAGGACGGGAACCTTTCTCAAGGATGCATCATTGGGGCTGCGTTTTCAATTGTGGCGAGGCACAAGCCTCTACTTCTTCTGGGCAAACTGTAACGTGTAAGCCTTGGCCGGATCGAAGCCCGTATCTATAGCTATCACCTTCAGATCGAAAAGCTGCTTATACATCGTGGTCCAGCGCTCAGAGCTCATCTGGCCAATCTGTGGTCCGCTGGGATCGTCACCCGTAATGAATCGACCATCGCGTAAGGCCTGCCAGCTGAACCGCATCCACTCCGGGTTGAGCGCTGGATTCAGTTTTGCAATTACATTATGAGCCACAGTGGGATCGTCGAGGTAATCTCGCCATCCCTTGAGCGATGCACGCACGAATCCGGCAACAATATCCGGATGCTGCTGCAGAAAATCCCGCGTCGTAAACATTACACGGTACGGGTTGTACCCGGTTTCGCTGATCAGCAGCACGCGGGTCTCGATGCCGGCCTGGCGCGCGAAGAAGGGTTCCGACGTAGCGAACGCCTGCTGAATGTATTGCGGGTCGGCCACAAAGTTGGCCACGCTCATGGTGGCGGGGATTTCGTGGATATCGTTCAAGTGGTAGCGTTTCACCAGGTAAGCAAACCAGGTGTACCCGGGCTTGATGGAAACGGTGTGGCCGTTAAGGTCAGCGAAAGAGCGGATGGCCGAGTCCTTGCGCACCATGATTCCTTGAGGATCGCGTTGCATGGTAGCGGCCACGGCGACCAGCGGCTGGCCATCCGCCACAGACTCCAGCGTTCGATCCGACGATCCCATGCCAAACTGCGCCGCGCCCACGGACACTTGTTGCTCGACAACCACATAAGGGCCGCCGGGCTGGATAGTAACGTCGAGGCCCTCCTCCTTGTAGTAACCCTTCGCAAGTGCCGTGTAGAAGCCACCATGCTCGGGCTGCGGATACCAGTCCGCCTGCAGCGTGACTTTGGTCAAATGTTTGCCGGTGTTTGGACCACCTGCCACGGATGGCCGGCTGCATCCGGCGAGTAGGCCAGCGAAGAAAACAAGAAGACAGCAGGTCCCACGGAGAACGAGTTTGCGCGTTCTTCTTCGCCTGAAAGAAGCTGGCCGCAAAGAGGCTTGCCGGACAGAAGACACAGCCAGCAGCCTAGCACGTAACGGCGGCAGTGCCGTCCAAAGGAATCGATAAGCCATCGCCAATTTTCCGATTGTAATCGGCAGCAACCAGCATGCTAAATTACGCTATGGCGGTAGCGTCAGCCGGGCGCGCCAGCGTGATGTCTCTGGACGAAGAGCGCATGCGCGAGCTTTACTTTTTCACCGCACGCACGCTGGAGACAGCCCACCCGGTACCTTTTGGCGCGCTGATCGTGAACACTCGCAGTGGCGAGCGGCTAATGCGAGCCACCAATGCTGTCGCCCGCGAAAACGATCCTAGTGCGCACGCCGAAGTCCGCACTGTCCGACTGGCGTGTAAGAAGCTGAGGTGCCCCTCGCTGGCCGGATACACCATGTATTCCACTTGCGAGCCCTGTCCGATGTGCATGGCGAACGCGCTGTGGGCCAGGCTGGACCGTGTCGTTTTTGGCGCGACTATCGCCGACGCGAATCGCCATTGTCTTCAGATTCACGTTGCCGCCAAGCAGATCGCACGCCGCGCGGATATGGCTTGCGTGGTCGAGGGCCCGGTGCTGCGTGAGCTTTGCTGCTCACTCTTCACGCATCCGAACATGCAGAGAGCTTTCCGTACCTGGAGTACGCGCTAGCACAGTGTGAACGAGTCGTAGCCGACGAATGGAGCAGCATGACGGAGAGGGCATGACGGAGAGGGCATGATGGAGAGTCGATGATGGACCCAAGCCACACCGCCGCGCTGTCTTCAATTCTCCGGGACGACTCTCGCGTCCTCACCAATCCCCAAGTAGTGGAACGGCTCTCGCGCGACTTCTATTGGTATTCGCCGGTGCTGCGCAAACAACTCGACGGCAAAGTTGGGGACTTGGTGGTGCAACCGGTGAACGTGGGCGAGGTCCAACGCCTATTGCGCTACTGCCATGCTCACAATCTTGCGGTGACGGTGCGTGGCGCGGGCACGGGCAACTATGGCCAGGCCGTTCCTCTGCAGGGTGGCGTAGTGCTTGATCTCTCGGGGATGGACCGGATCGAAGAGATTCAGCCCGACGGCGTCGCCGTGTGCCAGCCAGGCGTTCGCCTGGGTACGCTCGAAACGGAAGCGCGCAAATCGGGATGGGAGCTTCGCTGCTATCCCTCGACCATCGTGAAGGCGACGATTGGCGGATTTCTCGGCGGGGGATCTGGGGGTATTGGTTCCGTGGCGCACGGCGCCCTCCGCGACTTCAAGACGGTGCGTGCCATCGAGGTGGTCACGATGGAAGCGGAACCGCGGGTGTTGCGGCACGAGAGCGAAGCCGTTCACGATATTCTCCATGCCTGGGGCACGAACGGTATCATCACTCGCCTCTGGATGGCGCTAACCCCGGCGGTGGAGTGGTCGCAGTGCGTCGTAGCATTCGGCGGGTTCGATGCCGCTTTCAATTTAAGCGAGCGCATCGCAACCGATCCAACCTGGATCAAGAGGCTGGTCACCACCTTCGAGTGGCCGATTCCGTCGTTCTTCACTCCCGTTCGGCAATACGCCCCCCAGGGCGAGGCTCTGATCTTCTTCCTGATTGCCTCAGAACAGCTGGCTGCGCTTGAGTCCACAGTCCGGGAGGCGGGAGGGGAGGTTAGCTATTCCGGCAAGTATCTCGGCGTCCGCACCATTCCGTTACTGTCCGATTACACCTGGAACCACACCACCCTGTGGGCGCTCAAGTCCGATCCCGCCTATACCTATCTGCAGTGCGGATTCGATCCGGACACGGTGCGCGAACAAATGCGGCGACTGAGGGAACGCTTCGGACAGGAAATCCTCTTTCACATGGAATTCATGAAGAACGCCGAGGGACGGGTCATTCCCGGAGCGATCCCATTGGTTTATTACACCAGCGAAGAACGCCTGAACGAGATGATCGGCTTCTGCCGCGAGATCGGCATCTTCGTCGCGAACCCGCACGTGAACAATGTTGAGGGGGGCGGACGCTATCGCGCCGACAATGTACAGTTGCTGGCCAAGCATCGCTATGATCCGAAAGGGCTGCTGAATCCGGGCAAGATGGCCACGTTCCAGCCCGTTGCGGCGGTGGCAGAAACGGCCACCACGCGATGAAGACCTGGATTCCCGATTCTCGCAACTTCGCATACTTGAATTGGAAGCAGGTCGACGCGCTCCCGCGCGAGTCAACGTTATTGGTTCTGCCGACAGCCGCAATTGAACAGCACGGCCATCATCTGCCGCTGGCTACGGACACACTTATCAACAACCTGCTGCTGGGTCACGCTCTGGGAAAATTGCCGTCCGAGTTGTTGGTTTATGCGCTGCCGCCGGTGCATTACGGCAAGAGCAACGAACATCTCGGTTTTCCAGGGACGCTCTCGGTGACGGCTGCCACGTTCATGGCGGTAGTGCGCGATCTGGGAGTGAGCCTTGCGAACGCTCACTTCCAGAAACTCGTGCTCTACAACACACACGGTGGCAACACTGCTCTGATTGACGTGATGGCTCGCGACCTACGCGCAGAATTCGACCTGCGGACTTTTGCGCTGCACGGCACGGGCGGTATTCAGTTCGAGGGACTCAGCGCCCAAGAGCGGGCCTATGGATTTCACGCGGGCGAGGTGGAGACGGCCCTGCTATTGGCTTCCGTGCCGGAATTGGTGGATCGCTCCGCATACACCACAAATTACATCGCGGACATCACCAAGCCGGAGTTGTTGCTTCCCGAAAACGCCCCTGCAACTTTCGCCTGGCTCACGCACGACATCGCACCTAGTGGCGTGATGGGCGACCCGCGTCCGGCTACAGCGGAAAACGGAGCGCGCTGGCTTGACCAAGCTACGACGAAGTTGGCTGCGGCTCTGGAGGCGATGGCGCGTTACTCGAATCCCGACCAACCATCTCCAGACAAACCATGAGTGCCGGCGAAGCCCGTTGGGTCGATTGCGGCAACGGCGTGCGCCTCGAACGCGGCGTCGGCTGTCGTATGTCGGATGGAGTGGAACTGGTTTCGGATCACTACTACCCATCCAGTCCAGGCCCCCACCCGTCCGTATTGATGCGCCAGCCCTACGGACGCGACATTGCGTCCACCGTGGTCTACGCTCATGCGGTCTGGTTCGCTCGCCACGGCTACAATGTCGTCATTCAGGATGTGCGCGGACGCGGCGACTCTGGCGGCGAGTTCTATCCCTTCCGCCACGAGGGACGCGACGGCGCCGAGACCATTGCCTGGCTGCACACCCGTCCCGAAGGAAATGGCCGTGTCGGCATGTACGGGTTTTCCTATCAGGGAATGACCCAACTGCTCGCCGCGGCGGCGCGACCCGAAGGATTGGTCTGCATTGCGCCGGGCATGACGGCCTGCGACCTCTATCACGGCTGGTTCTATCACCGCGGCGCGCTCCGCCTGGCTTCCACTCTGGGTTGGGGGCTGCAGATGATGAAGGCCGACGCTCGACGCAAAAAACTCCGGGAAGCCAGTGATCGCCTGGAACAGGCGTGGGCCAATCTGCAGGCACAATATGCTTTCCTGCCTTTTCGTGAGCACCCCGCGTTGCACGGTCTGGATCTACCCGAGTATGTGCTCGACTGGTTCGACCACCACCAACCCGGCGAGTATTGGACATCACTGGACGTGAGCCAATCGCTCGAACGCATCGCTGTGCCCGGACTGCATTTCTCCGGCTGGTACGACACGTATGTTAAGGGCAGCATCGACGGATTCCTCGCTCTGAGCAAGAGTGCGGGCACCACGTCCGCGCGTGACCGCCAATATCTGATCGCCGGGCCCTGGCAACATATTCCATGGGGAGACCGCATTGGAACGACGGACTTTGGAACGGAGGCTTTGCTCGACACGGATGCAATCCTCCTGCGGTGGTTCAATCACTGGCTCAAGGATTCGGGCGAGTTCAACGACGAGCCGCGCATTCGCCATTTCGTGCTCGGTGAAAATCGCTGGCGCCAGGCTGAAGGCTTCCCGGCAAAAACAAATCACGCTCTTTATCTGCACAGCAGGGGCAAAGCAAATTCCCGCAAGGGCGACGGCGAGCTCTCGACGACAACGCCGGTTACGGACGAACCGTGTGACGTTTTTGTCTGTGATCCTGAGGTGCCGGTCTTCGCGCCCGGAGGTCCAACAGCAGCGAGCGGGCAGTTCGATCAGGCCGCGCTTGAGCTCGGCAATAATCTGCTGGTTTACACCACCCAGCCGCTCACAGGACCGCTGCGAATTTTCGGCACACCGGGAGTTTCGCTTTACTGCTCCACGTCTTCACGCCACACTGACCTTACCGCCAAGCTGGTGCGGGTGCGCCCTGACATGGTGGCGGAGTTCATCTGCATCGGGATCGCTAGGTCAAGCTGGCGCTTTGCCGAAAACGGCTACAGTGCGGATACTTTGTATCTCTGGGAGTTCGACCTGGAGCCCACCTCGTGCCGCTTTGCCACCGGCGATCGCATTCGGCTCGAAGTCGCAGGCAGCGCGTTCCCCCTATACGACCGCAATCCCGGCACCGATGTGCCCTCCTGCCGCGCTACTTCCTGGGATTGGCAACGCTCGACACAGATCGTCTATCACAACCCCAACTATCCCTCGGCCCTGTATTTGCCGACCAGCGAGGGCGCGGAATGACTGCCGAGGTCACGGTGGCGGAAGTGGACTTCACGGGCGTGAGCAAGAGTTATGCGGACCGCGTAGTCCTGGATGCCGTGGACCTGCGCATTGCCAAGGGGGAATTCGTCACCCTCATCGGCCCCTCGGGCTGCGGGAAGTCTACCGTGCTGAAATTGATTTCAGGACTGACCGCGGCGGGCGGAGGGACGATCCGGGTGGATGGCATGACTCCGCGAAACGCCCGGCAGACCATCTCTTACATCTTTCAGGACGCCAGCCTGCTGCCCTGGCGAACGGTGCGGCAAAACGTTGGCCTGGGCCTGGAACTGGAAGGCGTAGCCTCCAGGCAGCGCGAGGAGAAGACACTCGTGGGACTGAGCGACGTGGCCAATGCCTTTCCGCGAGAACTCTCCGGCGGCATGAAGATGCGTGTCTCCATCGCGCGCGCCCTGGCCACCAGCCCGCGGTTGCTCCTGATGGATGAACCTTTTGCGGCATTGGATGAGATGGCCCGCGACCGTTTGAACGAAGAGTTGTTGCGCTTGCGCGAGGAGCAGAAATGGACCGCGGTATTTGTAACCCATTCGGTTGCCGAAGCTGTCTTTCTTTCCACGCGGATTGTGTTGCTAGCACCGAATCCCGGACGCGTCCATGCGACCATCCCGGTCGATCTACCCTGGCCTCGCACTGGGGACTTACGCACCTCACCCGAGTTTGAATCACTTGTCGTCCGGGTCTCGCATTCGCTACGGGAGGCGCTTACATCGTGAAATCCCGCCTGATTACGCTGGCCAATGCTGTGGCCGTCTTCGCCGCGCTGCTGGCGATTTGGCGGCTTGTTCTGTGGATCTTTCAAGTGCCGCCCTATATGCTGCCTTCGCCGTGGGCGGTTGCCCGGGCAGTGGGTACGCGTTTCTCAACCCTAGTCGCTGCTCTGGCGATCACGGCGGTGGAGGCCGGCGGAGGCTTGATTGCCAGCGTCGCCGTCGGTGTGGTCATCGCCCTGATGTTCGCTCAGTCGCGCTGGGTTCGCCGGATGCTCTATCCCTATACCATTCTGTTACAGACCGTTCCCATCGTCGCCATCGCGCCGCTGATCCTTATGTGGGTAGGCGCAGGCATGGCGGCGGTAACACTGATAGCGTTCATCATCTCTCTGGCGCCCGTCATCGCCAATACCACACAGGGTCTGATCAGTGTGGAGGAGAACCTGGTGCATCTTTTCCTGATGCACAACGCGTCGGCCGATCAGTTGCTTTTCAAGTTACGTCTTCCGCACGCGGTGCCGTCGCTGTTTGTGGGCATCCGCATTGCCAGTGGCATTGCCGTGATCGGCGCGATCACCGGCGAGCTTTACGCCGGATCGAGCCGCGTGGGCCAGGGCGGACTCGGCTATTCCATTCTCTATGCGTCCTCGCAGTTGCAGACCGACTACCTGTTCGCGCTGGTGCTGGCCGCTACGGTGTTGGGCTTCGGCTTTTTCTTTCTGGTCATGTTTCTGGAGTGGTACTTCCTTCACCGCTGGCACGAATCAGCCCGCGTCCCCGAGGCCGAGTAAACCGGTAAAGCTGGGGTGGTAAAACCACGCAAGGAGAGCTAGCAATGTTGCGACTAGAAACGGAAACCGGATGGTGGCTGGTGACCCATCCCGACCATGCACGCCTGGCCGGAGCCTTCGCCGAACGCTGGGGCAACGAGCGATTCTTGCCTCCGGAACCACGCACCAACGTGCTTCGCGGGATCGCCTGCCACGACGATGGCTGGGCGCTGCGAATCCTGATCTCCATGCACACTTACAATCTGCTGACCGCGCACGCCGACCGGTCGACCATCCTGCCGGCGCAGTTACCGTTGCTTGATCAATTTCTGCTGGATCAGAAGGCTCTCCAGCAATCGCTGCTGCTGCAGATCGCTGCGGACATCCGCTTCACACCGGAGCAGGCCAGCGAGAACGCGGTTCTCGACCACTTCCGGCTGCTGCAGGCCACCGACAATCTCTCTCTCTTAACCTGCGTGGATTTTCGCCAGCCCGCCCATCTCCTACATCCCTTGCCATTACGCAATGGCGGACACACCACGGTGCAAGTACGGTCCACCGGTTTACGCCACTTCATACTCGATCCCTATCCTTTTGCCGAGCTATCACTGACCTTCACGTTCCCCGCGCGATCCGTAGAGGGCGCGGTCTTTGCATCCTCCGCGGAGCTACAGCGGCGTTTCAATGCAGCGCCGGCGGAAACGCTGTCGGTCACCGTCAGCGCACGTTGAAGACCTTCGACCCGCGCGGGAGGAATTGAAATAGAAAAGCGGATGGAAATAGAAAAAACGAGAGCAGCGGCCTGGCGACCGCCGCTCGTTTTGTGCGCACTAAAACTAGAAAAGCACCCGCAGCGACATCTGGAATTAAAACGTCAAGCTCAACGACATCTGAATCTGCCGCGCACTTCCAATCGTTTTATTGGTAATGCCCAGGCCGCTGAGCGTCGGGCAGACGTACAAAGATCCGGTGGGGCTCTGGTCAAACGTCGAGTTGCAAGGACTCAACGTCGCCGGCGTACCGGCTTGCGGAAAGCCCTGGAACGATGGGTTCTGGGTCACGTCGTTGATCGGGATGTCGAAACTCGCCGTGTTGGTCAGGTTGTAGACATCGAAACTGTACTTGAGAGTGGAACGCTCAGTGATCTGCGTTGTCTTCACCAACGAGATGTCAGCGCGCCTCTGCCAGGGTTGCCGGAAAATGTTGCGCTGGCCATGATCGATGAAGTTTGTCTCGTAGGGGTCATTGGAAGGAATCGCGCCGTCCAGGGCACCTGGACTCAGCAAGGGCAGGCTGAAACAGCTCGCATCAAGCGCAGGGGTCGAACCTGCACCCGAGGCCCCGGTGACGGCCTGCTGAGGTGAGCAGTTGTTGAGCGGAACGATCGGATTCGTGATGCCGTCGTTCACGCCATAGAATATGCTGCCGACCGCACCCGAGTAATCAATCACGCTGTACGGTTGACCACTCTGGATGACAGTCAAACCGGAAATGGCCCATCCATTGGCAATCTTGCTCTTGAATGACGATCCCGAGAAAAATTTCGGCAGCTCGTAACGGTAGGTGAAATTGATCACGTGCTTGCGGTCGAAATCAGACAAGCCGTAGCCGGAACGCAGATCAAGCGGATTGTTGCCGTTGTAAAACAGACCCATCGCGCTCTGCTCATCTGTCGCATGCGAATAAGTGTAGGAGAAGCCAACCTGTACGCCATGACTCAGCCGTTTTTCAACGTGAGCCTGCAGCGCGTGGTACGCGGAGATGCCGGCCGCGGTATAGGACTCCGACTCGGAGGAATAACCGATATAGGGAACGCGGAGGTTGACATTTCCGCCTTCAAAGGTTTGCAGGTATGGCTGCCCGTTGGGCAGGGTCGCCGGCGTGAAGGTGCTGGGGTCGCTAAGAATCGAGTAGCCGTAGGTGTAGTCCTGCTCAAAAGGCGTGCCCGCTCGGATAGGATGAGTGGGCGACGCAATTCGAGCCTGGTTGAAGGGTATGGGAACGACTTCATGGCGGCCGAGATTGCCGACGTACCCGACCTGGATCACCAGATCGTTACGCGGCTGCCATTGGATATCCAGCATCTGATTCATGGTGTATGGAAGCTTGTTCGCCCGGTTGTAATCGGCGAAGGAGAAAAGCGGGATCCCGGTTGAGCTGACCGCCGCATTGGGCAGGACGAGATCTTTGGGGTTACCGGAAGGAGCCGGCCCGAGAGTGGTGCCCCAGGGGTTGGCGAAGTCAGGACAATTAACGTACCCATAGCCATTCGGGTCGCACGTCTGCGAACTCACCCACGGCGGGGACTGGTTTACTCCGAAGGGGCCGCCGGCAATGACGCCGGACGCAAAGCCGGGAGAAAGATAGGTGAAGAGTTCGCCGCGATCGTAATACAGGCCCCAGCCCGAGCGAACGACGACCTTGTCATTGAACATCCTCGGGCTCCAGGCAAGGCCGAGGCGCGGCGCAATCCCCCATTGCCGCCCGGTAAGAGTCGAATCACTGACGCCCTTGGTGGCAAAGTCCGGGTTGTTCCCGGCGATAATGAGGCCGTTCGAGGCGATGGTGTCGGTGGCCGCATCGTAGCTGTAGCCCGACGGGTCAAAGTTGAAAATGCGTCCATTCTTTTCCGTCAGACCGCCGTGGTAATCGAAGCGCACGCCTGCGGTTACGCTGAGGTTAGGGCGGATCTGATATTTGTCCTGGATGTATCCACCCGACTCTTTCGAACGGTAATAGCGGTTGGCATCGCCCTGCAAGAAGTTTGTGCTGATGAACCCGTCGGCTGTATAGGTCGTGGGTGTGCCCTGGAGGAAGTTGGCAAAACTGGTGAACCCGATCATTCCGGAATTTGTCCGTTCGTCCCGGGCGTTAAGCTGGGTATAGGAAAAACTCCCGCCGAAAGTAATTGTGTGTTTGCCGTGACTCCAACTGGCGTCAACTGAAGGCATCCAGCGGTTCTGGAAGATTCCAGTGAACGCGCCCTGCGAAGCTGCTGTCGACCCGATATTCGCCCCTGCGTTGAAAACAAAGTTCGTATTCGCCGGAGACTCGTTTCCCATGTCATCAACAATCGTGATGCCTGGGAAAACCGTGGAACCAAACGCATTGATACCCAGCGCTTGAGGAGTGAAAGGCTGGTCAAGAGTGCTATAGACCTTCTCTCGAATGAAACCGAATACCTCGGCAATACTGAAAGTGGGCGTCAGGGATTGAGTGTTGGTAATGCTTGCAACCTGGCTGCCGGCATCCAAATGTTGGCTGAACCCTTCGAACGAGGAGAACCCGAATGGTGCTGTGGTCGGATCGTGCTGATAATAGTACTTCAACGACAAAGTGTCTTTCGAGGTCGCGAGGAAGTCGAGGTTGGAGACGGCCTGATCAGAGATGAAATATGCCGGCTGAGTGATAAACACGTTCTCCGGGAAGTTGAGAGTCGGAGTGAAATTTGGATTCGCCGATGGAAACAGGTATTGGCCGTTCACCTTGCTGGTCAAAAGGGCGAGCGACACGGGACTGATATCAGCAGTAGTCAGGGAAGTTCCGAAGTTAGCATTGGTTACGTCGACTAGCGCCTGCGGGCTGCGGTCGTTGGTAAGGCCGAATGGAACCGCTGTCCGTGATGTCCCGATTTCCAGATCGGAAACATGAACGTGCTGGTAGCCGAGAAAACCGAAAAGCTTGTTCTTGATGAGGGGGCCGCCGAATGTTCCCCCTGCGGTGTAGCGGTGCAGTTCAGGCACTTTCTCATTGCTGGGGATATTGGCGTCCTGCTTGTAGAAATAAGGCGCCGCGTTCAGCCAATCTGTCCCGCGGTGAACGTAAGCTCCGCCGTGAATGGCATTCGTGCCGGATGAAGTGCTCATGTCGATGTGGGCGCCACTGGTAGAACCCTGTTGCGCGTCGTACATGGAAGTGTTCACACGAAATTCCTGAACCGTCTCAGGTGCGGGCGTCGGCAGTGCCTGGCCAATGGCTAAATACGGCGATGCTGTGCTCTGAATCACTTCCGCGGTGGTGCTCGAGGCGCCAGCAACACCGGTATTGTTAACAATGCGCGCCGAAGCCACTTGGCTGGTGCTTTTGCCGTTAAACAGGTTGCTAGCGTCGACTCCGTTCAATAGGAAGCTGTTGCTCGTATCGCGCTGGCCATTGGCCCAAATGGGTTGATTGCCCAGGCCGGCGTTGGCGCCAGTGCCGGCGGGAAGTTCAGCGTTAACGCCGGGCGAGAGAAGGGCGAGTCCCGTGAAACTGCCGGTTGGCAGTGGAACTGCCTCGATTTGTTCCCGGTCCAGAATGTACCCGTTAGTGGTATCCACGGAGTTGGTGAGCGGAGTTTCCTCCACCGTGATCGTTGTGGCCACCTGGCCCACCTGCATCGTCGTGTTCACGGTCGCGGTGCGATTGGCTTGCACTAGAATCGACGGTACCTTCTGCGTCTGAAAACCGTCATGGGTGAAAGTGAGCGTGTAGCTTCCGATGGGGAGGTTTACGAAATCATAGCTGCCGTTCCCGTTACTGGTCTGGGTGCGCGTCAGCTGGGTCCCGTCGCCCACGATGGTCACCACGGCTCCTGGCAGCACGCTGCCCGTGCTTTCCATAACCGTGCCGACAACCCCGCCAAGGGTCTGCTGGGCTTGCGCGCACGGCGCGAGAGCTGCTAATGACACCCCTAGACACAACGCGAGGAATAATACGAGGAGCCTATTTATCTTCGTCTGACGCCTTGGCATCGCTGAACCTCAAAAGTGTTGGAGTTACACTCGTGCCGAATACCATTCCGGTGTTAGGCCGCAACTGGTTCGTAATGTGATTGCGTCGGATCGGACGCACCGCTTCGTGGCAGGAATTGCTGGACCGCTTCGCGGCAGCCCTGGCTTGTTACTTCGTGCAGAGTCGATCATGTTTGTCCGACGGCAGAGAGTGAATCCGTGCTGCTCGTCAGCCTGCAAAGTATTTGACCGACTGTACGCTAGTTTTGCCGGTGACGAAAGGAACTGTGCCAATGAAAATTTTTTTG
>WNFF01003287.1_pt1 | contig 16520 bp, 13 predicted proteins | sample 5400441 | NCBI WGS metagenome assembly WNFF01 (sample SAMN13153345, study PRJNA577476) | soil metagenome | isolation source: 120 cm saprolite under Douglas fir tree site 2 hole 3 replicate 1 | place: USA:California | collected 2015-04-18 | reverse complement strand
CATCGCACAACCAGCATCATCTCGAACAGATAAGTTCGGCGCTGCGTCAAATGTAATATGACTGCTGCTGAAGCGATCTCCTTTTTCCACGAACACGGCGTGGTTCTCACGTAAGGAAGGCCGTAGTCTTCACGCCAACGGCGTGAAATGTAATAGCCAGGGGCGACGCCCCTGGAACTGTTAAGAAAAGCTAACGAAGCGCTGAAGGCGCGAAATGGTTTTCCCAGCTTGGCGAAATCGAATCAATTCCGCTCCTTCAGAGCTGGCATTCAATTCGTCGTCACCTGGGGCGTTGCCCCAGGCTTCTACATTACGCGCCTTTGGCGCTTTGTTGCTCATCACCGATACGCCCTCCCTGACGGTCGGGCTAGCGCCCCGTCGCGAATCTTGATCACCCGCTCGAAAGGCGTATCATGCGGCGGCCGGAATTCTCGGTTAGTCTGTTGAAGGACCCTATTCTATTAAGGAGAAACCGCCATGCCGCCACCGCTAGTCATCGACACCGGAAACACGGCTTTCATGCTGCTCTGCTCCAGCCTGGTCATGCTGATGACGCCGGGGCTGGCTTTCTTCTACGGCGGACTGGTTGGGCGCAAGAACGTTCTGGCCATAATGATCCAGAGCTTTGTGTCCATGGGTTGGACGACGGTGCTGTGGTGGGCGTTTGGTTTCTCGGTCTGCTTCAGCGGCGATCTCAAAAGCGGCACAGACTTCTTCGGCATCCTGGGTAACTTCAACTGGACCTTTCTCCGCGGGATCAGTTTGGACACGCCGTCTCTGATCAATCCGTCGATTCCGATGATTGTCTTCTGCGCTTACCAGATGATGTTCGCGATCATCACGCCGGCGCTGATCACCGGCGCGTTTGCGAATCGCGTGACCTTCAAAGCGTACATGCTCTTTCTCACCGGCTGGCTGACGCTGGTCTACTTTCCGTTTGTGCATATGGTTTGGGGCGGCGGCATCATGGCCAGTTGGGGCGTGCTGGATTTCGCGGGTGGCATTGTCGTTCACAACATTGCCGGCATCGCCGCGCTCGCTTCGGTTTTGTACGTGGGCCGGCGCAGGGTTGCTGACCACGGCCCACACTCGATACCGCTGGTTGCTTTGGGGACCGGCATGCTCTGGTTTGGCTGGTATGGCTTCAACGCCGGCAGCGAGTTCCGCGTCGACTCAGTTACAGCTGTCGCGTTTCTGAATACCGATCTCGCCGCCAGTTTCGCAGCGATTGCGTGGCTCTGCATGGACTGGATGTCGACGAAGAAGCCGAAGTTTCTCGGTTTGCTGACCGGCGCCGTAGCGGGCCTGGCCACGATCACGCCGGCCGCAGGCTATGTCTCTCCGGCGACGGCTTGTCTGATCGGCATCATCTCGGGCGTCGTTTGTTTCTATGCAGTGGCGCTGAAGAACAAAATGAAATGGGACGACGCGCTGGATGTCTGGGGCGTGCACGGCGTTGGTGGTTTCATCGGCATCGTGCTCTGCGGCATCTTCGCGACTACGCTATTCAATCCCGCCGGCGTGGACGGCTTGCTGCGCGGCAACAAGCATTTCTTTCTGGTACAACTGGGTGCGGTGTTGCTCTCTTCCCTGTGGGCGTTCGTCTTTACTTATGTGATGCTCTGGATCATTGATCGAATCACCAAAGTGAAAGTCGATGAAGCCGGGGAAACGGAAGGACTCGACCTGGCCATCCATGGCGAAGCGGCGTACCTGGAAGGCATTTGAGCGAACGGTGGACGACAGCACCTACGACGTGGCCGTGGTCGGCGCCGGAGTTTTTGGCGCGTGGACTGCTTACCAGCTCCGACGATCCGGCAAACGAGTAGTCCTGATCGACGCCTACGGCGCCGGCAACAGCCGTTCGAGTTCCGGCGACGAGTCGCGCATCATTCGCATGGGCTATGGCGCCGATGAGATCTATACGCGTTCGGCGCTCCGGTCCCTGCGACTCTGGCAGGAATTATTTGCGCGCGTAGACCAGCCGCTGTTTCAAAGGACTGGAGTATTGTGGTTGGCCCACGAAGACGATCCTTATCCGCTGAAGACTGCCGAGACGCTTGAACAAATCGGAATTCCTTTTGAGAGGTTGACCACGGCGGAGGTCAGTAAGCGTTACCCGCAGATCGGACTTGAGCGAATTTCCTGGGCAATGCTCGAGCCTGAGAGCGGAGTGCTGATGGCGCGTCGAGCGGTGCAGGCAGTTACTTTCGCGGCCGTTAAAACCGGCGTCGAGTATTTGCACGATGCGGCAAGTCCGGTTGATAGTGGCACCGGCGTGCGGGGTCCCCAGCGGGGCAGCCCCGCTGGGGTGCTCGTCCCGCCCGTGAATCACGCGCAGGATGCGCGTGCCACAAAACAGAAGCTGAATGAGATTACGACCTCGACTGGCCAACGCATCTCAGCCGGAAACTATGTCTTTGCCTGCGGCCCGTGGCTGCCAAAGCTTTTTCCTGATCTGTTGGGCGAAAGAATTCATCCTACGCGGCAGGAGGTTTTCTATTTTGGAGCGCCCGCAGGCGACCGAAGTTTTGCCGCGCCGGCGTTGCCCGCCTGGATCGACTTCAAAGACGAAGCTTATGGTTTGCCTGACACGGAAGGGCGCGGTATCAAGATCGCGATCGATCGTCACGGAATCGAATTTGATCCCGACACTGGTGATCGACTTGCGACCAGCGAAGGACTCGCCGAGGTGCGTCAATGTCTCGCCCGGCGTCTGCCCGCATTGAAAGACGCGCCGGTTACAGAAGCGCGCGTCTGCCAGTACGAGAACACTTCCAACGGCGACTTCCTCATCGATCTTCATCCGGAGTTTGATAACGTTTGGCTGGTTGGCGGCGGCTCAGGCCACGGCTTCAAACATGGGCCCGTGGTCGGGGAGTATGTCGCTGCGCGAATCGAGGGCAGCCAGGAAGGAATCGAACCGCGTTTTAGTCTGGCGACGAAGGCGAGTGAGCGCAGGCGAGCGGTTTATTAGAGCCGCCTAGTCGTCCGCGCAGCGGACGAATTAAATAGCCGGTGGCAACGCCACCGGATCAGAGTCTACCAAATCACCGCGACCCCGTCAGGGGTCGAATCACACACGCCGTTAGATTGGTTCGACCCTTTCAGGGTCGGATTCATACTCTCGCCACCGATCCGTGGGCGATGCCCACGGCTATTGAATTGATCCCCCTCGGGGATGATTGCTTGGCTTACTCTTCGAAGGCGTATGTCAGGCCGGCTTAGCTCGCCGCCGCAGCCACAACTTCGGCCGATTCGGCCAGGCGCTTACAAATTACCAGCGTGATGTCGTCGGCGGCGGGCGTGCCCTGGCAGAATTTTGTGAGCGCGGATTCGATCCGGTCGCGGATGCCCGCAGCTGAGGCGTCGAGATTGCGCGACACCGTCTCGTAGAGTCTCGTCGGGCCGAACTCTTCGCCCTTCGGATTCACCGCTTCCGAAACGCCATCGGAGTAAATCACCAGGACGTCGCCGGGACGCAGACGCGTCTTGCCTTCGCGAAAGTCCGCGTTCGCCATGATGCCCAGCGGCAGACCGCCCGCGGCGAGCTGCTCCATCGTGCCGCCCGCATGACAGATCAGGGGCGGGTTGTGACCGGCGTTTAGAAATGCCAACGATCCATTCTTCGGATCGAGTTCCGCGTAAAAAAGCGTGACGAAGCGATTCGCGGGAGTGCTATCAACCAGATAGCGATTGACCGCCCCAATTGTTTTCGCCAGCGAGTTGTGCGTGTCAGAGTGTGCGTGCACCGCCGCGTGCAGCGAAGACATCAGCAAAGCCGCCGACGGCCCCTTGCCGGAAACGTCGCCGAGCGCCACGATCAGCTTGCCGTTGTCCCGCTGAATGAAGTCGTAATAGTCGCCGCCGATTTCATAGCAGGGAAAGCTGATTCCCTGTAACTCGTAACCTGTGACTATTGGCGCCGACGCCGGCTGAAATCTCTGCTGAATCTCACTGGCGACTTGCAGCTCGCGTTCGAGGCGCACGCGCTCCATCTGTTGTTCCATCAGGCGCGCGTTCTGCACGCGAATCGCGGCCACCGACGCCAGCGTCGTCAGGACCTTCAAATGATCTTCGGTAAAGCGGCCTTCGGCCAGAGGCGAGTCGGCATAGACGATTCCGAAAACTTTTTCGCCCACGCCCAACGGCACCGCCAGCACCGAGCGCACGCCCTGCAACATAACGGTGCCGCCCATGAAGCGCGGATCGGCCTGCGCGTCGGAAGTCAGCACGGATTTTCCGTTAGTCACAACTTCGTCGATCACCGAGCGGCTGATGCGAATCTCGCCCACTTCGCCGGCGCGGTCGCGCAGACGGGCCACGGCTACTTTCAGATCCGGATTCTTCTCGTCGCGCATCATGATCATCGAGCGATCCGCCGGAACGGCCTGGAACACCATGGAAACGACCTGATCGAGCGTTTCGTTGAGGGTCGCAGTGTCGAGCAGCGCGACGCTAATTTTGCTGATCAGGGCGAGTAGGTCGCTCCGCTGGGCGACGCGAGATGTTTCGTCAGATTGCGTGCGCGCATCTTCGATGGCTTCGAGCAAGCCCGAAGTCGTGCGACCGGTCGAAGCCAGAGAGATCGTCGCCTCAGGCACGGATGACGAGTTGTCGGTAATCATCGTCGCGCCGCTGCTGAGCGGGAACTGCGCGTCATTAAAAAAGATTTCCGTCTCGCCGATCTGTATGCGGCCGCCGCGCGTCAGATGGATCGGCGCTTCGACCACCGAGCCGTTATAGAGCGTGCCGTTCGCCGATCCCAGGTCCTGCAAAACGTATTCGTCGCCTTCGTGACGCACTTCGGCATGGACACGGGACGCGAACGGATCGGGAATGCACAAATCGTTTCGCGCCGAACGCCCGATCGTGATCCGTAAGCGGCTGATCGCAAAATGCTCGGCCGTCCGATCAGGATATTTGACGATTAACTCAGCCATGTCAGGTAAGTTTAGAGTTCAAGCTTCAGCTTGGATCCGGACAAGCAGGAACCTAAAGGTTGAACTCTTAACTCTGCGCGCCTTGCACCCGCGGTTTGCGTGCCGGCGCGGCCGCCGGCGATCCCGGCTCGCGCACGACGATCGTTCCGGCAATCAGATCATGCAGCGCGCGCCGGCCGCTCACCGTGACGATTAGAAATCCGAGACCAAAGGGCAAGAGCGAAAGTGGATAGCCGACAAAGTGGCGCAGCAGCGCCCGGGGAATCCCCGGGAGACGTCCGTCAGGGCGTTCAATGCGCAAACCGGTCGTCCACTTTCCCACCGTTTTTCCGGTTAGTCCAGCAAAGAAGCCCAGGTCCAGAATGGCCACGACCAGCGTCAACAGGATTCCGAACTTTTCCGCAGTGCCCCCGGCCATGCGCGCGCCGCCACCCATCAGACGCGCCACCATGATGCTGAACGTAAGAATCAGGGCCAGCAAAATGTAGTCGATCAAAAGCGCGCCGCAACGCAGCGCAAAGGGCGCGCGGTAGCGCACGCCGGCATGCGACTCAGGGCGCGTGACGGATTTGGCGCGGGGCGGCCTTGCAGTCTTCTCTCCTGGGATCATTGGGGGCTCCATTTTGGATTTTTGATTTACGATTTACGATTGCTGCTTTGGCTGGCTCACCGGCCGCGAATTCAGACACGAGGGCCCAGACTAAATCAAAAATCAAAAATCGCAAATCCAAAATGCGGTCATCATCCTACCAGAAAGTGCAGGGTTGTCTCTCCCATGCGAATGCGATCGCCGCTGTCGAGCAGGCGCGGCTGGCGCGGCTCCAGGCGAATCAGGTCGTTGACCACGGTGCCGTTAACTGAACCAAGGTCTTCGACCATGAACGATTCGCCTTCGCGCCAGATGCGCGCATGACGGCGCGAGACTTTGGTTTCCGGATCAAAGCGGGAAAGATCGATTTCCGGAAAAATGTTCGACAGCGGATCCGTGCGGCCCACCAGGTTGCTGTCTTTCTGCAAAAGGAATGATGCGTCCAGCTCAGTCGTGCCGGCCACGATAAGTTTGGCAGTCGCGCGAGCCGCGGCGATCGCCGCGCTGGAATCGCCGGTAGCCATCGGCTGGCGCGAGCCGCAATGCGCGCAAAAAATGTCGTCGGCCGCAATCCGGCCGCCGCAGAACCCGCAAAAGACCATCGCCGCCTGCACGGTCTCGCTGCCCAGTTCGTAAAGCGGCGCGCCATAACTGACCTGGCCCGACTTTAGCTTCTCGAGATGCGCGGCGAGCAGATCGCGCAATTCCGCTCCGGACTGGAAGCGGTGCTCAGGTTTGTATTCAACCGCGCGGATCAGGATTTTTTCCATCTCGCTCGACAGCGCCGGACAAATCTGACGCGGTCGCGGGTTCTTGGTGAAGTCAAAGATCAGGAGCGGATTGTCCTGAGGATCCGATCCGGTCAGCAAATGAAACATCGTGGCGCCCAGACTGTAAATGTCCACCCGCGGATCGGCCTGGCCGCTGAACAGCTCAGGCGGGGCATAGCCCATCGTGCCCACCGCCGTGACGCCTCTCTCTTTCTTGTTGACCCAACGCGCAATGCCAAAGTCGATCAGCATCACGCGGTTGTTGTTGCTGTCGACCATCAGGTTCGCCGGTTTCAGATCGCGATAGATGATTGATTCCGGCCGGGTGTGCAGATAGTGCAAGACGTCGGCGACCTGAATTCCCCATTGCGTAACCGTGAGTTCGTCAATGCGTCCGCCCGGTGAATTGCGGAGCTGCGAAGACAGGTCATTGCCGGGAATGAACTTCATGACTAGATAGAAACGTTCCGAAATCTCGTCATAGAAGTAATCGTAAACCGTCGGAATCGATGGATGCTCGAGCGCCGTCAGCAGCAGCGACTCTCGTTTGAAATCAGCGACCGCTTTTTCGTGCTGGGCTTCGTCGATGTGGGACTCGATCATTTCCTTGACGGCGCGGGGTGCTTCGCCCAGGTTGCGATCTTTGGCCAGATACACCGCTCCCATGCCCCCGCCACCGATGCGGCGAACAATCTCGTAACGGCCGTTCAGGATTTTTCCCGAAGGGAGTGTCTTGGGCTTCGGCTTTCTTTTTTCCCCGGCATCTGCCCGAGAGGTTGCCGACGAATTTGGTTCGCTCTCGACTATCTCGCCCGTGCCGGCGGCCGATTCACTTTCGCCTGCCGGTCCCCACGTATCGCCCAACGCCAGCTTCTCTGAGTAGTCCGCGGTTTTGTCTTTGGACTCTCCGGTCACGGCCTTAGCGTCTGTGCCGCCGCTGGGGGCGTCCGGCATAGGTGTGTCGTCGAGCGGTTGCGGGGTGCCACAGGTGCCGCAAAAATTTTCATTGGGCGCTACGTTCGCACCGCATTTACCACAAAGGGCCATTTGCAAATTGCCTGAGGAACCGAAAAATAATCAACTGAAGTGAGCACTCCCGTCGGGCCGGAGTGTCTCTATTTCGCAACGCGGAACCGCAAGAAGGTCTTGCCGACAATGATCTCGTCGCCATCTTGCAGTGGCTGACTGTTGCCTGGCACCAGCCGGCGTCCGCGATTAACAAAAGTTCCGTTAGTCGATCCCAGATCTTCGATCGCGTATTGGCCGTCGCGCCGGGAAATGCGCGCGTGCCGTCGCGATACTTTCGCCTCCGGATCGTCCGAATCAAGATCGACGTCGGGGAATACGCCACCCTCGGCGTCCCAGCGACCGATGTTCGAGGTTTCGTCACTCAACGAAAACTGCTTGCCGGCCGAGCTGCCGCGCTCAATGACGAGCACCGCATGCACTTTCTTGTCGGGAACAACCAGGGGCGACGAAGTTTGGTGTTGCGAGATTGCCGGCTGTCCCGCCGCCGGCACTGATTGCGAGATGGTTGCCGACGCTTCCCGACGTCCTTTGGCGCCGCTGCCGTTGCCTTGCTCAGGCGATCGAGTAAGGTCGCTCGATCTTCCCGCCAGCCACATCGCGGCCCCACACTCGTCGCAATAACGCGAGCCATCCAGGTTTTCCGTACCGCATCTTTCGCAAGTCATCATCCCGCAAAACCTCTCGCACAGGGCGCAGGAACGAGCGCCGGAGCGAAAAACTATCTTATCGCGAAACGGTTGACCGCACCAAAGGCTTTGCATCCCGGCACCAGGGTCAGTTTGCGTTCAGAGTTCAACCTTTAGGTTGCTTCGTGCAAGCGCAAGCGAAAGCCAGACCCAAGCTAAAGCTTGAACTCTAAACCCGCCTATAATCGGCAGTACATGGGATTTCTTTGAAACCGAGCGGTTGATTTCATCGTAAAAGCATCTCAAGCATGAAACTGTCCGTGGCATGCGGCGTCTAAACTGACCGGAAGCAAGCGTCCAGCTAACAAAATCACGTAAGGATCTGATTCCAATGGCCCTGAGCAGAAAAAAGAAAATTATTATCGCCGTATCCGCGGTCGTGGTGTTGCTGCTGATCGTAATCATCAGCGTCATCGCCAGCCGCAAGGATGAACCCGAAGTCACCACGGTAAAGGTCGACATTCGACCCGAGTTGCGCTCGACCGTGACCGCCTCAGGCGAAGTGCGGCCAGTTCGCTACATCAAGCTGACCAGCGAAATTGCAGGCCGCATTCTGGAGATTTACGTCAACCCCGGCGATCAAGTTAACAAAGGCCAGTCGCTGGTCCGCATCGATCCGACGCAGCTGCAATCCAGCCAGGAAGCCCAGTTTGCCGCCACCCAGGCGTCGATCAACGACGTGCAGAATGCTCGCAACGGCGTGGCCTCAGCTCAGCAGAGTTTGGTGGTGGCTGAGGCGGCCGTCTCGCAAGCAAGACAGCAGACCGTGAGCGCCGAAATCGATCTGAAGACTGCCGAGCGCGAATTGAAGCGAGCCACGAATCTGGTTGAGTCCAACGTGATGTCGCGATCAGAGTACGATGCCGCGCGCGATCGCTATGATCAGGCAAAGGCGAAATTGGAAGCCCAGAACATCGCGGTTAAGGAAGCGATCGAGCGCGCTAATCAGCAACGCGTGGCCGTGAAGGAAGCGCAGACGAGCGTCAAATCGAGCGAGAACCGCGCGAACCAGCAACAGGCCATTCTGCGTGGCCAGACAAGCCAGCGGGAAAAGGCGACGCAGTACTCGCCGCTAACCGGAGTCGTCGCCGACATTCCGACGCGCGTAGGCGAATTCGCGGTGTCCCAACTTTCGTCCACGCCGCTAATGACCATCGCCGACATGTCTACGATCAATGTCGAAGTCAACGTTGACGAGACCGAAATTGCCAACGTGGATGTCGGCCAACCAGTGAAAGTCAAAGTTGACGCGCTGGGCGAAAAAGAGATCAACGCCACCGTCACCCAAAAGAATCCGCTCGCGATCGCGAAGTCCGACACGACCGGCGGCCTCTCGAACCGCGTCAATGTGCAGGAAGCGAAGGAATTCAAAGTCACGATCGAACTGAAAGACCTGGCGGAAGAGGTGCGCGCCAAGCTGCGCCCGGGCATGAGTGCCACCGCCACGATTACGACCAAGACCAAAACGAACGTGATCGCCGTGCCGCTACAGGCGATCGTCGAAAAAGCGCCACCGGCACCATCACCCGGGCCGTCGATTGCCAGCAGCGCGCCAACGCCGCAGGGTGAAAAGGTGAAAGAACAGAAGGGTGTTTATATCCTGGACAAGACCAACAAGGTGAAGTTCGTTGAAGTCGTCACCGGCATCACCGGCGAATCTGATATCGAAGTCACCAGCGGCTTGCAAGCCGGAGCAGAAGTGGTCACTGGCCCCAGTCGCGTGTTGAAGACTTTGAAAGACGGCACCAGTGTGAAACGTCAAACGCGCGCTTCCGCCGCCAACGCCAACGCCGGAGGAAACTAATGGCGGACGCTACGGTCACATCGCAACCCGCTGCGGGCGTCATGGTCAAGCCTGAGCTGCCATCGGACGACGGCAAGGCCAACTTGCTGATCTCGATGCGCAACATCTGGAAGACTTATGACATGGGCGCAGAAAAAGTTCACGCGCTCCATGGCGTTTCGTTTGACGTGCACCGCGGTGAATATCTGGCGATCACGGGCCCGTCAGGTTCGGGTAAGTCGACGCTGATGAATTTGATTGGCTGTCTCGACACACCATCGCAGGGCGAGTACTGGCTCAACGGCAAGAACGTCTCCGAAATGGACGATGACGAGCTGGCGCGTATTCGCAACCAGGAAGTGGGATTCGTTTTCCAGACTTTCAACCTGCTGGCGCGGGCCACGGCGCTGCACAACGTTGAGCTGCCGCTGATCTATGGCGGCATTCCGGGTGCGAAGCGTCACGAGATGGCCAAGGCTGCGCTCAGCGAAGTTGATCTCAGCGATCGCATGACGCACCGCCCCAACGAGCTTTCCGGCGGCCAGCGTCAACGCGTCGCGATTGCGCGCGCGCTGGTGAATCATCCTTCGATCCTGCTGGCGGACGAACCGACCGGCGCGCTGGACACCTCTACGAGTTACGACATCATGAACCTCTTCGAAAAGCTTTATGAAGACGGCAATACCATCATCCTCGTCACGCACGAGCACGACATCGCCGCGCGCGCGCGTCGCATCATCTCGATCCGCGACGGGCTGATCGAAAAAGACGAGCAAATCAAATAGGATATGCTGTCGTGTCAACGCACAGCGATGTAAAAGTGTACGCTCCCGACCATGCCATCGGCCGGCGAGTGCGCCTTTCCGACAGAATCCGCTCGTCCCCCCTGTTCCGGGTCGCCGCGCTTTGGGAAGCGTTCTTAGTTGCGGCGTCAAGCCTGCGGCAAAACAAACTGCGCACCGCCCTGACGCTGGTCGGCATCATTGTCGGCGTCACGGCTGTCATCTCGGTCGTCACGATCATCAAGGGTCTCGACCAGACCGTGGCCCAAACTTTTTCTTCGCAGGGCTCGACTGTATTTACGATCTCGAAGCGGCCGCGCGTCATTACTTCGCGCGAGGACTTCATCAAATTCAACAAGCGCAAAGACATTACTGAAGAAGATGCCGAAGCGATTTTTCGTTTGTGCACTACTTGCTGGCGCACGGGAATCGTGGCGAATGATGCGGTGACAGTCAAACATGGCAATCAAAGAAGCGACAACGTCAACGTGCGGGCGATCGCGCCAACCGCAATGTTCGACATCGACAACGTGACGATCGACGCAGGACGTTTCTGGAGCGAAAGCGAAGGTGCATCCGCGCACGAAGTTACCGTCATCGGGTCGGACATCGTGACAAACCTTTTTCCCAACCAGTCGGCCGATCAAGTTTTGGGCCAGGACATTTGGGCGGGTGGCCGTCCCTACCGGATCGTAGGCGTGCTTCAGCCGTTGGGGAAAATCTTCGGCTTCGCCCGCGATAATCGAATTTTCATCCCTTTCGCAACTTACAAGAAAGACTTTGGCTTGAACATTTCGCGTGGGGCCTTCAGTGGCACTGGGTCACTGGTCGTTTTTATTCAAACTCAGAACGCCCAGCAACTTGAAGGGGCGGAGGATCAAGTCCGGGCGATAATGCGCAATCGCCGCGGCCGAACGTTCAATGACACGGATGATGGGTTTGCCCTGGAGACCGAAGATGTTTTTATCAGTCTCTATTCGAGTGCTACTTCGAATATCTATCTGGTTACTGTCGGCGTCGCGGCCATCTCGCTCGTGGTCGGCGGCATTGTGGTCATGAACATCATGTTGGTTTCCGTCACTGAGCGAACTAAAGAGATCGGAATTCGCAAAGCCGTCGGCGCGCGACAGAACGACATTCGCACGCAGTTCCTGATCGAAGCTGTCATGGTAACGGCAATCGGCGGCGTGTTCGGCGTCTTGACTGGATTTGCGGTGGCGTGGTTGATCGCGCTGCTGATCGGGTTTCCATTGCTCTTCAGCCTGGGATCGGCTGTCCTCGGAGTCAGTGTGTCTTCAGTCGTTGGCGTCATCAGCGGCCTGTGGCCGGCCTGGCGGGCGGCGCGTTTGGATCCGATTGAAGCGCTGAGAGCGGAATAAGATATGGCCACAGATAAACACAGATACTCGCGGATAAGACAAACGCAATTCCGATCTGTGCCTATCCGTGTTTATCCGTGGCTGGTTTTTGCTTGTTCTCTGTGCCTCTGTGTCTCTGTGGCAATCCTGAAATGAACTTCATCGATCTCAAGGAATCAGCTTTCATGGCGCTCGACACGGTGCGCGCGAACAAGTTGCGTTCAGCGCTGACGATCCTCGGGGTGAGCGTCGGCGTGGTCACCGTCATGTTCATGGTTTCGATTATTCAGGGCCTGAACAAAGCATTCGCCGCGCAGGTAGAAACGCTCGGTTCGAATACCATCTGGGCTTTGAAGTTCGATCCTAGTTTTGGACACCAGCCAACGAGTGAAGAAATCCATCGAAAAGAGTTGACTGTCGAAGACGCTGACGCCATTCGTCGCGAAGCACCTTCAATCGTCAGCGTCGCGCCGTTCTATCGCAAGATTGCTGAGACGGTCCGCTACCAGGACAAGCAGAGCGATACTCCGATTCTGCTGGGCGTCACGCCGTACCACGAATTCACTCTCTCGAACTATGTCGGGTACGGGCGCTACATTTCCGATCTTGACGTTGAAGACCGCGCCAACGTGTGCGTGCTTGGGCAGGACCTGGTCCGCGCGCTCTTTCCCTACGAGGACCCGCTCGACAAGGAAGTTAAGATTGCGGGACGACCCTTCAAGGTTATTGGGGTGATGGAGCCACTCGGCCAGATCTTTGGCCAATCACGCGACAACCAGTTATACATTCCGATATCGACCTTTCACAAGTACTATCCCGAGATGGATTTTCCGGGCACGATCTTCGCCATCATCGTGCGTCCGGTGTCGCGCGCCTATGTCAAGAGCGGGATCGATGAAATGACGGATATCCTGCGGCGTCGCCGGCAGGTACCGCGAGGCGGTCCTGACACCTTTGGCATTTCATCTCAGGACGCGCTGCTGGACATCTACAATCAATTAACAGGCGCAACGTTCTTGGTCCTGACAGCAGTCTCGGCGGTAGCCTTGATGATTGGCGGCATCGGAGTAATGAACATAATGCTGGTGTCGGTAACCGAAAGGACGCGGGAGTCGGCCTGGGGATTGGCGAACTTGCAAGTTACCTGATGAACAAATACTCGCCGCTGCCGGCATACGTCCCCGCCTGGGCGGTCATCGTTGGGATTGGAATTTCAGCCGGCGTAGGCATCGTCTTCGGCCTGTGGCCCGCTTGGAAAGCCGCGCGCCTGGACCCGATTGAATCATTGCGTTGGGAGTAAAGCTCCCTCTCCCTCTGGGAGAGGGTCGGGGTGAGGGCTTAGCGGCGACAGACTATTTTTCTTTTCTCCTTTCGGCGAGCGAATCCGAGAATAAGAGAAATAAAAGTTTTGTTCAGCTCGCTTAGCTGCGCCCCTCACCCCATCCCTCTCCCAAAGGGAGAGGGGGCAAGCCGTAACTAAAACTGCTCGCTTAACGTACTTAATAACAGTGAAGCTAATCGAAATCCTGAAAGTTGCGTTGGCGGCCATCTGGGCGCACAAGCTGCGCTCGGCGCTGACGCTGCTCGGGATGATCGTGGGCGTCACGGCGTTCGTCACAGTCGTGTCGCTGATTCAGGGCTTCAACGTTTACATCGACGAAAAGATCGCCGGCATCGGCGCCAAATCGTTTTCGATTCAACGCTTCAATCCGTTTGAGGATTTCAAAGACACGGACACAATCGCCGCCGCCCAGCGCCGCAACAAAGATCTCACGCTCGAAGATTACGATTACCTGAAAGAGCGCGCGACGCTCATCGCCAAGCTCGGCGCCAAAGCGCGCGGCACGCCCGCCGAAGTCAAGCGGAATGATCAGGTTCTTCAGGACGTATTTGTGATCGGAGCGACTTCAAATACCGCGGACATCGATAACCGCAATATCGCGGACGGCCGCTTCTTCACCGACACTGAAAATGATGGCGCGGCGCGCGTCGCCTACGTAGGCGCGGACATCGCGAGTAAACTTTTCCCCGCGGGCAACGCCATCGGCGGAGAGATTACGATCGCCGGCTTGCCCTACCGTTTGATCGGCGTCGAAGCCGTCAAGGGGACGGTCTTCGGTATCCCGCAAGACAACTTTGTGGTGGTGCCCCTGAAAACCTACGCCATCAACTTTGGGGCTTTGGTGCGGCAGCGCTCGCTCTACTTCACAGCTACTTCAAAGACCGACGAGACCTTCAACGACGCCGTCGACGAAGCGCGATTCCTGATGCGCGCGCGCCGCCATCTGGGCACTAACGAAAAAGACAACTTTGGTATCGTCACGCCCGACGCGATCACCGGTTTGCGCGACCGCATCTTCGGCACAATCTTTATCGTCGCGATTTTTGTTCCTGGAATTGCCCTGGTGGTGGGCGCCATCGTGATCATGAACATCATGCTCGTTTCCGTGACCGAACGCACCAAAGAGATCGGCCTGCGGCCTGCGCAAATCTCTGGGCGCGCGGCGGCTTGATATCATGAAGCAGTTCTTGTTCGAAGCCATTACGCTGGCCACTATTGGCGGCATCATTGGGGTGTTTTTGGCCTGGATTGTCGGGAAGATTGTGGCCGTGATTTTTTTCCAGACTTATCTCTCGTTGTTCGCGATTGCTGGTGCGCTAGCCTTTTCGGCCGCGGCGGGCGTTGTTTCGGGACTCTTTCCCGCCTGGAAAGCCGCCCGCCTCGATCCGATCGAAGCCTTACGAGCGGATACGTGATTTGCCACGGAGACACGGAAGACACGGAGAAAGACCGGAGTGGAAGAGAAATTACCAGGATTTACAAAGCCGTCCGACCATTCTTCTCATGCCGTCTCTCCGGCCTCTGTGGCGGGTAAACGCAAATGAAACTATTCAGAAGCGACATCATTGAAAATCTCTGGCTGGCTTTAGCCACGCTGCGCGCCAACAAGCTACGCTCGTTTTTGACCGTCACCGGCGTGATCATAGGAGTGATTACCGTCATGCTGATCGCTTCGCTGATCAGCGGTATTGATTCATCGGTGCGCAAGGAAGTGGAAAGCTATGGCACGCGCTCGATGTACATCAGCAAATACAATCCGGGCATTCACGTCGGCCGGCTGTCGCGCGAAGAGCGCATGCGCAAGCCAATGAGTTACGACGACGCGATCGATCTGGCAAAACTGCCGACGGTCGAGCTGGCGGTTCCCTTCCTGGAAATCACCAATAATTTTTTCGGCCAGAAGATTATGGTCAGCGGCGGCGGCAAGACTTCGGCGGCGGTAAACCTCGAAGGCACGCTGCCGGATTTTGAAAAAGCCGGCACGCAAGTGCTCGCCGAAGGCCGCTTCTTCTCGCAATACGAAAACGATGCCAACGAGAATGTCTGCGTAGTGGGCTCGAAAGTGGCGGATGATTTCTTTAAGGTCAGCTCGCCCGTGGGCGAAACGATCAAGATCGGCTCAGAGGAGTATCGAGTCGTCGGCCGCCTGGAAAAGCGTGAGCAATTTTTGTTCAGCGGAGGCAGCGACGATCAGAACAACATCATCTATCTGCCCTTCAATGTGGCGCGAAAGCTAAAACCCAACTCGGAAGACGTCTATCTCCTGGTCGTCGCCAAGCCGGGCATGATGCCGGAGGCACAGGATCAAGTCATCGACCGGCTGCGCGTGCGGCGCCAGGTGCCTTTCGGCGCGCCCGACAGTTTTGGCATTCAGACGGCCGAAGGTTTCCTGACTCAGTTTCGCGCGATCACTGGAGGCATCGCCATCGCGATGGTGGTGATCTCGTCAGTTGGCTTGATGGTCGGCGGCATCGGCGTGATGAATATCATGCTGGTTTCGGTGACCGAGCGCACCCGCGAAATTGGGGTCCGCAAAGCCATCGGCGCGCGCCGCAGAGACATCATGTGGCAATTCCTGATCGAAGCGATGACGCTGACTGGCTTTGGCGGTCTGGTAGGACTGGGGATCGGTTGGCTGCTGACGCTGCTGGTGAAATTGATCATGCCGTCGTACGTGCCGTGGTGGGCGCCGGCGATGGGCTTTATCGCCAGCGTCGGCATCGGCATGATCTTTGGTTTGTGGCCGGCATGGAAAGCGGCGCGGCTCGATCCGATCGAATCGTTAAGGTACGAATGAGCGCCGTGTCAGAACCGAGAGCGGTAGCGACCGGATCACAAAATCGACTTGAGTGAACGATCCGGTCGCTACCGCTCTCGGTTCTGACACTACTGCCCCTCAGGACATAAAGCCTGCGAACAGCGTGGCGAAGATCATGAACATAATCAGACTCAAGACCCAAAGCGTAATCGAAACTCCCCAGGCCGCCGTTGAACTTACTTTTTGACCGGCATTGGCCAATCCTTTAGCCTTTAACCACAGGCCGTAAAACGAAAGCACGCCAATGGCGCTGCCCAGCACAAAAAGCACGGGGTGATCTGCTGGTTTGAATAGTATTCCCAGATTGTCGGTCAAGAGCGTCTCTTGTCCAATCAGCGGATGGATGTCGTCCGGCGCTTTGATGAAGAGAATCACCAGACTCACCAGCTTGCTGATGACTGCCACCGGCATATAGGAATA
>WNFF01002026.1_pt1 | contig 16520 bp, 11 predicted proteins | sample 5400441 | NCBI WGS metagenome assembly WNFF01 (sample SAMN13153345, study PRJNA577476) | soil metagenome | isolation source: 120 cm saprolite under Douglas fir tree site 2 hole 3 replicate 1 | place: USA:California | collected 2015-04-18 | reverse complement strand
GCAGTCGCCTACGTGGCGACGCTCGACGACGTCGGACGCTTTGCGACAGCGCGGCGGGTGGCCGCGTATCTCGGGCTGGCGCCGACCGAGCGGAGTTCGGGCGAGCAGCAGCGCCGGGGGCCAATCAGCAAGACGGGCAACCCGCGGGTGCGCTGTCTCCTCGTTGAGGCCGGGTGGCGGATCCTGCGCTCGACCCAGCCGGCGGCAGCGCCCTTGCGGGCGTGGGCAGAGCGGATCGCCGCGCGCCGCGGCCGCGCCATCGCCGCCGTGGCGCTCGCGCGCCGGCTCGCCGGAATTCTGTACGCGATGTGGCGCGACGACGTGGACTATCGGGCGGCCGCAATCTCGGCCGTCGTCTGAGGCGGGGCTCTGCCTTCGGAGCGTGACCGACTACGGGGCGGTGAGCGCGATCTAGCCTATGGCCGCAGCCGAGGCCGATACCTAGTTTGGTGCCGCCGCCCCATCGGATCCTTAGATGCGCCGACGAGCGGATGCTCGTCACCTGAGAGCGCGAACAGAAGACTGAGCGGCACCTCGAAGGGCAGCGCCGGTGGGGCACGTAAACCCGCCCGGCCGCAGTGGCCGGGCTTGACGGGGTGTGCCGCTTCACAGAAGGCTAGAGATGACGTGGTGGTGCACGAGACATCGGAGGCAGTATGCGAGTGTGGATAGGAGAGCGGGTAGCCGCGGTAGTCGGGCTCGCGTTCCTCGCGTCCTGCGGGAGCTCGACGTCGCCCTCTGGGTCCGGGGGAGGTGGCGGGGGTGGCGGCGGTGCTGCGGGTGCGACGGCGACTGTGGCGATCCAAAATTACGCCTTCAACCCCACACCGGACACCGTGCTCATCAACACGACGGTCACATGGACCAACAAAGACCCCGAAACGCACACGGTGACCGCGGATGGTGGCTCCTCCGGAACGTGGGACAGTGGGAACCTCGTGACCGGCTCGGCGTTCACGTACAAGCTCCAGGTGTTCGGCAAGTATACGTACCACTGCGCTATTCACCCGACGATGTTCGGGACGATCGTCGTGAAGTAGGGAGGCGCGGTCGCCACGCAAACGCTCCCGGAGGAGCTCTCGCTCCGAGAGGTTGCTCACCGCTCTTGAGCTTCTCGAGCCACGCGGGATCGGTCCCGGTCCGCAGCAGCTCGCGCCGCGCGGCGGTGAACCGGTCAGACGCCGTCTACTGTCTTGACGCCAGTCGCTTCATAGGTGTGAGTTTCAGCGGCTCACAGTCCGGATCTTGGTGCCGAATGATTCCCACTGAGCAACCGCGGGAGGCGCACGTGGAACGAATCCGTCGATTCGCGGTGCCGGCCTTGGGTGCGATCACCCTGCGCAGTGTCTTTGGCGTTCCTCGACGGCGCACCGGGTGGCCGCGTATCTCGGGCTGACGCCGAGCGAGCGGAGTTCGGGCGCGCACCAGCGCCGGGGGCGGATCAGCTGCGGGTATGGAAGACCTCTCGGGCGCTTGGCTGTCCCCTGGCCCCCGGTGCGGTCGACGGCGCACCCTTCGCGACGCCTCGCGAGCGAGCTTGACACGTTTCTGACGCGGACCGTACTTCCCCGCACGGCGGAGTTCCCGCTACTTAACTGGATGTCCGCTCGCGGAGGTCCGATCCCGTGACTCACAAGACGTTTACCATCGGTGCGGTGCTCGTCATCGCTCTCGTTGGCACGCTGGCCACGGCGTGCAGCAGCACCAGCAGCCCGGGCAGTTCGGGCCCTGTGATCCAAAAGGCCGCCACGGCGAGCGGTGACGCGCAAACCGCCACCGTCGCCACCGTGCTGCCGAATCCGCTGCGCGTGCTCGTCACCGTGGGCGGTACGCCGAAACAGGGGGACACCGTGACCTGGGTAGCGGTGGGCGCGGTCGCTAACATCACGAACCCCGGCATCACCGATGCCTCCGGGACGGCTACGGCAACCTGGACGCTCGGGCAGACTGCCGGCACCCAGACCGCGACGGCAACGCTCAGCGGCGCCTCGGGGTCGCCCGTGACGTTCACGGCGACGGCGACGCCGGGCCCCGCGACCGCGTTTTCGCGCGTGAGCGGCGACGCCCAGCAGGCCGTCATCGGCACGTCGCTCAAGAACCCGCTCGTCGTGAAAGCGGCCGATCAGTACGGCAACGGCAGGTCCGGCGTCACGGTCAACTGGCAGGCGACGACGGGCGGGGGAACGGTCATGCCTCCGAGCGACACGACCGATGCGAGCGGCAACGCCCAAGCCACGCTGACGCTCGATGGCATGGCCTCGAACTCGGTGACAGCTACGAGCAGCACCCTCACCCCTCCCAACGTGGTTTTCCACGAAACCGGGCTTCCTATCCCCACTACCGCGGCCGTCACCGTGGGCCCGGGGATCAGTTTCAAAAGCGCGCGGAATAGCACCTCGAATCCCGCGGTCGACACTATCGCGGTGAACGGCACGGTGACGTGGACTTGGGCGGCTGGCTCAATCTCCCATAGCGTGCAGTCTACCGGCTCGCCCAGTTTCACGAGCAGCGCTACCCAGACAAGCGGTAGCTACTCGTTCACGTTCACGGCGACAGGCACCTATCAGTATGACTGTGTCGTGCACGGCACCGGGATGACTGGCACGATCGTGGTGAGGTAGGTCCACCCATTGGGCGCGAGGCACGCCCGCCCGCGCCACGCGGTCGGGCGATGCGAAACGGCACCCGGCCCCGGGGAACTCTCCGGGGCCGGTGTGTTTTGGGTTGCTATATGATCCGCATCCCGACGGGCGGCGTGGTGACGAGCGCGCGCGCCATGTGGTTCGCCATTGGGCACGGGGGTCGCAGCGGCGTGCGCCAGACGACCCCTCGCCAAGGGCCGCCGTCTCGCTCGCACAACAGGTCCTACGTCGTGCGCGCGACCTCGTGCAGGTACTCTACGTATGAGAACACCGCACCGTCGATGCCCTGGACCTTGGGATTGGCCGACTCGATCACGTAGTACTCGTTCGGCGCGTGGGCGCCGCTCCCGTGTCCCAGCCCGAAGTGTCCCGCGGGCAGGTGGAGTGGCTCGCCCGTAAACACGTAGCCCGGCCAGGAGCCGGCGCTGCGGGGCAGCACGACGGGATCGATCCCACCTCGCCGGTACACCGCCGCTTGCGCACGGATCAGGGCAGCATCCGCCGGCGTGCCGGTCGGATCGTACCCGCCGGTCATGTTGACCTCGATGTCAGCGAAACCGCGCTTCGCCAGGTGCGCCTTCAGCGCCGCCAACGCTTCAGCGGCGGTCATATCGGGCACGAGACGCATGTCGATCTTCGCCACCGCGCGATGCGGGAGAATCGTCTTCCCGCCTGGCCCGGTGTAGCCGCCGACCAGGCCTTCAATATTCACCGTGGGGCGCGACATCAGCAGCTCAAGCGCTTCCTGCCAACTGGCGTCATGCACCCAGTGATCCACGCCCAACTGCTTCATGGCGACGTTCTCGTCCACGCGGCGCGCCGCCTCTGCGATCATGACTTTCTCGGCTGCCGAGAGCGGCCGCGCCTTGGCGGCAAACCCTTCGATCGCGGGATCGTTGCCGTCGGCCGAGACGAGCGTGGCGAGCGCCTCGACGAGGTGCCAGGCGGGACTGTCCACGCGCGCCTTGTTGCTCGAGTGAATATCCAGGCGGGGGCCGCGGCCCCAGCGCTCGCCGCTTGAGACGAGTTCCAGCTCGACGACGCCCTTGGCGCCGAGCGTCATTGTCACCTGGCCGTCCGGCGCCTGCGACGCGGACGGCATGAAGATGCCGACGCAGCGCTTGAGTGCGGCCACGACCTCTGGCCGGCGCACGATCTGGGGAAAGTGGGGCGAGCCGATCTCTTCCTCGCCCTCGGCTATGAGGACAAAATTCACCGGCGATTTGCGGCCCGCGCCCCGGATGGCGTGCAACGCGGCAAGGAGGGACGCCTCCGGCCCCTTCTGGTTCACGGCGCCCCGGCCGACCAGCACCTTGCCCAAGCCGGGCTTCTCGTCCAGCGCTGCGTCCCAGGGCGGCGACGACCATTCCGTGGGATCCACCTGTTTCACGTCATACATGAAGTAGAGACCCAGCGTCTTGGGAGCGCCCGCGTCGAGCGTGGCGAAGATGCCGGGCTGGCCATCGGTCGCGACCTTTGTGACCTGGTCGAAGCCGGCGTCCCGGAGGAACTGCATCGTGAGCTCGCAGCCTTCGTGCATACCGCGGTGCTCGGCGGCGATGGAGGGCTGCCGGATCCAGTGTTGCAGGCGCTCGACCGTCTCCACGTGCCGTTTCTCGACCTCTGCGCGGATCGCGCTCAAATCGTCGTCGCGCCGCGCAACGACTCCAGGCCGCTCCGCGCGGCCCCCATGGCGCGGCCAGGCGAGCGCCGCTGCGCCCGCTGCCGTCGAGACGAGGAACTCCCGGCGGTGGATAGGGCTCGGCTTCCCGTTCAAGACCTCTGGTTGTGACGACGAATCGGTGGCAGGGTATTGACCTGCGTTTTCGGAACTGCGCGGCATAGCGTGCCCCCACATTCAAGGTTGCGCGGCGGCCCGACCCGTGACGAGGTCTAACATATCCCCGGCACCTCCCGCGGCAACACGGCCACCACGGGTGGCAACCAAGCCGTCGCGTCACCCGGCGGAGCTGAAGACGCCGTGCAACTCTCGCGATAGGCACGTGAGGTGCCGCACGACACGCGTGTGGTTGAATCCGTGCCACGCGGCGGCTCGAGCACTAACTAGGGAAACTGTAGGTTATAAGGCAGATTGCATCGGTTTCATCCGAAGGAGGACTCTCAAACTTGTTAGGCAGCGACTGGACGAGGATCAGGTGATGACTCTGACTAGAACTCGAACGCGTACGCGCTCCCATTCAAGACGCAATTCACTGGCGTCGGGCCCGTGCGGGGCACGGCGTCCCAGCGCCCGCCGCATCGCTGCTTCCGCGCCACCCTGTGAGCGGCCGCTGACGGCGATCAGCGACCACATCGGCTCATCCTGCGCCTTCGCCACAGCCGAGGTCTCACGGAGATGCTAGAAAACCATGCACGACGTTCTTGGCGTCCGTGAAGGACCCCGCGATTTGGCCGGTCGCGCTGATGCCATACGCCCTCGTGCCGCCCCCGGCGGCGCCGGGCGCGTCGATCGTGGTGAACGTGCCGCCCGAGTCCAGAAAACCGTGTAATCCGGTGGCATCTACGTACGATCCCACGATCTGGCCCACCGCCTTGATGCCATACGCAGAGGTGGTGCCCGCGGCCGCGCCGGGGACGTCGATCGGTGAGACCGTGCCGCCCGACAACAGAAAGCCGTGCGACCCGGCCGCATCTTGATACGAGCCCACGATCTGGCCTGTCGCGTTGAAGCCAGACGGACTGGTGGTGCCCGCGGTGGCGCCGGGGATGTCGAGCGTCGTGAACGTGCCACCCGACAGCAGAAAGCCATGCGAGGCCCCTGGCATGGACACCAACATGTCTGGGTCCAGGTAGGGAGGATCGACATAGGTCCCGACGATCTGGCCTGAATCGTTGATGCTCGACGCTTGAGTAGCGAATGCACCAGGAACATCAATGGTGGTGAACCTGCCGGCCGAGTAGAGGAAGCCGTGCATGAAATAGTAGCCGAAAATCCAGTATCCAAAGTCAAACGCTCCGACGATCTGGCCCGCACTGTTGATCCCACCGATCTCAGTCTCGAACGTCGGGCAGGGAGGAGGATAGCACACGGACCCGGACGGAACATCGAGAACGCTGAACGTGCCGCCCGACCACAGGAAGCCATGGGACTTCCCAGGAATGACCGAAACGCCGTCAAAGCCCAGGGAAGAAGGATCGACAAACGTCCCCACAATCTGGCCTGCGTCGTTGATCCCCGAGGCCGAGGTGTAGGACGCGCCAGGCGCATCAATCGTGGTGAACCTGAGGGCTGCCTGACTCACGCTGAGCCGCGGCGCGCTCAGAGTCGGGCTGGTGGGACGGTCGCTGCAACCGGCCAACAGCAGCGTCCAGACCGCTGCTCGGCCCACGAGCCTTCTAGTTGTTGCTTTCATCACCCGCCTCCTCGCAGTCTGATCGCCTTCCCCCAGACTTGTGGGTCCATTCGATGTGGACGATCCAGTATCGGCCGAACGCGTCACCACGCCGTGACCGATGCGTCACCGCGTCGAGGCGCTCCGTCGCCCCGACCCTCTGTGATTGTTCCCCGGATCCTCAGGTCCCTGTTGCTTCTCGCACCGGGTATTCGCTGCAAAGTCCGGCCCGCCGAGCCGCGCGCGCTTGGTCACGTACAGGTCGTTGCCACCGAAACCGCCCGGTCGGGTCGAATAGAAGTAGAGCTCCGTCCCGTCGAACGAGAGCGCCGGACCGCCGTCGAAGTACGGACTGTCGACGACTGGGCCGAGGGGGACGGGCGCCGACCAGGGATCGAGCGTGGTGGCTCGCGTCGCTACCCAGATGTCTTGACCGCCCTCGCCGCCGGGGCGATTGGTGGAGACGAAGATTTCCAGCCCGTCGCGCCGGATGGCAACGCGGTCGTCCGCGAACTGACTGCTGAGCTCGCGCACGAGGACGCCCGGGCCGAAGGTGCCGTCGGCCTGGAGCGTGCTCGCATAGATGTCGACGTCGCCGAGCCCGCCGGGTCGGGGACTGTTGAAGTACAGGGTCGTGATCCCCGTAGCGTCGTCCTCGAAGATGATCGGGCCGTTGTCGGCGTACGGCGAGTTTACGACGCACCCGAGATTCACCGGGAGCTCCCAGGCGAAGTCGTCCCGCGTGTCCTGGCGCCAGGAGACGAACAGGTCCGCGGCGCCGCAGCCGCCCCGCCCGCCACTGTGGAAATACAGTCGGTGACCGTCGATGGAGAGGTTGGGGACGCCGTCGTTCCCGGGCGTGTTGATGTTCTGCCCCAGGTTAACCGGCGCGCCCCAAGGGGCGTCCGTGCTCGCTCGTTGTGAGACCCAGATGTCGGCCCCACCCTGACCTCCCGGACGGGCGCCGGGAGGTGTGGGGAGGGCCGAGGAGGTGATGTACAGACTGAGGCCGTCCCTAGAGATCGCCGGACTGTTCTCGTTATACGACGAATTGATCACCGAGCCGAGGTTGACCGGCGGCCCCCACGGGCCGTACGCAGGCGAGTCTTCAGCGGCCACGTCGGCCGCGAGGGGCTTCGCGCCGCCGGGGCCGACCAGGTGTTTGTCCGATGCGCACGCGTCGGCCACCGCCATGAGCACGCACAGCAGCGCGATTCTCTCGTTCGGTTTCATCGAACTCCTCCTCCATTTGATTGCCGAGACCTGAATCAGCCGAGACCTTCCAGCGTGATGGAGTCAGTTTCACCCGGACCCGTCACGCACCTGTGACGCGACCGTCACGCCGAGCCGTAACGGCACCTCTCTCGTTCGGTTCGCCTCGCGAAGCCGCCGCGGGCCGCAGAGACCTCGGATGATCAAGCTCGGCATGCTTGGGACGTTGAGCCTCAGTGACGCCGACGGGCGCGAGGTTCGAAGCGTCCTCCGACAACCCCGGCGCCTCGCCCAGCTTGCCGATCTCGCCGCAGCGACCGCTGCCCTTACCTCTTTTCCTTTTCCCTACCGTCGCCCCTCTGGTGCGTCTCGTCCCGAGCAATCTCTGCCTTGTTCGACCCCTGGAGGCGCGTGCGCGTGGTCACGTACAGGTCGTTGCCACCGAAACCGCCTGGTCGGTTCGAGTAGAAGTAGAGTTCCGTCCCGTCGAACGAGAGCGCCGGACCACTGTTGACGTACGGGCTGTTGACGACTGGGCCGAGTGGGACCGGCGGCGACCACGGATCGAGCGTGGTGGCACGCGTCGACACCCAGATGTCCTCACTGCCGACACCGCCGGGGCGATCAGTGGAGAGAAAAATCTCAAGCCCGTCGCGGCGGATGGCAACGCGAGTGTCCCTGAACGGACTGCTGAGCTCCCGCACGAGGACGCCCGGGCCGAAGGTGCCGTCGGCCTGGAGCGTGCTCGCATAGATGTCGACGTCGCCGAGCCCGCCGGGTCGGGGACTGTTGAAGTACAGGGTCGTGATGCCGGTAGCGTCGTCCTCGAAGATGGTGGGGCCGTTGTCGGCGAACGGCGAGTTCACGACGCACCCGAGATTCTCCGCGGGCTCCCACCCGAAGTCGTCCCGCGCGTCCTGGCGCCGCGAGACGAACAGGTCCGCGGCGCCGCAGCCACCCCGGCCGGTACTGTGGAAATACATTCGGTGACCGTCGATAGAGAGACTGGGGGCGCCATCGTTCCCGGGCGTGTTGATGTTCGGCCCCAGGTCAACCGGCGGGCCCCAGGGCGCGTCGATGCTCACCCGTTGTGACACCCAGATGTCGGCCCCGCCCCGACCTCCCGGACGGGCGCCGGGAGGTGTGGGGAGGGGCGAGGAGCTGATGTACAGACTGAGGCCGTCCTTCGAGATTGCCGGATGGTTATCGTTGTACCGCGAATTGACCACCGGGCCGAGGTTGACCGGCGGCGACCACGGGCCGTACGCAGGCGAGTCTTCAGCGGCCACGTCGGCCGCGAGGGGCCTCGCGGCGCCGGGGCCGACCAGGTGTTTGTCCGATGCGCACGCGTCGGCCACCGCCATGAGCACGCACAGCAGCGCGATTCTCTCGATCGGTTTCATCGGACTCCTCCCTACGGTTGATTGCCGAGACCTACATCAGCCGGTACCTTCCAGCTTGACTCAATCAGTTTCGGCCGGACCCGTCACGCACCTGTGACGCGACCGTCACGCCGTGCGGTAACGGCGCCTCCTCCGCGCGGTGAGCCTCGGGAAGCCGCCGCGCGCCGCAGAGACCTCGGATGATCAAGCTCGGCATGCTTGGGACGTTGAGCCTCAGTGACGCCGACGGGCGCGAGGTTCGAAGCGTCCTCCGCCAACCCCGGCGCCTCGCCCTGCTTGCCTATCTCGCCGCAGCCACCCCACGCGGCTTCCACCGTCGTGACAGCCTGCTCGCCCTATTCTGGCCGGAACTCGACCAGGAGCACGCGCGTGCTGCGCTGCGCCAGGCGCTCCACGTGGTCCGCGATGGGTTGGGCGCCGACGTAATCCTGACCCGCGGAGACGAGGAGGTTGGGCTGGATTTCGAGCGGATCTGGTGCGATGTCGTGGCCTTCGACCGCGCCGTCGCCGCCGGACAATTGCACGAGGCGATGGAGCATTACCGCGGCGATCTGCTCGACGGGTTCTTCATCGCGGGGACCGGGGGGTTCGAGCGATGGCTCGAAACCGAGCGCGGCCGCCTGCGAGGGGCAGGCGCTCGCAGCGCGGGGGCTCTGGTGGAGCAGTGCGAGGCCGCGGGGGACTTTGCCGCAGCCGCCAACTGGGCGCGGCGCGCGACTGCGCTCGACCCCCATGATGAGGAGCGGCGGCGCCGCCTCATCATGCTCCTCGACCGGCTCGGGGATCGCGCCGGCGCCGTGGAGGCCTACGAGGAATTCAAGAAGCGACTCGCGGCGGACTTAGAGACTGAGCCCGCCGCCGAGACCAAAGCGCTGCTCGCGGCGGTGCGTGCACGGGAGACCGCGGCCCCCGTAGAGTTGCCGAGCTTGGTTTTCAGCGGCGCCACGCCGGTTGCACACACGCTCGAACCCCCGCGACGAAGTCGCGCGTTATGGCCGGCGGTCATCGCCGCCGTCGTCGCCGGGCTCGTGTTCGCGAACGCCGGCGACGGAGGCGGGCGCCTGTGGCCCGGGCCCGTCACCGGCCGCGTTCAGTCTCTCGCCGTGCTGCCGCTCGCGAACCTCTCCGCAGACAGCCTGCGCTCGTGGTACGCCGATGGATTCACGGAGGCCTTGACCACCGACCTCGGCCGAATCAGGTCGCTGCTGGTGATCGCGCGCGGATCGGTGACGCCGTACCGCGGGACGAGCAAGTCGCTCGAAGAGATCGCCCGGGAGCTTCACGTAGACGCGGTCGTGGAAGGCGGCGTGCAGCAAGCCGGGGGCGTCGTGCGCGTGGACGTACGGCTGATCCGGGCCGCCACGGGCTACCAGCTCTGGGCGGATCGGTTCGAGGAACCCATGCAGAACCGGTTCGCCCTGGAGGATCGTGTCGCACGCGGCATCGTCGCGGCGCTCCAGGTGCCCCTGAGCACGTCGGAGGAACACGTCCTCCGCACCGCACCGACCAAGAACATTGCGGCATACGACTCCTACCTGCGCGGGAAGATCCGGCTGCGCCGTGAAAACCGCGAGGACGATTCGGTGGCGATCATGCTGCTCGAAGGGGCGGTCGCGCTCGATCCAGACTTCGCGCTGGCCCAGGCAGAGCTGGCCCGCGCATACGTCGCGCGAGTCATCCTCTTTGCGCCTGGCGACTCGGCGGCGGCCGAACGGGCCTGGGTGGCTACGGAGAAAGCGCTGCGCCTCGACCCCGACCTCGCGGAAGCGCACTTAGCTCGCGCGTCTGTGCTGTCGAATCTTTCGGGCCAGTTCGCCCCCGAACGGGCGATTCAGGAGGACCGCCGCGCGCTAGAGTTGAACCCGAACCTAGCGCAGGCGCATCACCAGCTTGGCACCATCTATCTGCACGTCGGCCTCCTAGACAAGGCCGTGGATGAATTTCACAGAACGCTCGCGATCGACCCGGGCAACTACGGTGCGACCCGGCGGATTGGCGTCGCCCTTGTGTATCAGGGACGCTACGAAGACGGGTTGCGCCTGATCCGGCAGGTACCACCGGCGTCCAATCAGGCACTCTGGAACTACGATGTTGCCTGGGCGCTCCTGTATCTCGGCAGAAACGCGGAAGCCGCGGCCCTGATGGAGCGATATCTGCGAGACCACCCGGAGGATCGCGGCGGTGTGGTCACGAGCACACGCGCGATCCTGTTCGCCAAGGCGGGCGACGCCCAGCGGGCCGAGGCGGACGTCCGGACCGCGATCGAGAAGGGGCGGGGCTTCAATCATTTTCATCACACCGCGTACAACATCGCGTCGGTGTACGCCCTGCTCCGCCAGCCCACCAGGGCCGCCTACTGGCTGCGACTGGCGGCGGAGGGCGGCTGGCCGTGCTACCCCTACTTCGCGAGGGACCCGAATCTCGACAACATCCGCGGCGATCCCAGCATCGTCGCCTTCATGCGCGAGCTGAAGGCACAATGGGAGCGCTACCAGTCGACGCTGTGAACGGCGCGCCTTGACACGACCGTGTACGAGCACAAGGTTGCAGGTGCCCAGTTCGAGGCAACCCGGCAGACGCCGAGCTCCCGACCCGCGAGCGCGGCGTCTTGACGTAGGGGGACCAAGGTGCGGCTCGGTTCGCAGCTCCGAACGATCGCCTCCGCAACACTCCTCACCGCGGCTGGACTGCTGTCGGCCCAGACGCTCGGATCGCCCGCACCCGCTTTCACCTTGAAGACGCTCACCGGTGGCACGGTGAGGCTGTCCGATTACACGGGTCGTCCCGTCCTTCTTAATTTCTGGGCCTCCTGGTGCAAACCGTGCCGCGGAGAGATGTCCGACATCGTCGCCGCGTATGCCGCTCACCAGGAACAGCACCTCGAGGTACTGGCGATCAACCTGACGGATCAAGAGCGGATGAGGGACGCCCGGAAGTTCGCAGACGAGTTCCACATGCCCTTTCCCGTGCTGCTCGATGAGAACGGGAAGGTTCGCAAACACTACGCGTTGCGTGGAGTGCCGACGACCGTGTTTATCGACGCCCAAGGCATCGTGCGATTGGTCAATCCCGGCCCGATCACGCACGAGACGATCCAGCGAGGGCTCGCCGCGATACTGCCGGCGGAGTAGAGGGCGCAGGGCTACGAGAGGAGGACCAGTTATGCGACATCCTTCACGGCCACACCGGATGCATCAGGTGGCGGCCTGCTTGGCCATCGGTGTCGGGCTCCTCGTGCTTCCGAGGCCGTCGTTCGCGCAAGGCTGAATGCCGGTGCGCTTCACAACCCCCAGTTTGGGGGGACAGGGCGAATTGCAGGTGACGGATCTGGCCGCCCATCAGTGGAGGATCGCGCTGGGGTACCGCCATTTGCACGCCGACCAGTTGTTCGTGGGGACCCAACTGCTCCCGACCAACAAACCGCTGATCATCAACCTCCACTCGGTTGATGTCACCACGACCTACGCCGTGACGGATCGATGGAGCCTGAGCCTCACGGTACCCTTCGTGTACGGCATGCAGTCGCGGTTGTATGCGGACTCCGCTCGCCACGCGGTCACCGCGTTCGGACTGGGGGACGTGAGTCTCGTGGGCAGCCGGTGGTTGTTCGACCCGCACAACCAGTCGGGGAACATCGCGGTGGGCCTCGGCGTGAAGGTGCCCACGGGATCCCACACGGCAACAGACGCTTACTTCCTCGCTGGCGGCACGTCCATCCAGTACCCGGTGGACCAGTCCATTCAGCCCGGGGATGGCGGTTGGGGCGTCATCCTGCAGCTGCAGGCGTACCGGCGGGCATTCCACAACGGGATCGCGTACTTGACAGGCTCCTATTTGGTCAGCCCGCGCAGCCTGAGCGACGTTGCAAAAGACCCGGGTGGAACGGTCTACTGGTCCGTGCCCGACGTCTATTCGGCGCGCCTAGGGCTGGCGTACGCCGTGTGGCCAGAGCAGGGCGTCTCTGTCAGTCTGGGTGGACGAATCGACGGCCAGCCGGTACGCAATCGCATCGGTGGTGGCGACGCAGGGTTCCGCAGGCCGGGATATGCCGTCTTTCTCGATCCCAGCGTGGCTCTCACGACAGGGCCGAGCGGGTTCACCGTGAGCGCGCCGATCCGATTGGGTGCCAACCGTGAGGCGAGCATGCTGGACATTCAGACCGGCAAACACGGCGGAGGGGATTTCGCCAGCATGTTGATCTTCGTGAGCTATTCGCGGCGGTTCTGATCCGACCTGCTCGGGGGACGGTAGGCCCAGCGGCCGCCATGCTGATGGAATCCCGCCTCGCGCGGATGCACGGGAAGTGTCCATCGCGATCGTGAGCGAGCCGCCAGAAGCGCCTCGAGAACCTCACGTGCGTCGCGACCCAAGGGCGGGTTGCGTACCGATGCGGTCGTACGACCGACGAGAACAGCTCGAAAACGGCCGTCGCCCCCAACCCGGACGCCGCCTGCACTCCGGGATTTCGGGAACACCAATACGTTCGGCGCGGTCGTCGATTACTGAGGGCCAGCACGGGGGGGGCGCGCCGGGGCGAGGATCCAGCGGGCGGCATCGTCCCCCTTAGCTGATTCTCGCACCCGGACCAGCGGGCCGCGCTAGCGCCGATCAATCGCCGCACCAGCGCGTGAAGCAACGGCGACCATCGACATACTCCACCATGGAGACCTTGGCCGCAGCCACGGAGCCGGTCAACCGCGCACGTGGACACAAGGCGGCATCACATCAAGCCACACCGGGGGATCGGGCTACCGGCGCCCTCTCGCGCACATTACGGCTCGTCTGCCCCCTGATCGCCCTCCTTCTCGCGAACGAGAGCTCCGGTTTCGATGGCAAAGATCCGGATCCGCACAATGACCCCGGCGCGCTGCTCGTCGATGACTCGGACGTGCACGTATTTCCGGTTTCGAGATGGTCGATAGACCACCCAGCTTCCCGCAGGAGCGTCTACGACGATTCCATCACAGGGGCGGGATCGGGGCCTAGGTTGTTGACCGGGCGGAGCTCCGGGAATCCAGATACGACATTCCCCCGGCCTCGGGAGATGGCCGGGCGGTATCCCAAGGGTCGCCGCCGTGCTCGGGCCGCGGTCCTGCTCCGGCTCCGGTGTGACGAGCACCGGCTGTACGCAGGCGCAGACGACGAGCGCGGTCAGGAGCAAGCAGCGTCTTCCAGTCTGCATGACCTCGCCTCCTTCACGGGCGTGTTCGTTCTTCGCCAAGTTCGCACGCGAGCGGTGCGACAGGCCGACGGTCGACGCGGGGTCGCGTGGTTCCGCGAGTTCGGTCGACGTCGCCCTGGCCGACCAGACTCTCGCGCTTGCAGCTCCCGCGCGGGCGACCCGATCTAGCGAGGCGCGGTCTCTCGTGCGAAACGTGGGCAGCCGCCGTGAGGTGTTTTCATGGAGTTCCAACGCTCCCCTACGGGCAGCCACGAGGAAGTGCGCACGAGGGTGTAGTGAAGTGAAGCAACGGGGACCGCGTCAGTTGACGGTCACGGTGCCCGTCATCCCGGTGTGAATCGTACAGTGGTAGGGGAACGACCCAGCTGCCGGGAACGTATGGACGAAAGTCTGGCCCGGGCCTAAGGGGCTGTTGAACGACGTGCCGTCATCGGATGTCACGGTGTGGGAGACCGCGCCGTTGTCCTGCCAGCACACCGACTGCCCGTGGGTAATCGTCGTGCCGTTCGGTGAGAAGACCTTGGTATCGGTCGCGTTCACGTTGGCGTTGGCCCCGCTCTGGCCGCATGATCCGGTACCCATAGAACTACCACCGCAAGCCGCCAGTGCGACAACCAGGGCGGCAAAAACGAGTGGGCGCATAGACCTCCGTTACGGCACGACCGTCTGGAGAGCCTCCACAGGTCGCGCTTTCGCCGCCGCCGTGAGAAGCACCTCACATGACCTCGCCTCGCTCAGCGATTCGCCAGCAGTTCGCAGGGTCTCACCGCGAGCAGCCGCGCCTCAGCGGTGACCAGCGCGAGGTCCAGCAGCCGGGCCGTGGTCGCCGAACTTCCGCTGTCCCTGCGAGACGGGATAGGTTGTTGTGTCCCTCACGGAATGAGGTTCCAATACGCGGGTGGCACGTCGAGCTGTTCTGCTCCTCCTGCTGGGTGGATCCGCACGCACGGCCAGCGCCGGTGCGCAAGCGTCGCGCACAAATCCTGACTACTGGCCAACGCACGGGTGGCGGGAGTCGTCGCCCGAGGCCCAGGGAATGGACTCGCGGACCCTGGCGAGGGCGGTAGACTACGCGCGCGACCACGCCGTCACCATTCACGCCATGCTCATCGTGCGCAACGGACGCGTGGTGCTGGACGCGTCGTTCTTCCCGTACCGATCGCCGGAGATGCACGACCTCGCGTCGGTGACCAAGAGCGTAACCGCCACTCTCATCGGGATCGCCATTGGGAAGCAGCAACTCGTCGGCGTCCACCAGGCGGCGCTGCCGCTATTCCCCTTGCACCGCGTCGCCAACGACGACCCGCGCAAGGAGCGTATTACGATCGAGGACCTGCTCACGATGACCTCGGGCTTCGCGTGCGACTGGACGCGAGATGAGACCACGCTCGAAGACATGCAACACAGCGCGGACTGGGTCCAGTTCGTGCTTGATCGGCCGATGGCCGCTGAGCCCGGAACCACGTTCGGGTACTGTAGTCCCGGCATGCACGTGCTCTCGGGCGTGCTCTCCCGGGTCACAGCCTCGAGTGCGCTCGAATTCGCACGACGAGAACTACTCGGGCCGCTCGGCATCCGCGACGCAGAGTGGCCGGCCGACGCCCACGGCATCTCCCATGGGTGGGGAGACCTGCACCTCCATCCGCGAGACATGGCCAAGCTCGGGCTGCTGTGGCTCAATGGGGGTCGCTGGGAGGGAAAGCAGATCGTGCCCGCAGACTGGATGAGGGCGGCGAGCCAGGTGCACAGTTGGGGCACAGGATGGGCCGCTGGCCGCGGCTACGGCTATGGTTTCTGGGTGGATTCCAGCCGAACGATCTTCGCGGCCACGGGCCGCGGCGGGCAGCGGATCCGAGTGACACCTGACAAGAACCTTGTCGTTGTACTCGTCGGCTCGTTCGACGTGAGCGACGTCAGCCATGACATCAGCCAGGCGATCAAGTCTGATCATGCGCTCCCGGAGGATGCCGAAGGGAAGGCGCTCCTGGACGCTGCGATTGCGACGGCAGCGAGGCCTCCCGAACCACATTCGCCGTCAGCCCTCCCGGCGCTAGCCGCGGCAGTATCGGATCGGACGTTTTCGTTGGAGGACAATCCGTTCAGGCTAAGGGCGATCTCTTTGTCCTTCCATTCCTCCGATGAGGCGACGCTCCGTCTCGAGTTCTGCGACGGTCGTGTCGAGCGACGCGCGGTAGGCCTCGACGGCGTTCCGCGCGTCTCGCCGGATGGTCGTTTCGGACTCCCGGTCGCACTCGCTGGCACATGGGAGGGCGACACCACGTTCACTTTCGATTATGACGAAGTCGCAAACATCAATTTGTACCACTACCGGCTGACGTTCGCCGGGCGGCAGCTGAGCGTCGAGGTCAACGAGCAAACCGGGCTTGTCCACACGCATTTCACTGGGCGCGACACGACGGGACCGTAGGTCCTCAATGCAGGTGTCGGCCTTTAGTGCACATTGACGTGAGTCGCTGAGGTGGGAAACTCACAACGCAACTCAGAACACGGGGCCTGCCGAAGAAAAAGCCCTACAGCGGAAGTCGTTGCAGAGCTGTTTCTCGAACAATCGGGGCGCCGGGATTTGAACCGGGACCTTCTGGTCCCAAAGCAGATCGCGCATCGACTGAGTTACGACAAAATGTAGCACCTACGCGGTGTTCTGGGCATCGGTGTCGTAACTCGACTGAGCGAAAACGACGGGGAAGTAGCACCCAACTCACAACAC
>WNFF01005880.1_pt2 | contig 16521 bp, 14 predicted proteins | sample 5400441 | NCBI WGS metagenome assembly WNFF01 (sample SAMN13153345, study PRJNA577476) | soil metagenome | isolation source: 120 cm saprolite under Douglas fir tree site 2 hole 3 replicate 1 | place: USA:California | collected 2015-04-18 | reverse complement strand
CTACCGTCGGACGGTGCGGCCTCGCGACGGCCGAGTTCTCGCAATCCGTTCACCAGCGAGTTCTCAAATGCAACCCACTGGCTAAAGCCGCGAAACGTCTCCCGCAGCTCACAACCTTCAAGTCGTGCTAGTCCCCGTGTAACATTGTGAGTGACGTTGTTCATTCCTGGGGTAAAAACGTGCATTTCCTCTGCCAAGATGATACCTGCCAGCTCGGTCGCCAGTACATAAATGAGTCAGTTAAGATCTTGTTTTCAGAAGTTTAGATGGCCAACCAGCGAATCCGGCGGGGCTGGATTGGCCTCTGGTGCAAAGCTTTGTGGTTTCCTGGAAGCTGCAAAAGCCCAAGATGTTTCTTGGGGACTGAGGAAGTGCTTTAATAGATTTGTTATTCGGGATAGCATCTAACTTACGGTCCAAGGTCCATTTATGATTAATCTACCCATGCCCGAGAGAGGCAGTAAATCATTTACGCTTAAGCGCGCTGTGAGCGCGAGTGTTACGGTCATGATATTCGCAGTGCCGAGCGTTGCTCAAACCGTTCACTCTTCGGATTCCAGGCCTCGGTACACCCAATCGAAGTCCCGCAAGAGTTCGACGCGGAAGGCCAGCGGAGTGCCGCATCCGACGGTTGAGGTCATGGTTCGCAAGGCGAACCCGAAGTCAGGCGGACAACAACAATTAGACAATTTGGCGCATCAGACCGCGCGCATCGAGAGCTCACCGCGGGACAAAAAGGCAGTGCCACCAGGCGGTGTTCCAAAACCGATGCAGGCGACAGACGGCAAGAATCCAGAGGTTAATTTCCATTTCCAGCCACCAAAAAATGGTCTTAAGATCTCCAATGCGGGGCGCGAATCGAAAGTTCATCACTCCGTGATCAATCGGCGAGTGAACAATTCTTCCCGCTGAACGGTACAACTACTCTCCCCCGACAGTGGGTTGTTTCGTTTCCGTCCCTTGGGCGTTCCCCTGTGCGATAGAAGCGGGTGCTTTCACGGGACGTTCCTTCATCGAATACTTAAGCAGACACCAGAGTGCACGGAATCCATCTCTCCATCCGATTTTCTTTCCTTCTTCGTAAGTGCGGCCCCAGTAGCTGATGCCAACTTCGTAAATTCTGAGGCGGCGTTTGGCAATTTTTACCGTGATCTCCGGTTCGAAGCCGAAGCGGTCCTCCTCTATGGGAATGGATTGAATAACCTCGCGGCGGAATACTTTATAGCAGGTTTCCATATCCGTGAGATTGATGTTGGTCAAGCAATTTGAGAGCAGGGTGAGCAACCGGTTGCCCACTGAATGCCAAAAGTATAAAACCCGGTGGGGACGTCCACCCAGAAAGCGAGAACCGTACACGACATCGGCTTTCCCCTGGACCAACGGGTCAATGAGAACGGGGTAATCGACAGGATCGTATTCCAGATCAGCGTCTTGAATGATGACATAATCACCGCTGGCCTCTTGGATTCCGCGGCGAAGGGCGGCGCCCTTACCAAAGTTTTTCGGTTGCAGCAATGTCCGGATTTGAGGATGCCGATTCTGCAATTCATTTAGGATCTCGCGCGATCCGTCGCGAGAGCAGTCATCGACACAGATTAATTCGATTTCAAGTGGAACAGAAAGCACCTTGTCCACCAGGCACCGCAAGGTGGCGCGCTCGTTATAAACCGGTATAACGACAGAAAGTTTCATGGCGATGAATCTGAGCTTTCTATATTATTCAGTTTAGAATAGAGCCGCTCGTTTGGTTGTGTTTGTTCAGGGCAGTTCCAAGAATTGACGATGATCGTGACCTGCCGATGTCATCAGCGCAGTATTCCACCCCGCGTCATCCGTTCAGTATTCTGGGAGTCGGTTATCCAAAAAAATCGTATTTGGCAAGTGTAATTAGTTCCTTCTCTGCCAGCATTATCGGAAATTTTGTCCTAATGCATTCACCCTAATCTGTGGCTAATGCCATTCAAAATCAACATGGTTTTCGTGCGATGAGGCGGTCCTAAGGACGGGGTGCGCTGCGTTTCCATTTTTGAGACGGTTCCTGTTAATTTAAGGAGGACGTCAGTAGAGTTGGCAACATGGATGCTACTATTTTTGGAAGAACCGATATTCAACATTTAATCGTTTCCAGCATTAAATCACGGTCGGAACCATACTAGCCGACCTCGTGATGGGCAACGGATTCGACAAAATGTGCGATCGCATGGCCCGCATGGCGAGCGGGAGAAATCGTGGGGGGAGGAGGAGTGATGAGCGATATAGCAGTCCGATTCGGACGTCGCGAACAGCAAATTGTCGATTTGTTACTTCAAGGTTGCGACAACCAGGAAATCGCAAAACAGCTGAACATGGCCCGCCGCACCGTAAAAGCTTACTTCAACCGGCTATTCCTGCGATTCGGCATTACCACTGGAATCAAGCGAGTCAAGCTCGCAACTCTTTTGTATCGGAGGCAGTTATGTCTGGAGAAGAGCGTCCTGGAGCTCGTACCCCCAACCAACGAGAACGGCAAGTCATCGCGCTTGTTGCTCAGGGGCTCAAAAATCGGGAGGTCGCAGAGGCCATCGGGACTACCGAGCACATCGTCAAGAACTATCTTCGTGCCATCTACGACAAACTCGGTCTCTGGAACCGGGTCGAACTTGCCCTCTGGTATGAAGCGCGGAAGAATGAAGAAACGTTCTCCGCGTGAAGTAGCTGGAACGTGGCAAGGCAGGATGATGGGATTGGGAAGGATGATGCTTCCTCAGCGATCGCCAGCTAAGTGAGCAGTTCAGGAGCAGTCGAGCCGCCAGCAGGAAGTTCGCTGGTTACTTACATCCCGAAGACTGCAGTTGTCTCAATCTATCGGCCGCGGCGGTAGAACCTTTCTTAGCGGCTGCGACTAGCAGTACTTCGGCTTGATCACAGCTTTTCGGAACCCCGTCCCCCCGCTCGTATAGATCTGCGAGTAACAATATAGCGGTCTTGTTTTGCTTGCCCACCGCTTTCCACAGCAACTTTGCGGCTTGGGCTGCATTCCTGGAGCCGCTCTCGGAGTCCAGGTACTTCTGGGCAGAGGCCAAATCCGCAGCCCCGCTTTGGGAATAGTTTGCCTCCGCCGCCGCCGAGCTCCCAAGATCGCGTGCGCGAGTCGCTTTGTCCAGGGCCGCAGTACCTTTGTCCTGTGGTTTGTGTCCAGTTGAGGATTGTTGCGCACGATTTGCTTCGGCGGCAGAATGCTCGGCTTTTTGGTGCGCTTCACTACTAAGCTGCTTCACTTCCACTTTGTTATTGACCTGTCCGACAGGTGCTTGCGCTTGCGGTCCAGGGACAGAAACTCCACTTGCCGCCGGTTCAGAAACAGAACGCGACTGAGAAGCGGGAGGCGATTGGCTGCGCCACTGCACGTAAAGGAATGCCACTAATAACAACAGCAAAACAGTAGCAACGAGTTTGCCAAAAACCCGAGGCTTTTGAGTGTAGCCTGCGAAATTTACAAGACTACTTTCTCGCAGCCATTGCACATCGGGTTCAACGTGTTTAACGGGCAATTCCGCCGTGCCATTGCTGTGCGGAAAAGCGCGGTCTAGCGTGCCTCGTCCTCCATTCGTCGGCGCCGGTTCAGCCGATTCCGGCTTCGCAACGTGGCCTTGAAGAAGGGAACAGCCACATATCCCGCAAAACCATTGGCCGGGAAGATAATTATGATGACAGTCGGGGCAGACCAGTGGCGCCACGTAGGCCGCAGAAGGCTCCGGCGCCTCGGTAATTTTCAGCCGCGGCGATTCGTCTAGCGGTACCTGTGTTTCCCGCTGATCGCGCTGTTCAGCGCCATCGTCGTTCCCCCCCTCTAGTTCCCGAAGCAGTTCCACGACTGCTTGTTCCCGCTTTTCCGGAGGAGTCGTGAAGTACACCTGGGCCCATCTTCCCAGATTACGTCCCAGAGTCGGATTCATCATGGGATTAAGGTCCGGGTTAGGGAGCCTGCCCTTTGATTCCGCGTCTTTGTCCGATGGGTACCGCACGCCTGTATCTCCGTTGAGCTTGCTAGGATAATTCCACTCCGACGGGGTGCAGTTGTCAATTCAGGGGGACCCTACATACGAATGGAAAGACGCACAACCCTTTGTTCTGGAGGTGGTTAGTCGCACGCCTTGCGGTAAGCGGGCTCGAACTGATCCAATTGCGCATCACGCTGGTTTGTGAACTTCCCTCCGGGAGTTTTCCCGTACAAATCGGCGTCGGGACAGTAGTAGAGCGCCGTGTGCAAGTCCACCCAGACTTTTGTATCGGGATTGCCACTGTAGACAGGAGCGGGAGGCGGCTCCGCGAGTCCTAGAGAAACCAGCAGCCGGTCGGCGAGACTCAGCTTCGGTTCCTCTACGCGGGGCTTTCGCCGTGACCCCACCCGGCCAGCCGCGGAATTATCCCGGGAAGATGCTGTGACCGTAACGCCACTTCCGGAATCGTTCGACCAAATGCCCCAACCAATCGCCATAACCACCAAGACGACTGCGATTACCAGATAGACATCCGCGCGTCGATTCCTCCAGAATCGGGCGACCGCGCGATTCGACGGCATTCCGTTCAGCGACTCCAGCCACGCTTTGGCTCGAGCTGCAGAAGTCCATGGATACGGTTGCTGTGTTGAAGCGGTAGCTAGCGTTGCAGCCGATGTTGCGCTTGCCGAAAAGTTTCTGCCACCGTCCACACCTGGCAACTCGTCCTCATCAGAATCCGGCGTCTTGCCCACGACCGGCTGGGTAATGAGGGGCTGAGGTCGTTTTTCGGGAACGGCGTTGGCCTGTAGGCTTTTGGCCTGACTGATGCGCCACATCGAGGCCCACTTGCTTTGAATATCGCCGCTGCTTAGCTGATTCCTGTGTGCGCCGCAAACACCACAAAAGGTTTGGTCCGCATCAATCGCATTGCCACATTCAGCGCAATATACATCCGTCTGGCTGGCGACGGCCTCGGGCGTGTCGGCCAAGAACTCCGATTCTAGTTTGACCTTTTGCGATGTCCCGATCGCCGTGGCGCGTCCGGCAGCAGAAATCTGCTGCAATTCCAGTTCTGTCTTGCGCGCCAAGGCTTCGCTAAGGAGCCCAGCCATGAGTTGGCAGGTACGAACATCGTGATCGTGGTAGCTATTGGGCTTTGCGAAATGCAATTCCACACAGCCCGCTATTTTGCCTTCATAAAAAATAGGAACGGCAACAATCGCGTTGACACCTTGCCGTCGGCAAATTTCGTGATTCAGACGAGAATCGTTGCGTATGTCAGGACATTGCAAGGTCGTGCCGGTGTTCACACAGTCGGCGGCTAAGCAGAAAGCCACCTTGACGCGAGTGCCGGTTAGGCGCGTGGCGCTTCCAGTTGCGGCCCAGTATAGTAAGTTTTCCTGTTCGACCAATCCGACAGCGGCGCCGTCGGCGTGCGTGATCTGTTGCGCCGTCTTGGCGATTAGCTCTATGGAAGTTTTCGGATCCAGATGATGCACTTGGATCTGGTGCTGGCATTCCACGATTTCAACGAGGATGTGGGTGGAATCCACGTTGATCTCGCTGCGTTCCAAAGTATCTCTCGCAACTACCTCGGCACTCTCCAACCGCAGCGCGGGTTCGATAATTCGCAACTGCTCATTGTGCTCCTGAAGCACATACGCAGCCGCTAGCAGCTTCTGGAATGAGTCTTCGTCCAGGACCGGACGTCCATTATTAGTTGTGGAGGTTGCCATCACGAAATCAATTGCGGCAGAACCCTGACGTGAGTTCTGCTCGGTGCCCCATTGTAGTGCAATTCATTTACCCAAGGGGAGGGCAAAAAAGGGCCGAAGACGGTTCATTCTAGCACCTCAAAGCAGGGCAGGACGACCACCTCCGCCCGACGGTCGCGACCTTGCAAGTTATTCCCACATCGAAGCTTACGAAGGATAGCTAGTAGGTCATGGGGAAGGCCTCCGGGTGGGGACTACGGTTTACCAACTTCTTTTTCCTGCCCAGCGGCTGCAGGTTCGGGAGGTAACTGCAAGTTTATGCACTTTTTTGGAGGACAGCAAAACCCCGGTTTACTCGTCATCGGACCGGGGACAATTCCAATTTCTCTGCCTTTTCGCGGCTCAGATAAAAGTGCACTGCCGGAGTAATGACGAGCGACAGCACCATTGAGATCAGGATGCCTCCAATCACGGCGATCGCCAACGGTTGCAGCATTTGTGAGCCAGCGCCGATTGCAAAAGATAGCGGCAACATGCCGGCGATGGTGGCCAGTGCGGTCATAACAATGGGACGCAAACGTCGTCGGCTGGCCTGTAACATGGCGTCTTCACTGGAGAGACCGAGAAGATGGAACTTCTGTTCCGCATCGAGCAAAAGAATACCGTTCTTGGCCACGATGCCAACCACCATGATCATTCCCATAAACGACGAGATGTTGAAGGTCGTCCGCGTGATCATGAGAGCAATGAAAACACCGGACGTGGATAGAAGTGCGGAAGCCAAAATCGCCAGCGGCGCAGCAAAGCTGCGGAATTCGAAAAGCAGCACAATGAAGACCAGCAGAATGGCCATCACAAATACAAAGACTAGGTCGCGGAACGACCGCTGCTGCTCTTGATAAGTGCCACCATACTCGACACGGATGCTCGAGGGAAGATGCAACCCAGCTACAGTTTTTTGCACCGCGTTCATGGCGCTGCCCAAGTCGGTGCCCTCCAGGCGCGCGGTGACCGCTACGTCGCGCTGCAAGTTCTCGCGCCGGATTTCGGTTTGCCCGGGAAGTTCGGTGACTGTAGCCAATGAACCCAGGGTCGCCGTCTTCCCTGTGCTGCTGGTGAGAAGCGTGTTCCGCATGGCTTCGAGCGATGAATGATTAGCGGCGGGGAAGCGCACCCGCAAGGTGTAAGCGCGACCGTTGGCTACCACTGGAGTCGACGCCGGTTCACCTTCGAGAATAGCGGCAGCGTCGAGCGCTACTTCTTCGGGAGTAAATCCGACTCGCGATGCAACGCTGGGATCCACCTGGAAAATCACGGCCGGACCACTAATCGTGTTGTCAATTCCATTCAGAACATCCACGACACCCGGAATTTTTTGAATCGCATCCGCCAGCTTTGGCGCCCAGACTTCGAGTACAGCCGGGTCCTGCGAAAACAGCTTAATCTGGATCGGCTCCGGGGCACCGGTCAGATCGCTGATCATGTCCTGCAAAGTCTGTATGAATTCAACGTCAAGCACGGGTTCCTGCTGTTTAATTTTCGTACGCACGTCTTCCATGACTTCCTGGACACTGCGGCTACGATTCTGCTTCAGTTTTACGGACAGGTCGCCGGTATTCGCCTCTGTAACGGCAGCCAGCCCCAGTTGCAGCCCGGTTCGACGCGAGGTGCTCTCAACTTCGGGGGTGCTTCGCAAAATCTGTTCGACGTGAGTGATGACACGATTTGTTTCTGCCAGCGAACTGCCAGCCGGCATGATGTAGTCGAGTACGAAACCGCCCTCGTCCATTTCCGGCAACAGGTCCGAGCCGGAAAAGTGGTAGCAGACGTATGACACCACGATCAACACCAAGCTAAGCCCCACGAGCAGCCATGGTTTGTCCACTGCTCGCCGCAACCAGCGCCCGTGAAAATTTATGACTTTGTGAAAGAAGCTGCCGAGATGAGCCTCCTCGGCGGCGAGCAGCCTGGACATGGATTCTTCTTCCGGTTCTTCTTCTCGTTCCGGGCCAGGTTGGTTCGAGTCCTTGCTCTTGCCTCGAATGAGGTACTGACTCAAATTCGGCGTCCAGGTGAGGGCCAGCGCCAGCGAAGTCAGCAGCGAGACAGCCATGGTCACCGCTAGCGCGCGGAAGAAGGTTCCAGTGACCCCGGTGATCGAAATCAGTGGCAGAAAGACTACCACCGGAGTAACCGTAGATCCGATCAGCGGAACGGTAATTTCGCGCAGCGCGCTATGAATGGCTTGCAGACGAGACTGCCCGGCGTCGCGATGCAGCACGATGTTTTCAACTACCACGATGGCGTCATCAATAACGAGTCCCACGGCGGCCGCCAACCCGCCCAAGGTCATGAGGTTGAAGGTCTCCCCCAATACCTTCAGCGCGATAAACGCAACCATCACCGTAACCGGGATTACTAGTCCTGCGACAACCGATGTACCCCAATCACGCAAAAAGACTACCAGGATGATTGACGCCAGAATCAGGCCCAGCAGAATCGCGTCGCGCACACTTTTGATCGAATCACTGACGATGATCGACTGATCGTAGAACGGCTGCAACCCTATTCCCGGGGGCAGAGTTTTTTTGATGCGGTCAATTTCTGCATGCACTTCTTGCGCAACCTGAACCGTGTTGCTGTCCGGTTGCCGGTTGATATTCAGCAGCACGGCGGCCTTGCCGTTTGCGGTGACAATCGTGTACACGGGCTTGACGGCCGGAGCGACCGTCGCCACGTCCCCCACTCGAACTGGAATTCCTGTGGGCGTGGTCTTGATCACGGTGTTGGCAATTTCTTGCGGCGTGCGGACTTGGGCGTTGACGAGACCCAGAAATAGCTGATGATTTTGTTCCAGCAAGCCGGGCGAGTCGATCAAGTTTGTTCGCCGCACGGAATCCAAAATGTCCGTTACCGTCACACCTGCGGCCAGTAATTTCGCGGGATCCGGGGTGATGTGGAATTCAGGTTCTTGCCCTCCCTGCACCACCACTGTCGAAACTCCATCCAGGCGGTTCAAGCGCGGTTTCATCTCGTAGGTTGCCATTTCCCAGAGTTTAGTTAGCGGCACTGTCTCCGAGGTCAGGCTGTAGCCCATGATGGGGAAGCTGGCGAATGTCATGCGGTGGGCTTCCACTTTCGCAGTGGCCGGGAGTTCGGGTTGCACGCGTGCGAGAGCGGAATTTACATATTGCAGCGTTTGAAACATGTCGACGTCCCAGCGGAAGAACAGGTCAACCTCCGCTGATCCGCGACTGGTAATAGAACGAACGGTAAGTAGTCCCGGAACACTGTTGACGGTCTCTTCGATGGGACGCGTGACCGTCACCATCATCTGATCGATGGGCATGACACCGTTATCGACCGAAATCAGAATGCGTGGAAAGTTAGTCTCTGGGAATACAGAGACCGGGATGGTGAAAGCTAAATAGGCGCCCAGCACCGCCACCGTCAGGATCAGAAAGATCACCGACTTGGAGTTTCGTGCGAACCAGTAAGAGGACTCTGATTGGGCCACGGTGATCCCGCCTATTTGCCGCCAGCTTCATCGGCGGATTTCTGGCCGCCAGACTTAGTGGCGGACGGCTTCTCGGCAGTTGGATTCTCCGCACCAGCTTCAATATTTACCTTGGTGTTGTCGGGCAGACCGTAGTTACCGGAAGTCACGACGCGATCTCCGGCCTTCAATCCTTCCGCGATTTGAACCTGGTCGCCCTGTCGAATCCCAACCTGCACCGCCTTCTGATGAGCGCGGCCATCGGGCCCAACCAGCACTACTGATGTGCTGCCGTCCGCGGCTGTAAGCAGCGATGAGGCTGGTAGGACCAGCGCATCATGGATGGTTTGCGCCAGCACGGAAAGTCTTACGCTCGTGCCTGGCTTAAGGTTGCCATGCGGATTAGCTGCCTGCGCCCAAACTTCCACGGTCGTGCTATTAGGATCGAGTGCAGGACTAACCACGGTCACCTTACCCGTGATTGGCTCATCCAAGTCGGGAACTGTGATGGTTGCTTTATCACCAACTTTGAGCACGGCGGCCTGGTCCTGCGGAATGTGAGCTCGGGCAATGATTTGGGAAATATCCATTACGGTTATCAGAGGAGTTCCTGCGGCACTCATCTCTCCAGGATAGAGGGGACGGTCTGTCACTACTCCGTCGATTGGACTGCGAATCTCGGAGTCTGCCTTCGTGGCAACGCGCCTTGCTGGAACAAATCCTGCCGGCTCTTGTACACCTTGTCTGCGGCATCAAGTGCTTGTTTGGCCGCCTGGGCGTCCAGCTTGGCCTTTTGAAGCTCCTCCGGAAGACCAGCAGCAGTTGTGCTTGTATAGGCGGCTTGCGCTTGTTCATAGGCGCCCTTGTTATCTTGCGCGGCTGCTGCCAGATCGCGATTCTCCAACACAGCCAGCAATTGCCCTTTGTGGACCTTGGCGCCTCGTTTTACCTCGAAGGTCTTAACCGGTGCGCTGATCTTGGGTGTGATTGCCGCCTGTTGCAGGGGAAAAAGAATAGCTTGCGCCGTGACGGTGCGCTGGATGGTAGTCTTCTGCACCGTAGCGGCCTGAATCGTTACCACAGGCTCTTTGTCTTTGGTACTCCCCGAACAAGCGCACAGCAGGGCGGACGCCGCCAGCGCCAGGGCTAGGGGCAATACGATTTGTCTCGAAACCGAAGCGCGATAGCGTGATGCCTGCGCGTAATCTTTATTCGCAAGCCTAGCGGGTTTTGGAGGTTTCATTCCGTTAGAAGTTTCCGGTCAGTGTCTGCAAGGTCGCCAAGGCCACCCGAAAACGAGCCTGCCCGTCATCATACGCGTTGCGTGCTTGTCGAAGCGTAGTTTGCGCATCCACTACTTCCAGTACCGTAGCTTCGCCAGCCTGGTAGCGCAAGGTTGTAAGACGCAGACTTTCCGCCGATAGTTGTGCTGCCTGGGTGAGCGATTCCAACTCTGCGCGCGCGGCCTGCGCCTCATTGTAGAACGACTGCACGTTACTGAGCAGTTCGCGCTGCGCAAAGCTCAATTCCACCCTGGCTTGATGCTGCCGCAGATTAGCTTGCCGCACTTTGCTGCGATTAGCTCCCCAACCCCAAACGGGTATCTGTAACGTGGCCGTGGCCGAGTAGCCCAAATTACGGACAGTAGCGAACTGCCGGGTTGCGGGATCGACCAAAACCGTCTCGTGAACGGCAAAGTGATTGGCATCGATTCCATAAAAGTAATCGAGGGTCAAGGCGGGCAGCAGCCCGCCCCATGCGGCAGCGACGTCGTGGGTTGCTGCCTGGAGCGCAGCTACGGCGGCCCGCAGTTCCGGATTCTTTCGTGCTGCCGCAGCCTGGACTTCCGGGAATGACGGCAAGGGCTGCGGTGTTTGGAGATCGTCTATCACAGTGAAGTTCTCATTGAAGTTCGGGAAGAGCAATATCGCCAGCTCCAACCGGGTGCGATCCATCTCCAACCGCGCCTCCTGCAAATCGCGCTGCGCCTGTTGGAACTGGATCTGCGCTTTGATGACATCGGCGCGGGCTACTTCGCCTCCTTGTTCGAGTTTCTGGCTGAGGCCGAGGAACCGTTCCGCTTCCGAAGCGGCGGTTTGGGCGGTGACGTACTTGCGCTGGGCAATCACCAAGCCGTAGTAAGACTTCACCACGGTTACCACTAGACCGCGGGCAGCGATCTCGGCGCGTGCCCGCGCCGCAGCTTCTGCGGCAGCAGTCCGCCGGTAGTCGGCGAAACCGGTGAATGAGAGTGCCTGGTGGACATTGGCCTGACTTACGTACTCGTGCACACCATTGTTGGCGATGAAACGGCCAGGGAAGGCTGGGTTGCCACCTTCCGTGTAGATGAACTGGTTGTTGTAATTAACGTTCGGCAACAAGGCAGCCCGAGCTTGGATGTGGTCTTGTTGCGCGAGACCCAGTTCTGTAAGCGCGGCCTGGAACTGTGGATTGTTACTTTTCGCGCGCTTCAGCGAATCCTGCAGGGTCAATGTCAGCGGAGCGCCATTCGGCGGACCATCCGACGCGGTCTGTTCCGAAGAAGCGCCTGCCGTAAGTTGCAGGTTTATGGGTTGAGCAAAAGGATTAGTTTGTGCAGCGGAAAATGACGTGACCAAGACAACGGAAAGTACGGTTTCCCAATGCTGCCTTCGAAGCCCTTTCCCTGAACAGGAACCTTCTTTACTTTTTGGAAATCCAAACACAAGAGACATAAGCACGGAGCACCTCGGATTCTGCAAGAGACTTGAACAGATACAAAAGGTATTACTTCTTGCCGGAGCGAAGATTGTCACTAACCTCAGGAGTTTTGTCCATACCGCGGTATCGGATGGAATACGCTGCGAAAATAAATCCGAATTTTTGTACAGAAATTCGAAATCCAAATTGAACCGGGAAGTGGCTCGGAATTCGCCCCGTTAGGACCAGTGCGGGAAATTCCAATGTTGTTAAAAATGAACGGTTGGGTCAGAGCTGAAGGGGGTTGCTCTCAAGTTCCTGCATTCATTCGGGTTAATCCCTCGGTGTTATAGGGCGAAGCTTTGGCGAAAAGCGTGCTTAATGATACTCGCGAGGCTAGTGAGACAAAAGCGAATCCGCGAGGAGAACATGATTAATCTCAATGAAATCAAGATCACGCCCCGGGACCAGCAAGTGCTGAAGTTACTGGTTCAGGGCTGTAGCAAAAAAGAGATCGCCGCCCACCTACGCATCAGCCCCCGCACTGTGAAACAGCATCTACGAACTTTGTTCTTGCGGGCTGGAATCCGAGATGGCCGCAAGCGAGTCAAGTTGGCAACCGCTATGTTTTCAAAGGAACAGGTGGAATCATGCAACCACGTGACCAGTTAACTGCAAAGGAAATTCAGGTCGCCACCCTGGTCTGGGAAGGACTTACAAACCGCGAGATTGCCGCCCTAATAGGTACAACGGAGCAGGTCATAAAGAATTATTTGAGGGCCACATTTGACAAGGTTGGAGTATGGAGCCGTCTCGAGCTGGCCCTTTACGTGGCCGGACATGGGGGCGCAACGTGGATGACCGAATTGGGCCTAAGGCGACAAGCCTAGTCTGAGGCTTCGCCGCTGAGGACGTCGGTTAGATACCCTAACCTGGAGGTCGCAAACACCTTGGAGGGCGCGGTTCCAGCCCTTTTTTCACAGTTTTGAACCCGAGCGATCGGAACAGGGTAGATTGCTGATAACGATTTAAAGCTATACAACATTACATTTTGACACAGCAGCGGACGCCGGCGGTTCCCGGTTTGCACCAATTCACAGCATAAGCCTGTGCATGCACGGCATGTCTTTGACTGGTCAGGCTATGTGGGTTCGGGAATCCACTTGACGTCAGTGTGTGCCAAGAGTACACAGCAGCAGACGTTTTTGATCGGTTTAAGGTACGGGATTTTGCATCGGCTGGATCTTAACACTGGGCCCGAGTTGCACTTCCCCCATTGAATTTTGTCGAGTTCCATTTCGCAAATGGCAGAAGTCCGACGAGCCGCAGCTGCGTCGTGCCGCTTAATGAAAGTTCAACTTGGCAGTAACAGATGCTGAAGGTGGGCGGCCAGTCGGAGGCTAGCGGATCACTTTGTTGGAGTAACCAAAATCCTACCTACTTCTATGCTGGCAGCGCGAGTTTGTACGCTTGCCCCTACCATTCTGGTGGTGGATGACTCCCCCGCCATGCTCAAGTATTTTCGCACCTTGCTCGAGCTCGATTCCTACCGGGTTCATACCGCCAGCAACGGTCTGGAAGCGTTGCGTCGAGTGCGTGAGGGATTCGTCCCCGACATTGTGTTGTTGGACGTGCAAATGCCTCACTTGGATGGTATGCAGACACTCAAGTATCTTTTGGAGCTTCGCTCCGAGCTAAAGGTGATTATGTGTTCGGCCTGGTCTGATCCGGGAAAAGTCCAGCAAGCGAGATTGCTTGGTGCGCAAGCCTACCTGACGAAGCCGGTGCAACACTTATGTCTCAGTGCTGCATTGGAGACCTGCCTCCGTCCACCCTCGAGATCAACAGCTGCGAGTACCCACCTGAACGCATTAGCTTTGCCTTCTCTGTTGCAATAATGGTGCGGAACACAGGAGTCTTACAGTGAGCCATGCATGTCTTGCGAGCGCTCACTTCAGGAATGACCTGGGAAAATTCTGCAAAATGTTGCGTTTCAAACCGTTTGCTTCGTTCCCGATACCACCAATATGCTGCACCGCAAAGCCTTGGTGGGTGTGGTTTCCGGCACGTGAATTGCACGTTGCACGGTGCTGTCCTAGGATGACTCGACGTCTCTGTCTCGACGCGCCGGGTCCCCGCCCACGCGATGAGGTAGGTATGGCTCATAAAGAGACTTTTTGGATGGCCTGTGACTCGACTGAGCAGTTACGGGCCGAGTATGGACCATTCCACACCCGTGCAGAAGCAGAAACCGAGGCCAAAAAGCTGGGCTTTTGCTACCTGCTGCGCTACGAGCACATCATTGATGAACACGAGGAAATCCAAGAGGTGCGCTGTATTTTCATCGAGCTACCCGAAGCAATCGCCCTAGTAAGGGACAGCAAGAATCTGCACACCCGGTGTGCGACGTGTGGTGAATCCTCGATCCATGAGCAGTCCTGGCAAGCTGAAGTCTGGGCAGATATTCACGAATTCGAACATTCCCGGCATCGCGTCCGGCTCTTTGAGCACACTCGAGGCGAAGGTTTAAAGGAAATCGCTAACTGGCGAGCCTGACGGGACGCTAGAACCTTCCGGTATACTCCCACTGTTTCTTCGGTAGAGACTGCAAAGCTGTTTTGCTACTCTATTGCCGTGTCCAGTGATCCCCGGTAACCTGAGAGCGGTTGGTCCTGCCGCCGTTTGATTGCCGGAAAGGGTTACTGAAAATCTCAAAAACCTATGCTCGTCATCTGCATACTCTTAGCGATCTTTCCCCTGCTGGGCATTGCCTGGATTTTTTCTCAAAGCTTGGCGATAACTGTAGATAACCTTTTCATGTCGCTCATCCTGGCGGCGATTTCGGCGAGCTTCGGGATCAATGTGCTGATCGAACTGCGTAACCGAAAATTGGGCACCGGAAAATCTGGCAAGGCGGCGAGCCCGTCGGCCGGCAGGTCTCAATCGCCTGCCGCACCCAATGGAACGGTTTTGGATAGAGGACGAGTGGAAAGTGTCCAGTTCTTTGAGTCACATGTAGGGCAACGGAATACATCGATTGTGACTTTATCTGACGGCGGCACTCCCTCCCGATTGATGGTGTTTGAGGGAGATCTGAGGAATGCTTTGCCAGTGGGGAAATCGGTCGAAATTACAGCGCGAGACGATGCCGGCCGTAAAATCCTGCTCAACGTGAATTATCGCTGACCGGAGCCTGGCTTTTCGGCAGACCTGGAATTTCTGAATTTCTGAAGCTCCCCGATTCATCGCTCCCAACAATTTAGTTGCCCGGCTTGGTGGACTTCTCCTCCGGTGGTGGTGGAATTGTGATATCCAGCGGTATTACCGAGCCCAGGGTGGAGAGCGGCTTATCGAATTCTGATGTGTTTCCCACCACCAGCACAGCCAACTGATCTTTATGAATGTACTTGGCAGCGACGCGTGCAACGTCCGCGGTGGTGACCTTCTCGATGCCTACCCGATAGCGTTCCAGGAAATCTGCTGGATACCCATAAAATTCGTAAGCCATGCGTTCACGAAGGACTTTTTCCGGAGTATCGAAATTGAAGATGAACGAATTCAGGATCGAATCCTTAGAACGCTTGATTTCGTCGTCGGTAATAGGTTTCTTGGATAAGTCATCGATCTCTTGATAAATCGCTTGGATGGATTCCACCGTGCTCTGGCTCTTGGTGCCAATTGAGAACCGGAGAATGCCGGGGTGGTCGAAGGCGGTGCCAATGCCCCCGCCTACGGAATACGCGAGTCCCTTTCCGGAACGGATATCACTGAACAGGCGCGATGAGAATCCTCCCCCAAATGCGTCGTTGAAAACTTCAATCGCATAGTAATCGGGATTCTTGCGCGTGGTGCCGAGTTGCACCATGCGTATCGCGCTCTGGTTTACATCCCTCTTGTCTACGAGGTAATAAGCCGGCTTCGCAGGTTGGGACTGTATTTCGGGTTCATGCAAAGGTGGACCCTTCGGCCACGATCCGAACACTTGTTGAAGTTTGGTTTCCATGGCCGACGAATCGAAATCGCCGGTAACGCCGAGAATGATGTTGTTAGGGTGAACGTAACTGCGATGCCAATTCACCAAATCTTCCCGTGTGACGGCCGCAACGGTGGCGTACTCCGGTTCGCGAGCATAGGGATTAGTCGCGCCATACGCGAGCTTTCTAGATTCCCGCGCTGCGATTCCGCCAATCTCATCATTCCGACGCGAAATGGCGTCGAAAGCTTCCTTCTGGGCAAGATCAAGTTTATCTGGCCGAAATTCTGGCTCGCGGAGCAAGTCCAGAACAAGTTTGAATACATCTTCGAAGTCGCCCTTCAAGCATGACCAGCCAATGCTGGTGGAATCGACACTTCCGCTAGTCTCCACCTTGGACGCCCGGATCTCCAGAAAATCGTCGAGCTGATCGCCGGTCTGCGTCTTAGTTCCACCTGTACGCCAGACTTCGCCGTAAAGATCGACTAGCCCGACCTTGTTTGCCGGTTCGATTCCCGACCCGCCGCGAATGCGAATGACCCCGTCAATAAGAGGCAGTTCGTGGTCTTCCTGCAGAAAAATCACCATGCCATTTGGCAGAGCGACCCGCTTCGGTTCTGGTGGATGGAAAGCGGGCAACGGAGGAATCTTGATCTGCCGCCAGTCGGCTGCTTGTGC
>WNFF01002023.1_pt1 | contig 16526 bp, 19 predicted proteins | sample 5400441 | NCBI WGS metagenome assembly WNFF01 (sample SAMN13153345, study PRJNA577476) | soil metagenome | isolation source: 120 cm saprolite under Douglas fir tree site 2 hole 3 replicate 1 | place: USA:California | collected 2015-04-18 | reverse complement strand
TTTCCCCGGCTCGGAGATCCTTTAGAAATCCGCCTCCGCTACAATTGAATTCCGGACGAAGTGCCGCGGCTTCCGGCCCCCTCGTGCTTCTACCGAGACTGAGGGCCGATCTGATGCTGGAGACTGGTCGAGTGCCACCATTCTCGGGAGGGTATTGTTTCGTGTTATCGGTGCACGTGGATCTCGTGCAGTGAAAACTGAGCTGGCGGCCGACGCCGCCCGGGTTCCGGAGGGGAGAACGTGAGCGCCGTGACCGCGGCGTGGCCGGTGTCGTCGCGCATCACCGCGCCCGGGGCGGGTGAAGCGCGGATCTGGACCGCCGACCTCGAGCCCGGGGCCGCCGCCATCGACCGGTTCGTGCCCCTCTTGAGCGCGGACGAGCGGGAGCGAGCGGAGCGGTTTCACTTCCGGCGGGACGCGATGCGGTGGATCGCGGCGCGCGCGGTCCTGCGCGAGATCCTAGGCGGATGCCTCGGCGCGGATCCGCGAGCGCTGACCTTCACCTACGGTGACAAAGGCAAGCCGGCCCTCGCCGCGCCGGCCGGGCCGCTCGACCTGCAGTTCAGCCTCGCGCACTCGGCGCATCTCGGGCTGTACGCGGTGACGGTCGGGTGCCCGGTCGGGGTTGACGTGGAGCGGCTGCGTCCGCTGTCGGATATGGACCGGGTCGCGGAGCGGACCTTCTCGCGCCAGGAGTGTGCGGCGCTGAATGGGCTACCGGTGGCCCTGCGGCCGGCCGGCTTCTTCAACTGCTGGACGAGGAAGGAAGCGTACATCAAGGCGGTCGGCCTCGGCCTGTCCTATCCGCTCGAGCGGTTCTCGGTGTCGCTGGCGCCCGGTGTCCCGGCACGGCTCGAGGCTGTCGAGATCGACCCCGCCCACGTGGAGGCGTGGACGATGGCCGCGCTCGCGCCCCGATCCGGATTCGTCGGCGCGGTCGTGGTCGGAGCGCGGCCGGTCGGCGTCGTGTGCGAGCGTTTGGGACAGGACCGACGCTGATCGCTCGGCCCGTCACCCGCCCTTGGCGGGAGCCCGTCGCGGGCGCAGTATCCACCACCAGCGTCTTCTCTCCTTACCCCGCTCGATCGAATCTCCCGTTGAGCGAGGAGTCGATGGCACCGGCGAAGCGACGCACGCTCCACTCGCGACTGATCGTCCTGGTCTTCATGTCGGTTGTTCCCGTCGCGGCCTCCGCGCTGATCGTCGCGGTGCTCCTCGAGCGCCAGCATCGCGCCTAGCCGACCCCGGTGCGGGGGATGGGGCTGAGGCTCTTCATCGTCAAGGATCTGGTCGAGGCGAACGGCGGGCGCGTCACCGTGCAGAGCGAGCCGGGCCGCGGGACCCGGATCGTCGTCGCCTTCGACCCGGTGGTTCCGGGCGGCTAGCCGCCCGCATTCGTGACGGGAGCGCCCGCCGGGGCGGGGTGCCCGTTCTCGCCCACCGCGCACGCATCCGCCGGGACGGTCCGGTGGATCGACAGATCGGTGATGGTCGGGTGCTCGCCGCAGAGCGGGCACTTGGGGTCGCGACGCAGCTTGACCTCGCGGAAGCGCATGCCGAGCGCATCATAGGTCAGGAGACGCCCGATCAGAGGGTCGCCGATGCCGAGCAGGAGCTTGACGGTCTCGGTGGCCTGCACCACGCCGATGATGCCTGGGAGCACGCCCAGGACGCCGGCCTCGCTTCAGCTGGGGACCAGGCCGGGCGGCGGCGGGGTCGGGTAGAGGCAGCGATAGCACGGCCCCTGGTTCGGGGCGAGCACGGTGGCCATGCCCTCGAACTGGAAGATGGAGCCGTGGACGTTGGTCTTGCCTCCGAGATAGCAGGCGTCGTTCACCAGGTAGCGGGTGTCGAAGTTGTCCGAGCCGTCCACCACCAGGTCGTAGTCCTTGATGACGTCCATCACGTTGTCGACGTCGATGCGCATCGGCAGCGGAATGACGTTGACGTCCGGGTTCAGCGCCCGGATCATCTCGGTGCCCGACTCGACCTTGGGCCGGCCGACGTTCGCGGTGGTGTGGAGGATCTGGCGCTGCAGGTTCGACACGTCCACCACGTCGCCGTCCATGAGCCCGATCGTCCCGACGCCCGCCGCGGCCAGGTACACCGCGGTCGGCGAGCCGAGTCCCCCCGCGCCGATCAGCAGCACCTTGGAGCGGAGGAGCTTGCGCTGGCCCTTCTCGCCCACCTGGTTCAACAGGAAGTGCCGGCTGTAGCGCTGGATCTGCTCGGCCTGGAGCGGCCGGTCTTTCACCACCGGGAGGCCCGACTGCGCCCACTTCTGGAAGCCGCCCTGGAGATTGGTGACGTTCTCGTAGCCCAGATCCTTGAGAGCCTTGGCCGCCAGCATGGAACGGAGCCCGCTCTGGCAGTAGAGGACGATCGGGGTCGTGGGCTCGGCGGCGGCGCCGCCGATGCGGAACTCGAGGAACCCGCGGCTGATGTTGGTGGCCGGCTCGATGAACCCGTCCCGGTACTCGTCGGGATCGCGAACGTCGATCAGGACTAGCGGCTCGCCCGCGTCGATCCGCTTCTTGACCTCGGCCGGTCCCTGCTCGGGCACCACGCCCCGAGCGTCCGCCAGCATCTCCTTCAGCGTCTTCATTCGCCGCTCCTTGAAGAAAGCCCTAACCTTTTCAGCCAGTTCATATTACCACCAATTCCGGTCGGATCCTGCGAGCCGTTCGTGCCCCGCGCCCGGCTCAGGGCAAGACTGCTATAATCAGCGACTAAATGAAAGCGCCAATCCTCTCATGACGACCCCCGACCCGATCGAACTGACCGACGCCGCCAAGCGCGCGATGGCCTTGCAAGACTACGGGCGGCCTCCCGAGATCGAGGGGGTCCAGCTCGTGGAGCTCAAGCGCTTCACCGACGACGGGGGCTCCTTCATGGAGCTGGCCCGTCTGGAGCACGGGGCGGCCTCGGCTCTGCCCGGCTTCGAGTGCCGCCAGGTGAACTACAGCGAGATGGATCCCGGCGTCATCAAGGCCTTCCACATCCACCGGCGCCAGACCGACGTGTGGTTCGTGCCGCCCGACGACAAGATGCTGGTGGTCCTCCTCGACGTGCGCGCCGGGTCCAAGAGCCCGAACGCGCAGCGGCGGTTGATCCTGGGAGACGGCCACTCGCGCCTCCTGCGAATCCCCCCCGGGGTGGCGCACGGGGTGAAGAACCTGGCCCGGTCCCGCGGCCGCATCATCTACCTCGTCGACTTCCAGTTCTCCCCCGATCCGGATCAGACCGAGGAGGGCCGCCTGCCCTGGGACTTCGCGGGGGCCGACGTCTGGGACGTGGTGCGCGGGTAGCGAATGAAGATCCTCGTCACCGGCGGCGCCGGCTTCATCGGCTCGAACTTCGTCCGGCACGTGTTGACCGCGCACCCGGACGACGCGGTCGTCAACCTGGACAAGCTCACCTACGCGGGCAATCTCGAGAACCTCCGTGACGTGGAGGCCGATCCCCGCTACCGCTTCGTCCGCGGCGACATCTGCGACGGCGCGCTCGTGCGCGGGGCGATGCGCGAGGTGGACGCGGTGGTGCACTTCGCGGCCGAGACCCACGTGGACCGGTCGAACCTGGGGGCCGACGATTTCCTCCGTACCAACGTGACCGGCACCTTCACCCTGCTGGAGGCCGCGCGCGAGCTCAAGGTGGGCCGATTCCTCTCGGTGAGCACCGACGAGGTCTACGGGAGCATCGCTCACGGCACCGCCCGCGAGGGTGACATCCTGAACCCGTCGAACCCCTACTCGGCCTCCAAGGCCGCCGCCGACCTGCTGGTCCGCGCGTACTGGACCACGCACCATCTCCCGGTGCTCGTCACCCGCAGCAGCAACAACTTCGGGCCCTACCAGTACCCGGAGAAGGTGATCCCGCTCTTCGTCACCAACGCGCTCGAGGACAAGCCGCTGCCGCTCTACGGCGACGGCAAGAACGTGCGCGACTGGCTCTACGTCCTCGACAACTGCGCGGCGATCGATCTCGTGCTCCGCCGGGGCCGGGAGGGCGAGATCTACAACATCGGCGGCGGCACCGAGGTGGAGAACGTCACCTTGACCCACCGGATCCTGGCCCTGCTCGGCAAGCCGGCGAGCCTGATCACGCCGGTCGCCGACCGGCCCGGCCACGACCGACGCTACGCGCTCGACTCCGCCAAGATCGGCGGGCTCGGCTGGGCCCCCGGCGCGAGCTTCGACGCCGCGCTCTCCGCGACCGTGGAGTGGTACCGCACCCACGAGGCGTGGTGGAAGCCGATCAAGTCGGGCGCGTTCCGCCAGTACTACCAGACCCAGTACGCGGCCCGGGCCTGAGGTCGAGGCCGCCCGGCGGCGGGCGGCTCGGGCATAATGCGCGGGGAGGTGGTCGGCATGGGTCGGTCGGTACTCGCCTGGATCGCGGTGGCGCTGCTGGGCGTCGCCTCTTCCACCGTCGCCCCGGCCGCCCCGCGCGACATCGACCGCCGTCTCGAGCCTTCCCGGGTCTCTCCGCTTCCGACCCAGGTCCGCCGGGTCGAGCCCGCGGTGGTCGGCATCCGGGTCGAGGTCGAGCCCGATCGACCGTCCGCGGCCACGCTGGGGACCGAGCGGACGGGCAGCGGCGTCATCTTCGACGCCGACCAGGGCTACGTGCTGACGGTGAGCTACCTGCTGCTCGACGCCCAGCGGATCCAGGTCTCGCTCCGCGACGGCCGCCGGGTGCCCGCGCGGTTGACCGGGCTCGACCTGGAGGTCGGCGTCGGGGTCGCGCGCCTCGAGGGCGCCGGCCCGTGGCCGGCGGCCGCCCTGGGCGACTCGCGCGAGGTGGCCGCGGGCGCCGTCACCGGCACGGTGGGCGTCTCCGACGAGGGCGACCTGGTGGCCACCGCGAGCCGCGTGGAGTCGGTGCGGTCGTTCGCGGCTGCGTGGGAGTACATGCTGGATCGCGCCTTCATCGTGACCCCGCACAACGCGGCCTTCGGCGGGGCAGCGCTCGTCGACACCGCCGGGCGCGTGATCGGGGTCACCTCGCTGCGGCTCGGCGAGGCGCCCCACGTCAACCTCGCCATCCCGATCGAGCAGTTCCTGGCCGTCAAGGACGAGCTGATCGCGCGCGGCCGGGTCACGAGCCGCGCGCCGCGTCCCTGGCTCGGGCTCTACACCGAGCCCGGCGCGGGCGGGGTGCTGATCTCGGGCCTCTCGCCCCTGAGCCCGGGCCGCGCGGCGGGGCTGCGGCCCGGCGACGTCATCGTCCAGGTGAACGGGCGCCAGATCGCGAGCCGCGAGGACTTCTACCGCACGCTCTGGCAGGCGGAGGTGGATCGCGACGTCCACGTGACGGTGGAGCGCCCGGGAGGCCGCCACGCGATCACGGTGCGCCCGGTCGATCGCTACCGTTTCTATCGAACTTCCGACCCGTAGGTTGGCTCCAAGTAGGTTAGGCTCTTAGCCATGAAGGGTGTCGACACCTACCAGGGTCGTGGTCTCATCGCGGACCCGATCCACCAGTACATCCTCTATACCCGGCCGGAGGGGGCGCCCGGCGAGTCGACCGAACAGGATCTGATCGACTCCCCGTGGATGCAGCGGCTGCGCCGGGTGCCGCAGCTGCAGTCGGCGCGATGGGTCTTCCCCGCCGCGGAGCACAGCCGCTTCCAGCACTCGCTGGGGGCGATGCACCTGGCCGGCCGCTTCGCGCTCCAGCTCCACCGGTCGCTCCAGGCCGAGTTCGCCGACGCGCCCTCCGCGCCCCTCTTCGAAGAGCTGATGCGGGTGGCGGGGCTGCTCCACGACGTGGGCCACGGACCCTTCGGCCATTTCTTCGACGACAACTTCCTCGCCGACTTCGACCTCACCCACGAGAAAGTCGGACAACGTATCATCCGAGAAGAGCTGGGCGATCTCATCCGCGGCCTGCGGCGCAGCCCGAGCGGGCCCTTCGAGGACGGGGAGCGCATCGATCCGGAGTGGATCTGCTACCTGATGGGCAAGAGCTATACCGTGCCCACCGCCGAGCACCCGCGCTGGCTCGCGCACCTCAAGCCGCTGCTCTCCGGCATCTACACCGCCGACAACATGGACTACGTGCTGCGCGACTCCTACATGTGCGGGGTCGCGGTGGGACCCATCGACATCGAGCGGATCATGTACTACTCCTTCTTCAGCGAGAAGGGGCTCACCCTGGACCGCGGCGGGATCCAGGCGTTCATCATGTTCCTGAACGCCCGGTTCTACCTCTACACCAACGTCTACTATCACCGCACCACGCGGGGCATCGACCTCCATCTGAAGGAGATCTTCCGGGAGACCATGAAGCTGGTCTTCCCCTTCGACCTGAACAAGGAGCTCCAGCCCTACCTCAACATGACCGAGTGGACGCTGCTGGAGGAGGTCGCCCACTGGGACCACTCGGACGACCCGGACCGCCGGGCCCTCGGCCGCGAGTGGCGCCAGGTGCTCGACCGCCACCTCAAGTGGCGCATGTCCCACGAGGTGGTGCTCGACCTCTTCGAGCCGCGGCGGGGGCAGAGCTTCATGAAGGCGGAGGAGGTCGAGCAGCGGGTGCGCGAGCTGCTGCCGCCCGGCCTGAGCGCGTTCCCGTTCAAGATCGACATGGCCCAGCAGGACCCGCGTCCGCTCAATCCGATCGGGATGCAGGATCGCCAGATCTACATCTACGACGCGGCCTCGCGCACCGTGTCGGCGGAGCCGCTGAAGGAGCTGCTGAAGTACCTGCCCGGCAAGGTCGCCCAGTGCCGGATCTTCGCCATGAGCCACGAGCACGACCAGCGGCTCGCCGCCGCGCTCGAACAGGCCCTCGGGGAAGACCGGCCCGCCCACCCCACCAACCTCTAAACCGAGTCGAAGGACAGGCGTCATGGAAAAGTTCCGCGGCGTGGACTACTACGGCATCGACGATCTCCTGACCGAAGAGCAGCGCATGATGCGGGACGCGGTCCGCGACTGGGTGGAGGCGAAGTTCCTCCCGGTCGTGAGCCAGCATCATCGCGACGGCACCTTCCCGATGGAGCTGGCGGGGGATCTCGGCGAGATGGGAGTCTTCGGGGCCACGCTCAAGGGCTACGGCTGCGCGGGCCTCGACCACGTGGCCTACGGCCTCATCATGCAGGAGCTGGAGCGCGGCGACTCGGGGCTGCGCTCGTTCGCCTCGGTGCAGAGCGGGCTCGTGATGTATCCGATCCACAGCTACGGCTCCGACGCCCAGAAGGACCGCTGGCTCCCCCGCCTGCAGTCGGGCGAGGCCCTCGGCTGCTTCGGCCTCACCGAGCCGGACCACGGCTCCGATCCCGGCTCGATGAAGACGCGAGCGGTTAAGAAGGGCAACGAGTACGTGTTGAACGGCACCAAGCTCTGGATCACCAACGGCTCGGTGGCGGACGTGGCGGTGGTGTGGGCCAAGGGCGACGACGGCGAGATCGGCGGCTACCTGGTGGAGAAGGGGACGCCCGGCTACAGCACGCTCGACATCCACGGCAAGTTCTCGATGCGCGCCTCGATCACCTCGGAGCTCGCGTTCGCGGACTGCCGCATCCCGCTCGAGAACAAGCTACCCGGGGTGAAGGGGCTCAAGGGCCCGCTCTCCTGCCTGTCCCAGGCCCGCTACGGCATCGCGTGGGGCGCGATCGGGGCCGCGATGAGCTGCTACGACTGGGCGCTCCAGTACTCCCAGCAGCGCATCCAGTTCAACAAGCCGATCGGCTCCTTCCAGCTCGTGCAGCAGAAGCTGGTGTGGATGATCACCGAGATCACCAAGGCCCAGCTCCTCTGCTGGCGGCTCGGCCAGCTGAAGGACGAGGGGCGGGCGCGGCCGCAGCAGATCTCGATGGCCAAGATGAACAACGTGCAGATGGCGCTCGACGGGGCGCGCCTGGCCCGCGACATCCTGGGCGCGGCCGGCATCGTCGACGAGCACCCAATCATCCGGCACATGATGAACCTTGAAACGGTCAACACCTACGAAGGGACGCACGACATCCACACCCTGATCGTCGGGCGGGACATCACGGGGCTGGACGCGTTCGGCATCTGATCGCTCGGCTGGTGTAGCATAGGGAGCCCATGAGCCCCGACTCGTCCTCGTCCACCGTCGCTCTGCCGTCCGTCGGCGTCGTGCCCGCGGAGCGCGCCCGTCCCGACATGTGCCTGCTCGGCCTCCTGGCCCTGGGCCACATGGTCATCGACATCAACCAGGGCTCGCTGCCCGCGATCCTGCCGATCGTGAAGGACGCGCTCAACCTGTCCTACGCCGCGACCGGCGTGATCGTGCTGACCGCCAACATCACGTCGTCGATGATCCAGCCGCTCTTCGGCTACCTGGCCGACAAGACGGCCCGTCGCTGGCTGCTCCCGCTGTCGGTCCTGCTGTCCTCGGTCGGGCTCGCCTTCACCGGGCTGGCTCCCTCGTACGCGGCGGTGCTCGCGCTGGTGATGGTCACCGGGTTCGGGGTGGCCGCCTACCATCCGGAGGGATATCGCACCGCCACCGCGGTGGCGGGAGAGCGCAAGGCCACCGGCGTCTCCATCTTCTCCACCGGGGGCAACGTGGGTATCGCGCTGGGCCCACCGCTGATGACCGCGCTGCTCATCGGCTTCGGGCCGGCGGGCAGCCTCGGGATGCTCGTGCCCGGCCTGCTGGTGGCCGGGCTGCTCGTCGCGGTGCTGCCCCGGCTCTCCGCGCCGCCTCCGGCCGCCGCGCGCGCTCGCGCCAACGCGTCCGGCGCCCGGACCATGGTGGGGGCGATGAGCCTGCTGATCCTGGTGGTGGCGATCCGCTCGTGGACGCAGCTCGGCTTCACCACCTTCATGCCGTTCTACTGGGAGAGCAGCAACAACGCTGGAACCAGCATGGATAGTGGGCTATAGAGTTTTAGCCTCTGCTAGTTGCATCACAGTTGCACCGACGCTCCTACGCCCACCTTGCCGAGCCGGATCTTTTCGCCTTCGTCCAGCCAGTGGCCGTAGGTGCGGACGATCATCTGGTCTGAGTTCCACCCGCCCTGACGACGGACGAAGATGGGCTCAGCGCCACGGGAGAGCAGCACCGAGGCCATGGTGTGCCGGGCCGTCTTCGGCATCCTATATTTCACCTTCGCTTCGGCCAGCACCTGGCGCCAGCGGATCTCGAAGTTGCTCGCGTTGGCGGGTCGATCAGGCGTGATGCCGAACAGGTACCCGGAGATCCGACCGATAGCGCGGATGCGCTTGACGAGATCGCGCGCGACCGACTCCTGCGGACGCCACTCCTTGGTCTTCACGCTGAGCGGACAGCCGAGGGCGACCACCCGCTTCTTGCCGGTCTTCGGTGTCCCGAGGGCCGACCGAGACCACGTCTTCGAGATGGTGACGGTCGCATGGTCCAAATCGAAGTCCTCAGCCTTGAGGGCCAGGAGTTCACCCTTCCGCATCCCGCTCTGGAAGGCGACCCGCAACATCGTCCCGTAGTGAATGTCCCCGTACAGTCGATCTGCGGCCTCCAGGATGCAACCCTGTTCTTCGACACTGAACGGCTTCACCTCATCGTCTTCGAGATCCTCGATCTTCGACACCCTGGACTTCAACGTGATGGTGGCGGTGGGGTCGAACGTCACGATCTTCTGCTCGATCGCCGCGTCGAAGATCAGCGACAACGTGCCTTTGATGTTCTTCACGGTCCCATCCGACAACGTCTTCCGCTTGTTCTCGATCCACGTCCGTACTTCGGCAGGTTCGATCGAGACGATCTGACGCTGGCCGAACTGCGGGATGAGATGTACCTTGACGTTCAACTGGTGGCTGTACCTCGTGGTGGGTTTGATCCCGTTGGGCTCGTACTCCAGCAGCCATTGCTTGGCGAACTCCTCGAACCGGGCGCTACGATGGTCCGTGATGATCTTGACGGCGGCGTGCGTGCCGTCGCGCTCCAGCTTGGTCTTCCAGGCCAGACCGGCGGCGGTGGCTGATCCTTTGTCCGGGTAGTTCTTCGACTCGCGACCCTTGGCCCCCTCGCCGGGGACGTTCACGCGGCACCGCCACTGGCCGTTCGGCAGGGGCACGAGCGTCACGCCCCGGGTGATGCGGATGTTCCCGTTGCCCTTCTTGGTCATGTGTACCCTCCGGGCCAGAGCAGGCCCTACGTAGCTTGTAACTCATGCCCTTCTATATAATGCAACTGAATACGCCGCTTGACCCTAAGAAGACCTTGACAATTAGAACGCCCGGCGCGTATCGTTCTGGATAGCGGCTCATCGAGCCGTCGAACTCGGAATGAGGGGTTGGCGCCCTCAGAGTAGGTAGACCCGCATCGCGCGGGGTTCCGAGTCGGATTGGACCCAGGCCCCGATAGGGTTCCTCTCGAAACTGAGAGGAACCCTTTGTCATGCCCACCGCTCTCCCGACCTGCAGCATCACGCCCCGCCATCAGTCCAAGATTGAGATCGCCGTCGATCTGTCGCTCTCCGACCTTTCGATCTGGGCGGGACTGTCGCGCAACAAGATCTACAGCCACATGTACGAAGCGTTCGAGCCGCTTCCGTACTACCAGATCGGCAGGAAGATCTTCGTCAACAAGGCGGAGTATCTCGCGTGGAGAACTCGCCGGTTCGCCTCGGTCAAGGCAGACCCCGCGATCGCCCCGCCGCGGCGCCGTCGTCGGAAGTCCCGGGCGTCCTAGCCATGAAGACCACGAAGACGAAGTCGACCGCACTGGTGAAGGATGAGACCGCCGCCCGGCTCGTGGCCCTTGCCGAGGACATTTCATCTCTGTACGAGCAGTGCGTCGACTCGCTCAAGGACAGCCTCACGTCCGCGGCCGAGGCGGGTGGGTATCTGCTCGAAGCCGAGAAACTCCTGAAGGAAGGCGACGGTAAGTACGGCCACTGGGGTCCGTATCTCAAGGAGTGCGGAATCCCAGCGAGGACCGCGACCGACTGGATGAAGACGGCGCGGAAACTCTCGATCAAATCGGCAACGTTGCCGATTGCGGCTGCCATCGCTGAGATCGCCGCCGAGCGGAAGGAGGAGCGGGAGCGGGAGCCGGAGCGGCTCCGCCAGCGCGCGCTCAGCAACGCGAAGTTTGAGAAGGAGATCGCCGAGCGGCAGAAGACCAACGAAGCCGAGCGCCAGGCGGTCGAGCGCCAGGACGCCGAGGAGGACGCGAGCATGCGCGCGCGTCATGCCAAGGAGGATGCTGAGTGGGAGGCCGACCGCCCCAACCGCGAGCGTCGGCTCACCCTCGCGCAGGACCTGGTGACCGCCGGGTGGAAGGCGATGGCGACGAAGCTGCACCCCGACAAGGGCGGCATGCCCCCGGCGATGGCTGAACTCAATCAGATCCGCGACCGGCTGCAGTCGATGGTCGAGGCGACCTGGCGGCCATGAAGGATTCGAAGATCGCGTGGACCACCCATACTTTCAATCCATGGTGGGGCTGCACCAAGGTCAGCCCGGCGTGTGACCACTGTTATGCCGAGGCGCTCTCCACGCGGTGGCACCGCGGGGCCTGGGGCAAGGATACGGAGCGGTGGGTCCCGAGCGAGGACTACTGGAAGGGTCCGCTGCGCTGGAATGAGACCACGCCGGGAGCCCGCGTCTTCTGTCTCAGTCAGGGCGACGTCTTCGAGGAGCACGACACGCTTCCGCCCCAGCGCGAGCGGCTCTGGGACCTCATCCGCATGACGCCGCGGCTCCGGTGGCTGCTGCTGACGAAGCGCCCGCACGGATTCCGCACGATGCTGCCGCCAGACCTCCTGCGGTTGCCCGAGGTCTGGCCGGGCGTCACGGTGGAGAACGCCGAGTACACGTGGCGGCTCGACACGCTGGCCGCGGTGCCGTCAGTCGGACCGCGCTGGGTGTCGTACGAGCCCGCACTCGGGCCGGTGGACTTCACGCCGTGGCTGCCGCGGATCTCGTGGGTGATCGTGGGCGGGGAGAGCGGGAGTCAGGCTCGGCCCTTCGAGATCGCCTGGGCGCGCGACACGATCAGACAGTGCGCCGACGGCCGCGCCGCGGTCTTCGTCAAGCAGATGGGGAAGTGCACGGTGGACGCCGGGCAGCCGGTCACCATCGCCATGCACGCCGTCGAGACCTGGCCCGAGGATCTCCAGGTCCGCGAGGTCCCGCGGCCATGAGCGCCGAGCCGACTGAACTCCTGCGGCCCGACGGCCACCCCGTCCATCTCCGCAAGGGCTGGGAGAAGGGGTACACGCCCGTCGGTCCGTTCAAGATCCGCAACATGAACCTGCATCATCTCTCCGGGCTGGACCTGAAGATCACGGCGGCCGTCGGGAGCTACTCCTACCGGAAGGCGGAGTGGTGGGTGAGTGACCAGGACCTCGCCGCGATCACGGGGGCCTGTACCAGCACCCTCCAGAAGTGGCGCAAGCGGATCGCGCCGCTGTTCGGGATCGAGGTGACGGTCGGTGACGGCCGGACGGCGACGCACTATCGCCTGCTCGACAAGGGACACGGCCGCGTGAAGGTGAACCAGACGGCGAAGCGGGCCGCGCGCCTGAAGGGACCTCGCGACGACAAGGGAAGGTGGTACGGCGGTACCACCCAGGATGGTAAGGCAGAACGGACAGGGTGGTCAGGCGATACCACCCAGGATGGTACGGCGGTACCACTCTCAGCCGATCGAGGGTGGTACGGCGGTACCATCAAAGAAGTAAGTACCAGCACGAAGGAAGTAGAAGAAGGAAGTAACCCCCCAAGCGGGGGGGCTTCGCTTGCTCCTCTCGTGCCTGATCTTGCGGCGCTCGGGGAGCCGGGCTCTATCAAGCGGGTCCTCGCCACGCTGCCCATGAGCCCGCAGGTCCGCGAGACCTGGGGTCGCCTCGCGCAGGAGCGGATGGCCGACGGGGCGCTCGAAGCGGACCTCCTGCTCGTGATGGACTGGGGACGGTCCTGCGCGGAGCGGCAGCCCCACTTCAAGGGCAACACGAACCCGAAGTTCCTCTGGGACCCCGAGCGGTTCACCGCGCACCTCCTGGCCGCGCGGGCCTGGAAGCGGACGGAGAAGACGGGCGGTCGACTGTACGAACCCGAAGGGCGGGCGTCGAACATCGATCTGAGTATCCACAGGCACGCGCGGTTCGTCGCCGAGGGCCAGATGGACGTGGACGACTACATGCAGGACTGCCGGGCCGAAGGCCTGACGCCCGCGGAGGTCCACGAGAAGGTCGAGCACGCCCGGGACCGCCTGGAACAGCGGAAGCTCGACGAGGCCGCCCGGAAGGCCGCCCTCCCACCACCCGCCCCGCCGAAGCTCCCGGAGCCGCCGAAGCCGGACACCTGGGCGGAGCGGAAGACCAAGACCATCAGGACGCTCGAAGCCCGGGTCGACGCGCTGTTCCTACCCGGCGACGACCTGGCGAACGACAAGGTGGAGTGGAAGCGCCAGTGCGACGAAGCGAACGCCGCGCTGAAGGCCGCCAAGGCCCGGACGCGCGAGGAGTGGGAACACGACCTCGATCACGAACAGGAGGACCGGTCATGATGGACCCGCTGAGCGACTCAGGCTTCGCGGCCGCGGTGCCTGCAGCGCAAGACCTGCTACGGGGAGCGCGGACAGTACAATTTCGGCTACGCGCGCTCGTGCGATCTGCCAAGCCCGGACCCGTCGAGGCGCGGGCATGCGGGGTGTAGCTCGATCAGTCGCTCGATCAGAGGCCCGGTCAGACGGTCAGAGCCCAAGGTGGTGGTAGCGGCGAGCCTACGTGGCCGGGCGCGGGCATGACCAGCCCGGGAAACCGCCTAGGCGGGGCGATCGGCCTCGACCCCGACCCCAGACCCCTCCCTGGACCCGTCAGGCGCCTGGGGGCTCCTGTGCAACTCCCCTGCAACCCACACGGCTGGGAGCAATCGCTTCCTGGAGATACGCCCAGTATCTGCCCTTGACGCACAAGGGCGGGCCATCGGCCAGGGAGCGCTCGGCCAGCAAGCTTGGCGTTAAGCTCGGCGGGCCTTAACGCCATTTCCTACATCGTCCAGGGGCAAGGCGATCCCAGAGCGCTCGGCGGGCCTATGGGGCAGCCAGGACGCGCTTTGGTTAGCCGGGGTGTAGACGGGTGAGCGGGGCAGTTACGGGGAGTTAGCGCAGGTAGCGGCCGCTGCAGGCAGCGCCGGGCGGTTCACCTTGCGGAGCAGGTCCATCAGCAGGCGCCGCTCCGCCCGAGGCATCGCGCGCATGCGCTCGCGCTTCTCGTCCTCGTCCGGGTCCACCTCGCGCGGGATCTGCATCTTGTAGGCGGGTCGCCCGTTGTACACGTACAGGAGTTCCCGCATCAGCATCGGGTGCAGCAGACCGGCCTGCGCGAGGTCGAGGACCGTGCTCTGGACCACCGGGTCCGTCCAGACCCGCTTCGCGAGCCCGTACACCTCGGGGAACGCCCTGCGGATGCTCAGTGGGCGGCCGCCGAGCTTGCCTAGCTCCGAGGCCCGCGCGCTGTCGCCGGGCCGGATCCCGTTCTCGGGCGGCTTCTGGTCGGGCCTCCGGGTGCGCCGCAGCCGGATCTTCGGCCTGGCGATCGCCGGTGCCTCAGGAGCGACTTCGGTCTCGGGTGCCATGCCCGGCATCATACCACGGCTTACCGTGCTTCTCGGGGACCTTACCGTGCTTTCAGGACCCGGTAGCCCGCGTTCTGGCCACGGGGGTTGGTACGTGGGCCCGAGCTACGACGGCCCCTGGATCTCCGGTGGTCCACCGTGCGGTTCCGCATCAACCCGCGCTCCCGGCGGGCCGGCATGCCCGATCGCGCCGCGTTCCTCCGGAGGCGTCCGAGAGCCCCTGACGGCGTCAAGGGGGTGAACCGCCAGACCGGGGGTTTGTCAGTTTTGTCGACCCCGTAGATAATGCTTGGACCTTCCGCTGGGACCCTACGCTGTGTTGAGTGCGTGAGAGCCGGCCCCGCGCGGGCGCGGACTCTGTGTTCACTATGGGCAGCGGGGTCTTTCTCCGACGCGGAAGACCGCTGAGTCGGCTGTGTCCGTCGTTGCCGAACCCAATCGCGGCTCCCGGAGCCGCCAGAGGAATGCTGTGTCCCGGCGCCTGACCAGCCTCTTGCAGATAGTACGTTGTCGGTGCGAATGCGCAGAGGCAGGCCATACTCTTTGAACAGCCGGGTGAAGACGGGCTGGGCCTCCGCACCCGCCGTGGAGCCCAGCCCCTGACAGCCGAGCAGATACCGGCTGAAGCCATCGGTGACGGTGAGGGGAGAGCAGTAGCGGCCGTCGCCGGTCTTGAACTGCCCCTTATAGTCCGCGCACCACACCGCATTCGGGGCTGCTATGATCGTCGTGGGTTTGCCGGGGTGACCGATGCGGCGGCGGGAGCGGCGCGTGGGGACGAGTCCGTGCCGCCTCAGGATGTCGCAGACCGTCGAGCGGCCTGGGAGGGTCCACCGCGGGTGCCGGCGCTGGAGGAGGACCCGCAGCTTCTTGCCGCCCCACCCGGGATGCCGCTGGCGAGCCTCCAGGATCGCGGCGACGATCTCATCGGCGGTCTGATTGGGGGCGCGATGGGGACGGCGCGAGTGTTCCTCGAGGCCGGCGGGCCCCAGGCGCAGGTAGCGGTCGATCCATTTGTCGCCCGTCTTGCGGGAGACGCCATACCGATCGCAGAGCTCGGTGATCGTCTGGGTCTCGCGCAGGTGGTCGGCGATGAACTGCGTGCGCTGATCCATGGGTGCGGTCTTCCTCCCCGGCATGGGCACCTCCTCCGGTGCCCGCCAGTGTGGTGTCACCCATGTCCCTGGACTAAAGTGTTACCTATGTCCCCGGACCGTACCCACACCCGGCGAGCCGCCCGAAGGGGATGAGCCGCCCTCTCGTGGCTGCCGCTTCGGGCTCTTCCTAGCGCGCCTGGCCCGGTCAGTCTCCTCCTGCTAGAATCCCCGCACGGCCCCGATCGGACCCGAGCTGGGGAGTCAACGCCGATGCCCGCTCTTGGCCTCGCAGGCTGGTGGGACGAGCCTCACTACCGTCATTGCTACACAGCGAACCTGCGGGGCGAGTTCATCCTGGCGAAACTCCTCCAGCGAGATCCGCCGAAGTTGCGCGCGCTGATGGCAAGTCTCTACGCTGATGGCGAGCCGCTGCCCGAGAACCTCAGCGCGGCCGAATGGGCGACGATCCTGACGGCGATGGGCGCGAGCCCCGACGAGATCGCCGAGGTACAGGCTCGGATGGGCCGGGCCGACATCTAACGCGTCGGGCACGGGTACGTCGGCAGTCTGATGGCCCTGCTCGTCGGGCCAAATCGGGGACGGTCATTTCGTGTCCCGCTTCTTCGGCCGGCGATGGCGATGCCGGAAGGCTAGGGGCGTCATGCCGCGCCGGCGACGAAAGGCCTTGTCGAGGTGAGGCAGATCATAGAAGCCAACTTCCGCGGCGATCTCGGCGAGCGACATCGACGAACGGCGCATGAGACGCTGGGCCCGCTTGATTTTGACCTCCTGGAGGTAGGATTTCAGCGTCATGCCAACCACCTCGTGGAAGACGTGCGAGAACTGGGAGGGGCCCAGAGAGGCCATGGCCGCAAGATCGGCACGCGGA
>WNFF01002019.1_pt1 | contig 16531 bp, 15 predicted proteins | sample 5400441 | NCBI WGS metagenome assembly WNFF01 (sample SAMN13153345, study PRJNA577476) | soil metagenome | isolation source: 120 cm saprolite under Douglas fir tree site 2 hole 3 replicate 1 | place: USA:California | collected 2015-04-18 | reverse complement strand
GGGCGCTCGACGAGTTTTGTCTCCTCCACCCTCCTCCTTTGGTGGATTTGGCGCAACCTTTCGAGGTTGCGCTTTTTTTTGGGGAGCGGTCGCCGCTGAAATGAGTTTGACACTTCGCTACTTCTTCAATAAAATCACGCGCTTTCGTCGTATACCGGATGCGGGAATCCAAGGCCATGACCACTTTCTCCGCCAAGCCGCATGAGGTCAGGCGCAACTGGTATCTGGTCGATGCCAGCGGCAAGGTTCTCGGGCGACTTGCCGCAGAAATCGCGCGCCGATTGCGCGGCAAACACAAGCCCGAGTTTACCCCTCACGTCGACACCGGTGACTACGTTGTCGTTGTCAACGCTGGTAAGCTCCGCGTTACGGGAAACAAGGGCGAGGCCAAGACCTATTATCGCCACAGCACGTACCCCGGCGGCGTCTATGCGACTACGTTCGCCAAGATGCAGGCGCGGTTCCCGACTCGCGCACTGGAGATCGCTGTTAAAGGAATGTTGCCCAAGGGGCCGCTCGGCTACGCAATGCTCAAGAAGCTGAAAGTCTACGCGGGTGGAGAGCACCCTCACGCAGCGCAGCAGCCTCGAGCGCTGGAGATCAACGCATGATCGGACAATATTATTACGGGACCGGCCGACGCAAAAGTGCCGTGGCGCGCGTGTTCATCAAGCCAGGCAAAGGCGATTTTGTCGTGAACGATCGCCCGGCGAACGAATACTTCGCGCGTGAAACCGGGCAGATGGTTGTGCGTCAACCGCTCGTACTGACCGACAAGCTGAGCCAGTTCGACGTCATGGTGAACGTATCAGGAGGAGGCGAGTTCGGACAGGCGGGGGCCGTGCGCCACGGCCTGACGCGTGCCCTGATCGAGTACGACCCCGCGCTCAAGCCGCTTCTGAGCAAGGCGGGTCTGGTGACCCGCGATGCGCGCGAGGTCGAGCGAAAGAAAGTCGGCTTTCATAAGGCGCGGCGGCGCAAGCAATACTCCAAACGCTGATGTTCAGAGATTCACACAGGAAAGCCGCCCCCGGGGCGGCTTTTTTGTTTGCGGTTTCGAGTTTCAGCCCGAGCGGGGCTTCCAGGGCATTCGATAGAGCCCGGCTGGTAGACTGATTTTCTGAGGTAGTGATGATCAAGGTCGGCATCGTAGGCGGGACCGGTTACACGGGGATCGAGTTGCTGCGCATCCTTGCGCGCCACCCGCAATCAGAGCTCGTCGCGATCACCTCGCGCAAGGAGGCCGGGACTCCAGTAGCGGAGCTGTTTCCGAGCTTACGCGGTGCCGTGACGCTTGCCTACTCGGACCCGGCCAAGTCAGCCCTCGCCCAGTGCGATGTGGTGTTTTTCGCGACGCCTAATACCGTAGCGATGGGCGAGGCGAGGGCGCTCGTGGAGGCCGGCGTGCGCGTCGTGGATCTCTCGGCCGATTTTCGCATCAAGAACTCAGCCGAATGGGAGAAGTGGTACAAGGTCAAGCACGCCGCGCCCGGGCTTCTTGCTCAGGCGGTGTACGGTCTGCCGGAAGTGAATCGCGCAAAAATCAAGGGCGCGCGCCTGGTGGCGAATCCCGGCTGCTACCCAACCGCGGTTCAGCTCGGCTTGCTGCCCCTTGCGAAAACCAGCGCCGTCGACCTCGATCACTTGATCGCGGATGCAAAGTCCGGGGTGAGCGGAGCCGGCAAGAAGGTCGAAGAACATCTGCTGTTCTCCGAAGCCTCGGATAGTTTCAAAGCCTATGGTGTGTCCGGCCATCGTCATTGGCCGGAGATTCGGCAGGAGCTGGATACCGCTGCCGGAAGAAGCGTCGGTCTCACCTTCGTGCCGCATCTGGCGCCCATGATTCGGGGGATACACGCAACTCTGTATGCACGCATCACCGCGGACATCGAGTTTCAGAGATTGTATGAAGATCGCTATCGCGGCGAGCCTTTCGTCGACGTGCTCCCTAGCGGAAGTGAACCGGATACGCGCTCGGTGCGGGCCACGAATACCTGCCGCATCGCAATCCATCGCCCGTACGGGGCAGACATGCTTGTCGTGATCTCGGTGATCGACAATTTGGCGAAGGGCGCTTCGGGACAGGCGGTGCAGAATATGAATATCATGTTTGGGTTCGAGGAGACGATGGGTCTCTCGCAACTGGCCATTGTGCCCTGACCCGGCGGGCGGAGAATCTAATGTCCAAGCTCTTCAAACAATTCCGCAAACGCTTCGGAATTTCTGCGCCGAAGATGACGGTTCAGACGCATGTCGCTTGGTATTGGCGCTGGCTCGGAATGCTGGTGTTCCTCTCCTTTGCGCTTGCGCTGGCGGCGTGGATGTACGATGCCGGGCGTCGTTTTGCCGGTTTCGATCGCAGTGAGCTGCAAAACGAATTCGCCAGACTTCGCGAGTCAATGGGGCGGCTCGAGAGCGAAGCTGCGAGGTTGCGCTCGATCGCCAACGCCAGCGAGTCGCGCCTGAAGATCGAACAAACGGCGCAATCCCAGCTTGCCTCTCAAGTGAAGGTGCTCGAAGACGAAAACAACCGGCTCAAGGAGGACCTCGCCTTTTTTGAAAACCTCGTGCCGAGCGAACGGCGCGGCGAGAAAGTCAGTATCCACCGCTTCAAAGTCGAGCGTGACGTGCTTCCCGGCGAGTTCCGCTATCGCCTGCTCGTACTTCAGGGAGGGAGGCTCGACCGCGAGTTTCACGGGTCTTTACAGCTCGTAGTGGAGATGCAGCAGGAGGGCAGGGATGCTACAATCATAATCCCCGATTCAGCCGAGACAGGCAGCACTTCTTTCAAGCTCAATTTCAAGTATTTTCGTAGAGTTGAGGGAACATTTCGGGTTCCGGCGGGAGCCAGGGTGCGAACCGTACAGGCGCGTATCTTGGAGAACGGGTCCAGCGAGGCCCGTGCCAGCCAAAACGTCAACCTTTCTTAGCAGGCGGGAAGCGCTATGTTTCGCAAGCAGCCCAGCAAGCCGCAGAATCGAATCGACAGCCTGATTGGTGTCGGCACGAAGATCGAGGGTAATGTCAATTTCACCGGAGGCCTTCGCGTCGACGGCGAAGTCATTGGAAACGTAACGGCGGTTTCCGACGAGCCTTCGACCTTGGTGCTCAGCGAAAAGGCTCGCATCGAAGGGGAAATCAGCGTATCGCACCTGGTCGTGAACGGCGAGATCACGGGGCCGGTGTACGTAGCCGAGTTCCTCGAACTCCAGTCGCGCTCACGGGTCAAAGGAGACGTGCACTACAACAGCCTGGAGATGCATCTCGGCGCCATAGTCGAGGGGCATCTGGTACACCGCTCGGGCGAAGCAAAAACCGTGGAGTTGAAGCTCGCGACGAGCAAGCCCGCAGTATGATTAGCGGCAGTGACTTTCGGCTTGAATACCGGCGCCGCAGCCCCATCTAGCTGGGTGGCGCGGTTGACCGTCCCGGGTCCCGGCCCGATAATTGAGCAGTTTGCAACAGGAGTTGAGACATGAATGCAATCGCAGAGATGCCCGCCCCGCTTGTTTTCACCGACAGCGCCGCAAACAAAGTCAAGCAATTGATCGACGAGGAAGGCAACACCGAATTGAAGCTGCGCGTGTTTGTCACCGGCGGTGGCTGCTCCGGATTTCAGTACGGTTTTACTTTCGACGAGATGAAAAGCGACGACGACACGGTGATGGAGAAAAACGGGGTGATGTTGCTCATCGACCCGATGAGCTACCAGTATCTCGCCGGCGCCGAGATCGACTACACCGAAGGTCTCGAGGGCGCACAGTTTGTGATCAAAAATCCCAATGCGACGAGCACCTGCGGTTGCGGTTCGTCGTTCTCCGCATAAGCCCATCGGGAGTCACTGGGCGGGTGCGTTGGGCATCCGCTTCATTTTGAGTCTTATCCGGACACTCGCGGTGGATCAGGCCGCGTAAATCGCACCGAGCACTCGCGGCCCCTTCGCACCGGTGACCCCTGGAAGATTTCCAGGTTCTCGCTTCAGGGCCCGCTGTGCGAGCCAGGCAAAAGCCATCGCTTCTACCCAGTCCGGGTGAATCCCGAGCGGCTCGGTCGAAGCGATCTTCATGCCGGCCAGTTCCCGGGTAATGCGCATCACCAGATCGTGGTTGCGCACTCCACCGCCGCACAAGTAAGCTTCCTCTGCGCCTGGACAGAACCTCGCAATCGCTTGGGCGATACTGCGCGCCGTGAGTTCGGCCAACGTGGCTTGCACGTCCTCGGCCTTGTGCTTTCCGACGCTGAACCGGCGTAACCAATCGAGACTGAAGTGATCACGGCCCGTGCTCTTGGGCGGTGAACGGCGAAAATAAGGATCGGCAAGTAACGCCTTCAGCAAGGACGCAACCGGCCGTCCTCGTGAGGCAAGCGCCCCGCCCCGGTCGAAATCGCGGCCGAATCGCTCGTGCGTCCACGCGTCAAGCAGGACGTTGCCAGGTCCTGTGTCGAAGCCTGTCACGGGTCCCTTGCGGGGAAGGTCGGTGAGATTGGCAATGCCGCCGAGATTGGCGATGACGCGATGGTGGCGCGAGTCCCGGAAGGTAGCCGCGTGAAACGCAGGTACAAGCGGGGCACCCTCTCCATTTGCGGCGATGTCGCGGTTTCTGAAATCCGCGACCACGGTGATGCCGGTACGCTCGGCAAGCCACGCAGGATTGCCGAGCTGAATGCTGTACCCGGACCCCGGCCGATGACGCACCGTCTGGCCGTGACAACCGATGGCCGAAACCGTCTTCGCGGGAATTCCGTGTTTCTCCAGCAGGCGATCGACGGCCTTCGCATAGAGCCCTGAGAGTTCAATCCCGGTGAGCGCTGCTCGATGCAGCTCGTCCCTGGACGCCTCGTGCAGGGCCAGCAGGGAGGTTTTCAGGCTTTTGGGGTAGGGCAGAAATCCGGCGCCTATCAGAGACGGCCCGACCCGCAGATCGACGAGTGCGGCATCGACACCGTCGAGACTTGTGCCCGACATCAAACCGATGTAGATCTCGGAAGACGCGGATCTCGTGGAACCGCTCACTCGAGCAGCGCGAGGTTGCTGTTTTTCAGAAGATCCAGTCGCGCGACGAGCGGCTCGGCGGTACGCCTGAACGCCGCTCGTTCGATCGCGAGAATCGGCTGCGCGGCCGGAAAAACGATGGTCAGCGGATTGCGATTCTGATCGTGGAGATGGAACTCGTAATGAAGGTGAGGGCCGCTGGCCCAGCCGGTTTGCCCGACGTAACCGATGATTTCGCCCTGGACAACGCGGCTTCCCGCCCTCATCCCTCGCGCGAAATTTCTCAAGTGTGCGTAGTACGTGCTGTATCCCCCAAAGTGCCTGAGCACGATGAGGTTTCCGTAACCGTTCCGCCACCCGGCGAACGACACGACGCCGTCACCGGTGGACCTGACCCTGGTCCCGACTGGTGCTCCATAGTCGACTCCCTGATGCGTGCGCCACTGCTGGAAAATCGGATGCCGGCGCATGCCGAATCCCGAGGTGATGCGCGAGAACTCGAGCGGCGAGCGTAGAAATACCTTGCGCAGATTGTCGCCTTCTAGGGTGTAATAGCCGCCCCTACCCCAGGGATCCTGGAACCACACCGCGCGGTAGGTCTTCCTTTGGCTGGAGAATTCGGCCGCGAGCACTCGCCCGGATCGGATCGTTTGGCCGCTGTGGTAAAAGGTTTCGAAAACGACCCCGAACCGGTCGCCACGGCGTAAATCACGGTGAAAATCCACGTCTCCTCCGAAGATGTCGGCAAGCTGGACCGCGACGCCGTCCGGAATCCCCACCGCATCGGTTGCGGCGAAGAGCGAGGTCTTGATCTCGCCTGATTTCATCTCTATTTCACGCGCCACCTCGGCTTGCTGCTCGGAGCTACCGAAACTCTCGCCGAAGCGGTCCACAGAGAGAATCGTGTCCCTGTCGGAGAGAAACCATAGCGAGCGCAGCTTGCCGGCGTCGTCGACTTTGGCTTTGACCGTCGTTCCGGGAAGTAAAAGGCGGAACGGCCGCGCCGCACGCGAAGAACGCAAAATGGGCGCCGCTTCGTCCTCGTCTGCTCCAAGCCGCTCGATCAGCGTGGCGACCGTGTCGCCACTTCTGAAACGATCTTCCTGGAAGTAAATGATCGTTCCCCGGTCGCCGACCGGGGTGGCAGACAGGGCGAGCGGGTCGACGACAATCCGCGTCGGAATCGGTTCCGGCCCGCGCTCGACCGTACCGAACGCAGCCACCACGCCGAACAGCGGCACGGCGACGGCGGCAGCCGACCATCGGAGGCGCCTTCCGCCGGACAGCGTTACAATTCCAATCTCGTCGTTATCCATGTTCCGCAGCGGGTTGAATCGAAAAAGTCTAACAAATAACCGCCCGATCAGCCATTGCACACCATGAGCGACATCGATAACCAACTGAAAGTCATCAGGCGCGGCTGCGATGAACTGATCGTCGAGGCCGAGCTGCGCGAAAAGCTCAAATCCGGACGACCACTACGTGTGAAGCTCGGCCTGGACCCGACTGCGCCCGATCTGCATCTCGGGCACACGGTGGTGATCAACAAGCTGCGTCAGTTTCAGGACTTGGGCCATCACGTCCAGTTCCTGATCGGAGATTTCACTGGAATGATCGGTGATCCGAGCGGCAAGAACGCGACACGACCGCCGCTTTCGCGGGAGCAGATCCTGCGGAACGCGAAAACCTATCAAGACCAGGTCTTCAAGATCTTGGACGCCAATAAGACTGAAGTCCTGTTCAATTCCAGGTGGTCCGACGAGCTGGGCGCAGCCGGTCTGATAGGGTTGGCTGGAAAATGGACGGTCGCGCGTATGCTCGAGCGCGACGATTTCGGCAGACGTTATGCGGCCCACCAGCCCATCGCCATACACGAGTTTCTCTACCCACTCATGCAGGGCTACGATTCAGTGGCGATGAAATCCGACGTCGAACTCGGGGGGACCGATCAGAAGTTCAATCTGCTGGTAGGGCGCGAGCTGCAGAAACACTACGATCAGCCACAGCAATGCATCCTGACGATGCCTCTTCTCGAGGGGATACGCGGCGTCGAGAAGATGTCGAAGTCGCTCGACAACTACGTTGGTATCAGCGAATCCCCGGAAGTCATTTTCGGAAAGCTGATGTCGATCTCCGACGAGCTGATGTGGCGTTACCTGGAGCTGCTCTCCTTCGAATCCCTAGAAACGCTCGCCAAGTGGAAGAAGGAAGTCGCCGGCGGCCGCAACCCGCGCGACATCAAGGTGCTTCTTGCGCGCGAGATCGTCGCCCGTTTTCACAGCGCCGAAGCGGGGGAGCGCGCCCAGGCCGATTTCGAGGCGCGTTTCAAGCATGGTGCGACGCCCGAGAGCATTCCGGAAATCACGGTAAAGGTCCCGGGCGACGGCGGAAAATCCGCTTCGTCCAAAATCCCGGAGATGGCGATCATGAAGGTGCTCAAGGAGTCGCAGCTGGTCTCCAGCACCTCGGAGGCCCTGCGCATGATCGAGCAGGGAGGCGTGCGTATCAACGGCGAGAGGGTCACCGACAAGGGACTTTCCGTGAAGCGGGGGGACACGGTCGTGCTCCAGGTAGGCAAGCGCAAGTTCGCGCGGGTGACCCTTGCCTGATGGGCCGGTCGCGCATGTGAGCTCGGCCTGCCGTCGCGGCGGGCCATTTGCTAGGCTATGACGTTGTGTTATCGTGTCGGCGGCCAAAGACAGCTGCTAGTTCGGCTCTCAACAACGCAAGGAGGAAATTCTCATGATACGTATCGGAATCAGAAAAACTGCCCTTTCACTCGCGGTCGCGGGGGCTTTCGCCGGAGGCGCTTCGCAGGCGCACGCTTCGGCATTCGCCCTGATCGAACAGAACGCAAGCGGTCTGGGTAACTCCTATGCGGGTGCCGCAGCGGCTGCCGAGGATGCGAGCACAATCTACTACAACCCCGCCGGCATGAGCCTGCTGCCCGGCGGAATGCAGGTCTCTGCCGGCCTTGCGTTCATCAACCTGTCCGCGAAGTTCAGCGATTCCGGCTCGACGCGGACAGGCACTCCGGCTGTCCCTAGTACTCAGGCACCTTTGGGCGGCACCGGAGGGGACGCTGGCGGCTTGTCGGCCGTGCCTAATTTTTACTTTGCGACGGATCTCGCGAAGGACTTGAAAATCGGCGTCGGGATAAGTGTGCCCTTCGGACTGAAGACCGAATATAGCCCGGACTGGATGGGGCGGTTCCAGGCAATCAAATCGGATATTGAGACCTTCAATGTCAATCCCTCCGTCTCGTACAAGGTCAGCGAAGATGCTTCTCTCGGTTTCGGCCTGAGTTATCAGCACTTAAAGGCCGAACTCACGAATGCGGTAAATTTTGCCGCGGCAACCTTCGGGGCGACGGGAAGCGCGGCAGCGGCTAACGCCGTGGCGGCGGCTGGCCAGGAAGGCACGGCTTCCGTCAAGGGTAACGATAACGCGTGGGGATATAACTTTGGCGCGATGTTCAAAGTGGCGCCAGACACGAGAATGGGCTTGTCCTACCGATCGTCGATCAAGTATCACGTGAGCGGTACCGTGAGTTTCTCCGGGGTTCCCACCGCGACCCTCACGGGCATTAGCCCTGCGCTTGCTGCGGCGTTTTCAGACGGAAATGTGAACCTAGATATCGAACTGCCGGCTTCCGCTTCGGTCGCACTGCAACACAAGTTGGACCCGAAGTGGACGCTACTCGGCGATGTGACATGGACCGGCTGGTCGAAGATCAAGCAACTGGTTGTGACGCGAGACAACGGCACTACGCTCAGCACGACGCCCGAGAACTTCAAAAATACTTGGAGAGTCGGTGCCGGTGCAACGTATCGCTACGACGATGCTTGGTCGATCAAGATGGGCCTCGCCTACGACCAGACCCCAGTCAACGACACCGATCGTACCGCCAGACTTCCGGACAACAACCGCATTTGGTTGTCCGTCGGAGGCCAGTACAGGTTGTTTAAGGACGGGACGCTCGACTTTGGCTACGCGCATTTGTTTATTAAGGACGCCCCCATCAATCAACCGGCAAATGGTGCAAGCCCCTTCCTCACTGGGCAGCTTGTCGGAACTTACAAGGGCTCGGTCGACATTCTCGGCGCGCAATTCGCGTACCGTTTCTAAGAGTCGTCGACGCCGAAAGGCAGGTCAGCGAACCCGGTGAGCGACGAATCGCTCACCGGGTTACGACTCCTGAGGTTCACACGCCCCGGCTGCGTTTCCCGGTGTTCTTCTTCAGCCACTTAGAGAAAATCTCGGACTTTTCGTGAGCTGTTGAAACTCTGGCGTCCCTGGCGAGAAGTCGTCGCCTGTCAAAGCTGAATGGAAGGAAGATTCAGCATCCTGCGGTAATTTTGCACGGTTCCCCGGCGTCCCGTTTATTCCGCTCGCAGGCACACAACGTGCTCTCTTAGGTCTCGAAGCAGTTCGGTTTGTTGATAAGTGCGAGTGCTAACTTTTCCGGAACCTCAAAGGTTCCGAGGAAAGAAAGGGAGAACGTGCAAAGAATCATGGCCTACGTTGATATCAAGGCCCTTGTGACTTCGGTCGCAAAAGTCACTCAATGGCTCGCAACGAGCAAGCGCATGCTCTTGATCGTCTCGCCGTTCCTGGCGATCGTCGCGGTGCTGGTCTGGCTTGCCATTGTCAGCATCGACATCCTCACAGCGGGTCGGGCGTACGTCGAAGGCGAGAGCCTGTGGTCGAAGAACCAGAAGGAAGCGGTGTTTCACCTGTTGCGCTTCGCGGAGACCAAATCCGAGTCCGATTTCCTCAGCTATCGGAAGGCGATCATGGTGCCCCTGGGTTTCCAAAGGGCCCGGTTCGAGCTTGAAAAATCCGCTCCGGACTATTCCGCCGTGCGGGCCGGCTTCATAGAAGGTGGAACCCATCCGGACGACATTCCCGGCGTCATCAGCCTGTATCAGCGCTTTCACCGCGTAAGCTACATGAAGAGCGTCCTCGACATATGGAGGACCGGAGATGATTTCCTCGCGAGACTTGACGCGGCCGCCGAAGAGCTCCACGCGTTTCACCTGTCCGGTCGCGTGGACCCGCCCGGACTTGGACTCATCCTGAACCGCATTATCCAGGTCAACGAAGAACTCAGGCCCTGGCAGAACCGGTTCTCAAACACCCTGGGCGAGGCCACACGCTGGATCCGCTCCACGCTGTTTCTCGTGATCGTGACGGTCGCGGGAACTCTGGTCCCGATCGGCATTTTTCTTACACAGCGCATGGTCAGTCGCGTCGACCGAGCGGAGCGGGAGCTCAAGGAACTCAAGCTAGGGCAGGAATACGCGGTGAAGCTCGCCTATCATGCGAGCCACGATCAGCTGACCAATTTGGTCAACCGCCCTGAGTTTGAAAACCGTCTCAAGCTGGCCTTGCACACAGCCACCAATCAGGGGCGACAGCACGTGGTGATGTACCTGGATCTCGATCAGTTCAAAATCGTCAACGATACCTGCGGACACGCAGCCGGCGATCAGCTCCTGCGGCAGGTGGGCGCGTTGTTGAAGCAGCAAGTGCGTGAAGGAGATTCTCTTGCCCGTCTGGGCGGCGACGAATTCGGCGTACTTCTCGAGAACTGCCCGATGCATGAGGCCATTCGCATCGCCGATGAACTGCAGAAGTGCATAGCCGACTTTCGCTTTGTCAGCGAAGGCAGATCGTTCACCATCGGCGCGAGCATTGGCGTAGTCCATATCGCGGATGGAATGCTCACCCTCACCGATGTACTCGGCGCGGCCGATGCCGCTTGCTATATGGCGAAAGAGAAAGGACGCAATCGCGTTCAGTTCTATCGTCCGCACGACAGCGAGGTATTTCTACGCCGGGGCGAGATGGAATGGGTGTCTCGGCTGCAACGAGCGCTCCAGGAAGGGCGTTTCGTGCTTCATGCACAGGAAATCCACTCGATCGGGGAACAATCCCCCCGGGACAACCATTACGAGCTGCTCGTGCGCATGCTCGACGAGCACGACAAGATCGTTCCCCCGATGGCGTTCATTCCGGCCGCTGAACGCTACAACATGATGCCCCTGATCGACCAGTGGGTCATTCAGGACGCGTTCGCCAAGATCAACTCCCTGGGTTCCAAGGGCGGAACCGGCGGAACCTATGCCATCAATATTTCGGGCACGTCGATCGGGGATGAACGCTTCCTCGAGTTCGTTCGCGAGCAGTTCAGGCGTTACGTCATGCGCCCCGGGACCATATGCTTTGAGCTCACGGAAACGGCGGCGATCGCCAATTTCGACAAGGCAGCGCGGTTTTTTGGCGAACTGAAGTCGCTTGGCTGTTTGTTCTCGCTGGACGACTTCGGGGCCGGAATGTCCTCTTTCGGATATCTCAAGCACTTACCCGTGGACTTCCTCAAGATCGACGGGAGCTTCGTCAAGGACGTGGCGCATGACCCGGTCGATCTCGCGATGGTGCGGGCGATCAACGACGTTGGACACGTGATGGGCAAGAAAACAATCGGCGAGGCCGTGGACGGAGAGATGGGCCTGGCTGCGCTGCGCGAGATCGGAGTGGACTTCGCACAAGGCCATTGGCTTTCTCCTCCCGGTCCGTTCCTGGCACAAGTGTCTGCAGGACTGGCGCGTACCGGGAAGGATTCAGCCCGTCATTGGGCCGTTCCCGCAACGATTCCTAATTCCACAACTTGAGAGTTTAATTTCACAACCTGAGAGAACAAACCATGAACATGAACACCAGTTCGGTACACAAAATATCCTCGCACCCGAGATGGGTCGCTACCATGTACGAATTCGTGGCTCCCCATTGGGACAATCTGGTCAACGGTCCATGGGCGGAATCGATCTCTTCGACGCGTCTCAGCGTCGAACAGATGCAAGGGTGGATCCTTCACATCTACCCGTTCATCTACGATTTCCCGAAGTTTCTCGCCGAAGCCTTGATCAAGGTGGAGGACGATTTCTCCCGCACCTTTCTGATCGAGAACATCCGTATCGAAAAGGCGCACGCCGAGCATTGGCTATGGATGGGTGAGGGCTTCGGCTTGGACCGGCAGCAGATGCTGGACCTGGCGGAGGGCGGGACTCCCCCCTTGCGCGACGTGCAGTCGCTGACCGACTGGGTATGGCGCGTAAACACCAAGGGATCTCTTGCAGAAGCCGTGGCCGCGACGAGCTTTGCCATCGAGGGTGTTACCGGCGCTATCGCAAGAAAGGTCTGCGCGGGTTTCGAAGCCTACCGGGATAAACCCGGCGTGGACATGAACCCGAGGACGTACAAGTGGATACGGGAGCATTCCCACTACGACGACGAGCATCCGAAGTTCGCATTGGAAATCGTCAAGCACTACGCCATTACCCCGCGGATGCAACGACAGGTGATGTACGCGGCCAAGCGCAGCCTGGAACTGCTCAATTTGGCGCTGGTGACTTCGACGCAGACACCGCCCTCGGGATCGCTCGGCGATTCCTCGAGGCAGGACGTGGGCCGAGAGCCAGCGCTCGCCTGACGATCGCTTCGCAGGACGCCGTCGAAGGCAACGTCCCGAACGCGCGGCCCCAGTCGCCCGCCAGGCGCGAGCCGCAGAAAGCGTCAGCGGCTTCGTGCGCCGCGTGCCTCGCCATGAGGCTCGCCTGGAGCGCGATCGCGATGGATTCGACGATTCGGCGCGCTTGCAACTCGATGCCGATCGTGTCCTTCAGTAAACGGTAGGTCGGCGCGGCACCCTGACTCACGCGTTCGCCCCCACTATTGACTTCCTCGAGCAGGACGTCGAGGCTCGCAGGCTCTTTCTGGATCGAGCGCAGCACGTCGAGGCAAATGACGTTCCCTGAGCCTTCCCAAATTCCGTTCAGAGGCGCCTCGCGGTATAGGCGCGCGAGCGGCGCCTCCTCCACGTAACCGTTGCCCCCCAGGCATTCCATCGCCTCCACCACAAGGGGAGGAAGGCGTTTGCACAGCCAATACTTCGCGATCGGTGTCATCAAGCGCATCAAAAGCCGCTCGCGCTCGTCGCGTTCGGCGCGATCGAAGGCTCGCGCAAGTCGAAACACCAGCAGCGCCGCGGCTTCGGTCTCTAGAGCCAGGTCGGCCAGCACGTTCTGCATCAGCGGTTGCTCGACAAGCCGCCGCCCGAAGGCCTCGCGGTGCGCGGCGTGGTGAAGCGCCTGATTCAGCGCCGCGCGCATCATTCCCGCGCAGGCGACGACGATGTCGAAGCGCGTGAGGTGCGCCATCTCGATCAGCGTGGCGATGCCGCGCCCTTCTTCCCCGACGATCCGCGCGCGGGTGCCGCGATACTCGATTTCCGAGGAGGCGTTGGAGCGGTTGCCGCACTTGTCCTTCAAACGCTGGATGAAAAAAGGGTTGCGGGAGCCGTCGGCGAGCGAGCGCGGCACGAAAAAGCAGGTCAGCCCCGTCTCGGTACGAGCAAGGGTGAAGAAGGCGTCGCTCATCGGGGCCGAGCAGAACCACTTGTGCCCGGCGAGCTCGAATTCGCCTTCGCCCAGAGGCACCGCCCGCGACGAATTGGCGCGAAGGTCCGAGCCGCCCTGCCTCTCGGTCATCGCCATGCCGATCGTGACGGCTCGTTTTTGCGCTAGGGGCAGCGGGCGCGGATCGTAGTCGCAGGCAAGGAGCTTCGGCTCCCACTCCTCGGCGAGCTTCGCGTTGTGGCGCAGTACCCGCACCGCGGCGAAGGACATCGTTACCGGGCAGGCGACGCCATTTTCGCCCTGATTCCACAGATAGTTGAGCGCTGCGCGCGCGACCCATACGCCTTCTCTCTTGTCCGTCCAGGCGAGCGAGTGCAGCCCGGCGCCGAAAGCGAGCGCCATCAGCTCGTGGTACGCCGGGTGGTATTCGACCGTGTCGATGCGGTTGCCGAAGCGGTCGTGGGTTCTCAGTTCGGGCGCGTAACGGTTCGCCTGCGTGGCGAGGGTCTGCATCCGCTCGCTGCCGACGAGATCTCCCATACGACTTGCGCGCTCGGAGATCCAGCCGCCGCCTTCGCGTTTCACCGCCTCCACGAGGATCTCGTCCCCCGACCAGGCGTTGTAGCCGACCAGGGGCGGCGGCTGGTTGGCGGACCCGGGTATGACCTCGAGACGAGGGTCGTTCACGGTCTCGACCGAAGCGTATCGGCTACTCGAGTCAATGCGGTACGCTCCCCCACAACTGCTTCAACCTGGCATCGCGCCCGCAACCGGTTCGGTAGAACTTGTACCTCACCGGATTCTTGACGTAGAAATCCTGGTGATAGTCTTCGGCGGGCCAGAACTCCCCGGCCGGCACGACGGGCGTGACTATGTCGTCCTTGAACGGTTTCGTCTTCGCCAGCGCTCCCTTGGAGGCTTCGGCTAGACGCTTCTGCTCTTCGGTGTGATAGAAGACCGCCGTTCGGTATTGGCTGCCGATGTCGCAGAACTGGCGGTCTCGTACGGTCGGATCTACGTTTTTCCAGAACGTTTCGAGGAGCTTTTCGTAGCTCACCTTCTTCGGATCGTAGACGACCTGCACCACCTCCGCGTGCCCCGTTGCACCGGAGGACACCTCCTCATAGCTGGGGTTTCTCCTGGTTCCTCCCATGTAGCCGGAGGTCGTGGAGATGACGCCCGGCAAGGCGTCGTAGGGCGGTTCCATGCACCAGAAGCAGCCGCCCGCAAACGTGGCTACTCCCAGCCCGGCAGGCTGGGCGGAGCAGGTGAGTGCTTGGACGACGAGGACGGCGGCGAGCAGCCTGCGTAAGAGACTCATTTTCGATTCCTCCGAGAGTCGGTACGATGCGAGCCGGGCTTGGCCGCGCACCCGAATTCGGCATACTGTAGTGTGGTCGGCCTCGACCCGACAAAATAACACGCTAACCGTAAAAAAAGGCAAACGACATGACCGACGCGGGGAAGGAAATCGCCACTCTTGCCGGAGGCTGTTTCTGGTGCCTAGAGGCCGTATTTGACGACCTGAAGGGCGTGGAATCGGTCGAGTCCGGCTACATGGGGGGTAAGACGGCAAACCCCAGCTACGAGGACGTCTGCTCGGGTGAAACCGGCCACGCCGAGGTGGTCCAACTCACCTTCGACCCGAAGCAGGTGTCATTCAAGGAAATCCTCGAGGTGTTCTTCCTGATCCACGACCCGACCACGCTCAACCGCCAGGGCAATGATGTCGGCACGCAGTACCGCTCGGCAATCTTCCACCATTCTGCCGGGCAGAAGGCGGCGGCGGAACAAGTCATTGCGAATATGGGCGCGGCTAAGATCTACGACGACCCGATCGTCACCGAAGTCGTACCGGCCTCAAAGTTCTACGTGGCCGAGGATTACCATCAGGAATACTTCCGGCGCAATCCCGCGCAGCCCTATTGCGCCTTCATCGTCAGGCCGAAAGTCGCAAAATTCCGGAAGCATTTTCTGGAAAAACTGAAGAAATAACCTACATCCGAATGTCTGCGGTTCAGTCCGGAGCACGGAGCCCCGGACCGACCGCAGCCCATTCGCAACCCGCTCAGGACGTGGAGTTCATGGGAACGACCAAGCTGCTGCGGGGTTCGGGGCAGGTCCTGCCCCGGGCGCGACCTAAACAGACGGCAGTCGAACCGCCGTTTCCGTCATCGGCGCTGCCGGTTTCGCCGCAGCTTTCCCGGCCGATTTCCCAGCCCTGCGTTTCTCGACCGCGTTTCCTTCCGGCGGTCTGCGGGTTTTCTAGCGACTTCTCCTATCTACTTCTTCTTTTTCTTCGCTGCCTTCTTGGCTTTTCTCTTCTTCGCCATCACTAGCCTCCATCAAAAGTTAAAGAAGCAAAGCACGGCGCCCGTCCAGGTGCAACGGGCGATTCACCGCCGGGACGAGCCCGACAGCGAATCCTTTTTGTCGCCCGGTGGCCGCCGAGCGACTCGAAAAATTTATTTTCTCGCCAAGAAACTTGTGCTGTTCGCAAAATTCGAAACGTTATCGGAAAAAATTTTCAGCAGCATTGCACATAATCAGGAAAGCAGCAAGAATTATTTCGCGGTAAAACGGCGCCAAACAAGCAGCGAGCGTCGAGTTCGAGATGCACTCGATCGCGATCATCGCAAGGAATCGAGTTGGATTTGATAATTTGGCGTCACTCCGGCGTCGAGTGCGGCGGTCGCCGCGAGAAACGCGAGACTCACCGAGAAAGGCAGGAAAGCGAAGCGCGTCGCCGTGTGGTCGCGCGAGCTGCGGCCGCGGGACGCAACCGTTTTGACGAGCTGACTCCGTCGCCTTGTCGAAATGACGTGGACGCAGTGGCCGGGCGGTCATCTGTCGACCGTTGGTCGCGCAGCGGCTCTGAATCTCACCGGCGCGGAGGCGGACTAGAAGGTCAAGTCCGGTGCGGTCCGGTGGTTTTTGACCACGGGAACGAGAAGACGCGAACGCGCGCTCGGCGGGCACCGGCATCTGGCTGAAGCAGCTTCGATCCTTTTGCTCTCTTAGTATTACGGCGAACGTCGGCCTGGTCGTTCTGGACCCCCGCTTAAGTCGTTGAAGTAAAGATAAGTTTCGTTTCTGTGAACCGTAACCTAACTGCAAT
>WNFF01006009.1_pt1 | contig 16532 bp, 14 predicted proteins | sample 5400441 | NCBI WGS metagenome assembly WNFF01 (sample SAMN13153345, study PRJNA577476) | soil metagenome | isolation source: 120 cm saprolite under Douglas fir tree site 2 hole 3 replicate 1 | place: USA:California | collected 2015-04-18 | reverse complement strand
CTGCGAGCCATGCGCTTGGGGCTGGCGCTGCTGATAGCGCTGGTCCAGTGCGCGACGTCTTCGATCTCGATCACCTGTCAGTGCCTGCTTTTATTTTTCCTGTTTGCGCGATCCTGTGTGGCGCCAGGTCACGATGCGATAAGCCCCAGCTCGCCACTCGTTCCAGCCTCGTCCGTTCTTCGTTGTTAGTCAGCCATATTTCCGGAATCAGCCTTTCCTAAGTTTGCCTCGCAGACCCATCTCTCTCTCTGCGGAGCAAGCGGGACAGTCCTCAGCGCAAGCCGGATTTTTTTGGATGACCGCTCACGGTTTTGCAATGATGGCTGTCCCGTTCTTAAGAATTGAGTAATTTAGTAATTGAGTAATTTTTTATCTAACTTCGCGAGCTGCAGGGGTGCGGCGCCCCCCAACATCGGGCTATTTGCGGAGGGGGCAGATGGCGCAGCGGACTGAATGGTCGGCGGCGCGGCAAGATGCGAGTGACTTGGTGGAGGCGACGTAGTTGCGGTTTCCTTTTCTTCTTGCGTCTTTTCTTCTGGTGTCTTTCGCGTTTGCGGCTTTTGTTTTTGCGTCGTTGGTTTTTGCAGTTGTTTGTTTTGGATTCCGTACTTGTATTTTTATGGCTTTTTGTTTTGGATCTTTTGCTTCTGCGGTGGGGGTGGCCATCAGGCACCAGGCTTCGCGATATTTTTCATATCGTGCTTTGCGTCCGCCGTGGGGATAGAAGCGCAAATTCTTTCGTGACACGAAGGCTGCGATGGGGACGACGTACCACAAGTTCTCGGGAACAAATGTAGGCGACGAGGAAATCGATTTGGTCGCGCCTGTAGGTGCGCTTCCATCCTCCTGCCTTTACCCGGTAGCGGGATTCGGCGTAGCGGGCGGTGGATTTTACCTGCACGCGCAAGAATCCGTATCCGCCGTTGAGGATGAAGTCGTAGGGCTCGCGATCTCCCCCAGGGTTTGGCAACGGAGAACCCCAGGCCGCAGGCCTTGCCGAGAAAAATGGCCTCAGAGACTTCCCCACTGGGATTGAACTCGCAGTGGATTCGCGAGAGCGAGTTTTTGTGACCGCGGACTTCGATTTCAAACCCGCAAGCCGAGATGTGAAGATTGAATTTCTGCCGGCAAAGTAGTGGTGCCCGTCCTCGTCAGGTAAAGGCTACAGCAAGCTCTCCTTGTGTGCCGGATTTTTGCGGGCTTAGTCGAGGATCGGAGGGAGGCAGGTTAGTAAGGCTGTCCGTTGCAGATCAACTCCAAGAACGCGCGGTGCACGCGCGTGTCGTCACTGAGTTCCGGATGGAATGTAGCGGCCATAGCCTTACCCTGGCGAACGACTACCGGATCCTTCCCCTCGGTAGCGAGGACTTCCACCCCCGGTCCCACGCTTTCAATTTTGGGGGCGCGGATGAAAACCATTTCCAGTGGCGAATCTCCCAGTAGGCCGGTGCGGATGGAGCTGTCAATCTGGCGGCCGTAGGCGTTGCGGCGGATGCGGATGTCGAGCGCGCCCAGGCCCGGCTGCTCAGGGTTGGTAATTTCTTTCGCCAGCATGATGGCGCCGGCGCAGGTTCCGAATGTCGGTTTCAGCCGCACAAATTCTTTGAGCTTCTCAATTCCCTGCTCTCCGAGAATTTTCAAGAATGCTCCGGACTCACCGCCGGGGATGACCAGGCCGTCTATTTCGTCAAGCTGTTGGGGCTTGCGAACGAGCATCACCTCGGCGCCTAGTTCCTCCAGACGCTTGCGGTGCGCGTCGAAATCGCCTTGTATGGCTAGGACCCCGATCTTCATGATGCTCTCCGGATAGAGAAGGCACTTGGCAATCCGCCCATTAACGAACGGTAGGGGACGGCCTTGGTGGAAAAGCGGGCTCCTGAAACACTCCCCAAAGCAGATTCTTCACCGGCTGACGCCGGTTCGGAATGACAAGAATGACGGGCCTAGCGACACGACCGAAGTCTTGCCCTCACGTTACCACCCCCTGGTTTGCAGCATGTGAGCTTCATCCAGCGCTGCCACCGCGAGACCTTTCATCGCGCCTGTGAGGTCCTCGCTGACTTCAAGTAACACTTTAGGGTCGTTGTAATGGGTGGTGGCGCGTACTATGGCACGCGCACGCCGGCTGGCTTCTTCGGGATCGGCGAAGGTGGTGGAATCTTTCATAAAGATTCCGGAGCCGACGAATACTGCTTCTGCGCCCAAGTGCATGACCAGCGCGGCGTCGGCAGGGGTAGCGATTCCTCCGGCTGAGAAGTTGGGCACGGGCAGCTTCCCTGCCTTGGCGACCATGCGGACCAATTCATACGGCGCCTGGTGTTCTTTGGCTTTGGCGTACAGCTCTTCTTCGCTGAGCACGGTAAGTATTTTCATCTCCTGCACAATTTGCCGGATGTGCTTGACTGCGTGCACAACGTCACCGGTGCCGGCCTCGCCCTTGGTGCGAATCATGGCTGCGCCTTCTGCGATGCGGCGCAAGGCTTCTCCCAAGTTGCGCGCGCCGCAGACGAACGGAGTTTTGAAGCCGTGCTTGTCAACGTGATGGGCTTCGTCCGCCGGAGTCAACACTTCGGATTCGTCAATGTAGTCCACACCCAGTTCCTGCAGGATTTGTGCTTCCGCGAAATGTCCGATGCGGCACTTGGCCATGACCGGGATGGATACAGCCGCCATAATCTCGCGGATCTTTTTTGGCGACGCCATGCGGGCTACGCCGCCTTCGGCACGGATCTGGGCGGGCACGCGCTCCAACGCCATCACCGCCACGGCGCCGGCCTGTTCGGCGATGACTGCCTGATCGGCGTTGGTAACGTCCATGATGACGCCGCCTTTCAGCATTTCTGCTAAACCGGTCTTGAGGCGAAGGCTGGTGGAACTTCCATTGTTTTGCGACATAGGTGACTCTTTTCTGGATCGTTTGGGTAAAACCCTAAAGAATGGGCGCGTGATCGCGCCGGGCGCTCGTACTTAGTATTTTACAGTTTCTGGGGCATGTAGCGGTATACCTTTCCAAGGCTGCCTGAATTGTATCTTCCACGCCGCGCTGGTTATGGCGAGCGAGTGCATAGATCCTTGGTCGCGCAGCCGCTCGCAGGCTCGCGACTTCGCTTCCTCAGGATGACAGTTGGAAGGGTCAATATGCAGAGATCCCTTCGACAGGCCTAGGATAAGGCTCTTTGTTGGGAAGCTAAGGCGACCAACTCCGGTGCGTCACGATGACACTATTGGAAGTGCGCGACGCGTTCGCTTGTTCATTTCTTCGCGAAGCGGGCAAACATGCGTTGGGCATCGACGGCAATGAATGTTCCGTGGCTGCTGGCCAGTACCTCGCCCTTGTAGTTGAGGATTTCTGCCATATTGATGTGGCGTCGTCCACGCACACGCACTTCGCGGGATTCCACGCGTAGAGGCTTATTCAGCGGCACTGGTTTCAGGTAGTGCACGGTTATCTGTGAGGTGAGGGCCACCACCTGGCGCAGCTTATTCACTTTGCCCATGGCCTCGTCGAGGATGGTGGCGATGATGCCGCCGTGACAGTGACTCGGCGGACCGGTGTAGCGCTTGCCGAGCCGGAAGCGGCAAACAAAGCAATTTTTATTCTCGTCGTAGAGAAACTTAAGGCGCATGCCTTGAGAATTGTTTCTGCCGCAGCCGAAGCAGTAGTTCTTTGGCTGGCGGACGTGGTGAGTATCGTGTCCGCGACCATGAATTTTCTTCGCCATTGCCGGATCATTCTATCGTGAGGCGGATGGGGCATAGCCCACTGTCTGCTTCAGAACGCATGCTCGCGTCGCGGATCTCCGGCGGCGTCTGTGCCACTCCAAAGGACAGCAGATTTTCTTCGACTTCCCCCTCGGCAACGCGCCGGCGCGGTACACCTCTCCGCCGGCACCCAGCAGCGCAATGATTTCGTAGGGGCCCAATCGGGTTCCGGCGCTGAGAGGCATTGAGGTGCGATTATAATCCGTGATTCTGGGGATGAACACCTACTCGAGACCACTTTCGGACCGACTGCTTTTAGAAACCAAACGCACCCGCGATCATGCCGTATATTCCGTCGTTTGCAGGAAGCACGTCTGAAACTTTTAAATATAACTGGCCCCGTAGCCAATCAGGAGGTTTAGTTTGAATTCACCCTGCCGTGTTGGATTTGTGCTGGCATTAGTGCTCTCCACGTTTTCATCACTGCTGTTCACGCAAACGAAGCCTCCAGAGACGAAGAAGCAGGAGCCTCCCCCGGCCAAGTCGAATCCCAAAGGTAAGAAAGCCGAGTCGTCCAAATCCGCCGCGGAGCCGAAAGAAAAGAAGGAAGAGGAAAAGAAGCCGGCAGGAATGAATGCTGAAACTTTCTCGGGGCTGCAGTTTCGTCTGATTGGCCCGGCGGTAGCTTCGGGACGGGTCACTTCTTTCGCCGTCAATCCCAAGAACAGGGGGGAATATTACGTGGGCGTGGCTTCCGGGGGCGTGTGGAAAACCACGAATGCCGGTACGACCTGGACGCCGGTATTTGACGGGGAGGGTTCTTATTCGATTGGGACGCTGGTGCTTGATCCAAATGATGCGTCCGTGGTGTGGGTGGGGACAGGCGAGAGCAACAGCCAGCGTAGCGTGGCATATGGCGACGGGGTTTATCGCTCCGAGGATGGCGGCAAGAGTTGGAAGAATCTGGGGCTGAAAAAATCCGAGCACATTGGACGTATCGTGATTGATCCGCGCGATAGCAAGGTGGTCTACGTTGCTGCAGAAGGCCCGCTGTGGGGTCCGGGTGGAGATCGCGGCGTCTATAAGACTACTGACGCCGGCAAGAACTGGAAGCAGGTGCTCAGTATTAGCGAGAACACTGGCGTAGCTGACGTTGCCATTGATCCGTCGAATCCTGACATTGTTTATGCTGCGGCGTATCAACGTCGGCGTCATGTATTCACGCTGATCGATGGCGGCCCGGAGAGTGCCATATACAAATCCACCGATGCCGGAGCTACCTGGAACAAATTGAAATCCGGCTTGCCTACCGAAGATATGGGACGCATCGGGCTGGCGATTTCGACGGCCGATCCCAATGTCGTCTACGCAACGATTGAAGCGGCTAACGGCAAAGGCGGGATTTTCCGCTCCAGCAATAAGGGCGCGACATGGGAGCGGCGAAACGAATTCGATCTGGGCGCAATGTATTACGGCCAAGTTGTCGCTGACCCGAAAAATGTGGACCGCATTTACGTCATGAATGTTTACATGCGGGTTTCCGACGACGGCGGCAAAACGCTGCATCGCATCAACGAGGCGAACCATCACGGCGATAACCACGCTCTGTGGATTGACCCAAGTAATACGGATTACTACCTGCTCGGTTCCGACGGCGGCGTGGCGGAAAGTTTTGATCGGGGCGCGAGCTGGAGTTTCAAGGCGAATCTACCGACCGTGCAGTTTTACGACGTTGCCGTGGATAATGCACTTCCCTTCTACAACGTCTGCGGAGGAACGCAGGATAATTACTCGTGGTGCGGGCCGTCGCGCACAAAGAATATCAACGGCATCATGAACTCCGACTGGTATGTCACTACCGGCGGCGATGGCTTCCGATCGCAGCTTGATCCTGAAGATCCGAACACCATTTATTCGGAATCACAATACGGAGTGTTGGTGCGCCACGACCACCGCACCGGCGAAGAGCTGGTGATCCAGCCACAAGAGGGCAAGGGCGAGCCTCCGCTGCGCTGGAACTGGGATTCGCCGCTGATCATCAGCCCGCACTCGCACACCCGGCTTTATTTCGCGGCAAACAGATTATTTCGCAGCGACGATCGCGGCGATACCTGGAAGCCGGTGAGCGGAGACCTGACTCGCCAGGTAGATCGTAATAAGTTGCCGGTCATGGGCAAAGTCTGGGGGCCTGATGCTGTCGCTAAGAATCAGTCCACTTCGTTCTACGGCAACATTGTTTCGCTGACGGAGTCACCGAAGAAAGAGGGCGCGATCTATGTCGGCACGGATGATGGATTGATTCAGGCGACGCAGGACGGTGGGGCTACCTGGATGAGGTATGAGAAAGTTTCCGGCGTTCCGGACTCGACTTACGTTAGCCGGCTGGCGGCCTCGCATTATGACGTGGACACAGTGTATGCGGCATTTGACAATCATAAGAAGGAAGACTTCAAGCCATATCTGCTGAAATCTACTAATTCTGGCAAGACGTGGACATCGATCGCCGGCGATCTGCCGGAGAATGGCCCGGTGCTGGCTTTCGCTGAAGATCCGGCGAATCCCAACTTGCTTTTCGCAGGGACGGAGTTCGGCGCATTCTTCACTATTGACGGCGGTAAGAAATGGATCCAACTGAAAGGCGGGTTGCCGACGGTTGCGGTGCGCGACATGGTGATTCACGCGCGCGAGGGCGACCTCATCGTGGCGACATTCGGACGAGGATTTTACGTCCTTGACGACATCAGTCCTCTGCGCCAGATCAAACCTGACGCGCTACAACAGCCAACGTTGATGTTTCCGGCAAAGGACGCACTTTTGTATATTCAGCGGCGGCCGCTGGGCGGCACAAAGAAAGCCTTTCAGGGCGATGCCTTCTACACGGCCGATAACCCGCCTTTCGGAGCAGTGTTCACGTATTACTTGAAGGAAAAGATGAAGACGAAGAAAGAAAAACGACAAGAGGCTGAAAAGGAAGCAACCAAGAAAGGTGAGACACTTCCCTACCCCAGCAATGATGAATTGCGGGCGGAGGCCGAGGAACCCGCGCCGGAGACGTACTTCATGATCTATGACGAGTCGGGGGAGCCGATTCGTCGCGTAAGTGGGGCGCTCAGCGAGGGTTTTCACCGGACGGCGTGGGATTTGCGTTACGCGGCGCCGTCACTGCCTCCCGAAAAACCGGCTGACCAATCGGAAGGCGACTTTCCCGATGCAGGCACCATTGGTCCTCTGGTGATGCCGGGAAAATATTCTGTCCGGTTATTTCAGAAACAGGATGGAGTGATCACGGAATTGGGTGGACCGCAATCGTTCAACGTGGCTGCCGACACTGTATCCAGCATCAATGCGGCTGACCGCGCGGCACGCGACGAATTCCAAAAGAAAGTCGCACGCTTGTACCGCGCAGTTTCCGGTGCGGTTAACAGCGCCAAGGACTTAGAGACCCGGCTTACTGCGATTCACAAAGCGCTGCATGAAACGCCATCTGCCGATAAGCAACTCGGGCCTGTGGCCGATTCGATCGCGCAGCACAATCGGGACATCTTGCGGGCACTTCGCGGAGATGTGGCTTTGGCTGCGCGCAACGAAAACGTGCCGACTTCCATCAACGATCGCGTCACCAGCATTATGGAGGGCGAGCGCTTCGCGATTACCAGACCGACGAGAACTCATATGGATGCGTACGCCATCGCGTCGGACGAGTTCGCGCAACAACTGGCGAAATTGCGGACCCTGATCGAAGTGGATCTGGCGAAACTGGAAAAAGATATGGAAGCTGCTGGAGCGCCGTGGACACCGGGACGCGTGCCTAGCTGGCAGGAGAAATGATGACCGCGGGATTTTCAGGATCAAAAACAAAAGCATTAACCACAGAGGACACAGAGGTACACTAAGGAAAAGCCAAACAATTTTAGGCATGTGATCAATGCTGCGTTTGAATTTCTCGGATTGAATATCGGTTGCTAACCGCAGCTAGCAACATCTTGCGTATGTCATATGGCGCTGTGATAAACTTCGTGGCCGACCGCAGCTTTCCCCAGGAACGGGCAGGCAGCGGAAGGTTTGGAGAAAGTCCGACAAATCTTAAACTGGGGAGGCTAGTGGATGGGCCTCGCGCTTCTTGCCCTCATTTGGCTGATCACTTTTGTCAGCACATACTTCTTCGCAGCAAAAACCTGGTGGTTCCCGGTAGGTGCATCGGCGTCAGCGGCTTGGATTGACCATCAGTTCGCAGTCACGTTCATTCTGATGGGAATTGTCTTCGTCGCCGCACAGGGCGCGTTGGGACTGTTCGTCTGGCAATACCGCGACCACGGCGCATCCCAGCCGGTGCACTACTCTCACGGCAACGCAAAACTCGAAATCATCTGGACAGTTTTGACGGCGGTACTGTTCATTGGATTGAACCTGATGGGCAGTCGCGTCTGGGCCAACGAACGTTTCGAACCGGCCGAGGCGGGCGCTGTTCCCGTGGAAGCTACCGGCTTGCAGTTTGCCTGGTACTTCCGTTATCCGGGACCTGACGGAAAGTACGGCCGAACCAAAGCTGAGTTGGAAGACGCCTCCGCCGGTGGTGAGTCCGCGGTCGGTCTGGACCCCAGCGATCCGGCCTCTAAGGATGACATCGTCAGCGGCACTATGTATCTTCCGGTGAATCGCGAAGCTGACTTGGCACTGCGCGCGCAGGATGTGATTCACAGTCTTTTTATACCCTCCATGCGTTTCAAGCAGGATGCGGTGCCCGGCCTCATCATCCACATGCATTTCAAACCTATCCAAACTGGAGACTATGAAATAGCCTGCGCCGAACTCTGTGGCCTGGGGCATTACAAGATGCACGGCATGCTAAAGGTAGTCAGCCAGGAAGAATTCGATAAATGGCTGGCCTCCAAGGAGGCGGAGAAATAGTAAATGGCTAGCACGGAAATCATTCACGCGCACGCAGCCCCGCAGGGCTTCATCCGTAAATATATTTTTAGTCTGGACCACAAGGTAATCGGGCTTCAGTACTACTTCCTGGCGCTGATCGCGGTGTTTGTCGGCATGGGACTTTCGTTGCTCATGCGCATCCACTTGATCTGGCCCAATGCTAACCTGCCGATTTTCGGCGCGATCAAGCCGGAAACCTACCTGATGTTTTTAACCATGCACGGCACCATAATGGTGTTCTTCGTGCTCACGACTGCGCCGCAGGGCGGTTTTGGCAACTACTTCCTCCCCATTCAAATCGGCGCGCCGGACATGGCGTTTCCGACGCTTAACATGCTCTCCTTCTGGACTACATTCGTTGCGTTCGTTGTGTTGATTGCTGCATTCTTTGTGGGAGCGCCGCTGCATGGCTGGACCGGTTATGCCCCACTGAGCGCGGTTCCCAGCGCTGGTCCGGGCGAGGGGCTGGGCGCAGATTTGTGGATCACCAGCATTGCGATTTTCTGCGCAGCATCGCTGATGGGCGCACTCAATTTCATCACCACCATTCTCGACATGCGGGCCAAGGGCATGACGATGATGCGCATGCCCCTAACCTGCTGGGCATGGTTCATCACCGCAATTCTTGGGCTGCTGGCGTTTGGCGTGCTGCTCGCCGCAGGCATCCTGCTTTTGATGGATCGGAATCTTGGAACCAGTTTCTTTGTTCCCGGCGGCTTGAATTTTACCGGGCAGACCAGCTTCCCCACAGGCGGATTTAGTTCCAGCACAGACCTGATTAAGCACAATGGGGGATCCCCGCTTCTGTGGCAGCACTTGTTCTGGTTCTTTGGACACCCGGAGGTTTACATCGCGATTCTGCCGGGTATGGGCGTGGCGTCTCAACTACTCTCCACCTTCTCGCGTAAGCCGATCTTCGGGTACAGAGCGATGGTGTATGCCATGCTCGGCATCGGGATTTTGGGATTCGTGGTCTGGGGCCATCACATGTTCATGAGCGGCATGAATCCTTATACGGCGTTTGCCTTCTCGATCATGACCATGGCAATCGGGGTGCCGTCGGCGATCAAGACATTTAATTGGTTGGGAACGATCTAAGCGGACCGTTCCTGGCGCAGCCGGTGTTGGATATACCGCTGCATGATACTTATTTCGTAGTTGGTCACTTCCATTTGATTATGGGTGTGGCCGCGATCTTCGGCATATTCGCCGCGACCTATTATTGGTTTCCGAAGATGTTTGGCCGCATGATGAGCGAGAGCCTTGGGCGCTGGCATTTTTTCCTAACGCTGGTTGGAACATACGCGATCTTTATGCCCATGCATTACCTGGGCCTGGCTGGCCAGACGCGACGCTACTCGGAGTTCACCCAGGTCGCCTACCAGACCAAGCTGATCCCGCTGCAAACTTTCATGACGTATGCGGCCATCGTGACCATCTTTGCGCAGTTCATCTTCCTGTTTAATCTTTTCTGGAGCATGGCCAAAGGGAAGAAGGCGACGGACAACCCCTGGGAGGCAACCACCCTCGAATGGACAACGGCCACGCCACCACCACACGATAATTTTGGTGGTCGTACTCCAGTGGTGAGCCACGGACCGTACGAATACAGTGTGCCGGGGGCGCCTCGGGATTTCATCATGCAGAATGATCCGGCGACAACTCCGGCGCACTAGACTTCAGGTATGGCGACATTGAGTCCCACAGTAGCAGTTAAGTATCCGCAGACCCGCCACGGCGGTGGCAGCGGCGCTCCGCCTACTCGTGGAGATGGCGGCGGCGACGGTCGCGGCGCCAATGGTTCCCCTGACTATGGCGAGCGTCTGCGTCGGGCCCGCCTGGGACTGGCGGTAGGTTTGACCCCGGTGATCATGCTGTTCGTCTCGTTCACCAGCGCCTATATCGTTCGCAAAGGCCTGCCAACGGTTGACCCTCGGACTAATACTTATGTCCATGATTGGTTGTCGGTGAATATTCCCTGGGGACTGCTGCTGGTGAACACCGTGATTTTGCTGATCAGCAGCGTGACCATGGAATTGGCGCGGCGGCAAATTACACGGCAGGCTGCGCTGGCTCCGGTGAGTTCCATTCCCGGCGTTTCGCTGGGCGAAGAGAAGACGTTTCCCTGGCTAGGCATCACGGTTGTCCTGGGGCTGGGTTTTCTGGTGGGACAATGGATGGCTTGGCAGGAACTTGCAGCGCGTGGCTTTTATCTCGCGACCAGCGCCAGCAGCTCGTTTGTTTATTTGCTAACCGGAATGCACGCCATTCACCTGGCGGGAGGAATTATGGCGCTGCTCTTTGCCGCCGCCACTTCCCTGCTGCACAAGCCAGTTGAGGGCCGCCGCATCGTGGTGGACATTACCGCCTGGTATTGGCATTTCATGGCTTTACTCTGGATTTATATTTTCGCGCTGATTGAGATTGCACGATAGTTATAGTTAAGGATGCGATCAGAGTTAACAGACTTAAAGGAAAAGATTAGCGTCTAGACATTCACCAGGAGAACGAAACGAATGGCTGAGGCCGCTGTTCATCACGACGTCGCAGGGGTGTATGAACCATCCCTGTTCGGAACCTATTCGAAAAAGATCGGAATGTGGCTGTTTCTGGCATCCGATTCGCTGACGTTTGGCGCGCTTCTGTTTGCCTACAGCTACGGGCGGATTTCGAACCCGAATTGGCCGACGCCATTTGGCAAAGAAAGCATTATCAATGCCACGATCATGACCGCGTGCCTGCTCTCAAGTTCGCTAACCATGGTTCTGGGTGTGCTGGCTGCGCATCGTGGGGATATGGTGAAGGTTCGCAACTGGCTGCTGGCCACTATGTTCTTTGGCGCGGCGTTTATCGTGCTGCACGCTGTCGAGTGGAGCAAGCTTATCCACGAAGGTATGACGCCGTTCACTAACCCCTGGGCGCCGTCAGTTCCGCAATTCGGCGGAACGTTTTTCACGCTCACCGGCATGCACATGCTGCACGTCACCATCGGCGTAATTTATTTGGGCGTAGTCGCGCTGCGAAAGAAGTTCCTGCCGGTTCTGCTAGTTTTGTGGCTAATCGGCTGGCTGGCAACGCCTGCTAACAACGTTTTTCACCTCGGAGTCCACGTGCTGCTGATTGGAGCAGTGGCAGCTGCGATGGTGCTGTTCCTGAAACCGAAAGTCTACGACGCGCATGACATCGAAGTGGCCGGACTTTACTGGCACTTCGTGGACCTGGTGTGGATGTTCATTTTTCCGCTGGTGTACTTGATGTCTACGCGGGTATAGCGTTTTTTCAACCCTAGGCTGTTCTGAAATGAGGAGAAGCTTTTCGCGATGAACAACATAGCCGCCACACATGACGAGAGCAAAGCTCAATATTACTGGGTGTGGGGAGCGCTGCTCGTCCTCACTGGAATTGAAGTCATACTGGCTTACGAGCGGTTCTTCACGCCGGTGCACATGCTGGAAGTGCTGATGGTGCTGTCGTTGGTGAAAGCGGCGCTCATTATTGCTTACTTCATGCACCTGAAATTTGAGATTCCGTTGATGAGGTTTATGCTGATGGCAGCGATTGTGGCGTGCCTGTGCATCATGTGCATTTTCTTTCCAGATGCCGTACGCGTTGTAAAATTGGGAGTGCAATGAAAATGCGGCTGGCCATTTTGGCAATTGGATTAGGACTGTGGGCTGCTCCCGCCTTCGCTCAGGGTTGCGCCATGTGCTATTCGACAGCGCGCGCGGCTAGCAAGGACGGCCAGCACGCGATAAATCGCGGCATCGTTGTGCTGCTTCTGCCTCCGCTGGGATTCATGACGGCCGGGATTGGATTGGCCTACCGGTATGGGAAGAAGCGGGACGGCGAACGGCTGTAGAACCAATGTCTCGTTAGGACGCGGGCACACCTCGTAATCAGGCCTCCCGCCTAGCCTTTGCTCAGATTGCCCTTGACAGGCGGGCGCGACAATGAGAACCTTTGCGGCGCCTGCCCGACGGGCAGTCCTTCACCTCAGCTAAGTGAACCACACCCCAGAGGCAGATCAAGTTTCTCAGACTTAGACAAAGCCAGATCTCTAGGCCGATTCAATTCGGTTAATTCAAATTCACACTTCTGAAAGGGGGACTATGACCCGATACTACTTGATCGGAGCTAGATTTATCCTGCTGTGTGGCTGTCTGTTGCCATTCGTCGGCACGGCCAGTGCGCAAAAAGACACAAACGTAACCAGCATTAGGATTCGCGACGCATGCGATCCAAAGACTTTTGACGCGCAGTTTGGTAAGGGTACATGCATTGCCGGACAACATGGCACAACCAAGTTACAGTTTTTTTTCGACGAGCTAGCAGCGGACCAGATTGTTGGTGCGTGGCGGTTCAATCCCCTGTTTAGGGCGCAGCATGTGCCTGGTGGCCAGTTGGTTGTGATACAAAACCTTGGAGGCGAAACTCACACCTTCACTAAAGTCGCGAAGTTCGGTGGAGGGTTTGTTCCGCTGCTGAATTTCCTCTCAGGACACCCTGTCCCAGCTCCAGAGTGCCTACTGCCGCCGAGCGGAACGAACATATTCGTTGAAGCCGGCACGACCGAGACGGGACCAACCGCAGGTACGACCGAGCTACCCACTGGCACAACCCATTTTCAATGCTGTATTCACCCTTGGATGCGGTTGAACGTGGTTGTCCCCTAACTAAGCCTCGCGGCAGCTTCTAGTCTATCCGCAAATGGGCGGCGGGATGGAAGACTGCCAGCGTCGTCTGGCTGGAAAGGGAGGCTCGCGGGTTCTTAAGCTAAAAGCTGGCGAGGTCTCCCTTTTGATTTGAATCGCAAGAGTGGTTGGTTAATGGCGATTTCAGAACTGGAATCGGCAACTGATAACTGGACCTCACCTACAATCCGATCACCCCGACCAGTTCCTTCACTGACGCAGCGCTCCTATCCAGCGCGGCCTTTTCGTCTCCGGTCAGTTTGATCTCGATGATTTGCTCGATTCCTTTCGCGCCTAACTTCACTGGCACACCAACGAATAGTCCTTTGATTCCGTACTCGCCTTCGAGGTAGGCGGCGCAAGGGAGGATTTTTTTCTTGTCTTTGAGGATAGCCTCGACCATTTCAGTGACCGCCGCCGAAGGGGCATAGTAGGCGCTGCCCGTTTTGAGATATTTTACAATTTCCGCTCCGCCGTCACGGGTTCGCTGCACCAGGCGCTCGACCGTTGCCGCATCCATTAACTCGGTGATGGGAATGCCCGCGACCGTCGAGTAGCGCGGCAGGGGGACCATAGTATCGCCGTGTCCGCCGAGGACGAAGGCGGTTACGTTTTCGACGCTAACCTTGAGTTCCTGCGCTATGAAAGTGCGAAAGCGCGCGGAGTCGAGCACGCCGGCCATGCCAATTACGCGGTTGCGAGAAAAGCCGCTCATCTTGTAAGCGGCCTGCGCCATCGCGTCCAACGGATTCGAGACCACGATCAGGATGCAGTTGGGCGAATACTGCACCGCTTTGCCGACAACGTCTTTCATGATTTTGTGATTGGTGTTGAGCAGGTCGTCACGGCTCATGCCTGGCTTGCGCGGTATTCCGGCGGTGATGACCACAATGTCAGAGTTGGCGGTATCGGCGTAGTCCTGGGTGCCGATGATATACGAGTCGCGCTTCTCGATCGGCATGGCTTCCAGCAGGTCGAGGCCCTTGCCCTGCGGAACGCCTTCAACAATGTCGATCAGCACAACGTCCGCGAGTTCCTTGGAGGCAATCCAGTGAGCCGCCGTCGCGCCCACATTTCCGGAGCCTACGATTGTGACTTTGTTGCGCATGACTTAACCTTTCTATTAATTCTTATCCAAACCTTTAACCACAAAAGGACACGAAGGTTCACGAAGAAGAACCAGACCAGCCTCATTTCCGGTTTCCGTTTCATACGGCGGTCATGACTGCGGCTTGCATGTTTTGGATGATGTAGTTGGCGAACTCGCTGGTCTTCACTTTGGTAGCGCCTTCCATCAGCCGCTCGAAATCATAAGTGACTTTCTTCTGCTCGATGGTGCGCTCCAGGCCGTGTTCGATCATGTCGGCAGCTTCAGTCCAACCCAGGAAACGAAACATCATCACGCCGGAAAGGATTACTGAACCGGGATTGATGACATCTTTGTCGGCATACTTGGGGGCGGTGCCGTGGGTGGCCTCAAAAATGGCGTAACCGTCCCCCACATTCGCGCCCGGCGCAATGCCCAGCCCGCCGACTTGCGCGGCGCAAGCGTCCGAAATGTAATCGCCGTTCAGATTGGGAGTGGCAAGTACGGAGTACTCGTCAGCGCGGGTGACGACCTGCTGGAAGATCGAGTCGGCGATTCGGTCGTTGATCATCAGCTTTTTCTTCCATGCGCCCTTACCGTGACTCTTGTGGATCTTGTCGAGGACGTCTTTCACTTCCTTGTAGATTGCCTGGCGGAATTCTTCGGTGGCAAATTCCAAGCCGGGCTCAATTAAGTTTGCATTCTGTTCAATGGTGAGGTTGGGATTCTTGTCTTTGTTATCCATGATCCAGCTCTCACGTTCGGTGACCACCTGGTCGCGGAATTCTTCGGTGGCAAGTTCATATCCCCATTTGCGGAAAGCGCCTTCAGTAAATTTCTGAATGTTGCCTTTATGCACCAGGGTGACGGATTTCCGCCCGCTCTCGAGTGCGAACCTGATGGCCATGCGCACCAAGCGCTTCGTGCCGGTAACCGAAATCGGTTTGATCCCGACGCCGGAATCCAGGCGGACTTGCTTCTTGTCACCCTTCAGCATGTCTTTGTTGAGAAACTCGATGAGCTTTGCAGCCTCGGGCGTTCCCTGCTCCCATTCGATTCCGGCGTAGACGTCTTCAGTGTTCTCGCGGTAGATGACGATATCCATGCGCTCAGGGTGTTTCACCGGCGATGGCGTGCCTTTGTAATACTTCACTGGGCGTATACAGGCGTAGAGATCGAGAGTTTGTCGTAATGCGACATTCAGGGAGCGGATACCGCCGCCAACCGGAGTGGTCAACGGTCCTTTGATCGCGACGCGGAACCCCCGGATGGCATTCACGGTGTCGTCGGGCAGCCAGTTGTTGAACTTCGCCTTGGCCTTTTCGCCGGCGAACACTTCATACCACGCCACTCGCCGCTTCCCTTTGTACGCTTTCTCGACGGCGGCATCGAAGACGCGGACGGAGGCTTTCCAAATGTCGCGGCCGGTGCCGTCGCCCTCGATAAACGGGACGATAGGATTGTCGGGCACCTGGTAGCGCCCATTACTGTAGCCAATCGAGTCGCCACCAGCCGGCACGGGAACACCGTTGTATGAAGCCGCCATCAGACACCTCCGCAGGAATGCACCGAAACTTGCAATTATAAAGAATCAGCTTGGAGCAGGAGAAATCCGGCCTGAAAAGCATGGACCAGCTATTAGTTCGCGGCCTTCGGCTTAAAGCGCACGGTCACGTCCACACTCTTGTCTTTCTCGTTTAGATCTTCATGAATCGTTACGCCCCATTTGATGCTCGGCGGCACCAGTGCCCCCGTATCTTTCAGAAAGCGCTTCACGTAACTAGCGTCATAAGGTTCGCCCTGATGCAACGTCCAAGCCTCGCGAATATGGGCGCTGCTCTTTTCATCCAACCCCTCAATCTCGACATCGCCCATGCGATACTGATCGCCTTCTTTCACTTCGAGTTTGTAGCTGGCAGTTCCTTCCGCGTCGTTCAGATCGAGATGAGGTTCCACCACCGCCTTCATGTATCCTCGGCTTCGGTAAAGCGGCTTGATAGCATCCAGATCGTCACTCAATTGGACGGCGTTCACTGTTTGACCGGGTTGCTGATGAATGCCTTTTGACAGTTGTGCTGTAGGAAATACTGAGTTACCGGACCATTCAATCTGGGCCAGCTTGT
>WNFF01002016.1_pt1 | contig 16533 bp, 20 predicted proteins | sample 5400441 | NCBI WGS metagenome assembly WNFF01 (sample SAMN13153345, study PRJNA577476) | soil metagenome | isolation source: 120 cm saprolite under Douglas fir tree site 2 hole 3 replicate 1 | place: USA:California | collected 2015-04-18 | reverse complement strand
TACGCCCTCGACGCCTCCTGGTCCAGCGGCCACTGGCAAGCCAACTTCTCCGCTGGCCGGTAACACCCCCAACCATGCCTCATCTATTCTCATCTGTGTTCCTCGGCTCTGTCGGCTCATCAAATAATGAGGCTTGTGGCCCATGTTTCAGCCGCTTTTGTTCTTCCCGTTGCAACTGCTGTACGCTCTTTTCAGGCGTCGGTAAATCTTCTGGAAGCATGGCACCAGTTCTAACAAGTATCGTTTCACGAACTTCACGCCCCATTTCATGATGAGTGCGATTTGCTTTGTCCTTGCCTCGAATCTGCTCGCGTTCAAGTTTCTGTTTCGTAAGGCTGGCGCGAAAAATGTTGGCGGCTAACTCATCGCTGCCCATATGGTCAAGAATCTGTTGATGCTTTTTCAGTTCCTTGCGTGCGTGTATATCCTTTGCGCCGAGTCCTCCATATAAACCCTTATAACCATGATCTTGAAAGATTGCGAAGTCAATAGGCTCAATGACGCCGGATTGTTGCGCAGCAGCTCCAAGTTGGGTGTTATAGATATTCATTTGCCCACGGCGTAGGAGGCGTAATTCATCCTCTGACATCAAAGCCAGTTCGTCGGCTATTTCCTGGCGACGAGTTTGTTCGGCAAAGTATTCCTGTCCCATAGCAACAATAGGCATTTTCGGATCGCCATTCATCACCACCAGATATGCAGCGTACCGAGAAAGAAGTACATCCTCTACTTGTTGCTTGGCTCCTTTCCCTCCAGTGATCGCCTTGTACGATTGTACAAAGTGATCCGCGACGGTCCGCCCATTCTCTTCACAGGCTTTTTTTGCCCTTTTAATGACAACATTATTGAAATTCCTCCACTCCGTATACCCGAGGACTTTATAAAGATCGCGGGCACTCCAGTACTCGCTCCCATCTTCAGCATTACTACGTATGGTGTCAAATGGCGTTCCAGCATGGCAGGCGCAAGGGCCAATACACTTCAAATAAACGCAAATAAATCGGCCCCTACGGCCATCCCGCTATTTGAAATGTATTGGACGCAAGGGCCGCCACTACTATACACGACGCGCACAACGGGCATATCGTGTATAGTAGTGGCGGCCCTTGCGTCCGCCATGTGCCCTCGCTGATCACTATCACATCAGGAGCGTTTCCTGCCCTTACGTATGCTGGGCCTTGTCGTAAAGAGCGTACCAGGTATCATCATAGTAGGGAGAGAACATGTGCCTGGGCTGGAGACTGCTGGTGAAGTCATTATGGCCGTTGAGGTACAAGTTGCCGCTGATCTTAATGAACCAGGGGCCACCGCTGGAGCCACCGGTCATATCGCAGGGGATGGAGACCACCGTGCCACCCCCATGCTGCCAGCTTGTGCCGGTGGAACCCTCGTCACAGGACCGTCTGGTCTGGCCATCGAAGGGAGGGGCGGCGGGGTAGCCATAGGCGTAGAAGGGTTGATTGACAGGCTGATTATATGCCCAACCGGCACCGCCGACCAGGTCGGTTAAGAGACCCTGGCTATTGGGAGAAACGATGGCCATGCCAAAGTCATGATGATAGTCATTTGGCCTGGCTCCTATCCAGTCGGAAGGGACCTCCAAATCGCGAGCGGCCCAGCAGCCATAAGGCGTACTGCCTTTCTCGTACAGAGGGCAGAAGATCAAGTTCTGCACCCAGTTACCATTCCAGTAGAGGCAGTGGCCAGCCGTGTCAACCACACTCTGGTTGAGGCTTGCGACGGCCGTCCCAGAGCAGACCATGTCTTGACCAGCCTTGTTGGTAAAAAAGACTTTCCCAACGGTCGAGAGGGGATAAGAAGGGTCGCCATTGCGCGGGGGCTGCCCCTGTTGCTGGGCTGCCTTGCCCAGGCTTTTATCGATGCTCCCCTGGGTAAGAGCGAAAGTAGTGCCGATCTGCTGATCGACGTCGGTGGCATCGTGCATGTTCGCCGCTGTCCAATACTTGACGACAACGTTGGGATTCGTATCCACCGGGTGCTCAATGATCGTCTCCGAAAGAGCTGACACCCAAGTGTAGAGAAAACTCCCAAGTGCAACCAGGTACACCAGGTACACACTGGCAAGCAAGCCAAGAAGGACCTTGCCAACCAGGGGAAGTTGGATGAGTCTCTGCTGTCGTGGCATCGTGCCTCTCTCTTTCATCAAGAATGGTGCGAACTAGACGGGAGGACGTCGCGGATGCGGTTTCCCTCGATCGAGAGCAGTGACGTTCGGCAGCCTGGCGGCTTTGGCCTTGCGCATTTTGTCCGCTGTCCAATACTTAAGGGCGTCATCGGAAGGAGTCTCCACCGGGTGCTGAATGATCGTGGCCGGAGGACCCGGTTTCGAAAAACGCTTCCATGCAAGCAGGTACACCAGGTACACACCAACAAGCAAGCCAAGAAGGATCGTGCCAACCAGAGGCAGTTGGATGAGTCTCTGTTGTCGTGACATCATGCCTCTCTCTTTCATAAAAGATAGTCCGGATAGAAGGCGTGTGCAGGGGATCATGAATGTCGTTTTCCTCTCTGCACTTTCCAGGAGCAGCTTTTTTCCCAGGATCAGGATTGCGTTTCCTCTATAGAGAAGTATATCACATTTCTTGATTGTAATATGACTCAATTGCGTTATCCCAAATTATTAGGAGGGGAAAGTTGCAAAGCTGTCATCCTGAGCGCAGCGAAGGATCTGATCCGCATTGCAACTTTCCCCTCCTAATATATTTATCCCTGTTGCGCTTGCCACTGGGCCTGCTGTTGCTGGAGACCGAGCAACTGCTGTTCAAGCTGAATGATCTCCTGTTGTAGCTGCTGCTTTTTCTGTTGTGGTCCCCAGAGACGCACATCCTCAATCTCTTTATAGCCGTGCCTCAGCAACCCTCGTGGCACAAATGCCGCCGACTGGTTATATTGCGAACGCACTTTGCCCATGCCGGTGTTAATCTGCTTGAGATCCAATTTAAGCTGCCGGAGTTGTAACTTGATCTGCTTAATCTGCGGCTCGTATGGATCCTGGGCCTTACTGGAACGGCGATTGCCTCTGGATGCCGTAGGCATAGGCGTAGGTGCAGGTTGCTGGTATGAGACACCGCCCGGTGCTTGCAGCTGTGCGCCACAATTATCACAAAAATGTACTCCATCTTGTACGTGCTTACCACAATTTGAGCAGAACATAGGCGACTCCTGGTGAGAAATACAATCTTTACATAGAAACAATTATAGCACAACACATGTGAGATTTTTGCCTGGAAGATCGTGGCGAATGCCATGATCTTCCAGGCAAAAATCTCACATGTGTTGTGCTACCTCAAACATACTCGCTTAGCGACCAACAACCTTGATGCGTTCGGGGCGTCTCACAAAGTAGTAGAGTAGTGAACCAATTAGAGGAACAAAAAGAATGACCAGCAGCCAGACAATGCGGTCATTCCCTTCAGATGGCTCCTTGGTAATACAGTCGATCAGTACCCAGGCCCAGAAAATCGTCGCAAAGACCGCAATGCCATTAAATCCCATCGAGAAGAGGTAAAATGGGTTGAACATGATAGCCTTTTCCTCCTGTGTGCCGTTATGCCTAATTTATCAGTATTATAGATACACTACGCTATCTACGTCTCAGTTTCAGAACGTGTTGCAATATTTGAATGATTTTGTAAGAGTTTTTGGTGCTGCCGGCTTTGCTGCCTACGGCAGCAAAGCCGGCAGCACCAAAAACTCTTACAAATATACCCACAAGTCCCATCAATTTGTCCCATATGAAACAAGATGATATAATTCCAACCACGCAAATCCTCAGCAATTGAAAAACGTATGCCACGTAAGAGGCGAGTGAACGACCATATGCGCACAAAATTCACAATACTGCTCCTCACACTAGTTGTGCTAGTTGGACTCTCTGGCGGTTACGTCGTCGGCGGTCTTCAGGCCTACTCGCGCTACCAACAGAGCAATTTTGCTAATCAAGAACACTGCGGCGGTCAGTTACCTGTGCATATTTGTGTCCGTACCCCCGCGTCGATCTTCAGTGCCTTTTACCCTTCCTACCTTGCACGTCAGGATTCCCCCTTCACCATCGAATATAGCAGCAGCAGCCCCAAAGCATTGCTGTTGAGCGTGAGCATTGTAGGGTTGAGCCAACTGCAGTCACAGACCATCAATGCCACCCCCAATGTACAGGCCGTCAGTATTATCCCTCCCTTGATCAGCCAGGATTTTCATAAGCTTACCTTTGAAGACCATACATCGCTGCATGTCCAGGTAACGGATACCGATAAGCGCCTCTACTATCTCACCGACATTCCCATACTGATGCATTCGCGCTGGCTTATGCAGTGGGTGGCCGCCAACCGTCTGAGAATTGCTGCCTGGGTGACACCAAACGATCCTGCCGTTGGCGCATTGGTACTCAAAGCCTCTGCCCATTTGAAATCAGAGCCGCCGCCCGTCCCGTCTGCTATGGTGGGATACAGCAAAGCCAACAGTAAGGAAGTTATCGCCCAGGTTGACGCGATTTATGATACGCTGCGCATAGATTTTGCCATGCGCTATCTCCAGGCCAGTGTGCCATATGGTGGCCCTGGCGACAGCAGCGCCGCGACAGAAAATATCAAACTCCCTGCCGAGGTATTACAGCAGCACAGTGGCATGTGTATTGAATTGACGCTCCTGCTGGCCTCAGCGGTAGAACGCATAGGATTACATGCCGAGATTATCATTATCCCAGGCCATGCCTTTCTCGGCGTTGCGGTTACATCCGACGATAAACATTTTGAATACTGGGACGCCGTGGAGGTTAACAACAATGTCGTGGGAGACTCCGACAACTATTACACCGACGGCATATACACCCTGAACGCACAGCAACATACAATTGTAGATACTATTTCGATCAGCGACGCACACAATGTAGGCATCGACGCCATGCTTTAATCGGCGAGTAAGCAGAAAGGGATACGACGACGAGCAATGTAGATTTTCCAACCTGGTTTAACCTTGGCTGCTACGGTGGACTGGCCTGCTGCATGTTCGCTATCGCTGTCAACGCGCTCTATATCACCCTGGTCAGGCGCGGGACGACCCGGCAGCTGGCCGGTACTATCGTCACCTGCGTCATCTCTGCATTGCTCTTATTGCCCGCCATGATCTGGTACAATATGCGTTTCACCGTTGAGCAGGCGGCAATCTCGGTAGCGGAGGTCGAGCTTGCCCTTGTCTATGTGACCTTGTTTGGCTGGTTGCTGCCATTGAGCGTCACAACTGCCTATTGCCTGTTCACCCTGCCGCGCAGCTCCACCACTTCCATGCATATTCCTCGCCAGAAACGCACCACCCGCGCCAACACTACTGCCCTCGATCCTCTTCCCCGGCCTCAAGCAGGTCTAGAGGCCCAGCAGGCTCCCTATGTTTTTAGAGAGGGCGTACCCTGGGGCTGGCTCGAATACCGTGGAGGGCGTTTCCAGGGACAACGCCTGGCACTGGAGCGTACAGTTGTCACTATCGGACGTGGCGAGGAGAATGATATCTGGCTGGATGATGATTTGGCTTCGCGCAATCATGCCGAACTGGCCTGGGACCAGGGCAGCATCTATATCACCGATTGCGATAGCCTCAACGGCGTCTTGCTGAATGGGCACCGTATTCGCCGCCCTACCTTTGTGCGGACGGGCGAACTGCTAGAAATTGGCTCGCACCGTTTTCTCTTTGAAAAAGCCGAACAACCTGGGCCTCCCCCCGAACAGGATGACCCCCTGCTACACCATGTCTGGCATTCCTCTTCGGCGTTACTTACGGACAGCGAGAAGCTGTCTATGGCTCAACCAATGCAGGATGGCACCCCTATTGACTGTCATCCTGAGCGCAGCGAAGGATCTGCTCGCAACAGTGGTGCCGCTCAGCTCCACCCATCGCCACCAGCAGAGGTGAATCCCGTAGAGCTGCAAGACACAGCACAACTTCACCCTATCTCGCCACTTCCCCAAACCCTTGATTTGAGTGGAGTACTGATCATCCGTGACGGTGAGATGGCTGGTCAGAGCTTTGTGCTGGATCGCCCTATAATCACCATTGGGCGCGGCACTGAATGCGACGTTGCCATTAATAATGCTTCAATCTCGCGCCGCCACGCCCAGATTTTGCGCCAGGCCAATGGCAACTACGTGCAGGACCTCGCCAGCCACAATGGCACCAAAGTCAACGATCAACCATTACTTGCCCCCCAACTGCTTCAGGCTGGCGATATCGTCTGCCTCGGCAATGTGCGCCTTGAGTATACCGTGACTTCCTTGCAAGAAGACCCTAACACGCCCATGCCCATGTCCCTCACACCCGCCTCCTTTGTGCGCCCCATACAGAGCGGCCCCGTAAAGCTAAACCTCCCAAGCAGGCCAAAGAATCAATAGGTTCTGCTGTATCACCGACTGTGATACAGCAGAACCTATTGATAATCTTTACCACTCCACCGAGGCATTGTTCAATGGGCGTTTTGCCAGGATTGGCCTGCCATGCCCAGGATAAAGATAATTGATCTCCAGGCTGCGCAGCGTCCGCAGCGTATCCTCCAATTGGCGGCGGTTCGCCGCTCCTCGTAACAGCGGTGCCCCGCCCTCAATCGTAATCACCGTGTCACCACACAATAGTTCGTAGCTGAAAGGATTGTACAGGCAGAGACTTTCAGGTGTATGACCGGGGCTGGCGATCACACGCCAATCGGGATGTTGAGGCAAACCTGCCACATCTTCTAACCATTGATCGATCATCTTCATCTGGCTGGCATAATGAGGTGGGAAAAGATCAAGATGGTGCAGTACACCAGGCAAAGCCGCCTGGCCGAGTACCTGTCCGGCCAGATGCGTAATCCCTGGAATGACCGGCTTCCCCTCAGATTCCGCTTGCGCTAATTGTCGTGCAGCAGCAGAGGCGGCGACAGGAGCAGAACATGCTCGCCGCAGCATATCTACTCCCGCTGTATGATCTGGATGAAGATGGGTCAAAACAATCAAATCGATATCAGTTGCACTTCGATGGAGAAACTGTTGGAGATATACAAACGCCAGGCGCACATTCAACTCCGATCCAGGATCAACAATCACCACACGCTCATCATTGATGAGATACGTATTAGCCATTGAAAAACGATCTGTGATCGTATGCACCTGGCGCACCTGTCGGGTAAGACAGCCATACCTTTGTCCGTTTCCCACAGTAGTATCCAATGTTAAAAACTCTCTAATTGTTGCGGAACATCTTCTTCTTATGCTACCACAATATACTGCAATTTTCGCATGAATATGGTACAATCAGAATGTGGTTTGGGGTACAGCATCCCATCGAAGGTATGTAATATCTGGGCCCCGGTTTCGTTCCGCCATCCGGCATCTTGGAAGTAACTACCTGACAACCACCGTCAGATATATTCCTCTGTTAGAGGCTTTAACAAGTGTATATCCTGCTCGATCAACCTTTTTCCATTCAAGCATAGCAAATTGTAGGCGGAGCGAACATTCAAAGAAGGGGAAATATCACCCATGATGTCCAATGAAGGATACCGAGACCGTATCCTCACATGTCGTGACTGTGGTCAAGACTTCACTTTTAGTGCTGGCGAGCAAGAGTTCTATGCCAGCCGCGGACTCACAAACACTCCTGGTCGGTGCCCTGCCTGTCGCGCTGCGCGTCGCGGTGGGCAATCTTCTGCCCCCCGTTCTCGTAGTACCGGCGAACACTATGAAACCACCTGTGCGACCTGTGGACGTCCCACCTCTGTACCATTTGTTCCTCGTGAAGACCGTCCCGTATATTGTACTGAATGCTTCCAGGCCCAACGCGCCTCCCGCGGCGGCAACCGCCGCGACGACTACCGCAGCAGCTATAGCGGCAGCAGCTACGGCAGCGGCGGCTACAGCACCGGTGATCGCAATGATCGCAATGATCGCGGCGGACGTGATCGCCGCGACCGACGCGACAACCGCTGGTAAAACCCCCAATACTTGAGTATCTAATCGAGCAAAGAACCCTGCCACCTCTGAGGTGGCAGGGCTAATCAAGAGTCGTGTGAGTGAGCGTGTTGTGGCTGGCTTCGCCAGCCACAACACGCTCACTCACACGACTCTTGATTAGCCCTGGAGTTCCGGGAAATGTAATACGAAACATCCTCGCAGTATGATATACTACACAATAATTGAAATCATCCCCTTCGATATGGAGGTTTTTATTTTATGACACGGCTCCAGGAAGGCCAATGGCCGCACTACACCTACATTGTGCCACAGATCTACACCAAAGCAAAGGTACGCCTCATCGGCTTAGGCAACTATACCCCGACAGGCACCATCACCAACGAATTTTTTGCCTACATCTCCACCCGCCTTGGCGATCCGCGCACCGCGGACGACCTGGAGCGTGTAACCGGCCTCAGCACGCGCCATGTACGTGCCAGCACCATGGAACTCTGTCGCAGGATGGCGGGTGCCGACGCACCCGGCCTCATCGATGACCCCAACGCTCCCCAGGACGAATCCCTCGTCGACATGGCCGTCATCGCTTCACAACGTGCCCTTGCCAGTGCGGGCCGCGACGCCTCCGAAATTGACACCGTTATAGGAGCCTCTTCCTCCGACAACGACGCCTTTCCAACCGTCGCTGGACTCGTTCAGATGCGCCTGGGGCTGGGACCCATACGCTCAACCATGCTCAAAGGTGCCTGCGCCTGCCAGACCGAAGCCTTCCAGGTGTGCGCCGAAGTGCTGGCCGCCAGTTCCGCGAAACTCGTGCTCATGGTGACTGCCGAAGGACTCCTCCCCAATATCATGAACGTCCTCGACTGGAAAACAAGTTCTCTCTTTGGAGAAGGAGCTTCCGCTTTCCTCTTGGAGCGCAGTGACGAGGACACCTACGTCATCAATGGCTCCGATGCCAATCAAGGCCCCTCCCTCTACTACCAGACTCCCCTGCGTAAAGACGTTATCGAAATGGCAGAAGTCGACTTAAAAATCCAGAACCTGTTTAAGGAAGGCAAAGGCAAAGAACTCAGCCATGTCCTTTCACAATACCTGGTTGGCTACACCAAAATGAATGGCAAAGAAGTCTTCCGCGAGGCTCCTCGTGCCATGGCGGAATCAGTGGATGCCCTCTGCCGCCATGCCCAACTCAATGCTGATGAACTGGCCTATATCGTCCCACACCAGGCGAATTCGCGTATCACGCGCCGCATGGGCGAATTGTTGATCAACGACTACGGCTGGCCCGCTTCAACCATGGACAAACTCGTCGATAACTTCCGCTATTACGGCAACCTCTCCAATGCCAGCATCGCCACCGCCCTCGTCGAACTCCTGCGCCAGGATCGACTCCACGAAGGCCAGTGGATGGCCCTCCCCGCCGTCGGCGGCGGCATGAACTACGGCTGCTGGCTCCTGCGCTTCCATGAGTTAAAGCACCTGGACGCGGCCATCAATCCGGCATAAGGAATATATGAGTGAAAGTGCATTGTGAAGGTTCGGGCGCAGGACAATGTCCTGCGCCCGAACCTTCACAATGCACTTTCACTCATGTTAATCCCCGCTCATACGTATAAAAAATCTTCCCATCCCACTCGTATTCAGCCCCCACAAAAGCATCACGCACCATCATCAAATCAGGTACATTGGCTGAAACCCTTCCCAAGCCCATCCCGGTTAGCTTACTTCGCAGGGCATAAGCAATCAAACTAATTGATTCGGTCGTGCCATCAATGTAGCCAATAGAGAGTTGTGACCCCCGTCGACCTTCGCGGACTTCTGCAATCGCCAGGCCATCCAGGCGGTTCCAGCGGCGCAAGACATACACCTGCTGGGCCGACACCTTTGCCTCTAGCAAACTCGCGCTGATAGCATAGGCGGTGAACCCTTGATAGTACAGGCCACCAATCGCCGGAAAAATATTTGAGGTATTGAGATAGTCAATTATATCATCGACATCCGCCAGTGTTGCCAGTTGGGGCGCATCGAGACTATACTGGCGTTTAGGGGGAGCTATCTCTGGCGCAGCATAATAGAGCCCGAACGCGCCAATACGACGAAAGAAACTGCGTTCGACCAGCGAGATAGCTCGCGTGTTGACAGACTCGGTAATCAGCCGCGCATTCGTCGCGCCCCGCCTCATCGCCTCGGCCAGCGTTGCCTCATGCAGGGCCGCGGCCAATCCCTGCTGGCGATGTGCTGGATCGACGCGTATCCCCTCTAACCAGGCATCGGTCTCGTTAAGCATGCGCATATTGGCTACCCCCGCGGGCTTCCCCTCGACAGTCACCACAAACAGCACCCCCCGCGCATCGTGTAGCCACTCATCCCAAACATACTCGATATAGTCTCCCCATTCCCATGTCTGTCTACAAAACGCCAGCACCGCCTCCCGATCCTCTGGTCGAGCAGGGCGAACTTCAACCGTAGCCATGCTGGTCTCCTTCTTATCTCACTCATCATTAATGTCATTGTCTATTGACTGTAGCGGGAAATAGAGCATTCGTCAAGATGCTATGTCTCATCTCACTTCTTCTCTCTACATTCGAAACAGATTCTCTCCCACAAACGTGCTACTATTATCTCAAAGGATTAGTCTACTGAACACACCATGCAGGAGAGGATCGAGTCTATCATGCAGCCGAAACAAGTCGATCAACCAGGCCAGCCACATGACCAGAAGAAGCCTGCCAATCAAAAAATCCAGGAAAATACGCAAGCCGTTGTAGAGGGAGCGCAAAAGGAAGTCGCTGCCGCTCGGGTACCCTGGTATCGCACAATAAAACGGGGACAGGTATTGTTAGGTCTGTATACAGTGCAATTGGCACTATTTGCACTCCTGGCATGGTGGGTACACTTTCATCTCGTTCTGGCTATCGATGTCGCCATAACCCGTGAATTCCAGGAGAACAACTCTCCATGGCTGCAATTTACCATGATCGCTGTGAGCTACATCGGCGCAACGCCCATACTCTCTGTAGGCCTTATCCTGGTGGCTGCCATCATCTTATGGGTAGTCCACCTTCGCTTAGAAGCTCTCATCCTCGTAGGCCTGAATGCCAGCAGTGCTCTTTTGAATGGACTCATAAAATTAATTGTAGCGCGTCCGCGTCCAACAGCCAACCTCGTAGAGGTAATTACGAAGGCGGCGGGGCAGAGTTTTCCCAGCGGTCATGTAATGGCCTACATGGCTTTCTGGGGCTTCCTCTTTTCCCTGGCCATTATCCTCTTCAAGGGCAATCGTTGGTGGCGTCTCGCATTATTAATCATTCCTGCCCTGTTTGTTGTCCTGGTTGGCCCATCGCGCATCTATCTTGGAGATCACTGGGCCAGTGACGTACTGGGTGCCTACCTGGTCGGTGGTGTATGGTTGGGCTTATGGCTCTGGCTCTACCTCAAGCTCAAAGCAAAAGGAGTGCGGGCGAGAGCCAAAACCTCTGAATAATGAATGGGAAGTGGTATCTCAGGCCCATGCTCTCCTCCATTATTCAGGCTCTGATGCAGACTCTTGCCCTTCTTCAGACTCTTGCCCTTCTTCAGATGAATGGCTACGTCGTCGCCTCGTCGACCTGCGCGTTCCCACATCTCCATCCGTCGCTTCTTCCTCGTTTTCTCCCTAATCCGTGCCATCTTCGTTTTCTGATCCTGAGTCCGCTTGCGCGTTCTCCATCTCAGGTGAAGCACCTTCCTGCCCTGCTGGATCGATGTCTGTACGACCCTCTGCCGGAGGTAATGAAGTCACCTGGTCGGTTGAAGTTGAGGTTGGAGTTGAGGTGTCCATGGAATAATCCGAGTCTCTTTGCGAGCTTTCTTCCGTTTCAGGTTGCCCCCCTTGCCAATCAAAGCCCGTATCAGGAGCCTCGACTTCAGACTGATGGCCAGCATTTCGCATTTCCGCTAGCTTCCCCTCAATATTGTGTATCTGGGTTCTGCAAGCTTCAAGCTGTGCCTGTGCTTTAGCAACCTTCTTCCCAGCCTTTTGCTCGTCTTTTTTCGCCTGTGCTAACCTGAGCATGGTTTTCGCTTCTCGCCGCGCCTGCTTTTTTCGCTCTTTCTTGCTCCCATTGGAAGACGAAGATGTCGCTTCTCTGCTCATTGTTTTTGCCATAGTCTTCACCTCACTGGTTTATTCAAGTCGCCACAATGTGCCACTAACGATAAAGGATGGGTCTGCCTCTACTACTAACACGCGCAGTCCCATGGCTTTCGTCTCAACACCATCATGGCTACTGTTAGTAATGATAGCACACTATACACCATTATTGGCCTGATAGCCATATTCCAGGTCCTTCCACCCATTCGAGTAGATAAGAAATCGAGAGACAAGCATGAACGTCGACATGCGAAGGCATGTCGACGTTCATGCTTGTCTCTCGATTTCTTATCTACTCGAATTGTTCGCTGCCGGTGCTATTTACCTCTGGTTGCATAGGAAGGGGGGTAGTTGGCGGCGGCGGCGCAATCACCTGTGGCACACCCTTTGGTGAAGATTGGGGTGATCCAATAATCGCCCCTGTCTCCGCCATAATATTCTGTAGCTGGCGGGAATCGATCACCTCGTGGCGGCGCAACTCCTCCGCAATGCGGTCAAGCGTTGTACGATGCGTCGTCAAGAGTTCAACTGCGCGAGCGTGGCAGGTGCGTACAATGCGATCAACCTCATCATCAATTGTCTCGGCTGTCGTCTCGCTATAATCAGAGGGCGCGCCGGTATCCCCACCGCCGCCAAACGGGCTGCCGCGTTCGCTGAATGAGATCGTCCCCAGCCGCTCGCTCATCCCCCAGCGGATAACCATCTGGCGTGCCAGGGCCGTCACCTTTTGTAAATCGTTCTCCGCTCCCGTTGTAATGCGCCCGATCGCCACTTCTTCAGCAGCACGTCCTCCAAGCGCAGTCACGATCTGCGTCAGCAGATACTCTTTCGAGTAGTTATAGCGATCATCTAACGGGGTGGACATGGTCACGCCCAGGGACTGGCCACGTGGTACAATTGTGACCTTGGTCACCGGATCAGCATTTTGTGAGAGCAGACCCGTTAACGCGTGGCCTCCCTCGTGGTATGCCACCACATTCAGATCCTCTTCAGTCAGCACCAACGGACGCTCGGCCCCCAGCAGGATTTTGTCCAAAGCCTCGTCAAAACACTTTTGCGTCACTCGATCCAGGTTACGCCTCGCTCCCAGCAGAGCGGCCTCGTTGACCAGGTTTGCCAGGTCCGCACCCACCATCCCCGGTGTGGCACGCGCCACCGCCACAAGGTCCACGTCAGGAGCCAGTGGCACATTGCGCGAATGAATCTTGAGAATAGCCAGCCGTCCATTCCAGTCGGGACGATCTACCGTCACCCGCCGATCAAAACGGCCAGGGCGTAACAAAGCAATGTCGAGTCCATCCGGACGGTTGGTCGCCGCGATAACCACCACCGCTTGCCGTGTGTCAAATCCGTCCATCTCCACCAGCAGCTGGTTTAACGTCTGTTCACGTTCGTCATTGGTATTGATACTTGCGCCGCGTTGTCGTCCCACCGCATCGATCTCATCGATGAAAATGATACTGGGTGCCGCTTTTTTCGCCTGGTCGAACAGGTCGCGGACACGGCTGGCACCCACGCCAACCAGCACTTCGACAAATTCCGAGCCAGACATCGAGTAGAAGGGTACCCCTGCCTCACCCGCTACCGCTCGTGCCAGCAGCGTTTTACCTGTTCCTGGAGGGCCAACCAGCAGCACGCCGCGCGGAATTTTACCACCCAGGCGTTGGTACTTCTGCGGCGTTTTCAGAAACTCGACCACTTCTTGCAGCTCAAACTTGGACTCGTCCACGCCCGCCACATCGGCAAAGGTGGTGCTGGGCCGGTCTTCCAGAATCAGTTTTGCGCGGCTCTTGCCAAAACTGAAAATGCCCTGCTGCCCCTGCCCTGCCCGTCGTGACAGGAAAATGAAAAGAGCGATCACAAGCAGCCAGGGAATGAATGCAATCAGCAGATTCAGCCAGAAGCTATTATCCTGCGGCGGCTGAGAGGTAATAATCACACCTTTTGTGCGCAGCAGGTCTGGAAGCTGCGTATCACCGTTCGGGAGCTGGATCACATGATATGATTTGTATGGGCCAACTGGTTGGCGGAAATCCCCGCTGATATCCGTCGTACCATTGAAAACAGCCGTTTTAATGTTCCCATTAGTGTCTTCATTGATTTGATTGTAGAAGTCACTGTACGTCAGTTGATCAACCTGTGCCGTGTTGCTCGTGTTATTCTGATTGAAAAACGAGTATGCGTATATACCAAGCATCACCAGCACAATGATCAGCAGCCAGCGATTGATACTGGACGTTCCCCCCTGCGGCGGTTGTCCATCAGGGCGATTGCCATTCCCTGGGCGCAGCGGATTTTGTGGTCGTCTAGGTGAATTGTTATTATTATTTTGTAGCCAGAGCATAGTCGTGGCCGGTTCTTTATCCATGTAAGTGTACCTGCTTTCTCGGTTCCCCACAGGCATACCGGAGTCCCTCTTGATTCTCTGGATTCTTGGACTCCAGCAGATTCTCTATTCCCACCATCCAAATGGATCTAGATGGGCTAATTTATGGTAACTACTCTATTATATCGTACTGACGTTTGAAATGCACGTTAATCGACGCCCTCAAAATTTTAAGAAGGGGAAGCGAACTCCAATGCAGATCATCAATAGCATCGCACAAGCACTACTTACCTCCTTCAGCATGTTCTGGGAAATCCTATGGCCCCTGATCCTTGGCTTCACCCTCTCAGGTATCGTCCAATCCCTTGTTTCTCACCAGGCAATGTTCCTCTGGCTGCGGTGCTATGGAGAGGTGGTTTCTGCAAGCAGCTCTTTTCCAATTCTTGAGCGCAGTTCATCGCGCACGTGACGATACACCGCTAGCTGCTCAGCCTCACTACCTGTAGCCTTTGAAGGATCCTCAAGTGACCAGTGCCGCCGCTTTACGGCACCAGGAAAAATTGGACATGCCTCCGCTGCCGTATCGCACACCGTAATAACCTCATCAAACGGCTCGTTCAGGTAGCGGTCGAGCGTCTTGGATTGCTGCCCCGCTATATCGATACCAAGTTCAGCCATCGCCTTGATAGCCAGGGGTCGCACATGCGTAGCTTCAGTACCAGCACTAAACGCCTCAAACCGATTTCCACCAAGATGACGCAACAACCCCTCAGCCATTTGTGAACGGGCTGAGTTGTGCGTACAGAGAAAAAGAACACGATGTTTCATATTGTTTTGCCTTTCTGTCGTTCAATCAGCGTGAGCAGTAGACATATATTCCCTCCATCTTATATTGCATCAATTTGTTTTGATGTAAAAATAACACATTTTGTGGGAAGAAACAAAAAGAGGGGATGCGGATTGAACGTGAGTTGGACAGAGCTCACATGTCAGTAAGCACTTTACGCTGTATAGTTGATTAAGAAGAAAGTGAATAGTCCTTTTCTGATGAGATAGGTAGGTTCACCGAAAGACAGCCTTGCGTCCTTTTTGACAAGTTCCCGTCTCTTTATACATAAAAAAATACTTGTCGCTATTCAGCTTCTTCGCGGTCAGTAGCTGTTCATCCATTCAATTGTTGCTGCTAGTTTTGCAGCCGCATTCGGGGAATGGTGAAGGCAGCCGCAGGCAGCAAAACTAGCAGCAACAAAAAATACTTGCGAACTGCCGCAGGCAGTGAGGAGCCGCATGAAATGGGGTACAATGGGATTACAACAGGTAATGACAGGTGCAAGCATATGCCCCCGGGGAAGGACAAATACCCATGATTATCACAACAGAAAAAGTATGGGAAGAATTTCACCCAAAGCTCAAACAATTCATTCTGAAACGCATCCCAGACGAACAGAGCGCGGAGGACATCCTACAAGACGTCTTCCTCAAAATTCATACACGTATCAACACCCTGCGCGATGAAGAAAAACTCCAAAGCTGGATTTACCAGATCGCCCGCAATGCCATAGCCGATTACTATCGAGCACACAAGGCCACCGTAGGGGCCCAATTCATTGCGCCCAACTCAGAAACGCTGCTCCTGCCAGAAGAACCCATCGTCAATGATGATGTCGTCAAGGAACTGATACCCAGTATCAAGGCCATGGTCGACAGCCTACCCGCCGACTACCGGCAAGCTCTCATCCTCACCGAATATGAGGGGCTAACCCAAAGAGAACTGGCAGCAAGGCTGGGCCTCTCCTTTTCCGGGGCAAAATCACGAGTGCAACGGGCGCGAGAAAAATTGAAAACCATGCTGCTCGACTGCTGCCATTTTGAGTTTGATCGCCTTGGCAAAGTCATCGATTACCAGCCGAAATGTGCCTGCTGCGCAAACAACAATTGTGCTTCTGGCTGTAAATAGGGAAGTTTAGCATGGAAGTGAGCTATAAATTTTATTATTCAAGAAAAACTTAACTTTTAATGTGTGGACAAATGATTTGAAATGTGCTATTATAAATTTAAGAAATTAATTCATATTTTAATTTCTTGCTCCTCCCATGTGTCCACTACGAAGTAGCCGGAGA
>WNFF01003121.1_pt2 | contig 16538 bp, 16 predicted proteins | sample 5400441 | NCBI WGS metagenome assembly WNFF01 (sample SAMN13153345, study PRJNA577476) | soil metagenome | isolation source: 120 cm saprolite under Douglas fir tree site 2 hole 3 replicate 1 | place: USA:California | collected 2015-04-18 | reverse complement strand
GGCGCATATTGCATGTAGATGGACATCACGTGCTTGCCTTCGGGCGCGAGTGATGGATCCGTAAGAGAAGGAATTGTAACTTCCAGGTACGGAGCGCGGGAGAAGTTTCCGTATTTTGATTCATCGAATGCGCGTTCCAGATAGTCAATCTCTGGCCCGATATGAATTCGGCCGGTCAGCGCCTCTGCGTTCCCGTTCACGCCAATGAACCTGGGCAAGCCAGACAGCGCGAGGTTCACCTTGGCGACGGTTCCATTCATCCGGTAGTTCTGCAGCCGACGGGTAAAGCTGGGCGCCAGCAGCGCGGGATCGGTTAGCTTCAGGAATGTTCGCTTAGGATCGGCGTTCGAAACGACGGCGCGGGCAAGAATTTCTTCTCCCGTTGAGAGCACGACTCCGTGCGCCGCCCCGTTTTTGATTTGGACTTCGATGACTTCGGCACCGGTGCGAATCTCGGCTCCGGCTTGCTGGGCGCCGGTGGCCATCGCCTGGGTGACCGCGCCGATTCCGCCAGTCGCGAAGAAATTGCTCCCCGCGGGATTGGAATCGGCCGCAGCGCGTAGCAGAAGCGCCAGGCTGGTTCCAGCCGACCACGGCCCAAGAGAAGTTCCGAAGATGCCGCGGGCGGCAATCACGGCGCGAAGCAGGTCAGTCTGAAAGAATTCCGCAACCAGGTCGGCGACCGCCATGGGCGCCCATCGCAGCAGGTTGTAAGTATTCGCCTTGCCGAGTCCGCGCAGAGATCGGCCCAGGTTCAGCAGTCCGAAAAGATCAGCCGCGGTTGGATTCTCCACTTCTGGCGGAGTAAGGGCCAGCGACTTGCCGATCACTCGCGAGGCTTTTTCGAGGGCGGGCTGAAATTCGCGATACTTCGCGGCGTCGGCTGCCGAGAACTTGGCGATTTCCTGCGCCGCGCGCTCAACATCTCTATACAGGATTAACGCGCGGCCATCGGGCGAGAGCGCAGTCACGGCGACTTCGGGCGTGATCAACTTCAGCCCGTGCCTTTCGAGCCGCATGTCGCGGACGACTTCTGGACGAAGCGGGCCGGCGGAATGCGCGAGCACGGACGAACGGAATCCGGGATGGAATTCTTCGGTGATGGCGGCGCCGCCGACTTGGTTCCGGCGCTCCACCAGCAGCGGCTTGAATCCGGCGCGTGCCAGATAGAAGGCCGTGACCAGGCCGTTGTGGCCTCCGCCGATGATCACGATGTCGCGAGGGTTGGGCATCAGCCTCTGCGTCTCCCTGCCGAACGTTGGTCGCGTGCTCGCTCCCCAAAACCTGTCATTCCGAGCGGAGCAGGATCGTTCGCAAAGCGAACGATCCTGCGCAGTCGAGGAACCTGCTGTTTGCTTGGAGTGGAAACACTGCTGAAGTTTTCCACCAACCGCCTGTGCTTGGCACGTGCGCCGACATCTATTTGTGTGCCGGCGAAAAGCAGGTTTCTCGACTCCGCCGATGCGCTCGCAAACCGCGCGCATCGCCTACGCTCGAAATGACAGTAGGATTTAGACCCCATCTTTGAGCACCTCGAGGGCCGACAGTCTTCCCGGCGCGCCCATAATTCCGCCTCCCGGGTGTGTTGCTGATCCGCACATGTACAAACTCTTAATCGGAGTGCGAAAGCGAGCCCATCCCGAGACTGGACGCAAAAAGAAAAGTTGCTCCAGCGAAAGCTCGCCTTGAAAAATGTTGCCTTCGGTCAAGCCGAAATCGCGTTCAAGATCCAGCGGCGTCAGTACCTGTTTGTGCAGAATGATGTTTTTCAAATTCGGCGCGTATTCGGAGACGGTGTCAATCACCGTGTTGCCGAAGTCGTCGCGAAGCTGGTCCCAGTTCAGCCCGGGCTTCAGCTTGTAGGGCGCGTATTGCACGAAGCATGACATCACGTGCTTCCCCGGAGGCGCGACACTCGGGTCAGTAAGCGACGGTATCACCATGTCTACGTACGGGCGGCGTGAGAACATCCCATACTTCGCATCGTCGTAGGCTTTTTCCATGTAATCGACAGCCGGGGAGATAGAAATCGCGCCGCGCAGATGGGGGCCGGCACCGGGCATGCACTTGAAATCCGGCAGGGCATCGAGAGCGAGGTTTACTTTGCCTGACGAGCCGCGGAACTTGTAGCGGCGCACCTCATCCAGAAATTCCAAGGGCAAATTTCCGTCGTCAATGAACTCGATAAACGTGTGCCGTGGGTCCACACTTGACGAAATCACCCGGCCATAAATCTCATCGCCGTTCGTCAAAGCAACTCCAACGGCCCGGCCATTCTTAACGATGATCTTCGCGACCGCTGCCTCTTTGCGAATCTCAACTCCGGCCTCGACCGCTGCTTCGGCGATCGCGTTTGAAATTCCGCCGGTGCCGCCGCGGGCGAAACCCCAGGCACGGAATGCGCCGTCAATCTCTCCCATGTAGTGGTGCAGCAGAACGTAGGCGGTGCCGGGCGAGCGCACGCCGAGGAAAGTCCCGATAATTCCCGACGCCGACATGGTGGCCTTCAGCACGTCGGTTTCAAACCACTGGTCGAGAAAATCCGCCGCGCTCATGGTCATGAGCTGCACCAGGTTGTAGCGGTCGTCGCTGGGCAGTTTCTGAAATCGCCGCGCCAGAAACAGCAGCTTCGAAAGGTCCTTGGGATTGAATCCGGTCGGGTCGGGCGGGACCATGTTCATGATCGGCTTGACGAAGTGGCACATCGGCTGCATGGCCTTGCCAAACTCGTCGTAGGCCTCGGCGTCAAGCCGTGAGTGGCGGGCGATCTCGCGATGCGTCTTGCCATGATCGTTCACCCGCCACAGGTAATCGCCGCTGAGCATGGGCGTGAACGTGCCATCAAGCGGAAGAATTTCCAGACCGTGGCGAGGAAGGTCGAGGTCGCGAATGATCTCCGGCCGCAGCAGCGAGACGACGTAAGAACAGACGGAAAATTTGAATCCGGGGAAAACCTCCTCCGTGACCGTCGCCCCGCCCAGCACATGCCTCCGCTCCAGCACCAGGACCTTTTTCCCCGCGCGCGCCAGGTACGCGGCGTGAGTGAGGCCATTGTGGCCCCCGCCGATCACGATTGCGTCGTATGAAACAGCCACTAGCTTCTAGCTCCTAGCTTTTAGCTCTTATCTAGCAGATCGGAAAAATGAGAAATAATCGCGACAGGGAAGTTTAGTAGCTGCGTGGATCAGAGTCCACCGGGGAGAACGCTCCATTGGATGAGGCGGCGCATGGATTGGCAAGTCCATTGTATCCGAGAGGGTGAGGCCCGGAATTGATATATTCTTACTGCGCCATGAGGAACGTCTCCCGGATTCTGGTTTGTCTGCTCTGTTTGTTGATTGCGGCTTTGGGGCTGACGCAAACCGTGCCGAGCGACCAACCGGCTTCCATCCAGTACTTCCTGATTCTTCTGAAGCGCGCGCCCAACCCTCCGCAACTGAGCAAAGAAGCCGGCGAGCAACTTCAGGAAGCGCACATGGCCAACATCCGGAAGATGCACTCCGATGGCAAACTTGTAATGGCTGGCCCGTTCATGGATGACACAACCCTTCGTGGCATATTCGTGTTAAAGGCCGGTTCGCGCGAGCAGGCGCAGGAATGGGCCAATGATGATCCCACGATAAAAGCAGGGCGGCTGATGGCCGAGGCCCACGGCCCGTGGCTCATCGGATCAGACGTAATCAAGTCGGCGGCGTCTGAGGGCGGCATGGAGCAGTACACGTTAGTCCTGCTTCGCAAGGGAGAAAAATGGAGTAAGGATCCCGAGATGAATACTCAGCGGCGCGCTGAGATTGACAAGCTCACCGCTAAAACAGGGTATGCCTTAGCCGGATCGCTTCAAGACGATGGCGACCTATGCGTAATTCTGATCTACCCAGTCGGCGTTGATCGGGCGGCGAAGCTTGCCCAAGGAGAATCGCTGGTTAAGACACATATTCTCGCAGTCGAAGCACATCCCTGGATAACTGCCAAGGGCGTACTTGTGCCCGGCGAGCCATTCAAGATGAATTAATACCTGAATAACGGAGTCCCTGTGCCTATCGGAACAGCATTTCACGAACGAACTCTCCCCCTCTGTCAGAGCCTGAACTACCGCGAGTGGTCGGGATATTACACGGTCAGCGTGTACGAGCTGCACCATGAGCACGAGTACAACGCCATCCGCAATGCGGCGGCGCTGATTGACATCACGCCGCTGTACAAGTACCTGATCACCGGACGCGATGCCACCAAACTAGTGAACCGCATCATCACGCGCGACATCAACAAAGTGGCCAAGGGGCAGGTGATTTATTGCTGCTGGTGCGACGAGGCGGGCAAAGTGGTGGACGACGGCACCATCACACGGCTGGACGAAAACCGCTATCGCTGGACCGCCGCCGAGCCCAACCTGCGCTGGTTTCATCAGAACGGGCTGAACATGGATGTCCAGATAGAGGACATTTCCGAGAGCACGGCAGCGCTAGCCTTGCAAGGCCCGACTTCGGCGCGGCTGCTGAAGACCGTGGCGGAAGCGGAAATTACCAACCTGAAATATTTCCGCATGACCAGCGGCAGAATCGCCGGCGTGCCAGTGGACATCTCGCGCACCGGATACACCGGAGACCTGGGCTACGAAATCTGGGTAGATTGGAAAGATGCGGTGAAGGTCTGGGACGCGATCACCTTTGCTGGGCGGCAGTTTGATTTGCATCCGACAGGGATGCTGGCGCTCGATGTCGCTCGCGTTGAAGCCGGATTGTTACTGCTCGATGTGGACTACAGCAGCTCGCGTAAGGCGCTGATTCCATCTCAGAAGTATTCGCCGTATGAGTTGGGTTTCGGAAAGATGGTGCATCTCCGGAAAGAAAACTTCATTGGGCGCTCGGCTTTGGTGAAAGATGAGGAGCAGGGAGTAGAGCGCCAACTAGTTGGACTGGAACTCGATTGGATGGAAATCGAAGCGTTGTATGAAAAGCTGGGATTGACGCCCGCCGCGCCCAGCCAGGCGTCGCGCGTGCATGTGCCGGTTTATTTGGGCAATCGGCAGGTGGGGAAGGCGACTTCGACGACGTGGTCTCCGGTATTGAAGAAGATGATTGCGCTGGCCAGCGTGGAAACCGCGCACTCCAAGGCGGGAACGAAATTGCAGATGGAAGTGACCATCGAAGCTGTGCGGGAGAAAGCGCTGGCTACTGTTGTGAAGTTGCCGTTTTTCAATCCGCCAAGGAAGACGGCGGTACCGGTGTAGGGTTCAGGTGATGTCCGAGTAGGTGGGCGAGAAGAAGTCGTTGTCTATGAATCTGTGGTGACATTCTAGGCAGACCCAATCTTTACCGTTGGTGAAACCTGTTCCGTGATCCACGTCCTTCGATTCGAACAATTCCCACCGGCAAATTGCGCAAGAGTCTCTTTTCCAACCACCTTTCACTAGCACGAATTCAGACGATTTCTTGGCCAGGGTCAAATCAAAGGAAACTTTCGTTTCGCCTTTCTGCACTACGACGTTGCGTGGCTTCCACTGTTTTCGCTTCCAGTAAAATCCTCTGAGGCTGTTTATATTTCTACGAAGTTCTTCCACGTTCCTCTTCAAGCCGTGAATCGCAATCACCTCTGGTCCGGTTACGGCGCGATGACGAACCATTGGAGGGCGAGCCTCTGCATACCCTCTCTGTTCCCCGAGGGCTTCCACTCTCGTCCGCAGCGATTCCAGATGTGCCCCTAAGTGCGCGAGGGACTCTGCTGATGCGAACGAAGCGTCTCGCATCAGTCCGAGCAGAAGATGGGTTGTACCGATGGGCCGGTGGTTGAGTCGGTCCGCTTCCTCGGCCCCGTACCTGAGTGCGCGCTTGGCATGTTCGCTCAGGGGCAAATCGACATTCGTAGGGATGCTTTTCGGGCCTGGTTTAATGCGTGAGGCGACTTCCTGCCGTAAGGCGTCGAAATCTGCCCTTAACAGAACATGCCGGACGACTTCCTTGTCCTCGCGAAGGAGCCCCAACAGGAGATGTCGGTATCGATGCACGGGGAGCCGAAGTTGCTGGCTTCATACCGAGCGAAGAAGACCACGCGACGGGCGCCTTCTGTATAACGCTCAAACATAAATCAATCGTGCACGAGAAAGATTATCCCATGCCCAGGTCTTCTGCGGCTTCCAGCGGCGTACCGCATTTCCGGCAGATGACGGCACCACAATCTCCGCAGATGAGAGGGTCAGACGCTTCGGCGGCGCACTTCGCGCAATAGAGCGGTTCAGGGTTTTGGGGAGATTCGTTGGACATCAGAAAAAATGTAGCACAAGAAGAGAGAGGCTTCGGGTTCCTTGGGCGACCGTTCTTTCGCCCTTCAGGGCTTGGTCATTTCCCGCACCCCACCCAGGGCTTGCGCCCTGGGCTGCATTCTTTCGCCGCTTCGCGGCTCAAAGATTGGAAGCCTCGCACACAAGCGACATCACTGAGAGCCCAAGAACCAAGAACCAAGAACCAAGAACCAAGAGCGGCCCTTCAGCTTCCCAGCACTTCTGCCACCTTAGCCGTCAGCTCTGACGGTGTGAAGGGCTTTTGCAGGAATCCGGCATCGCGGTCGAGGTCTTCGATTTCGTCGTCGGCGTAGCCGGACATGTACAGCACGCGGATCTTGGGCCGGCTTTGACGCACAAGTCGAACCAGTTCTGGACCGCTGATTCCGGGCATGATCACGTCGGTCAGGAGCAGGTCTATCGTGCTCGAATACTGGGCGAGCAATGACTTGAGCGCGTCGGAGTTCGGGGCGGTAAGCACTTTGTATCCGGCCTGAGTCAGAATGGTTTCCCCGAGCTCGCGCAGCAGCGGCTCGTCCTCTGCCAGAAGAATAGTACCGGTTCCGTGTTTGTGAGTCTGTGCCATGGCTGGTTTGCGCGCTGCTACATCTTCGTTCACGACCCGGGGCAAGGAGACGCAGAAAGTAGTACCGCGTCCTGGCTCGCTGTCAACGCCAATGTGTCCATTGCTCTGCTTTACGATGCCATAGACCGTCGCCAGGCCAAGTCCGGTTCCTTTACCCACTTCCTTGGTGGTGAAGAACGGTTCAAAGATCCGCTCACGCGTGGCGGCGTCCATGCCAATGCCGGTATCTGCAACAGATAGGGTAACGTAATCGCCGGCGCGGACAAATGTTTCATCCTGGCCGGAGTCGGAAACGATCCGCTGTGGGGCAGTTGAAATTGTCAGTCGCCCGCCCCTGGGCATGGCGTCGCGCGCATTGACCACCAGGTTCAGCAGTACCTGTTCCATCTGGACCGGGTCCGCTTTTACAAATCCGAGGCCGGATGCGGTGCGGATGGCGAGATCGACATTTTCCGAAAGCACCCGGCGAAGCATTTTTTCCAGGCCACGAACAATCACGTTCAGGTCGAGCACGCGGGGCTGCAGCGTCTGCTTGCGGCCGAAGGCAAGAAGCTGATGAGTGAGAGAGGCCGCCCGGTCAGCGGCCTGCTGAATCTCCACGGCAGCGCGCGCGTCGGGACCTTCGGGACTACGTTCCATCAAAATGCTGCTGTATCCCTTGATAATGGTCAGCAGATTGTTGAAGTCGTGGGCCACTCCAGAAGCCAACTGGCCGACGGCTTCCATACGCTCGGTTTGCGCCAACCGGGTCTGGAGCTGTTTCTGCTCAGTAACGTCGAGCAGCACGCCATGCAGCAACTGCCGCCCGTCGGGTCCCGGCACCAGCGAGCCGCTATCGTTGATCCACAGCATCTTGCCGTCACGCCGGAACACCCGGTATTCGGCGCGAAAAGAATTGCCTGCCAGCGTAGCATCTTCGGCGGCGCTCACAATCTGGTGGTCCTCGGGATGCACATGCTGGATCCAGTTGGCGGAGTCAGAGAGCCATTCCTCCGGGGTGTATCCCAGCAGGGGCTCGATCTGGGGGCTCACAAACCGCCAGTTGCCTTCCAGCCCGAGCTCGGCGATGTAGGTGACGGCTGACAATTGCTCGACCAGGCTGCGATACAAAGTTTCAGCTTCCTGGCGCGCGCGTTCGTTTCGCATGCGCTCGCTGACGTCCACCGCGATTCCGATGGTGCCGGCTAGTTTTCCTTCCGCGCTGCGTATGGGCGCCCAGTGGGTTTCGAAAGACAAGTCAACATCGGGAAGAGTACTGGCGCTGGAAAACTCTTCCCCGGCGAGGGCGCGACGCACCGACTCCAGAATTTTTGGATACTGCCGATAGAGCTGGAAGATCGATTTCCCGACGGCCTGGCCAGGTTGCAGCCCAAGTTTCTCAAGTGCTCTGCCCTCGGAGAGAGTGAAGACTCCATTGGAGTCGAGCGCGAAGAAAACCACCGGCGCCTTGGCGACGACCGCTCGAAGGCGCTGCTCGGCCTCGGTGAGTGTAGGAGCGGGTTTTGGGTGAACACTCAAGAATTTCTTCCTATGGAATAGTGCGTGTTGCGGAGCTAACCCAATGCTGCCTGCCGGGCTGGGCCAGTCTAGCGCAACGTATGGAACGTTAGTGAATTACCTTCGTACCCAGCGCCGTGGCGGATTCAAGTCTGTGGGGCCCCTACTTCGTCAGCCGATTGTATTTCTTCAGAACCTCCCTGAGCTTGTCATGGGGTAGCGCGGTCACGGTCTTGTTATTGATACCGGTCATCGTCTCCGCTGCGACCATGGCGTTGACCACCGCTTCTTCGGTCGCCTGCACGGTGGCCAGGAACAAGGGGTCGAGGTCTTCATTGGGAACCATGGTGATATGGCGGAGTCCCTTAGATGAAATCGCCTTGGGATTCGCTGTGGAGAAGGCGATAAAAAGATCGCCCGAGCCATCTCCCGAGTAGCTGCCGTCCCTGCCCAACCCAAGCGACACCCGGCGCGCCAGCCGTTTCAGTTGCGTAGGAATCAGCGGCGCGTCGGTGGCGACTACCACGATGATCGAGCCGGTATCGTCGTCCCAGATTTTCGGCCCAGGAATTTCACGGCCAACTGGAATGCCGGCAATGCGCAACTGTTCGCGCTCGCCGTAGTTGCATTGCAGCAGAACTCCGACCGTGTAGCCGCCCTCTTTCGCGCTCAAAACACGCGATGAGGTCCCAATCCCGCCCTTGAATTCATTGCAGATCATGCCCGTCCCGCCGCCAACATTACCCTCGGCGACCGGGCCGCTGGTGGCGGAGTCCAGGGCGTGAATCGCGTCCTGCGCGGTCACGTGAAAGCCGTTGATGTCGTTCAAATAGCCGTCCCAAGTCTCGGCGACGACCGGCAAAGACCACCAGTAGCCTTCCATGTCGGCCTCGCCGCGCTTCACCTTCCACGCGATGACCGCATCGTGCACCACTCCGACGCTATGAGTGTTGGTGATCATGACCGGGCCATCGAGGAAACCGGAATCCTCTACCCAATGCGATCCCGTCATTTCGCCATTGCCATTCAGGCTGAACCAGCCGGCGAAAACGGCGTCTCGGGACTCTTTACCCCGCGGGAGAATTGCGGTGACTCCGGTTCGTATCGGGCCCACGCCCACCTTTAGCGGCCCGTCTCCCGAAATCAGGGTAGTGTGCCCGACCTGTACGCCTTTGACGTCGGTGATCGCGTTTAGCGGTCCGGGATTGCCGTCGAATGGAACTCCCAGGTCGCGAGCGCGAGGCTTGCTCTGACCTGCCGCCGAAAGCGAACAGAAGAGTACAGCTGTAAGCCAGATCTCGTAACCCGGTTTGCGCATCCAAGTCCTCCAGGGAAAACTTGAAGTATAGTCGAGAGATCATGGTGAGGCGAGGGCGGCGGAGAGAGATGGAGAACTGGAAGCGCGTGCTGATTTCGGGCTCTACCGGCTTGAGTGTGATGTGTTTTCTGAAGCGTCGGCGCGCGGCGGGATTCCTCTTCGGCGGAGTCGCGCTAGCTGCTCTGGCATCTGAATACCCGCAAGAGTTTGCCGAAATCCGGGCTCGCCTGCCGCAATATCTGGAGCGCGGAGCAACTCTCCTGACCATCGCTTCGCGGATCGGTGAGCGGCTGGCGGAAGTCGCGGAGGATGGAGATTCTGACTGGGACGAAGAACTAGTCTGAACCTTTATTCGATTCCCAGTTGCTTACGCGCATCCGGGCTGATTCGCTCCGGCGTCCACGGCGGGTTCCACACCACATTCACATTTGCGTTGCGGACGCCCGGCAGTTGCAGCAAACGGATTTTGATCTGCTCGCCAATGGTCACGTGGGCGGGGCACCCTTGCGAAGTCAGCGTCAAATCTATGGTGACATCCTGCTTCTCACCTTCCGCCGGATCAAACTTCACCCCATAGATCAACCCCAGGTCAACAATATTGACTGGAATCTCCGGGTCGTAACAATCTTTCAGCGCGGTGAGCACTTCTTCCTGTGTGGTGGCTGGCATGGTTTCCTTTGGGTTCAAGTTTACAGCAGTTTCGGAACCGGGTCAGCTATTAGCTTTTAGCCTCTAGCTGTGGCTTTTTGGCTGAACTCTCCGAGATTCAGCTGCGAAGCGGCGGCATGTGAAAGCCCGGCACGGAAGTGCCGGGAAAGCTGAAGTGGATGACCCTGAGTCCCTTCAGAGACGGCACGGTTTTTTGCCGCACATTCCAAGACCTAATTCCCGTTCGCCGCTCTGCTATCCTACGCAGCAATGAAGCAGAAAATCCAAATCGCTCTACTGATTGGAATGCTGATCGCGGGCATTCGTCTGGGGATTATTCTCTACGAGCGGCACGAAGAAGCGGTTGAGCAAAGCAAAAAACCGCAAGCGCGACTGCTCAATCCTGACTACTACGTCACGCCCAAGAAGCTATATGCATACGATCTGAAATCGGCAAAGCAGTTGACGAAGCAGCCGGCGTGGGTCAAGGTCGGATACGCGTACTCGTACTACCCCTACGACACGGCAACCCGTCACATTGACTTTTCTCACGAGGCCGGGAAGCTGTTGCCCATCCAGAAACTCGAGATCAAAGACATCGTGCCAGGTGTCTCGCCAAAGGATCCGGGAGAGCGCCAGGTTCTCGCCGTGTTCGAGCAGGGCGGCAAGCATTACGCGGCACCCATCGGCACGGAAAGAGATGGCGACTACAAGTTCTATTCCGACGACATGCTGTTCATCGAAGATCCGCATCAGCTCTACAAACACTGGCCGGCGGACGTATGGCAGGCGATTGACCAGCATCAGGTGAAGCTCGGGATGAGCGAACTGGAAGCGGATTTCGCCGTCGGGATTGGACTCCTGGAGGCTGGCAGCGACTCGATAGACAGGAATCTCGATTACCCTAACGGCGGGAAGCCGCTTAGCATCAGCTACCACGACGGCAAAGCGGTAGAGGTTCGTCCGGGGGCGGGCAGTTAAGAAGAAAAGAGCGGCCACAGATTTACGCAGACTTCCACGGACTAAGGCAAATTCAAATCTGACGAAGTTGATTCTTCACGATTTTAGATCCGTGCGAATCCGTGTAAATCCGTGGCCGCTCTTTCGTCCACCCTCACTTCACCACCTCCGACCCCTCGTCAGCTTCTTTCTGCTCATCTCCTCGAATCTTTCCTTCCTCGTCCGAGAAGAATGAACGGTGCGTCGCGTCCTGCTGTTTGGGGACCATGGTGATTTCGAACGTGTCCTTGTCTTTGTGCGGGCGAAATTTCACGGTGTAGTCGCCGCGGTCGGTCGAGACCATGCGACGGGTGAACGAGCCGGTCTTTGAGAGATCAAGCAACGTGGTCGCATAATGCCCATACTTCTTCTTGTAGATCCTCTGCGCGCGCAAGAATGTGCGCATGTATCCCAGCGCCGCTGCCTCGGAATCGGAGCGCGCCGGGTCTCCCTTGAACTTGGGTTGATACGCCGCCTGCGCCGCCGCCAGCACTGCCACCAGCACTACCGAAACCACCGCCAAAGACGCTCTTTTCATCAGTCTTGTCCTCTCATCAGGTCGTCCTCGCTGAACTTGGATGCGACTTATGTTACTCCCGTAATTCAATATGCATTACGGAACCTTGCGCCGCTCAGAGATACAGATATCCTAAACACATCCTTAAGTCCGGGACAGGCATACCTATGAAAGCTGCAACAGCTATGAAAGCTGCACCCACAAAGAAGCCAGCAATCCGCATCGCGGTGGTCGAGAGTGATCCACTGCGCTTCGTCGGTTTCCGCGCCCTTTTTGATTCCGAGCCGGATTTCGAGCTGGTTTCCGCCGGCTTGCCGGAAATTGCGATCATGCAGGACATCGAACTGATTCTGCTCGGCAACCGCAGCGGCCAGAACCTGTTTGACGTGATGGCGAGCCTGAAAGCTTCCCGCCCCGACCTTCGTATTATCGTGACCGGCTCAGGGGTGGACGAAGAGACTGTCCTGAAGGCGATCGCCGCCGGAGCTAAGGGATATGTGGATGAAGCAGCTTCTGCATCAGAATTTGTGCAGGCCATCCGGATTGTGAGTCAAGGATCGGTTTGGGCGCCGCGCCGCGTGCTCTCCATGTTCATCGAGCGCGTCAGCTCCTCACCCGGACGCATCTTCCCCAACGGTCGCGTGACCTTCACCGACCGCGAAAAAGAAGTCCTGGAAATGCTGGTAGCCGGCCGCTCCAACAAAGAGATCGGCTCAGCTCTGGGCATTGAAGAACGCACCGTGAAAGCCCATGTCGCCAAACTGATGCGCAAAGTCGGGGTCCAGAACCGGATTGCGCTGTCGGTGCATGCCATTACGCATTCGCTGGTTACGGCGAAGTAAGGGCCACGCCAGTCTGGATCAAGTTCATAAACACCGTGGATTTCGCGGATTCACGCGGATCAAAAATCGAAAGCAGCCACGGATTTTCACGGATTCGCACAGATCAAAATTCAGAAAAATCTAAAGACTTACTTGGTTCGAATTGGTTCGAATCCGTATATATCCGCGTAAATCCATGGCGCTTTTGAAGTTCTCCGCGGTTACTAAAGGTCATTGTCCTTGGTAATCTTGTCGGCCCCGCGGAGCCAGTCCATACTCGCTTCACCTACCACAGAACCTGGGAGACGGGGTTGGAAGTGGCGGCTAGTCCGCTATTGCCGACCCCGATTTTTTTGCCCGGGAAATCCGAACAAGTATCTGGATCGTCAACAGCTTCCCGTCAATAAATCCTTCGTCCACAGAGTAATCTCCTAGAATCAGGTGTTCAGGTTAGAAATCTCTGTTTCCGAAAGCGTGAAAAGCTATGAAAAAGCTGCTGTTGCTCCTGGTAGTGCTGGGTTTGGCCGCCTCGTCCTTTGCCGCTGATGACGACGAAAACAAGGCCGCCGTCCGGGTGAAATCGGCCTCCACGATCCTCGAAGAAATCCAGACCGCGCCGGACACCGGCATCCCTGACCAGGTCATGGGATCGGCCCAGTGCGTGGCGGTGGTGCCGTCCATGCTGAAAGCGGGGTTCATCATCGGCGGGCGCTATGGGCGTGGCGTGGCGAGTTGCCGCACCCCCAAAGGATGGAGCGATCCCGCCTTTTTCACCATCGAGGGCGGCAGTTGGGGTCTGCAGATTGGCGGCCATCATGCCGCCGCAGACACCGACTGGACCATGCGGGCTCAGATACTCAGTTATTCCCGGGCGCGTGGCATTTTCGCAGGCCTGGAATTGAACGGGTCGGTCATCAAGGTGGACCGCGAAAGTACCCGCGAATTCTACGGCCACATGCAGCCCTTCCGGACCACTCTTGAAACCGTAAGCTCGCCGCAGGGATCGTATCCGTTCCTGTTGAGTCTTTCGAAGTGGGCGAAGCTGGCTAGTAAGTAAAAGCTGGCCACGGATTCTCACGGATCTGGAAATTCAAAAGAATCAAGTAAGTTTCTCTTGGATCTTTGATTTTGTTTGATCCATGGAAATCTGTGTTGATCCGTGGCTGATTTTGTTTTTCCGTCGTTTGACAGTGGATTTTCCTCAGTGTACCGTCACCCATTGCCTTGCGTTACCGAATCGAATACGCGCTGGCATGGACCATCCTTAAATGTATAGGCGCGCTGCCACGGCCACTGGCCCGCGCGGCGGGCATCTCGCTTGCCTGGGTGATCTACCTGCTCCATGGAAAATTGCGCCGGGTGGGAAGGCGCAATCTAGAGCTGGTGTTTCCTGAAAAAAGCCGTCGGGAGCGTACCAAAATCCTGCGCGGAGTGTTCACTTCCCTCGGCCGCCAGTTGGCGGAGCTTTGCCTGTATCGCAGATACACCCGCGAGAACGTCAGCAAAATCGTGGTCTATGAAGGCTTCGAGAACTACGAACGGGCGCTGGCCCGCGGCAAGGGTGTGCTGTTCTTGACTGCCCATCTGGGAGCCTGGGAACTCTCGGCTTTTGCGCACTCCCTGTATGGGTATCCGCTGGGAGTGCTGATGCGGCCGCTCGACAATCCCTATCTCGACCGCCTGGTCCGCACCTATCGCACGCTTCACGGCAACAAAACTGTGGACAAAGATTTCGCCCGCGGCCTGATCGCCGCCATGCGCAAAGGCGAAACCGTCGGCGCGCTCATGGACACCAACATGATAGCCAGCCAGGGTGTGTTCGTGGACTTCTTCGGCACACAGGCCTGCACCGCCACCGGCGTCGCACGGGTGGCTCTGCGGACCGACGCCGCAGTTGTCCCGGGCTTCACCATCTGGGACCCGATGCTGAAAAAATACCGACTCCGCTTCGACCCCGCCGCCAAGCTGATTCGGACGGGAGATACCGAAGCCGACGTGGTCGCCAACACAGCGCTGTTTACGAAGATTATCGAAGACTACGTGCGGCGCTATCCTGATCAGTGGCTGTGGGTGCATCGGAGGTGGAAGACAAGGCCGGAAGGGGAGAAGGGGTTGTATTGAGACTTGTGATATGGCGATGTTACAACAGTCAACCAGTTCAAACGGAGTGGGCAGGTCATGCCAACGGGTGATGTGCGACAACATTGCCCTTGCAGTTCAAGAGCTTAGCTGATGACTCACAATTTACCAGTTGAGGATTGGTGAAAACTGAAGATTCATGTTACGGATCAAGTATGTGGCGGGCACTGGCAGGGTTCATGGCAGTTCTGGTTTCAGCATCTTTCATGTCGTTAGCGCAGACCGTTCCAGCAATCCCTCAGTTTCGGGTACTTATTTTGGACTTCAAGACTAACCGTCCGGTCGCAGGCCATCGCGTTGAACTGCTGTTGCCATGTGTTTTCGAGGGAAACTGGCCCCGCAGCACCGTACGAAAAACAACGATTAAGGACGGGATCGCCGTTTTCAATCTGAGTAGGCCTCTTCCTCCTGACGTTTGTGTGGTGGAGGATGGAATGGAGCAAAAGTTCGCAATATCTGAGGTGCTTCAGCAAGGAGCGGTAAGCTACTCCTATGACCCTTATGCTAGGCCGCTCTCGTGGCCATTGGCTAAACACCCTGGAGAACTTGTCGTTTACATCCGGCGCATTGATGCTTGGGAAAGGTTCAAAGGTTCGTTGTCTTCTTTCTTTGCGGGACCCTAGAAGATTCAGAACATAGAATGTTGCACCGGCTGAGGATTTGACTTGATCAGGCGCGATTACGCCCATTGACTGTAGCTGTCGAGGACAGGCGATAACACTGAGAATGTAGAATTCAAAACCAATCGCTGCGATACGCCACCCACCATGCCGCATAGGCGCAAGGAATGGTCGCTAGTAGTGCCCACCATATTGGGAGTACCACGTCCGCGATCAGCCCCAGAATGATGAAGACCGCCCAGAAAATTTTCTTCTCCACGCGTCCATTGTAAGCCCCCTGCCTGGTTTCCCCGTGGACTCGGTGTCCTCTGTGGTTACCGCTTTTTGATTGAAGCACCAGAAACCCACCTTTCCTTTCCTGCCGCAAACGTATAAAACAAAGTGCAATGAAACGGCGGATCGGCGAAATTGCGGAAGCGGTCGGCGCGCGGTTAGTGGGCGATACGGCCGTCGAGGTAAGCGGCATTGCCAGCATTGCCGGAGCCTCTAGTGGAGACATCGTTTTTGCGGAAGACGAGAAGAGCCTGGCAGCTGCGCTTAAGTCCGGCGCATCGGCGGTGATTGCCGGCAGCTTCGCGGAAACCGCGAAGACCTCCAAGACACTGCTGATCGTCGCTCATCCCCGCCTTGCCTTTGCGCGAGCGGCTGAGTTGGTTCGTGACCTCGCCCGACATGAGCCCGGAGCTCATCCCAGCGCCGCCGTGCATAAATCGGCAAGATTGGGACAGCAGGTTTCGATTGATGCCCACGCCTCCGTGGAATCGGACGTCCGCGTTGGGAATCGCACCTGGATTGGCGCGAATTGTGTGATCGGCGAGGGCGCAGAAATCGGAGGAGACTGCGAGATCTACCCGAACGTGACCATCTACTCCGGCACCAAGCTGGGTGATCGCGTGGTCGTTCATGCCGGTGCCGTGCTGGGCAGCGACGGATTTGGCTATGTTCGCGACGAGGCGAGCGGCCGGTATGAGAAATTTCCGCAGATCGGGAAGCTTGAAATCGAAGGCGGCGTGGAAATCGGCGCCAATGCCACCATTGACCGCGGTGCGCTTGATGTCACGCGCATCGGCCGGGGAACGAAGATAGACAATCTGGTCCACATCGGCCACAACTGCC
>WNFF01009549.1_pt1 | contig 16539 bp, 18 predicted proteins | sample 5400441 | NCBI WGS metagenome assembly WNFF01 (sample SAMN13153345, study PRJNA577476) | soil metagenome | isolation source: 120 cm saprolite under Douglas fir tree site 2 hole 3 replicate 1 | place: USA:California | collected 2015-04-18 | reverse complement strand
CGCTACCCATGGCGAAGAGCTGGTCGACCAGGGTCCGTCCGCGCCACGATCGGTATTGCTGGATGACCGCGAGCGCGAAGAGGAACATGGCCGCCACGAACGGGATCGCGGCCATGTAGGGACCGAAGGCCAGCGGCTCCTTGAGGACCTGCGGGATGCGGTCCAGGTGATAGCGGTACTCGTAGGCGAGGATGACCGAAATGCCGGCGATCAGCGCATCACCGAGGACGAGCGCCAGCGGCAACCAGTTGGGACGTCGAAAGATGGCCGCCGGCACCGCGGTCGGTTTCTGGACCTGGACCGCCTGGCTCATTGCCTCAAGCGTACCCTCCCCATTGACGGCTCCACCACGCTCGGTCATCAGCGGCTCTTGACCCGCTCGCGAACGCTGCGATGCGCTGACATCTCCACCGAGTCATCCAACGGTTCCAAACGGGAAAATCCGTGCCGGCGTAACGCTCTCAACAGCAAGAGGTCGGCGAGATGCGGGTTCTTCGGCAGCAGCGACCCGTGCAAGTAGGTTCCGAAGATGTTTCCGGAGGCCACTCCCTCGAAGCCGTCTTCGCCGTTGTTGCCCGCGCCCCGCAGGACCCGGCCGAGCGGCTTCAGCCCGGGGCCAAGATAGGTCTTGCCGCTGTGGTTTTCGAAGCCGACCAGGGTCGGCGGCGTCAGCCCCAGGTCGCTGGTCTCGATCACGATGTTGCCGATGTTCCGGCGCGCCCCCGGCACGGTGTGCAAGTCGACCAATCCGAGGCCCGGTAATTTCTTGCCATCGGCCGTGACGTAGTACTCCCCCAGCAGTTGGTAGCCGCCGCAGACCGCCAGGACGATGGCGCCGCCGTTGATCGCTTCGCGGATCGCCGCCACTTTGTGCTGGGCCGCGTCGCGAAAGACCAGCTCCTGGTCCCTGTCCTGGCCGCCGCCCCAGAAGATCAGGTCGATCGCGGACAGGTCCGGAGCCGGCCCCCGCCCGACTGTGTCGACCGTAACCGAAATTCCCCGCCACTCGGCGCGCTTTAACAGGGTCAAGATGTTGCCCCGGTCGCCGTAGATGTTCATCTCGTCCGCGTAGAGGTGCGCGATTCGAAGCGCGGGCTCACCCACAATTGGGTATGGTACGGCGGGTGGCCCGCCAGCTCATCTGTATCCCGACCTACAACGAGGCGAGCAACATTCTGCCCCTGATCGAACGGGTGCACGGGGCGGCACCGGACGCTGACGTGCTGGTTATCGACGACGCCTCGCCAGACGGAACCGGCGACCTGGTGCGCGATCGGATGCTCAAAGACGCCCGGCTCGAGATCATGGCGCGGCCGGCGAAACTCGGGCTCGGGACCGCCTACATGGCCGGCTTCGCCTACGGCCTCCAGCATGGCTACACCAGCGTGCTGACCATGGATTCGGACTTCTCCCACCCGCCCGATCGGATCCCGGCCCTGATGGCCGCGGTTGAGGGCGGCGCTCACCTGTCGGTGGGCTCGCGCTACGTCCCCGGCGGCGCCATCCAGGGCTGGGCGCCCGGCCGCCGCGTGCTCAGCGCCACCGCGAACTTCGTGGCGCGGCAGCTGCTGCGGCTTCACACCCACGACTGCACGGGTGGCTTTCGCTGTTACAGTCTTCGCGCGCTGCAGTTCCTCGTGACCCAACCGCTCCGATCGTCCGGGTACTCGGCCCTGGTCGAGTTGCTCGCCCGCTGCGAGCGTGCCGGCCTGACGATCGTCGAGGTCCCAATCACGTTTACCGACCGCACGCTGGGCCAATCGAAAATCTCGCGCCAGGAAATCTTTCGTGCCATGCTCACCGTGCTCCGGCTCGCCGGGCGCCGTTCGTGAACCGCCGGCGCCTGATCCAGGCGGCGGTCCTGCTCGTGATCGGCGTGCTCATCCTCTATGGACTGCTGCGCACCGTCCATCCCGACCAGGTCGCCAGCGCGATCCGCGGCGCCAACCCGGGATGGATCGCGATCGGGCTGGCGGGAGCCTCCGCGCCCGTCGCGACGTTCGGTGACGCGACGGCCGTGACCGCCATCGGGTTCGCGGTCAACGCGGTGTCGCCCTTCAAGCTGGGCGAGCTCTTGCGCATCGGGACGATCGCGCCTCGGGCTCGGATCGGCGTCGGGGAAGCGACCGCTACCGTGGTGGTCGAGCGCGTGCTCGACGTACTCGCCCTGCTGGTGATCGCCGTAGCGGCAGCGGCGATCTCGAGGGGAGGGTCGACCAGCTTCGGCCTCTGGAGCGGGGCGGTGCTGATCGCGGTGAGCTCGCTCGCCGTCGGCGCGGTCGCCTACCTGATGGTGAGCCATCCGCAGGCCACGCTGGCGGTGATCGATCGGATCGCGGCGCGGCTGCCCAAGGTGGTCGGGGCGTTCGTCGACCGCTTCGCGGCCTCGGCCCTCAAAGGGCTCGCCTCGCTTCGCTCGCCCGGACGGCTGGCGGCGGCGGGGCTCCTCAGCATCCTGATCTGGCTGTGCATCGACGTCGGATTGATGGCGTGCTTTCGAGCCCTCACGCCGCAGCTCTCCTTCCCCACCCTGGCGCTGGCCTGCACGATTTTCATCATCAGCCAGGCGGTCAGCATCACTCCGGGATCGGTCGGGACCTACGAGGGCTTTTTTCTTCTGGTGCTCAGCACGTTCGGTGCGCGCCCTGCGGCGCTGGTCACGGCGGCGGCAGTCCTGAACCACGTCGGCAACATCGCGGTGCTGTTGCTCGCCGGCGCGATCGGCGCGCTATGGCTTCGCGTCCGGCGACCGCCCCTGCCAGTAGGGTGGGAGCGCCCCGTTCCGAGTTAGGACTGACCGCAGCTCGAGCATCGCGGTGTAGGTGGGCAGGATGAAGAGCGTTTCCCCTGCCGGCGTTGCCTTTGCGGCGCGCTCGAGCGCCTCGCGCCAGTCCGACACGACTTCCAGGTGGTCGTCGGGCAACTCCGCATATTTCAGCCGGACACGCAGGTCGAGCGCGCGGTCGCCGCTCAGCACGATGTGCCGCGCCGCCCCCTTGAGCTGCTCGAAGTCGACGTCCCAGATCCAGGAAACATCCTGGCCATCGGCGATGCGGTCGTTGAGCGCGATCAAAAAGGAGGTCGCGTGGCCGAACTGGATGGCGGTGCGCAGCACCTCGTTGAAACCGGTGGGATTTTTGGCCAGCAGCAGCACCGCCGGGCGCTCGCCGACGACTGTCCGCTCCATCCGCCCGAACGCCGGCGTAAAGTCGCGCAAGGCGGCGGCGCTCTTGGCCAGGGGAATGTTCAACGCCTTGGCTGCGGCCAGCGCCAGCACGACGTTGTACGCGTTGTAGAGGCCCGATAGTGGAACTTCGACAGTGGCCTCTTGCTGGCCATCCGTGACCCGCACTCGCATCCTCTCCATGCCGTCGATCGAGACCGAGGTCGCCCTGACGTCAGGCGTCGGTCGCGTGAAGTCGCCCCGCGGGCAGCGATAGTGGCCGACGTGCCCGAAGTAGACGCCCTCGAAGATGAAGGGGCTGCCGCACCGCGGACAAAATTTCGCATCGGCGCCATGGCTGAGCTCCGATTGCAGCAAGGACGTATCGTCGAGGCCGGCGTAGATGACACGCGGAAGGCCGTCGCCCAGGGCCGCCACCATCGGGTCGTCGGCGTTGAGTACCGCCGTCATTCCCTCGGGGCCCTGGGTGAGGGCTCGGCGGATGTGGGCCGCCGTCGTCTCCAGCTCACCGTAGCGATCGAGCTGATCCCGAAAAAGATTGGTCACGACGATCGTTCCGGGCGCGATTTCCTGCACGAGTCGCGGCAGGCTGGCCTCGTCGATCTCGAAGAGGCCGACCGATGCGGGCAGATCCCCGGCCCAGCTGGCGCGGTTGATGACCGCCGCGGTGACGCCGAAGACCAGGTTGGCGCCGGCCTGGTTGGCGACGGTCGGATGACCCTGCGCTTCGAGGATGTGCCGCAGCAGTGCGACGGTCGTCGTCTTGCCGTTGGTCCCCGTGATCACGATGGTGCCGTCGCTTAATGCGCGGGAGAGCTTTGTGAGGATGGCCGGGTCGACCCAGCGCGAGACGTCGCCGGGGAGCGTGGTTCCTCCGCCGCGCCGCAAGCCACGGCTCAGTCCCGCCGTCAGCTTGCCGGCCCAGAGCGCCGCCGTCCCCCGCGGCCCCAGTTTGGCGCGCATCAGGTTGTCGCGGACACCGGCCGGCAGACCCAGGCCGGGTATCCGATTTCGCGCACCACGGCCAAAGCCGCTTCCGCATCCTGGCGACGAGCAAAAGCGGCAAACAGGGCGGCCCCCGTACCGCTCATCGTCAGCCCCGGCACCACGTGGTGCAGCCGGTTCAATGCCTCGTCGAGCGGTGGGAACAAGCGCCGGCTGGCGGGCTCGAGGTCATTCCCAAACACAAACTCTGCCTTCACCGTGGACCGTTCCCTCCCCCTGTGGGGGAGGGCCAGGGTGGGGGCCTCGAGCGAAGCGACCAGCGCCGGCGTCCGACGCCCGCTCGGCCCGCTGCCGTCGACGGCCTCATAGACCGCGCGGGTGGGAATCTGCACTGGTGGACAGACGACCAGGAAGCGCCAGCTCGAGGGGACCGGACTTAGTGGCGCCAGCGTTGACCCTAGCCCGGTCGCCCGCGCGGTTCCACCCGACAGCAAGAACGGGACATCCTGCCCGACAGCCGTCGCAATCTCGACCAGCTCCGCCGGTTTGAGCTTCAAGTCATAGAGAAGGTTGGCGGCCTTCAAAAACGCGGCCGCATCGGCGCTGCCGCCGCCAAGACCCGCCCCCATCGGGAGGCGCTTGAAGAGACGAATCGTGGACGGCAACCCGCGGCTGACGTGGCCTTCGAGTTCCCGAGCCGCCTTCAGCACGAGGTTCTCGCCTTCGATTGCGGGGCCGACTACATCGAACACGCGACAGTCTGTCCGCTCGATCCAGACCAGGTCGTGGAGCGAGATCGTCTGCATGACGGAATCGATGTCGTGGTACCCGTTGGGACGCCGGCCGGTGACGTCGAGTGTCAGGTTGAGCTTCGCGTATGCCGGGAGGATCAGCGCCACGTCGTCACGACTCTAATTCACCACCCGTATTCGTGGGAGGGTTGGCTTGGATCGACGTTCGAGGGCGCCACGGGCTATAACCATCTCTGGCGCTGGCGGGAGTTCCGCCGGACCACCGCTTTCTATATATGGTGACGATGTCACCGGGGAGACGGCTTATGGGTTTGGTGGCCGCCCTTAGCGCTTGTATGGTGCTCGACGTCGGCTGCTCTTCGAGCCAAACCGCAAGCCCGCCCCCCTCGCCCGCCCTGTCTCCGGCGCCTACCGCCGCGTGCTGCCGATACACGCCTGAGGCCACCCGGCTTGTCATCACAGCCTTCCTCGATGCCTACAACGCCGGCGCGCCAGACGTCGCTGATCGTTTCATCGCGCCGGCAGAGCAATTCCAGTGGTATGGGGCGCAAGGACGGCAATTCCCAGACGACCCCGCCTCAACGGACCGCGCAACGCTGCCAGCCTACTTTGGGGGTCAGCACGCCAAGGGAGACAAGCTAGAGCTGAAGTCTTTCAGCTACTCGAGCATCACCAATCAGATCAATGGGGGTGTAGCCAACTTCGGGTATACGCTCATCCACACAGTGGCAGGCGGCGCCGCGCACGATGCTCCTGGAAAGGCCCTGCGCGTCAGGGAAGATCGCGGTTTGGCTCATCAGTAGCTGTTAGGCGCGACACCGAGTTCTCGCCGGAAAGCCAGCCTCAGGTCGGCCGTCCAAAGCGTAGCTGCTGCGCGAGTCTGTCTTACAAATGTGATACAATGCGGGGAATGGAACGGGCGATCTCGATCCGGCTGGATGATGATGCTCAACACGCCCTGCGAGTCCTGACGAAGTCAGGTCGAAGCCAATCGGAGGCTGTGAGGGAGGCACTGATTGCTTTCGCCCGCTCTAGGCGCCGGGCTGACCTCGCCGTTGAGGCGGAGCGACTGAGCGCTGATCGGGGGGACCGGGCCGAGAAGAAAAGAATCGCCAAGATGATGGAATCCCTACGTGCAGCGGGGTGAAATTTTCCGACTTCGGGCACCGCGCGCCGTACGGGGCCATGAGCAGGCTGGCCGGCGATACGGAGTCGTTCTCCAAGCCGACGAGTTGCTAGCCCTGTCTACGGTCATCATCGCCCCGACGTCTTCTCACGCCCTTCCTGCCTCCTTCAGGCCTGAAGTAGAGATCGAAGGCGCGCGAACCCGTGTGCTGGTCGAACGGCCTGACTCGCTAAGCGCCCGCAGAGAGAGAGAGAGAGAGAGAGAGAGAGAGAGAGAGGAATGACGCCGAGGTGTGGCCACGCCGATCCCCTAGCTTGATGACCCAATCTACGACCGGTCTTCGTGACGGGCCCAATTCAATTGTTCGATTAGTAAGGCCCCAACCTCGCTAGACCCAGGTCACGCTGTTCTGCTGGGTCGCCTGGCCGTGCGCATCCAGCGATTGGAAGCCCGGACCACGCAAGTCCGGCAGATCGAAGAATTGATTGAGCGCGACGAACCCCGGACCAGGCGCAAACGCGCTGGTATCGAGGAGCGCCCGTGTCGGACTGCTCCCTGCGGGGTATGACCAGGCTTTGCTGCTCGGCCCCAGGGCGATCACGTAAAACATCGTGCTGTGCCCACCGATGCGGAACGTGACCGCCGTTCTGCTGCTCCGAGCCAGCTCGACATTCGCCTTCGGTGACAGGATCGCTGGGGCGACGGGCGCCGTGAACGTTATCGTCGCCGAACTCCGCCCGGACATGTACGCGCAGGTAACCAGCTTGCCCGCGAAGGTGTCCGTCGACACCTTGACGTCAAATGTTCCACCTCCACGTGGTAAGGCAATGCCATTGCACGTCACGCGTTCGTCAGCGACCAGCTGAACCCGGCGGCCCTGGCTAAAGAAGCTGATGGCCAATTCCGTGACGTCCCGAGTCGACGCGTCGTAGCCACCGACACTCAAATTCAGCGAAACGGCCAGCTGACCTGGAGAGGTGTCTTTCAGGATGAGAGCAGGGGGGCCCGCGATGTCGATGATGCTGAAGGATCCGGTGGAGTTCGCCGGACTCGGTCGAGGACTCGGCGAGGCGGTGGTTTGAGGACTCGCCGCGTTGGTGACCACGCGCGTGGACGTCGCGGGGCCGGCGCCGCACGCGGCTACGAGGAGCGCGGCACAAGCGGCGGTGGCTGCCTTCACGGTTAGCGAGTATGACGCAAGAGGTCCGAGAAAGTTCCCGGTCCGCCCTTTAGCCGATGACGGTGAGAGCTGCTTTGCCCTGGGGCATATTGAGGTCGAGCCCGCCGACAATCTGCCAGGTGAGGGTGTACTGGCCGGGTCCCGTCGCGGAGGGAACGGCCATTTGCATGGCGAACCGGACCGACTGGCCCGGTGCGATGGTCCCCACCGGCCGGCAGTTGAGGAGGTAGAAGTCTTTAGCAAAGGCTTGCGTGCTGTCGGCCGCCCACTGGCCATAAACCGGGCAGTCGGCAGGAAAGACGACTGGCTGGGTGTCGGTGTTTCGCAGCGTCACGGTGTAATGCATGACGGAGCCCCGGCTGACAGACGAGGGGGCGTCAATGACGACGGCGAGGGACTCAAGCGGATTCGGCGTCGGGCTCGGTTCGGGTGCCGGCCAGCGCTGGAACGAGCTGACTGCCAGGCGACCGTAGCACGGAGCGATGCTGCTCCACCTGCTCATCGGATCACTGACGGCGATCCGCAGGCTGTCGCCGCCACCGGGAAGCGACATGGCGACGGCGGTCCCCTCTTGCGGAATGGGGGCGCACGGGAATCCCGCCCCGTCATGCGTCTGCCAATCGATCTCCGCATACGCGATGCCTGCGCGGGGAATGTGCGCCTGAACATCGGCAGTGCCCGCCTGGACCAGGACCGGGTCAGAAGGCATGCCTTGGGCGACCGTGGTAGTCAGCGGAATCTGGTGTCCGGCGCTGTCGAACAGCTGAACCGTCGCCACGCCCTGGAGAACGCACGTGCTGGCGGATCGGTTGCCAAACAGGATCGACGCTGCGAGCTGGCCGCCGGTCAGGGCACTGATCCCTCCGAAGACGGGGTGCAGATCAGCCGCCTGGCAGGGGTGGGTGCCGGCCGGGATGACCGTCGGCGATGGGGTGGGCAGCAGCATTGTTGTGGGGGTGGCGCTGATCCAGGGCACGGGATCCCTGGGGTAGCCCTTGGTGGTATCGGCGGCGAAGTGCGGCCCGGCCGCGCAGCTGCAAAGGGTCAAGGCGAGGGCTGCCAGGGCTAAGGAGCGGGCGCGCATGCCGCTATAACGGCTAGGACCTGGCAAGAGTTACCGGTACGTCTGGCTTGCCTTAGACACGCGACGCGTCGCGCCGGATGACCGAGAGAACGAGGCCGACTTCCTCACTTCGCAGTAGCACCTCAACGCCAAGGTAGCTCACGGCCGCGAGGGCGACCGCCACCAGAACCGCCACCAGCGGGCGCAGGCCACCCTGCAGCGAACCGCCCGTGATAACGAAGGCCACACCGGCCACGATCGCGGCCATGGGCACGACGCCGACGATCGCCCGGCGCGCCGTCTGCAGGATCTGCCGCCCCTCGAGTCCGCCGAGCCGGTCGCGCAAGGCGCGTCCAAGCAGGATCGCGTTCAGCGTCGCCGCGATCGACGTCCCCAGCGCCAGGCCGCCCTGCGCCAGCAGATGGACCAGCACAATATTGGTTGCGAGGTTGACGCCGATGACGACCAGCGAAATCCGCAGCGGTGTGATGACATCCTGCAGCGCGTAGAAGACCCGTACCAGAAGCGCCGTCGCCGCCTGTCCGGCCAGCCCGAGGCTGAAGAACGTCAAGGCGAAGGCGGTTTGCCGCACGGAATCCGCCCCGAACTGCCCGCGCTCGAAGAGCGCGGCGGTGATCGGCACGCCGAGCAGTGCCAGGCCGACCGACGCCGGCACCAGCACAAAGATGTTGAGCCGCAGCGCCAAGGCGGTGCGATGCCGGATCGAGTCGATCGCGCCGAGGGCCGCGTCGCGGGCAAGGAACGGGAAGAGAACGAATGCGAGCGCCTGCGAGAAGGTTCCGAGCGGCAGCTGCGCCATGGTGTCGGCGTAGCGCAGGGCCGCGACTCGGCCGTGGGGCAGTGACGTCCCAAGGATGGTGTCGACGAACACGTTCACCTGGGCGGCGGCCAGGCCAAGGGCGATCGGAAACATCAGCCGGCCAACTTTTCGAACGCCGGGATCGTCGAGGCCGAGGGCCGTGGTCGGGCGCCAGCCCGTTCGCCACAATGCCGGGAGCTGGACGCCGAGGTGCAACATCGCGCCGGCGACCACCCCCACCGCGAGTGCGGTGACGCCGTAACGCGGCGCGAAGAACGCCGCCGCCACGATGATGGCGCCGTTATAGAAGAGCGGCGCCACTGCCTGGGCGAAGAAGCGCTGATAGGCGGTCAGGATGCCGATCACCATGCCGCCCGCACCCAGGAAGATCGGCTGCAGCAGCAGGATCCGGGTCAGGCCAACGATCACCTCGTGATCGTGCGGGCTGTAGCCGAAGGCGATCAGCGAGACATAGAACGGCGCCACGATGAACAGCACACCGGCGCCGAGGGTCAGGATCACGACGGCGGCATTGAGGACGCGCTCCGCGATCTCGCGGGCCCGCTGGTGTTCCCCCTTCGCGAGGTGCTCCGACAGGACCGGGATGAACGCGGAGCTGATCGCGCCGGCCAGCAACAGATTGAACAACAGGTCCGGCACACCGAAAGCCACCCGGTAGTCATCGATCTGATGGCTGGTCCCAAACGTGTTCGCGATGACCAGCTCGCGGACGGCGCCCAGCACGCGGCTGAGCCCGTAGGCGACCAGGATGAGCGTCGCGGCCGACGCGATGCGCCGCCGCTCGCTAGACATCGGGTGCCATTATCCCCCTCTCCCTCGCGGGGGACGATCGGAGTGCGGGGTAATTCGACGGCGTCGGCTATAATCACCGCTCGCATGGCGAATACCCAATCAGCCAAGAAGCGCGTGCGTGCCTCCTTGCGCAAGCGCGACCGGAATCGCTCCACCCGCTCGGCGGTCAAGACCCTGGTTTCGCGCGCTCGGCGCCCGGCCCTGCCGGAGGCGGCCAGCCTCACCAGCGAGGAAGTCCGCCGCGCCATCAGCGCGCTCGACAAGGCCGCCGAGAAGGGCGTGCTTCACGCCAACAACGCGTCCCGTCGGAAGGCCCGGCTGATGAGTGCGCTGGCCAAGCTTGCGCCAGCCGCCGCCAAGCCGGCCGCGAGCAAGGCATCGGGCAAGACCGCTGCGCCCGCTGCGAGCGCGGCGAAGAGGCCGGCCGCTAAACCGGCGAAAGCGAAGGCTTAGCGCCCGACCCTGCCCTTCCTAAATGAGGGAGGAAGCGCGTATCAGCTGGCGGCGCTAAGGACCTGTTCGAGGATGAAGCCCTCCACCGCCAAGCGTGCGTCCAGTTCGCCAAGCTTGATCTGTTCCTCGATCCGCAAGAGATCGTGGAACCCGCGGTCGAGCTCCGCCGGTGTGTAATTGGCGGCCTGGCGGAAGGCCTTCTCCACGACGAACGGATGGTCCGAAGACTTCGCTTGCAGGTCCGCCACGCTACCACCGCGGTCACGGACCGCGCGCGCTTGCAGCAGCCGGCGCCAATGGCTCACCAACGTGTAGAGCAGCCAGGTCGGCTCGCGCCCAGCGTCCAGCAGCGACTGCAGCACGCCCGCGACCTCGCCCGGCCGGCCACTCGCCAGCGAGTCCGTCAGCGCGAAGATCTCTTCTTCGCGACTGTCGCTCACCAGGGCGCGCACAGCCTCATCGTCGATCCGTGTCGATGGCGATGCGTAGAGCGCGAGCTTCACGATCTCCTGGTCGAGCAGCCGCAGGTCCGGCTGCGACCGCTCGAGGAGCAGCCGCACCGCGACCGGCGTGATCGTCAGGCCGCGCTCCTCCGCCAGCTTGCGCACCCACCCGGCGCGATCCGAACGTCGCGGGGGCTCATAGCGCTCGATCCGGGCGCGCTTGTCGCGCTCCATCGCGGCGACGACTTTGTAGATCGGGTTGCCGGGTGCCACAAGGACGTGCGCCACCAGCACCAGCTGCGTCGAGTCAGGAGTCCCCTCGAGGTAGGCGGCGGCACGCTCGGCCCCCGCTCCCTTGTCGCGCTTGCCGGCCAGCAGGCCCCAATCGCGCAGCACCAGGACCCGGAGCGCATCGATGAACGGCAGCGTCCCGGCCTTCTCGGCGAAGCCATCAGCATTGAGGGCATCCGCCTGGATGTCTTCGTAGTTGAACTCCAGCGTCAACGCGGCGCGCAAGGGCTGCAGCAGATCGCGCGCCGCACGGTCGACGAGGTAGCTCTCGCCACCGTGAATGAGCGTGATCACGCCGGCGAAAAGGCGCGGTCGATTTTCGCCGCCATGTAGAAGTCGCTCTCCGTCAGCCCATCGATCTTGTGCGTCCAGAGATAGACGCGAACCTCACCCCATCGCACGTACAGGTCCGGATGGTGGTTCTCCGCCTCGGCGACGGGCGTGATCCGATTGACGAAGTCGACCGCTTCGACCCAGTTCTTGACCTTGAACGACTTGGTCAGCTTCTTATCCTCCTCGACCCGCCAGCCCTCGAGCTGCGTCGCAAGCGGCGCGATCTGCTCATGGGTCAGCGGCGGCGTGCCGCCACGGCACGGGATGCACTTCTGATCGGCGAGTTTCGTCGCCACTCAGGTCCCCCTCTCGACTTTGGCAATCGTCGTGCGCTCCGCCTCGTCGGATCCGGTCTCCAGCCAGGCGTCGCAGATCTCCATTGCCACCGCTTCGGGTGTGGCGCGCAGGCTCATCACCAGGATGTTGGCGTCGTTCCATTTCCGCGCGCCCTTCGCCGTCTCGGCATCGCCGCACAGCGCGGCCCGGATGCCCGGAACTTTGTTGGCGGCGATCGATACGCCGGTGCCGGTCCAGCAGAAGAGCACGCCCTGCTGACAGGCGCCCGACGCCACCCGCTCCCCCACCTCCCGGCCGACGTCCACCCAGTCCATCGGGCGGTCGTTCAGCGGGCCGTGCAACTCGACGTCGACGCCGACCCCGCGCAGGTGATCGACGACCGCGTCGGTGACGTGGGTGCGCTCATCGCTGCCTACCGCGATCTTCATGTCAAACCCAGAATAGTCCTGAACCCCCACCCTGACCCTACCCCGCCAGCGTGGGAAGGAAATGACAACCCTGCTCCCAAAGGCTGAGGGCAATTTGTCGTTATTCGCATGTGATCGTGAACCGGCTGCGGCAGTTGCCCATTTCGAGGCTCTGGCTCCCGGCCGTCTTCCTGCTGGTAGCCGGTGGGCTTGGGTTGCGCAACCTGGTGGGCGTGTTGCACTTCGCGTTCAACCGCGCCCTCGAGGGCGACTTCGCCGTCTACTACATCTTCGCCCGGGTGGGAATCCACCACGGCTGGGGATCGCTGTACGACTACGCCGCCATGCGCCACGAATGGCTCGCGCTCGGGTCCGCCTTTTTGTATCCACCCCTCTACCCCCCGCCACTCGCCTGGTTCGTCGCCCCGTTCGCCGCGCTGCCGTTCCCGATCGGGTACGCGCTCTGGAACGTGCTGCTGCTCGCGTCGCTGCTCGCGACCTGGTGGCTGACGGCCCCCATGTCGAGCCGGCTGGTTCGTCTTGGCCACCTGGCATTTGCCGTGGCGTTGCCTTCCGTGGCCCTCGGCTTGCTGCTCGGTCAGGTGGTGATCGTGGTGGCGGCGGCGGTCTCGATCTCCTGGTGGCTGTTGCGCGGCAACCGCCCGCTCCTCGCCGGCCTGGTGCTTTCCTTGATCGCGCTCAAACCACAACTCGCCCTGATGGTGCCGGTCGCGCTGCTGGTCGCCGGACAGCGGCGGGCGTTCCTTGGCTGGGCGGCCGGCTCGCTTATCATGCTCGGCGCCGCGCTGGCGACCATTGGCTTCGGCGGTCTTCAGATGTACGCCATTCTTCTCGCAGGCAGCGCGCACTACCGCGCGGCAATGATGGTCTACCCGCAGCTCACGCTGCCGGGCTTTCTCGGCGGTGGGTTGGTGGCTGCACTCGCCCAGGGGCTCGTGATCGCGGCCACCCTGGTGCTGGTGTGGCGCCGCCGTCAGTCGGGGGTGGAATTCCCGTTTGCGGCCGGTCTGTGCGCATCGCTGCTGATGGCCAGTTTCCTGCACCCCCAGGACGTCGCCGTCTTGCTTCCCGCCGCATGGCTCTGGCTTCGCACCGGACCACGCGGGGTTGAGCGCGTGCTCGGTCTTACCGGCTTCGTGGCCGCCCTTGGCCTGACAACCCCGCTTCCGTTGGTGCTCGTGCTCGCCGGCTGGTTGGTCTCGGACCGAACGGTGGTGGTGAGCGCTAGCCGCCGATCTGGCTCATCGTCTTCGATGGCCTGACGAAGTCCGCCTGCCCGATCTTGTGCCCTTCTTCTTTCTGCCAGACCGCGGCCGCGACGAAGTCGCGAATCTCATCGTCGGACGCGCCGCCGCGCAAGAGGGCCTTGACGTCATGCTCCCCGATCGAGAACAAGCAGGTCCGTAAGTGGCCCTCGGCCGTCAGCCGGATGCGGTTGCAGACTCTGCAGAAGGCGTCGCTCACCGAGGGGATGACGCCGATCCCGCCCTGGCTGCCGTCCCGGAACTTGAATCGCGTGGCGGGCGCCGGCCGCTGATCGGTGACCGGCTCGAGGGGGAACTCGCGGTCGATCGCCTCGATGATGTCGCGGCTCGCGACGACGCTGTCCATCGACCAGATGCCGTCGGCATCGAGCGGCATGAACTCGATGAAGCGGACCTCGTAGCCCTCGTTCCGCGCCAGTCGCGCGAAGTCGACGATCTCGTCGTCGTTGCGCCCGCGCATCACGACCATGTTGAGCTTGATGGGGCTGAAGCCGGCGTCGCGCGCGGCGGTCAGGCCCCGAACGACCCGGTCGAGCGCATCATGAGCCCCGCCGCCTTGAGCGCCTGGGCCTTTTCCTCGAGCAGGATGCCGTTCGTCGTCATTGCGATGTCCAGCGCGGGATCGATGGCGGCGATCATGGCGGTCAGCGCCTCGATGCCCTTGCGCACGAGGGGTTCGCCGCCCGTCAACCTGATGGTGCGGACCCCGCACCGCTCGACCAGGATGCGGGTGACCCGCACGATCTCCTCGAAGGTCAGCACGTCGTCGCGCGCCAGCCAGGGGAGCCCCGCCGCAGGCATGCAGTAGACGCAGCGAAAGTTGCAGCGGTCCGTGACCGAGATGCGCAGGTCATCGGCGACCCGCCCGAAGGTATCGCGGAGATGCACAACAGGGTTCGGACTGGGCACGAACTTAGTATATGGGGCGTGCAATTAGGCGTCGTGCCGCCGTTCACCCCGATGGAAGCGAAGGTCCAGTCGGAGCTGCCCCGGGGCGATGGCTGGCAATACGAGCCGAAGTGGGATGGCTTTCGGGCGGTCGCCTTCAAAGACGGCGACGAGGTCGTGATCCATAGCCGCAACCAGAAGCCGTTGACCCGCTACTTCCCCGAGCTGGTGCCGGCGCTGCAGCGGATCAAGCCGAAGCGCGCTGTGCTCGACGGCGAGATCGTGATCTTCACCGGCCCTGGGACCGATTTCGACGCCATGAGCCTGCGCATCCACCCCGCCGCGTCGCGGGTCAACATGCTCGCGGCCGAGCAGCCGTCGACGTACATCGCCTTCGACCTGCTGGCCGATGGCGACGAGAGCCTCATCGAGGTGCCCTTGAAGACTCGACGGCAGCGGCTCGAGAAATTGCTCGGGCCCAGGCCGGAATCGGTCTACCTGAGCCCGGCGACGCGCGACCGCGAGGTTGCCCTTGGCTGGCTCAAGGAATATCGCGGTACCGGGCTCGACGGGATCGTCGCCAAACGCCTCGAGGGCATCTACAGACCGGGCGAGCGCGCCATGATCAAGGTCAAAGAGCAGCGAACGGCGGATTGTGTCGTGGGCGGCTTCCGCTGGGGCAACGACGGCAAGCGTGTCGGGTCGTTATTGCTTGGCGTTTATAACGGGAAAACCCTCGAGTACATCGGTCACACCTCGGGCTTCGACGACACCGAGCGCCGTGAGCTGGTCAAGATGCTGGAGCCACTGCGCGGTGGCACCAGTTTTGCAGGCGGCCGGGCGCCGGGCGGGCCGAGTCGATGGTCCGCAGACCGAGACCTGGCCTGGGAACCGCTGCGCCCCGAACTCGTGTGCGAAGTCGCCTTCGACCGCCTCGAGAATGGTCGCTTTCGTCACGGGGTCGGCTTCGTGCGCTGGCGCCCCGACAAATCGCCGAAGTCGTGCACGTTCGCTCAGCTCAAGGCCGAGGCGTCCGTCGAGCTGAAGCAGCTCTTCGCTTAGTCCAATCTGTTAATTCCGATATCAGATTTTGCTATAATTAACCGCTGAAGTTCATCGACTCATGCGAACTCCACAGGGAGGTACGACCCATGCTTGATCTGAAGCAAGTCGACCTGAAGCACGTGCGCGACGAGGTTGCGGACCGGGTGAGCCGGGCAGCCAAGGAGCTCGGAACCGGCGCCGGAAATGCCGCGCGCGAGCTCGGCGCGACCGCCGAGGAATCGCTCAACACGCAGATTCGCCAGCAGACCAGGGCGGCCGGACGGCGTCTGCCCAGGCGCGGCGGACCGTCACGGATCGCCGTCCTGGCCGGTGCCGCTGCCGGCGCGGTTGCCGTCTACTTTTTCGATCCGGAGCGCGGACGCGCCCGTCGGGCCCAATTCGTTGATTGGGCCGGCGCCCGACTTCGTCGAGGGTGGCGGGCGGCCAACCAGCTCGGAGCGCGCACGGCGTCCAATGCGACCGCCTTTCCGCAGAAGATGGTGAGCCTGCGATCGGGCCCGCGCCCCGCCGACGACCTCACGTTGCGCGACCGCGTCGAGAGTGAGGTCTTCCGCAACGCCGGCCTGCCAAAGGGTCAGATCAACCTCGACGTCGAGAGCGGCGTGGTCACGATCCGCGGCCAGGTGGAAAACGCATTCCAGATCGCAAGCGTTGAGAAGGCCGTCCTGAAAGTGCCTGGCGTGGTCGGGGTCGAGAACCTGCTCCACGTCGACGGCACGCCCGCTCCGAACAAGGCGCGGGCGCGGGAGAACGCCGGCTAGATCGGAGTTCGAGTTGTCGGAGCGGTCGGACCCCCCGCCGACCGCTCCTTTTTGCCCGGGCATCCCCGACAATCGAGGCATGATCCACATCCCAGCAGCCTCGCTGGTGCTCCTGATCGGCGCGTCGGGATCGGGCAAGTCGACGTTCGCCTCGCGGCACTTCGATGCCGATGCCGTCGTGTCGTCAGACCGGCTGCGCGGCGTTCTCGCCGGCGACGAGGCCGACCAGGAGGCGACTGAGGCCGCCTTCGGGTGGCTTCATGCGTGGCTCGATGCCCGGCTCGCGGCGGGCGCCCTGGCCGTGGTCGACGCGACCAACGTCGAATGGATGCGACGGTCCGAGCTGATCAGCTTCGCCCGCCATCACGGACGATCGGTGGTTGCCATCGTTCTTGACGTGACGCTCGAGCTATGCCTGGCCAGGAATGCCTC
>WNFF01002008.1_pt1 | contig 16550 bp, 16 predicted proteins | sample 5400441 | NCBI WGS metagenome assembly WNFF01 (sample SAMN13153345, study PRJNA577476) | soil metagenome | isolation source: 120 cm saprolite under Douglas fir tree site 2 hole 3 replicate 1 | place: USA:California | collected 2015-04-18 | reverse complement strand
TGCCGCAAGTGCGACAACGAGTGGTGCCTCATTGAACAGCCGGCGCATTCTCCATCACGATCTTGATCTTGAACGCCGTCAGCACCACCCAGATCACCATCAGCAGGAAAAAGGCCACCAGCCCGATGTGCGCGTCGATGATGATGCGCGGCGTGATGGCGCGCGTCACCCTGGTGACCGGCGAGGTTAGCGTCTTGAACAGCTTGTAGACCAAATTCTGGTCGCGCTTGGATCCAGCGATCGCCCAGAGCACGCCCTGGCCGAGGAAAGCCACGCCCGCGATCTCGGTCAGCGCCTTCAGAATTACGATAATCTCGTACATAGGATCGATCGATGGACCATTGGCGATATTACATTCACGGCCGCCTGCTCGAGCTGTTCGGCTTCAAGCATCAGGCCATTGCCGCGTACACGGCGGCGATGCAGGCCGCGCCCGGCTTCGTGAGACCCACGAACCGCATCGCCTACCTGCTTGCGTCGCAGGAGCGTTTCGCCGAGGCCGAACCCTACTTCCATGCGGTATTGCGCGCGGACCCCGGCAACGCGGTGGCCCACTTCAATCTCGGTTTCACGCTCGACAAGCGCGGGCAATACGAGCGTGCGGTCCACGAGTTCCGCGAAGCCACCCGGCTCAATCCCAAGATCGACCGCGCCTGGTACGGCCTAGGCCTCGCCCACGCCCGGCTCGGGCGGCACCGCGAAGCCGCGGCGGCGCTGGAACAAGCGGCGACGCTTCAACCCATGAACCATCATGCCTGGTACCAGCTGGGCATGGCGCTTCACACTACGGGCAATACAGACCGATTCGAGCAGGTAGTCATGCACCTGCTGCGCTTCGACCCGAAAATGACGCGCCGGCTGATCGTTGATACCGGGCGCAGCGACCTCGCCCACCTGGTGCAGCACCTCGTGGTCTAGCCGAAAATCACCTGTACGACTTTGAATTTCCCGCTCGCGTCCTTCTGGAAAATGAGAATAGTCTCGTCATCGATCAGGCTCTGATTGTCCGGATCGAAGGTCTTCTTCTTGTAGGTCCAGCGCAGGGTGTTCGGTTTGGCGTCGACGGACTCGGGCTTGCCGACCTTGGCGACGACCTCCTCCTCGGTCTTGTCCGTCACGTAACCGATGAACAGGCCTCTCGCCGTCCCGCCGACCTGGCCGGAGCAACCGGTCAGGGCCAGCAGGATGCCGCAAGCCGCGGCAACCATGAATGCTTTCATCCCCAGTCTCCCGGCACAGAAAAACAGATTCTACAAAAACAAGGCCCGCCGAAGCGGGCCTTGTCTGAACCAGCGGCCCAAGGCTATCTGGCTTCGCTGACCACGGTATCGCCCACCAGGTTCGGATAGCGGACATGCTCGACCAGTTCCTGCACGTCCTTCGAGGGCGCGGGAGTCAGCCAGCTCACGATGAAGATCGTGATCATCGATACCGGCAAGCCGAACATGCCGGCCGACACCGGGCTCAAGCCAAACCAGAGCGGCATATTGATGCCGAAGAACGGGTAGCGGGTAACCATGTAGTACCCGCAAATCCCAAGCCCCGCGGCCATGCCGATGATCGCTCCCCACTTGCTGGCGCGCTTCCAGAATATGCCCATCACCAAACACGGGAAGAACGAGGATGCCCCCAGCGAGAACGCGGCCCCCACCAGGAACAGGATGTCTCCCGGCTTGAGCGACGTCACGTAGGCCGCCGTGATCGCGGCACAGACCAGCAGGAACTTTGAAAGAAACACGCGCCTCCCGGTGGTCGCAGTCGGGTTGATCAGCTTGTAGTAGAAGTCGTGCGCCATGGCGTTGGCAATGGTGAGCAGCAACCCGTCCGCGGTCGAGAGCGCCGCCGCCAGGCCGCCGGCCGCAACCAAGCCGGATACCACGTACGGCAGGCCCGCAATTTCAGGCGTCGCCAACACGATCAGGTCGGTGCCGATCACGATCTCGGCCAACTGCACGATGCCGTCCTTGTTGATGTCGACGATACTGAGCAGCGACGGATCCACCTTTGCCCATGCCGAGGCCCAGGCCGGGAGCGAAGCGAACGAACTGCCCACCAGGTTGGTGTACATGTCGAACTTCGCCAGCACCGCGAGGCAGGGCGCCGTGAAGTACAGCAGGAAGATGCACACCAGCGACCAGAACACCGAGGTGCGCGCCTCCTGCACGCTGGGCGTGGTGTAGTAGCGCATCAGGATGTGGGGCAGCGCCGCCGTGCCGAACATCATGCAGAACACGATGCCGATGAAGTTCAAGCGCGCGGTGTTCTGCGCCGCTTCATCCTTGCCCGGGAAAGCCTGGGCGTGCGGCCGGGGTGGCGCCGCGCGCGCGGCGAGGCCTGCTTCACGCCTCCACTGCACCTGCGCGGCGTTCACGTTCGCCGGGTAAGCCACAACCGCTTTTTCGGCCTCCGCAATCTTCTCCGCAGGCGCGTTCGCCGCCTTCAGGCTCGCCAGATTCTGCTCGACCTTGGCCTTGCCGTCTGCGTACGACTTGTCGGGTGCGGCAAGAGCTGCCCTGCCTGCGGCCGCCCGGTCGGCGAAGATCTTGCGCACCTCGATCTCTTTCGGGTCGGCGGTGATTTTCTTCTCCACGTCGCCGAGCTTCTGCAGCGTATAGCCATAGGCGAACTGCGGAACCGGTATGCCGGTATGTTTCACGCCCAGCCATACGACCGGCGTCATGTAGGCGATGATGAGGACGATGTACTGGGCCACCTGTGTCCAGGTCACCGCACGCATGCCGCCCAGCATCGCGCAGACCAGGATCCCGGCCAGGCCGACGAACACGCCGACGCCGAACTCAAGGCCGGTCATCCGGCTCACGATCAGGCCGACGCCGTAGATCTGGGCGACGACGTAGACGAAAGAACAGGTGATCGCGCAGATGACGCCCATGAAGCGCACGATGTTGCCGCCGTAGCGCTCGGCGAGGAAATCCGGGATCGTGAACTGGCCGAACTTGCGCAGATAAGGCGCGAGGAACAAGGCCACCAGGCAGAAGCCCCCAGTCCATCCCATGACCCAGGCGAGGCCGTCGTAGCCTTGCAGGAACAGCGTGCCCGCCATGCCGATGAAGGAGGCCGCGCTCATCCAGTCGGCGCCCGTCGCCATGCCGTTGAAGAAAGACGGCACGCGGCGTCCCGCGACATAGTATTCCGCGACGTCCGTGGTGCGGGTCATCCAGCCGATGCCGGCATACAGTCCGATGGTCGCGAACAGGAACCAGTAGCCGATCCAGGCGCGCGACATCCCCAGTTGCTCGGCAAGCGCGAGCGCGAGGAGGAAGGCGATGAAGCCGCCGGTATAGAAGGTGTAGTACTTCTTGAGTTGGCGGTTGAAGTTCGACTGCGAGAAGGCCGCGGTGCTCATTCGATGTCTCCTTCATCCACGCCGTATTCCTTGTCGAGCTTCTTCATGATCAACGCGTAAATGCCGATGAGGGCCACGTAGACCGCGAGCGAACCCTGCGCCGAAAAGTAGAACGCGAGCGGAAAGCCCAGGAACGTCATGCCGCTGTTCAGTTCGCGGGCGAACCAGATCTCGACGAACGTAAAGACGAACCAGACGAGGAACAATATCGCCGTGACGACGAGGTTCTTGCGCCAGTACTCGTGGTGCTTAGCGGACAGTTCCAATCAAGCCTCCCCTCAAGAAAAGGAACCAACTCGGCTTTCTACTAGATTCTCGCAGCCGGATGCTTACACCAAACTTACGGGAACGCAAATCGTCCGGCCTCTGACGCACTGCACAATTCCGAGGGATAACCGCGAGATGGCGGAGAGAGTGGGATTCGAACCCACGAAGCGCTATTAACGCTTACACGCTTTCCAAGCGTGCGCCTTAAGCCGCTCGGCCATCTCTCCGCGACGGCGCAATTCTACGCGCCAGCAGCCGTCGATCTTGCCGAACAGCTCGCGCCGCGCGAAAGGATTCGCTCCCGAGCTCAGCCGCTGTGCGGGAACCCTGCGGCGTCGTTGACCGCGACGATGGCCTGCGCCACGTGGTCGTGCAGCTCCTTGGTCGAGCGGACCTGCTCCTTGCCGCATCCGGTGCACTTGTACAACGGCATCTCGACCTGCAGCTTGAAGGGCGCCAGCTCGTCGTACTTCAGCTCGTAAGGAAACGCCTGGCGGCGCTCGGGCTTGGCGGCCAGCTCCTTGCCGCACTCGCCGCACAGCTGCTTCTTGAAGATCATGCCTTCCTGCTTGCCGGCAGCGATCTGCGCCTCACGCGCGCGGATCTCCTGGATCAGCCAGAGCATGAAGTCGCGATGCACCGGGAACTCGTGCTTCTTCGCACAGGCGAATACCGGCAGCTCGAGCACGGTGAGCTTGAGCGGCCCGTCCTCGCCGGATATCGACGGCAGCGTTTCGAGCGCGCAGGCGCCGGAGCACCTCGCGCAACGCGGAATCTTCAATGCCATGACCACCTCCTGTCGACTGGGATTAAGCCGTTCGGTCATCTCCGCGGCTCGCGGATTCTACTACCCCCTGTTTGCTACACTGCCTGCCGGAGAGTGAGATGCGAATACTGGTTGCCGAGGACGATCCGAACCTTGCCGAAGGCGCGCTATGAAGATTTCCGCCGGGATCGCAATCTTGATGTGCACCGCATTTGCGCTGGTGTGCTTTGGCTTCGCGTTCAGCGGCTTCTCGGCCCTTTCGTCCATTGCCGACGTGGTCGAGCGCGAGCTATCGGTGGGTTACGCCTGGTTCTGGACCTTTCTCGGCGTGGTGGCAGTGGCGTTCGGGATACTTTCCTGGATGATCAAGGAAGGAAAGCTGGGCGACCCGGAGCAAATGTAGGGGGAACTGGCGGGCTTCACCCTCGTTCCACTGGTGCGACGTGACGCTTGATAGCCGATTCTTGCGCGACGCCTACGAGTCCGCGCAAATCAAAGGCCGTAATCAAGCGCCAGGCGTTGTTGCAGCTTGCGAGCCTGCCGCAAGGCCTCCTTCAGGCTGCGTCGCTCGAAATCGTTGAGCGTCCCCGGATCGATCCGGTTCGCGCTTTCCTGCGGCTGGGTTCCCGGCCGCGCCTGAATTCTCAGCCGCAGCTTCTGGATGAAGAAAAAGGCGTCGACGATCGCCGCCATCTCGGGCGGCGCCATGCGCAGCTCGGCCGCCGCCGCGCGCAAGCGCTGTGCCGTGCCGGTTTGTGCGAGCCCGAACGCCAGCGCGAAGACACGCGCCGCGTCGATGAACGGCCGCACGCCGTGAAGCTTAAGGTTTATGTATCTGACATCTTCTGTGGCGAAGTCCCCCAGCATCCCGAGCGCCGGCCGCGCCTGCAGCGCGTTCGTTGCCATGTGCCGCAGGAATGCGGGCCGCGCGCGGGTGCGCGGCAGCAGCCATTCGCGCAGCTGCTCCGCGAGCGTCGCGTCGCCCGAGAGCGGGCGAAAATCGAAGCAGATGGCAGCGTCGAGCAGTGCCCTGGGATCCGGGTTGCCGACCCAGCCGCCCATCTTGGCCTTCCACTCGTCGAGCGACAGGCACAGCTCCGGATTCGATGCCATCACATTTCCCTTGCACAGCGGAAACCCGCATGCGTCGAGCGCATCGTTCACTTCGCGCGCGAAGCCGAGCAGCGTGTCGCGGGCTTCTGCAGCCGATGCGGCAGCATGGGACTCGAACAGCAGGCCGTTGTCCTGGTCGGAGCTGAAGGTCTGCTCGAGCCGCCCCTCGCTGCCGAAGGCGAGCCAGCACCAGCCGATGCGCTCCCAGCCGTGGCGCTTGCGCACGATTTCGATCACTCGTTGCGACAGCCGGTCGTTGAGCACGGAAACGAACAGCGTCAACTGCTCGGCGGCAACGCCCTGCTCGACGAGCAGCGCGGTGAGCCGGCGGATCTCCGCGGCAAGGCGCGCGAGCAGCTCCACGTCCGCGGCCAGCCGGATCTCCATCGTCAGTTCGGCCAGACCGAGCCGCTGCAGCGAGAACAGGTCGCGCTCCGAGACCACGCCGATGAGTTTGCCGTCTGCGGTCACCAGCACGTGCCGCACCCGGTTCTCGACCATCACGAGCGCCGCCTCGTAGGCGAGCGCGTGCGCGGGAAGCGCGATCGGCTCACGGGTCATTACCGCCGCGACCGGCGTGCTGCCGCGGTCGTCCGCGAGCACCCGGACCAGGTCATGCTCGGTGAGAATGCCGACCGGCCGGGACTGCGAGTCGACCACCACCACGGAGCCGACCTCCTGCTCGCGCATGATGCGCGCGACCTCGTAAACCGCGGTTTCCTCGGTGCAGATCACCGGAGCGCGGTGCACCAGGGAGCCGAGCGGCGGAGCGAAAACCTGCTGCTCTCCCGCCAGCTTGTGTTCCAGCCCGGTGCCCGGCTGCGGCATGGCTAGTAGCGCAGGCGCGCGTGGTAGGTCCGCTGCGAAACCTCGCGCGCCTGCTTGAGCGTGACGATCCCGCTCTGCGCGAGCAGCGGGATCAGCTTGAGCAGGATCTCGCCGGTGAGCAGCGCATCGCCGAGCGCGGTATGGCGCCCGATCACGCGGATGCCCAGGCGCTCGGCGATCGCCTCCAGCCGGTGATCCTGCAGGTTCGGATGCACTACTGCCGACAGCAGCAGCGTGTCGAGCACCGGCTGGTCGAAGCGGATCCCGGTCGCGGCCTCCTTGAGCTCGAGAAAGCGCATGTCGAAGGCCGCGTTATGCGCCACCAGCACCGTGTCCTCGCAAAAGCGGTGGAACTCGGGCAGCACCTCGGCCAGCGTCGGCTGCGAAGCGAGCAGGCGCGCGTCGATGCCATGGATGCGGCTCGATTCGCGGTTGAGCGCGCGCTGCGGGTTCACGAGCTGTTCGAACACTTCGTGCTTGAGCAGGCGGGCGTTCACGATGCGCACCGCCCCCAGGCTGATGATCTCGTCGCCCGCGGAGGGCTCGAGCCCGGTGGTCTCGGTGTCGAACACCGTGTACGTGAGCTGGGCAAGCGGCTGATCGTCGAATCCAAGCTGAGTGCCTGCGCGCTGGAACAGGTCGAAGTCATAGTACTCCGGCCGGCTGTGCGCAGGCAGGCGCCGCCGGCTCGGTGGCGGCGCGGCCTCGCCGAGCGGCAGCAGGAACCTGAGGCAGGAGGTGCCGGTGGCCGCGTCGCGCTCGTGCCAGATCTCGCCGCCATGGCGCTCCAGCACGTCGTGGAGAGTGAGCGGAGTCTGCTCGGCACCGACCTGCATCGGCTGCGACTCCCAGACGGAAAGAACGTCGCCCAGCACGGGAGGGCCGCTCCAAACCAGGTCGAGCTCGGCGAAACCCTCGCGCTCCCGGGCGCGCAGCCGAACTGCCTCGACGGCGAGCTCCTTGCGCAGGCGCCAGGCGAGATAGCCCAGCGCCTGCACCAGCGCGAAGCTGTCGACCCGCAGCCAAATTTTCTCCTCCGCTTCGTCCGAGTCCACGTGCAGCAGCGCGCCGATGCGCCGCTTCGCCACCGTAATCAGGTCGGCGGCCCGCATGTCCTCGAGTGCCATGCTCGCCTTGATCGCGTCCGCATACTCGCTCAGCGCCTCGTTGATGGTGCGGGATAGCGCGAGCGACTCCTCGGCGATGATCTGCGCAAAGCGCTGCCGCTGCGCCGCGTCCATCTCGGGGAAGCTGACCATGTTCTCCGCCGTCGCCCGGATGTTGGCCGTCGGCGCGCGCACGCCCGCGGCGAGCGCCTGCAGCAAGTGGCGACGCTGCAATTCCTGTCCAACGAAGCGCGTGACGTCCTCGAGCGCCAGCACGATCCCGCCGACGCGCCCGCCGGCGGCGAGGAAAGGTGCCATCTGCACCCTGATCAGGCCGCGCGTCGCGACCGCGGTGATGAACCGCGTGCTGGGCGACTCGACGCCCTGCTCGAGCGCGTACTGCAACTTGTCCAGCGCGTGTGCGATCTCCTCGCGCTCGAGCAGGCCGAACACCGAGCGCCCAAGACCAAGCGGCGCGCGTGCCGAGCTGAACAGCGCGCGCGCCTGCTCGTTGTAGAGCAGGATGCGCCCTTCCGCGTTGCACAGCAGGACGGCTTGCGACAGGTCGGACATGAGCGCCGCGAGCCGGTTGCGCTCCTCTTCGAGCCGCGAGCCCGATTCGGCGATTTTTGCCTCCATCTCACTCTGCACGCCGTGGTAGGCGGTCGCCAGGCGGTTGATCTCGGCGGCGAGGGCGCTCAGCTCGGGCGCTCCCGCGGCGTCGATGCGGTAGCGGGAATTGGCCAGCACCACGCGCGTCTGCTCGGCAAGCGCGCGCGGCGCTGTCACATAGCGCTTATACAGCCAGGCGACGAGTGCGCCACAAGCGAGGAGCAGCAGCCCGCCGACAAAACCCAGCACCGGCGCTCGTTCCTCGAGCATCCGGGACAGAACTGCCTGGTCTTCCGGTGGCATTCCCGCCTCTACCATCAGCACGGTCACGGCGGCTGTCGCGAGGACCCCGCCGTAAAGCGCGCCTAGCCAGGCCGCGAACTTGAGCCCGCCGTGCATCGCGGCTAGGCCGCCCCGACCCCCAGCAGCCCGTTTATTTTTGCCATCAGTTCCTGCGTGGAGAACGGCTTGGTGATGTAGAGATCGGCGCCGATCGAGAGTCCCTTGCTCACCTCCACGTCGCGCCCCTTTGCGGTCAGTATGACGATCTTGATGTTGCGCCATTCGACGCGCTCGCGCATCCGCTGGCACACTTCGTAGCCGCTCTTCACCGGCATCATGACGTCGAGGAGCACAAGATCCAGCTTGTGCGCCTCGACTAACTGCAGCGCCCCCTCGCCGTCGCGCGCGATGTAGACCTCGTAGCCGTTGCGCTCGAGCAGGAACTCGAGCGCCGTCACGATGTTCGGCTCGTCGTCCGTGATCAGCACCTTCTTCGCCATTCGATCCTCTAAAAAAAAGCCCGCCTCGAGGGCGGGCCTGGTGTTGTGGGGTACCGCGCTCAGGTCGCCTGGTGCTGATACGTCCGGATATCTCTGGTGCGCGTCTCGCTGAGGAACAGCGCACCGACGATCACGGTCATCACCGAGACGACGATCGGGTACCACAGGCCGTAATAGATGTCTCCGGTCGCCGCGACCATGGCCGTCGCGGTGAGTGGCAGCATGCCGCCGAACCAGCCGTTGCCGATGTGATACGGCAGCGACATCGACGTGTAGCGGATCTCGGTCGGAAACAGCTCCACCAGGAACGCGGCGATCGGCCCGTAGACCATCGTCACGTAGAGCACCATGATCACCAGGATGATCTCGGCCATCACCCAGTTCACCTTGCTCTTGTCGGCGCTGGCGGGAGCCCCCGCCTGCTTCAGCGCCGCGGTGAGTTTCTTCTGGTCCCAGCCCGCGACCTTGGTCGTCCCGATGGTGGTCGTCACCGTCTTGCCCTCGGCAGGCACCGACTTGAACGACAACCCCTGCTTCGTGAGGAAGTCCTTCACCCGATCGCAGTCCGAGAACTTGCTCCACGGCCCGACGAAGATGTGGAACTGGCACTCGGCTGGGTTGGCAGCAACGGTGATCGGATTCTTCTGCGAAAATTCCTCCAGCGCCGGGTTGACGTAGTGCGTGAGCCCCGCGAACAGCGGGAAGTACGTCACCGCGGCGATCAGGCAGCCCGCCAGGATGATCTTCAGCCGCCCGATCCTGTCGGAGAGCCAGCCGAAGAAGATGAAGAAAGGCGTGCCAATGAGCAGCGACAAGCCGATCAGCGTGTAAGCCGAGATGTAGTCCAGCTTCAGAGTAATGATCAGGAAGAACAGAGCATAGAACTGCCCCGTGTACCAGACCACGCCCTGCCCCGCCGTCGCGCCGAGCAGCGCCAGCAGCACGTACTTGTTGTTCGGATACTTGAGGAAGCTGTCGGTCAACGGGGACTTGGAGCCTTTGCCCTCCGCCTTCATCTGCTGGAAGATCGGCGACTCGTGCAGCTTGAGGCGGATGTAAACCGAGAACACGAGCAGGATCAGCGACAGCCAGAAAGGAATCCGCCACCCCCAGTCGGCGAACACTTTGGCATCCATGTACACGCGGCAGACGCCGATCACGAGCAGTGCAAGGAAGAAGCCGAGCGTCGCCGTGGTCTGGATCCAGGCCGTGTCATAGCCGCGGCGGTCATTCGGCGCATGTTCCGCGACGTAGGTCGCGGCCCCGCCGTATTCGCCGCCGAGCGCAAGGCCCTGCACCAGCCGCAGCGTCACCAGCAGGACCGGCGCCGCCCAGCCGATGGTCTGGAAGGTCGGCAGCAGGCCGACCAGGAAGGTCGCTCCGCCCATGAACACGATGGTGACCAGGAAGGTGTACTTGCGTCCGACCAGGTCGCCTATCCTTCCGAACACGATGGCCCCGAAGGGGCGCACCAGGAAGCCGGCGGCATAGGTCGCGAATGCCGAGAGCAGCGCAGCAGTCTCGTTGCCCGGCGGGAAAAACAGCGCCGCGAAGAACGGCGCCAAGGTTGCATAGAGATAGAAGTCGTACCACTCGAACACCGTGCCGAGCGAGGAGGCGAAGATGACCCGCCGCTCCTCGGTCTTAAAGCTCTGTAGCGATTCCTCTTCGAAGAAACCCTTCTTTGCTTTGGATTCAGCCATAGCGCCTCTCCTCTCAGATACAGCTTACTATTTCAGCATCGGCTTACGCAAAGCTTACGCGAGCAGCGCCTTGATCTTGCCGACCAGGTCGCTGGTGGAGAAAGGCTTGGTCACGTACAGGTCGGCGCCCAGCGCCATGCCCTTGGTTACCTCCGCGTCGCGCCCTTTCGCCGACAGCATGACGATCTTGATGTGGCGCCACTCGGGTCGCTCGCGCAGCAGCCTGCAGACCTCGTAGCCGCTGCGCAGCGGCATCATGACGTCGAGCAGCGCCAGGTCGGGCGGCGCGGCCTCGATCAGTTTCAGGGCCTCGTCGCCGTTGCGCGCTACCTGCACTTCGTAGCCGCTGCGGCGCAGAAGGTACTCCAGCGCGACGACGATGTTCGGCTCGTCATCGGCGACCAGGATTTTCTTGCTCATCGGCGCGCTCCTGCCGGCAGCGTGAAAGAAAAACACGCCCCACGTCCGAGGCTGCTCTCGACCCACATGCGGCCGCCGAAATGCTCGACGATCTGGCGGCTGATGTGCAGCCCGAGCCCGCTGCCGTGCGGCTTGGCGGTCAGCGTGTCGCCGACCTGGCGGAACTTGTCGAACACCACGCCCTGGTCGGCAGGGTCGATGCCCAGGCCGTTGTCGCGCACATCGACGCGCAGCATGCCGTCGTGCTCGGAGAGCGCGATCTCGACCTGTCCCTGCCGCGGGTCGCAGAACTTGGCCGCATTCGAAAGAAGATTGAGCAGCACCTGGATGATGCGGTCGACGTCGGCGGAGACCGCGACCGGCTTGACGGGAACGCGCATGTCGACCCGGATGTTGCGTTCCTCGAACACCTGGCTCATGCCGCTGACCGCATCGGCGATTACGTCATTCATGTCGAAGCGTGACGGCTGCCACCCGGCCTTGCCCGATTCGATCTTGGACAGGTCGAGCACCTGGTTGATGAGCCGTGTCAGCCGCTCCGTCTCCTTGGTGATGATGCCGAGGAACTTCTTGCGCTGCTCGAGCTCGATCTCCGGATCCTCCAGCAGAATCTGCGTAAAGGCGCGGATCGAGGTGAGCGGCGTGCGCAGCTCGTGCGTCACCGTGGAGACGAAGTCGTCCTTCAGCCGGTCGAGCTCGGTGAGCCGTTCGTTCGCCTCGCGCAGCCCGGTCGTGGCCGCTTCCAGCTCGCGCGATTTCTGCTCTAGCCGATGGCTGTACACCACCACCTGCGATGCCTCGTCGAGGATCTCGCGCACCTCTTCCATGGTCAGGGCTTCCTCCTTGACGACCGAGGCGACCATGACGCGGGCCGAGGCCGCGCCGATGGCGCCCGCCAGCTGGACCTCCACGTGATGCACCAGCTCCGCGTCGGCGACGATCGGGTCGTCGGGCCACCGCAAGCCCTTGCCCGCGGCGTATTCGCGGAACGCTTCGTCCGCGGCGCTTACGCCGAGAAAGCGCGCAAGCAGGTTGTACACGTCCGGCACGGACGCCGTCCCGCGCCAGAAGCGTGCGCCACCGGCCTCGCCAGTATGGCGGAAAACGTCGACAAACAGGCTCGCCTGGCGGTGCTCGTCTACACTCGGCGCGGCCGACAGCGAGACCCCGACATAAGCGCCGATGTTGGCGACCATGCTCCAGATCATCGCGTGGGTAATCTGGTCCAGGCCAGCAAGGCCGAACAGCTGCAGCGGTTTCAGCAGCTCGATGCCGAACGGACCGTGCTCGAGCAGCCCGATCGGCAGCCAGCCCGAACGCGCGAGCGCGGGTAGCAGCAGCGTGTAGAACCACACCGCGAAACCGGCGATCAAGGCGCACAGCGCGCCCCGGCGGGTGCCGCCTTTCCAGAAGATCCCGCCCAGCGCGACCGGCGCGAACTGCGCGACGGCGGCGAAGGAGATCAGGCCGATGGAGACCAGCGCGTAGGCCTCGCCGGCCAGCTTGAAGTAAAGGTAGCCCAGGAGCAGGATCAGCACGATCGCGCCGCGCCGGATCCCGAGCAGCAGCCTGGTCAGGTCCTTGCGCTCGTTGAGGCGCAGCCCGCGCAGCCTGAGCAGCACCGGCATCACCAGGTCGTTGCACACCATCGTCGAAAGCGCGATCGTCTCGACGATCACCATGCCGGTCGCCGCCGACAGCCCGCCGATGAAGACCAGCAGCGCGAGCCACTCCTGCTTCTCCGCCATGGGCAGCGTAAGCACGAACGTGTCGGCGTCGACGCGCCCGCCGGGAAAATGCAGCAGACCGCCGAAGGCAATCGGCAGAACGAACACATTGATCGCGAGCATATACAGCGGGAACAGCCAGATCGCCCTGTTCAGATGCTTCTCGTCGAGATTCTCGATCACCGTGACCTGGAACTGGCGCGGCAGAAACATGATCGCCATCATGGACAGGATGGTGAGCCAGACCCAGCTCGCGTAGCCTCCCGCCACGCCTTCGAGCGGCGTCAGCATGGCGTTCAGCTTCGGCACTGCGGCGGCGCGGGAGAACAGATCGCCGAAGCCGTTATAGATCCCGAAAGTCACGAATATGCCGACCGCCAGGAAGGCGAGCAGCTTGACCAGCGACTCGAAGGCGATCGCCGCCACCATGCCCTGATGGTGCTCGGCCGCGTCCAGGTGGCGCGTGCCGAATGCGATGGTGAAGGCGGCGAGGATCAGCGCTACCCACAGTGCAGTGTCCTGGCGCACGGGAACTGCGCCGAGCTGCGCCGGCAGGACGATCTCCGGATACTGCACGAGGATGGAATAGCTGGTGGAGACCGCCTTGAGCTGCAGCGAGATGTAGGGAAGGATGCCGATCACGGCGATGACCGTAACGATGCCGCCCAGCAGCGCGCTCTTGCCGTAGCGCGAAGCGATGAAGTCGGCGAGCGAGGTGATGCGGTTCTGTTTGGAAATGCGCAGGATCTTGCGCATCACGATCCACCACAGCGCGATCATCAGCGTCGGGCCGATGTAGATCGGGAGGAAACCGACCCCGTCGCTCGCCGCGCGCCCGACGCTGCCATAAAACGTCCAGGCCGTCGCATACACCGCGAGCGACAGGCTGTAGATGTAGCCTCTGGCGAGGATCGGGCGGCCGGCATCGGCGCGCTGGTCGGCGACATAGGCGATCGCGAACAGCAGGCCGAGATAGGCGAACGAGGTGAAGATGATGACCGGGCCGTGGAGCATGACGGCGAGCGCCGCGCTAGCGGTCCCTGACGGCGACGAGTGCCATCAACCCGATCAGCGCAGCCCACGCGAGGAAGAGGTAGGCATACAGGATCGGCACGCCGAAGAAGCTGCCCGGCACGTTGAACAACGCGAGGATCGGATAATTGAACAGCAGCATGCCGAGCATGCACAGCGCGATGAAGCGCTGTCCCCTCGTTTCATCGCTCATCGGGCCTCCCCTCCTTCAGCTGTCCCGCCGGGGCCGCACTACCGTCACGCTGCACGGCGCCTCGCCTACTACCTGCGCGGACACGCCCGCGAACCAGCGGTGGGCGGCGCTGCGCGGCGCACCGATCAATATCTGGTCGACGTCGTTCATGCTCGCATAGTCGATCAGCGCCGCGGCCGGCTTTTCCGACTCTAGCACGTGGTAGGTCAGCCGCTCCTCGGGCAGCTCGAGCAGTTTCGCCCAACGCCGCAGATTCACGAGATGCTTGATGTGGCGGCCGGTCTCGGTATCGTCGGTCAGGCTGGCCGCGGGCGGCACCACGGTAATGCAGGCGACGCGGCAGCGGACGTCCACGGCGCAAATGCGGCGCACGGCGTCGCGCAATGCTTCAAACAGCGCTTCGTCGGTGTGCATCGAGGCGATGGCCACGATGACGATCGGCGCCGGGGTGATCGTGGTGGACGGCGGCGGGCACGGCGCCGGCTCGAAGTTCCTGGCGCGCAGCCAGCGACGCGCCGAGGTCAGCCACCCCGCCCGGCGCCGGCGCTCGCCGCGCTCCGTGATCGCCACCTGCTCCAGATTCGCCAGGTCGAAGGCAACCTGCGCCGCCGAGGCGTAGCGTTCACGGCCGTCGACTTCGAGGCAGTGCAGGATGACCTCCTGCAGCCATTCGGGCGTCTCGGGCGCGATGGCGCGAGGCGGCACCGGGTCCCGATACAGCCGGCGGCGCAGCTGGGCAGCCGATTTGGGCATGCCGAAGGGCTTCTTTCCCGTGGCCAGCTCATAGAGCAGCGCGCCAAGGGCGAACAGGTCGCTGCGCGGATCGCAGCGCACGCCCAGCACCTGTTCGGGCGACATATAAGACCAGTTGCCGACGGGAAAGCGCAGCTCCTCGGCGAGCAAGTCCGGGTAATGGCGGTGAGTGGAAAGCCCGAAGTCGATCAGCGTCGCGGCGCCGCTCGCGCGATACAGCACATTGGTGGATTTCAGATCGAGATGAATGACGTCCTGGCGGTGGACCTCGTGCAGCGCCATGGCGAAGGCATGGCCCAGGCGCGCGGTTTCCTCCGCCGCGATCGGCGCTCGCTCGATCCACTCCTGCAGCCTCCTGCCTTCGACCTGCTCCATCACCAGGTACGGCGTGGTTTCCACGTCCCCGTAGGCGACCAGGGTCGGGTGATGCGGGCTCTGCGCGAGTGCTCCGAGCACCATGCGCTCGACCTCGAAGCTGATGATGTTCGCGGGCCGCTCGGTCGGTCCGACGCGCGGCATCTTCATGATCAGCGGCAGCGGCCCGTCGGGCCCCATCAGGCGATAAATCCAGGCCATCGTGCCGACGTGCATCCTTTCGCCCAGGCGGAAGCCGTCGATCTCGGTGCCCGGCTGCGGCGAGAGCATTCAGGCGCCTCGTTCGAGCCGCCGGGCGAGCCGTTCGGGAAGCCCCGCCGAGCGGATTTTCTGCGCGGCTGAAACGTAATCGTAGGGAACGCGGAGAAACGTGAGCCGCGCGCGTGCGAGGTCGGCAAGGGCGTAGCAGGCGGCGGTGTTGCAATCGCGCGGCTGGCCCGCCGAACCGACGATCGCGAGCCATTGCCGGTGCTTGCCTGTAGGAATGGGCGTCCCGGGCACCGGGCGGAAGGGCAGCGGATAGCCGCTGGCGCCCCGGTAGAACAGCTTCTGCTCGTGCACGTGCCCGCAAAAAATGAATGCGGCGTTCGCCGCCTTCATGCTGTGCTCCGCCTGCCGCGGCCCGGTGACATAGGTCCAGCGCTCCGGCGCTGCGGCACTGGCATGAACGAACAGAATGTTGTCGTCTCTGACGGTGAGAGGCAGGCCGTCCAGGAAGGCGCGTTGCCGGCTGCCCAGCTGCGCTTGCGTCCAGGCGATCGCCTTTTGCGCGGTGGCGTTCAGGCCGCGGACGGGTTGACCGATTGCCGCAGCGTCGTGGTTGCCGAGCACCACGACCGCGCCCTGCGCCGCGTGCTCTTCGACCAGCTCCAGCACGGCGACCGGGTCGGCGCCATAGCCGACGAGATCGCCAAGGAACGCATAGCGCTCCGCGCCGAGCGCCTTGGCGTGCTCGAGGCAGGCGGTGAGCGCTTCGAGGTTGCTGTGAATGTCGGCGAACAGGGCCAGCTTCACGGTCACCCCGCCGCGTCGCGGTTCAACTCCCCCGGATCACTTGGTTATCTCCCTGATCTTGTCGACAACTTCCGGATTGGCGAGCGTGGACACGTCGCCCGGATCCTGGCCATTGGAGATCGCCGCGAGCACTCGGCGCATGATCTTGCCCGAGCGCGTCTTGGGCATGTCCGGAACGATGATCACCCGGCGCGGCCTCGCGATCGCGCCGATCGCGGATACCACTGATGCCATGACTTTGTCTGTGATCTCCTTGGAGGCCTTCAGGCCCGGCTTGAGCGCGACGTACAGGTCGGGAACCTTACCCTTGATCTGGTCCGCGACCGGTACGACTGCCGCCTCGACGACCTCGGCTACCAGCAGCGCGGCCGACTCGATCTCTTTGGTGCCGAGCCGGTGCCCGGCGACGTTGATGACATCGTCGATGCGGCCAAGGATGCGGTAATAACCGTCCTTCGCCTGCACCGCGCCGTCGCCCGCCATGTAAGGCCA
>WNFF01007298.1_pt1 | contig 16551 bp, 16 predicted proteins | sample 5400441 | NCBI WGS metagenome assembly WNFF01 (sample SAMN13153345, study PRJNA577476) | soil metagenome | isolation source: 120 cm saprolite under Douglas fir tree site 2 hole 3 replicate 1 | place: USA:California | collected 2015-04-18 | reverse complement strand
GCCGCCGCGCACCCCAAGATCGCCGAGGCGCTGGCCGCCGGGAAGATGTCCGAGTCCGTCGCCCGGACGATCTGCCAGTGGACGGACAAGCTCCCCGAGGACTGCCGGGACGCCGCCGACGAGATCTTGATCGCGGCCGCCAAGGCGGGCATGGACCTGCGCGATCTGGCCGAGCTGGCCGCCGAGATCTATCAGCGGTCGCTGCCCGACCCCGACGGCGACCCAGATGACGGGTTCGAGGACCGGGCCGTGAATCTGGAGACCACGTTCCAGGGCGCGGGTGTCCTCACCGGGGACCTGACCCCGGAGTGCGCCGCGGTCGTAACCGCCGTGCTGGACGCGCTGTCCGCCCCGGCCGGCGCGGAGGACACCAGGACGCACGCGCAGCGGTACCACGATGGGCTGGCCGAGGCGATGCGCCGCCTGGTGGCCGCCGGCCTGCTCCCGGAGCGGGCCGGGCAGCCGGTGAAGGTCTGGGCGCACGTCTCGCTGGCCGACCTGCTGGTCCTGGACGGCAGCTCCGCGCTGCTGGATGAATGGATCGCCTCCGCCCGCGCCCAGTGGGCCGCGCACCGGGCCGGGGCCTCGGCCGGCGGCGGCGACGGCGGCGCGTGGCTGGACGGCGACGCCGCCCGCGCCGTGGCCTGCGACGCCTCAGTCACCCCGGTGGTCACCGGCGAGGTCAACCACGCCGCGCTGGATGACCTGGTCCGGCTCTGCGTCGAGCTCTCCCGGCTCCACCGCCCCGACGGCGCGGGCGACGCCGGCCCGGCCGCGCCCGGCCCGGATGATGGCGGCCCGGCCGCGCCCGGCCCGGATGATGGCGGCCCGGCCGCGCCCGGCCCGGACACCACGCGGGCCTGGGAAGCCCTCGAGCAGGCCATCATCGGCAAGGCGGTCGACCTGCTGTCCGGGCCCGGCGGGCTCGCCTCGTTCCTGCGGCGCCGGCAGCTGGGCGCGCGGCTGGGCGGCCCGAGCCTGCCGCTGGACGTCGGCTTCAGCCAGAACGTCCCGGCGGCCATCCGTAACGCGGTCATCCTCCGCGATAAGCACTGCCGCTGGGCGGGCCGCTGCAACCAGCCCGCCGCGGCCTGCCAGGTCCACCACGTCACGCACAAGGCCAACGGCGGCAAGACCAGCCTCAAAGACTGCGTCTTGCTGTGCTGGTACCACCATGAGGTGGTCATCCACCGATGGGGCTGGACGCTGGTCCTGAACCCGGACGGCACTACCACCGCGTGGAACCCGGCCAAGACTAAGGTCCTCCATAGCCACAGCCCACCCACCCGCCCCGGGTAACACCCCCGCCACGGCGGGGACCACGGAACGCTACGCAGGTCGCCCATTCCGGCGCCCGCGGAGTCTCGTGGCCAGGACTGCGGCGAAGGCCCTCATGGCATCGAGCGGATTATCTCCTCGCCGCCGTCTGCGCGGGCGCCGCTGGCCGGGTCGAGATACCTGGATACCGCCTGGGCTCGGTTGGCAGCGCCCAGCTTGCGCAGGACGTGCTTGACATGGGATTTAACCGTGCCCTCCAACAGGAACACGCTCCTCGCAATGGCGGCGTTGGATTCGCCGGCGGCCATGTGCTGCAACACCTCCAGCCCACGTCGGGTTAGCACGCGCCAGTCCGCAGCGGGCTCGTGTCCGGCCGGCGCTGTGGTGCCCGGCAGTCGCGCCGGATCCCCGTCAGTGTCCAAGTCGGCGCCGCCGATGCCGAAGAGCGGGTCGCTCACGGCGGATGCGAATTCGCCGAGGCCGGCCCGCAGTGCGCCGAGCCAGTCCGAGATGACGCATCGCTCGATGGAGCAGCCGAGGCCGTCGGCAAACTTGCCGAGCAGGTCACGGTCGTAGCGGTCCGCGGTCCTGCCGTCAAGCAGGGTGTCCGCATGAAGCATGCCAACCGGAACGTTGCCGCAGACCAGGGGGGCGGCAATATAGGAGCCCGACATTGTGGCCGCCTTGAGCCGCGCGTGCACCCGGTGGTTGGCCTGGACATTGGCTGTCAATCCTCAGGCATCCGTACCTCGCAGGTCCCGCAGGCTGTCACGGCGTGCTGGTGCCCCGGCGACCGAGATCCCCTAGTCATCGGTTCCGGCGGCGTTAATCTCAGCGAACCGCTGTCGCACCGCCGGTGTCCACTGGGCCCGAAGGGCCTCGATCCGCCGGGCCACCCGGCGCCCGATCCAGTCAGGCAGCAGCGCCTCTGGCAGTTGCGGATCTGTCCGGGGCAGCTCTTGCCACTCGCTGATCATCCGCACGTGGGCGAACAGGATCTCATCCCCGCCCCGGGGGGAGAGCCCGGCTACCGCGTCCCACACCTGCTGGTAATGCTCATGAAGGGCGCCGAGGTCCCAGCCCTGCGCGACGATATCGGCCTGGGACATCCCCATGTCATCGACCGTGCCGACGAAGGAGATCGTGTGCTTGCGCAGGCCGAGCCCTTCGATCAGCCTGCTGACCTCGGCCGCCCGTTCGACATGCGGGCCCAGCCAGAGCCCGGGGACTGGATTGCCGAGCCCGGCCCAGGTCAGACCGGAGTACAGCGGCCGCCGAGTGCTGCGGTGGGATTGCGGGATCGTCACCAGGATGACCAGCCAGCGGCCGTCCCAGCTGCTGAAGGGGTCGCTCAGGGAGAAGACCCGCGGGGCGCCGGACTCGATGATATTGATCATCCTGGGCCCGAGCGACCAGCAGACTTCGCGTCCTCTTCGTTCCGGGACCATCCACCCCGACGCCGCCGCGCGCGCGATGGCCTGCCGTGCGGCCTGCTCCTCCACGCCGAGTCCCTTGAGCACGTACACCAGCGCCGACGTCCATACCGGCTGCCCCGTCGGCCAGACCAGTTCGCCGAGAATGGTCATGAGCAGTGACCTGGCGCTCCCTGGAGTCAGCGATGCGCCTTCTGGCTTCAGGAGGGCAGAAGGCGCATCGCTCTGCGTCGGCATCGTGCTCCCTCGCCTCGTTACGTTCGACTCAGAGAGAAACTAAATCACTCTGAGTGTAGACCAAGGCCGTCAGGCCACAGATATCCCGCCGTTCACGCTGATCGCCTGGCCAGTGAGACGCGCGGAGCCGGGGCCGCCCAGGAACACCACCAGCGAGGCCAGGTCGTCCGGCTCGGCGACGCCGAGGTGGGCCAGCGATGCGGCCTTCTCGAAGAGATTCTTGCTGAAGCCGTCCCGGAGCACGTTGGCTGCCGTCGGGGTGCCGGCGATCAGGGACGGCGTGATGACGTTCACCCTGATCCCGTTGCGCTTGGCCTCGATGGCGGTCACCCGGGAGAACATGACGATCGCGGCCATGGCGGCACCCAGCACGCTCTCTCCGGGAGTGGCCACCTTGGCGGCGTCCGAGGCGATGTTGACGATGCTTCCTCCGCCCTGTTCCTGCATGATCGGCAGGACGGCGCGGGTCAGGTGCATCGGCGGCAGCGCCTGCCCGAGCAGGATGCCCGCGATGTCGGTCATTGCGGTCCGGTGCAGGAGTTCTGGCCGGTAGGCCGCCGTCACGGAGCTGACCAGGACGTCGATGGTGCCGAGGGTGCGGCGAGCCTCGGCGATTCCCGCCTGCACCTGGGCGGCGTCGCCGGCGTCGGCCGCGACGAATATCACCTGCGCGCCGGGACAATGCCCGGCGACCGCCTGCCTGGCGGCCTCCCCGCGCTCCTTGTCGCGGGCCAGCAGGGCCAGCCGCCGCACGCCGGCGTCGACGAAGCGGAGGGCGCTGGCCAGGCCGACCCCGGATGTTCCCCCGGCGATGACGACGGCCGATTCTGGGTAGTCCCGGACCAGGGGAGTGGGCGAGGACATGGCACCTCCGGTGTAGGCCGGCTGACGGTCTACGTGATTTGAAACTCAGTGGATGACAGTGTCGCATGTCAGGCGCGGCGAAATTGACCGGCCAGGCCGTTTACAAAGACTACTCTAAACGACTATATTCGAGCATTAGACTATCTTCACCGTCCCGGTAGGGAGCAGCCATGGTCGGCAGGGCGGTTCTGGAGACCTCATACTGGCCGGTGGAAGCTGGCGAGGTCCGCGACATCACCGTGTGCGAGACGCTTTACCACGCGGCGGCCACCGTGCCCGGCCGGCTGGCCCTGGTCGACTGCGTACCGGACGCCGGGGGCCGCCGTCAGTGGACGTACGCCGAGTTCGTGGCGGCCGCCGAGCAGGCGGCGCGGGCTCTCCTGTCGAGATTCTCGCCCGGCGACCGGATCGCGATCTGGGCGCCGAACAGTGCCGAGTGGGTGATCCTGCAGCAGGGCATCAGCCTGGCCGGCATGGTGCTCGTCGCCCTCAACCCGGCGTACCGGACGCGCGAGATGCAGTTCGTGCTCAGGCAGTCCGGGGCCGCCGGGCTTTTCTGCGCCGACGCCTACCGGGGCTTCGACATGCTGGGCATGGCTGAGGCCATCCGGTCCAGCCTCCCGGGACTGCAGGAGATCGTGTCCCTGGCGAACTGGGATAAGTTCCTGGCCAGCGCCGACCCCGGGCGGGTGCTGCCGCAGGTCGCGCCCAGGGACATGATCCAGATCCAGTACACGTCCGGCACCACGGGCTTCCCCAAGGGCGCGATGCTCCATCACATGGGTCTGGTCAACGAGGCCACGTTCGTCGCCGAGCGGGCCGGCATGAGCGACGGCGGGGTCTGCATCAATGCGATGCCGATGTACCACATCGGCGGCGGGGCGGTGACGTCCTTCGGGATCTGGGCTAAGCGCGGGACGTTCGTCATCCTCCCGGGCTTCGAGCCGGGCCTGCTGCTTGAAGCCTTCGAGGTCTACCGGGGGACGCACACCCTGGTGGTCCCGACGATGCTGATCGCGATGCTGGATCACCCGGACCTGGCCAAGCGCGACCTGTCCAGTCTTCAGACCATCATGAGCGGTGCGGCGTCCGTCCCGGCCTCGCTGGTCCGCAAGACAATCGGCCTTCTCGGCTGCCAGTTCAGCATCCTGTTCGGCCAGACCGAGACCCACGGTGTGATCAGCCAGACCCGGGTCACCGACACGCCCGAGGATCAGGCGAATACTGTCGGCCAGCCGCTGCCCCGGCTCGAGGTCAAGATCGTCGACATGGAGTCCGGAGAGCCTGTCCCGCTGAACGAGCAGGGCGAGATCTGCTGCCGCGGCTACCAGAACATGCAGGGGTACTACGACATGCCCGCCGAGACGTCCGCCACGATCGACGGCGACGGCTGGCTGCACATGGGTGACATCGGGTCGATGGACGAGCGCGGTTTCCTCCGGGTAACCGGGCGGGTCAAGGACATGATCATCCGGGGCGGGATGAACCTGTATCCCGCCGAGATCGAGGCGGCCCTGCAGGATCACCCGGCCATCGAGACGGCGGCAGTCATCGGCGTGCCCGAGGAGAAATGGGGAGAGCAGGTGGCCGCGGTCCTGCGCCTGCGGGCTGATTTCGTCCGGCCGACGGCTGCGGAGCTGATCGAGTTCCTCCGGGACCAGATCGCTCCGCACAAGATCCCGGTGTTCTGGTCCTTCGTCGAAGGGCTCCCCATGACGCCCACCGGCAAGACCCAGAAGTTCGTCCTGCGGCAGCAGGCCGACGACGGCACGCTGGCGTTCGACGAGGTCCGGCCGCCGAGGTCCCTCAGCCAGGCGTAGACCCAAGAACCCTAGGACGGCCGGACCGCGATGGCCGGCCCGAGCTCGACCACGGAGGCTACGGCGCCGTCGCAGTCGGTACAGGACCGGTCAGACCCGGCGCGCCCTGGAAACAACGGCACGGCCATGTCCGCGTCGCGGGCGCTAGTCAACGGGCCAGAAGATCGCGCGGCTGACTCCATGGCTAGCCTGGCCCTCCGCACATGTGTATAGATCAACTTGCCGACTCCTCGTCGATCATCTGACGATCGGCCCATCGGCCCGGCTGGCCGCGGCCGGCGTTCTGCTTCGCCCGTCAAACTCGCCTGCGGTAGCATCCCGCCCGGCACCTCCAAGATCAGCTGGACATACGGGCGGGTAACTGGCAGGATTCCGGACGTGGCCTCATGGACCCGCGATCTGACGGTACGGCCGGTGCCGCGCGCTGAGACGGCCCGGTTCGATCAGGTCCTGGAGGCCTATCACTGGCTCGGCGCGCGCCTGTTCGGGTCGGTGGTCCGGCACGTCGCGGTGCTGGACGGCGCCTGGGTCGCGCTTGCGGGGTACGGGTCGGCGGTGCTGCGGTGCACTGCCCGGGACACGGTGATCGGCTGGTCGGAGGCCGACCGTGTGGACCGGCTGCCGATGCTGGCCGGCCAGCAGCGGTTCTGCGTGCTGCCGCAGGGACGGCAGCCGAACCTGGCGTCGGCGGTGCTGGCCCGGTCGCTGGCCCGGCTGCCGGGGGACTACCTGGACCTGCACAACCAGATCGTGCTGGCGGTAGAGACGTTCACCGACCCGGCCCGGCACACCGGCGCGTGTTACGCCGCGGCCGGGTTCGCCTGCGCCGGGTCTACCTCGGGGTATGCCCGCGGGCCGGGCGGGCGCGGGTATGCCTTCCACGGCCGGGTGAAGCGGTGCTGGCTGCGCCAGGTGCATCCCGGCGGCCTGGCCGCCCTGGGGGCGCCGGCCCCGTCGGCGCTGTTCGATCCGCCCGCGCCGCCGGTGTGGCTGGACCTGCCGGCGGCGCAGGTCGCCTCGCTGCGCGCCCATCTCGGCGCTCACCTGCGTGATCCGCGGGATGCCCGCGGGGTCCGGCACGGCCACGCCGCGACGGCGGCGATCGCCGCGGCGGCCCTGCTGGCCGGGCACGCCGTCCCGGCGTCGATGGCCGCCTATGCCGCCGGGTTCGGGCAGCAGGCGCTGTCGGTGTTCGGTGCCCGCTGGTCCCCCCGGTCCGGCGGCTACCTCGCGCCGTCGGAGTCGGGTTTCCGCCGCTTCCTGCACGGGCTGGCACCGGGCGCGCTTGGCGCCGCTACCGGCAGCTGGCTGGCCGCCCAGGCCGATGCCGGCAGCCTGGATGCCCGGCGGGCCCGGCGGCTGGCCGCCCGCCTGGCCGCCCCGGCGGTGCGGTGATGGCCGGCCGGCGCCGGGCCGCCCCGGCAGCGGAGCTGGCCTGGGCCGATGTCCCGGCACGGCAGGTCAAGATGCTGGGTTCCCTGCCGGTGATCTTCTCCTTCTGCCGCCGGCTGGACATCAGCGGCGTCATCGACGATCTGGTGCCGATCCGCGACGTCGCCGCCGTCACCGCCGGGCAGGCCGTCGAGGCGATGATCTGCAACCGGCTGACCTCCCCCGCGCCGCTGGTGCACGTCCAGGACTGGGCCCGCAGCTGGGCGGTCCCGGAGGTCCTGGGCATCCCCGCGCTCGCCCTGAACGACGACAAGCTGGGCCGCACCCTGGATGCGATCGCCCCGCACCTGGAGGAGATCACCGGGGCGACCGCGATCCGCGCGATCGGCGCCTTCGGCATCGACATCAGCCAGCTGCACTGGGACATGACCAGCTTCTCGCTTTACGGCGCCTACGACCAACTCGATGAGGACTACCCGGCCCCCTCCTACGGGCACCCTAAAGACCGCAGAACCGACCTGCTGCAGGTGCAGGCCGGCATCGCCGCCGCCGGCGACGGCGGGATCCCGGTCTACGCCCGCGCCTACGACGGGGGTGCCGCCGAGATCTCCCAGGTGACCGGCGCGATGAAAGCCCTGAAGAAGATCGCCGGGGCGAAGACGTTCCTGCTGGTCGGCGACTCCAAGCTGATCAGCTACGACAACGTCGCCGCGATCCGGAAAGCCCGCTGCACGTTCCTGGCCCCCGCGTCCAAGCTCTACGTCAAGGCCGCCGAGCTGGCCGCCTGCGACCTGGGCAAGGCCACCGAGGTTGACTACGTCGCCGGACGCGACCAGCGCAAGAAGAACACCAGCCCCGGCCAGATCGGCCGCTGGCATGTCCTGGAAGACGATCAGAGCTTGGTGATCCGCAACTCCAAGCGCAAAAGCGACCCGCCGATCCGGCTGCGCCGCATCTTCGTGCACTCCACCGCCCGCGCCAGCGCCGCCCTTACCAGCCGGACCAAGAAACTCACCCGAGCCAAAGACGACCTGGACCGCCTGGCCCGCGGCCTGGGCGGCCGGTTCTACCCAGGCGAGCAGGAGGTCACCGGCCGGCTCCGGCAGATCGCGGCGGCCCGCAAGGTCGGCCCCTACCTGCGCTACGCCACCGGCACCGAGGGCAGCGAGCAGCCGGCCGGCACCGGCCAGACCGGACCCGGCCCGGCGGACACCTGGCAGGGCAGCGGCAGCGGCGGACCCGGCAAACCCACCCTCACCTGGTGGTTCGACCAGGCCGCCATCGACGCCGAAGCCGCCACCGACGGCTGGTACGCCCTGCTCACCAGCATCGACGCCAAGGCGGAGACCGCAGCCGAGGTCCTCTTGCGCTACAAGGCCCAGGAAGCCGTCGAACGCCGCTACGGCAACCTCAAAGGACCGCTGGCGGTCGCACCCATGTTCCTGAACAGCAACCGGCGGATCGCCGCGCTGATCACCGTGATCAGCCTCGCGCTACTGGTCTTCTGCCTGATCGAACGCGAAGCCCGCCGCAACCTCGCCCCGCAAACCAAACTCGACGGCCTGTACAACCAGCAGCCCGCCCGGCCCACCGGCCGGCTCATCCTGACCACCCTGGCCGGCCTGCAGCTGATCCCGGCCACCGCGACCAGCACGGCGCAGATCCCCAGGCCCAGCCCGGTCCAGGCCCGGCTGCTGGAACTGCTCGGGGTCGACCCGACGCACCCGCCGTAACACAGGATCCGCCTGCGGGAGGTGATCTACGGCCATGTGCGAATTACCGGGCTAGCGGGCCTGCCGATTCGCCGGACACTGCGGACGCGCGGGAAACAGCCGGCCACCCGCTACGGCTGCCGCCATGCCAGGCCCCCGATGATGGGACGGACGTCACCGACCTGATGCGCATCACCGGCTGGACGCGCACCAGGCTTTACCGGCACCGGCGGCAGTACGCCGATGCGGGCCGCGCGATCGGGGTCAGCGGGGGACACTGGCCCGCGCGCAGGCCCGGGGAGCGCCTCGCGCGCGCGTCTGCCCGTAACGCGCGGACGCGGACGGCGGGACGGGCGGACGGGACGGCCACGCACCGTGGCACCGCACGGCAGCCCATGAGCGACCAGGAGCGCGCCGCGATCCGGCAGGCCGGCGCGGACGATGCGCGGCGCTCCCGGGCCGAGCACGGTTTCCCGGAGCGAATTGAGGACCCGGCAGCGGTCGCGGTGCTCGCCGCGCTCTTGCGTGCTGCCCGCCCGCCGCCCCAGAACGAAAGAACGCGCCGGAAGAGCACACCAGCGGCATAGCCGCGAAGCGGCGGAAACGATCGCCTGGCTCGTCTCCGCCGCTTCTGTGCGCGGCGTGATTGCTACACGCGCCAGTCGAATTCGACGCGCTGCCGCAGGATCGCCATTTCGCGGTCGCGGCGGATGGCAGGGTCCTTGAGTTTCCCGCCGGGGCTGGACGGCAAGCCCGGCGGGAGGGGGTTGATGATGACCCGGTGCAGCACGGTCTTAACCGCGGCGCGCTTGCGGTCCACGCTCCACGATCCCCACGCATCACGGACTCGTTCCGATGGCGGGATATCACTCATGACGGTCGCCGATCCGGACAGCCGGTCGTATTCACGCCGCGCCTTGCTGATCGCATCTTCGGTGCGCTGCCGGATATCGAGCCAGTCGACCCGGTCAATCACCCCGCCGGCCAGGTCGCGGCGCGCATCGGCGCGCACGTCCTCGGCGCGCTTGATCTCGGCCAGCAGTTCCGCGCGGCGCGGCGCGGCCGGGTCCATGTCCGCATCGCGCAGCGCCTCTTGCACGCGCGGGGATTCCAGCGCATCCAGCACCGCGCCGGTCACGTATTCCTCCAGCAGCTCAGCCTTGATCGCAGTGCGGCCACATCCGTACGGGCCGGCCACGCACGCGTACTGATCCGCCCGCCCGTTCGCCGCCTGGTTGCGGTAGTGCAGGCCCCGGCCGCCGCATTTCGGGCAGGTGGCGATACCGGACAGCAGATGCGCCTGGGCGCGCACCACATGCTTACGGCGGGCCGGATCAGCGAACATCTTCGCCAGCCGCTCATGGGTATCGGTGTCGATGATCGCCGGCCATTGCGCCGGGTACTTGTGGCCCTGCCATTCCCGCAACCCTGCCAGCCGGGGCGAGGTCATCATGCCGACCCAGGTGGACGGATACCATTGCCTGCCCGCTACCGGCTTGATCCCGCGTGCGGTCCAGTCCCGCATGATCGACCGGACCGATTCCCCGTGCTCCAGCAGCCGCACCGCGGCATCGCGGATCGCGTCCGCTTCCGGCTGGTTAATGTCCTCCCGCAAGATGGCCCGCTTGTGCGGGTCGGCTTCGGCCGGGTTGGCATAAATCCGGGTATAGCCGAACCAGCGCCAGCCGCCGCCGGCGCGCTTGCCAGCGCGCGCGTTGCGCTCGTGCGCCTCGCGGACCCGGAAGCTCTTGACCGCGCTTTCCCGCTTGGCCCGCAACGTCTCCATGCCGCCGTAATACGCGCCCTCCGGGGTCGACAGGTCCAGGTCCCCGCCGGTATAGGCCGACAGCCGCACGCCGTGCCGCACGCACGCCTTCTCAAACGCGTTCCAGTCGGTCAGGTTGCGGGTCAGCCGCGCGGACGATGACCACATCGACCTGGCCCGCCCCGATCGCCGCGATCAGCTCCCCGAACCCGTCACGTGTGATCTCCTTGAACGCGGAGTACCCGTCATCCTTGAAGGTGGCCACCACCTGCCAGCCGCGCCGGGTTGCGTGGCCGGTGCCCCGCTCAAGCTGGGTCGGCACCGACTCCGCAGCATCGTAGGTCTCGCTCAGACGCCCGTACACGCCCGCCCTGAGCTTGGCTTTCGCCAGAAGTTCCTGCCCGTCGTCCATGCCTCCATCATGACGCAAAAAAGTGGCCAGCGCATGAACTCCGCGACCGCCGCGTGCTTACGCGCCGCGGCGTGCGCCTCTATGCGGTCCCACGCGGCGATCACCCCGGCGACCTCATCGTCGCCGGCGCCCTGGTAGCGGTCATCGTCCCCGGCGGCCTCGGCCGCGAACCCGGCCAGCGCCCCGCACCCCGGCATGGTGTCCAGCAGCATCCCGGCCGCGAACCCCGCCGCCCGGCTGAGGTACTCCCCGGGCGCCCGCCGCGCGGATCCGGGCTGGCCCGGGCCCCGCCGCGCCAGGCTAATCGGCTGCCCGCCGACCAAGCCCAGCCGGGCGGCGCGGGCGCACGCGGCGGCCTCCTCCGCGGTGATGCGCCGGCATTCGGCCACGATCGCGTTCAGGTCGTATTCCCACGGTGCCGCCGAATCGGGTTCCTCCTCATCGGGGTCTAGCGGCTCGTCCTGGTCTGCCTGCGAGTCACACCAGGCCTGCCAGTCCTCCTCGGTCATCCAATCCGGGGTGGGCACCGGCTCGCGTGACTCCCGGGCGGGGTCCCCGTCCCGCCCGGATCCCGCAGGAGCTGGCCCTTGAAGCATGCACCACCGCCGTTCGGTTGAATGATGTTGATCTCGACTTCTATTGAACATGATAGCGAATCAAGCCTTATATTACTAGCATATTTGCACATAGAAAACGATACTCGAATAAATGTGCCAGAGTGATAAATGTGACGAGCGAGGCTTTGAGACGGCCGGACTGGGCTAGACGGGTCGTACTGGGCCGGGTCGCTGAGGTCGACGCCGTACGGATGCCGGGCCGAGCGAGGCATGGACTGTGGGTCGGCCTTACAGCAGGTCGGCGGGACCAGGACGACCCGGGAGCGCAGGTACGAGTGCGGCTGGGACCAGGGTGAGCCACTAGACGCCGAACGCACTCGCCGCGGTGGGCGGGCCGGAGCGTGGAAGCCAGCTGGCAAACCGCTTATATAGTTATATAATAAAGCTCAATTAGCGGGTTGGAGGAAGACGCGATGGGGCTGACGGAGCAGGAACAGGAGCAGGAACAGCGGCACGAGTGGTTCCGCGAGCATTGGGCGCACGGGATCCCGTTCAACCAGCACTGCGGCATCGAGGTGCGGCGGTGGGATGACGAGGCCGTCGAGCTGTTCCTGCCCTATGCGGAGGTGCTCAGCGCGCACGCCGGCATCTTCCACGGCGGGGTGGTCTCGGCGCTGCTCGACACTACCGCCACAGGCGCGGTGATGGCCGGCCACGATTTCGCGAAGGGCAGCCGCCTCACCACGATCTCCCTGTCGGTGCAGTACCTGTCCGTCGCGCCCGGCGAAGACCTGCTGGCTACCGGCTGGTGCACGCGGCGCGGGCGCAGCGGGGCGTCCCCTGGCAGGCACCAGAGCCGGTGCAGCTGGCCTGACCGGCGGCTACTCCCGTCAGCTAGCCCCGGGGCTGCTATCAGCTTTATCCTGAAGGCCAGGCTGAACCTAGGGTGAGTGGTCTGGCATGCGGATCGCAGTGCTCGGAGCCGGGTCGTGGGGCACCACGGTGGCATCCCTCCTGGCTGGCCACCACGATTGCACCATCTGGGCCCGGGATCCCGAGCTGGCCAGGGAAATCTATGAACGCGACGCGAATTCGCGGTACCTGCCCGGGTTCACGCTGCCGTCCGGGCTGAAGGCCACGGCGGACCTGGAGAAGGCCGTGTACGACGCCGACCTGCTGGTGGTCGGCGTGCCGACGCACGGATTCCGGGCCATCCTCGCCGATGCCCGCCCGTACCTGCGGCCGTGGATTCCGGTCGTCAGCCTGGCGAAGGGCTTCGAGCGCGGTTCGCTGCTGCGCATGACGCAGCTCGTCCGTGACGAGCTGCCTGGCCATCCCGCCGCCGCCCTCACCGGGCCGAACCTGGCCAAGGAGATCATGGCCGGCCAGGCCGCGGCGAGCGTGATCGCGACCGAGGACCTCGACGTGGCCCGGGCGCTGCAGTCCGTCATGCGGCGGGGATTGTTCCGGATCTACACCAACCACGACGTGCTCGGATGCGAGCTGGGCGGGGCGCTCAAGAACGTGGTCGCGATCGCGACCGGCATCGCGCAGGGGCTAGGTGTCGGCGACAACACCCGGGCGGCGGTGGTCTGCCGCGGCCTGGCGGAGGTCACCCGGCTGGGCGTCGCCATGGGCGGCGAGGCGGCGACCTTCTCCGGCCTGGCCGGCATGGGGGACCTCCTCGCCACCTGCATGAGCCCGCTGAGCCGCAACCGGTCGCTCGGCGAGCAGCTCGGCGCGGGCCGGACGCTTGACGAGGTACTCGGGGCGACCCGGACCGTGGCGGAGGGCGTCGGTACCGCCTTCACCGTGCATGAGCTGGCCGAGCGCTACGACGTGGAGATGCCCGTCTGCCATGAGGTGTACCGGGTCCTGGCCGGGGAGATCCCCGCATCGGAGGCCTACCGCGGGCTGGGCAAGCACCTGCAGGCCGGTCACGAGCGCGAGCCCGGGTGACCAACGGGGCGCCACGGCGCCGGCCGGTCACCGCCGGGGCGGCCCGTTGCCCGGCTAGGTGCCCTATGTCAGCATGTCGCCATGGCGGAGTGGTGGCCCTTCGACCGTTCGTGGGCCGATGACTGGAAGCGGACCTGGACGGAGATCATCTCCAGGTCCTCCGCCGCGGCCGCCTCGATCGGCCTGCCCCAGCCGGGAACCCTGCCCGGCGACCCGTTCGCCGTGCTGGTGGACGCCGCTCGTGCCTGGCTCACCGGGAAGAAGCGGACGTTCCGGTTCTCGGGGCATGACCTGACCCTGACTCTTTCCGACATCTCGGTGGAAGGCGCGGACCTCGCCCGGGTCATGGGCCAGTACGGTGAGGTCCGCATCTCCGCACGCGACGTCCAATGGCACGTCTACCAGCTCGACCGAATCGAGGTCCGGGCCAGCCACGCTGGAAGTGGAAGCGGGCGCCGAGGGACAGTCCCTCCGCCTGCGGCCGCGCGCCCTGTACCTGCTCGACTGGCGCGTGTCACTGCCATCCCCGGCGTTTTACCTGTCCCTGCCGGAGCTGCCTGCCGGGTTCATGCTCACCTCCGTCGAGCCCGTACCGGGGGGCTTCCTCGTCCGAGGCCTGTTCAGCGACTGGCAGCGGTCGCTGTCGCGGGATGACGTCGAGCGGTTGCTGGCCGGGATGCGCTCGGGACAGGACCGCCTCGACATCTGACGATTGCGCGAAGCTAGTGTGATGCAAACCGATCGGCAGCGTCTTTCCGGAGGTAGCGACGACATGAGCGGGCCGGGACCAGGCGCGGAGCCAGCTCCCAGCGGGCCGGGACCAGGCGCGGAGCCAGCTCCCAGCGGGCCGGGACAAGCGGAGGCATCCCGCAGCGTGCCGGGACCAGGGGCGAAGCCATCTCGCGGCGGGCCGCTGGCCGGCGGGCCGCTGGCCGGCGTACGCGTGCTCGAGCTGGCGGGCATCGGACCCGGGCCGTTCTGCGCCATGCTGCTCGCCGACCAGGGCGCGACCGTGCTGCGGATCGATCGTCCCGGAGCCGCTAACCCCCGGCCCGAGCGTGAGCTGCTGAGCCGCGGCCGCCAGTCCGCCGTCCTGGACCTGAAGCATCCGCGTGCCACCGATGCGCTGCTCCGGCTCGTCGACGCCGCGGATGTGCTGCTCGAGGGCTTCCGGCCGGGAGTAACCGAGCGCCTCGGCGTCGGACCCGACGTCTGCCTGCGCCGCAATCCCCGGCTGGTGTACGCGCGGATGACCGGGTGGGGGCAGGATGGGCCGCTGGCCACGGCGGCGGGGCACGACATCGGGTATATCGCCCGGGCCGGCGCCCTGCACGGCCTGGGACGGGCCGGCGGCCCGCCCCAGTTTCCGGCTAACCTGCTCGGGGACTTCGGCGGCGGAGGGATGCTCCTGGCCTATGGCATCTGCGCGGCTCTGGTCGAGCGGGTCACCTCCGGCCAGGGCCAGGTGGTCGACGCGGCCATCGTGGACGGGGTGGCGTCGCTGCTCGCCATGCCGCTGATGTTCATGGCCCAGGGCTGGTGGCGCGACGAGCGCGGGGTGAACCTGCTCGATGGCGGCGTGCCCTGGTACGACGTCTACGAGACGGCGGACGGGAAGTGGATGGCCGTCGGAGCCCTGGAGCCGCAGTTCTACGCCGCGCTGCTGGCCGGGCTCGGCCTGACCGACGTACCCGCCCGCGACGACCCGCAGAACTGGCCGGAGTTGCGCGCGCTGTTCTCGGCCCGGTTCAAGGACCGGACCAGGGACGAGTGGGCGGCCGCATTCGCCGGGACCGACGCGTGCGTCGAACCGGTGCTGTCCCTGACCGAAGCCGCCGGTGACCCGCACCTGACCGCCCGGCAGACCTACGTCACCCGCGACGGCATGACCCAGCCATCCCCGGCGCCGCGTTTTTCCCGGACCCCCGGCCAGCTGCCCGGGTCGGCCCCCGCGCCCGGCCAGCACACGACCGAGGCGCTCACCGCGTGGGGCCTAACCGACGCGGAGGACCTGGTCGCCTGCGGTGCCGCCATCCAGGCGTGAACCCGTCCACCACTCGCACGGCATCCAGCGGACCGAATTCGCCTGGAGCTGCCAGCTCGCTTAGCAGGTGTACTGGGCCGGGGTAGTGGTGTAGCAGCGTCCGCTGGGGGCTTGCCAGGTCATGATGCCGGGTCTGGGCTGAGTGAGGATCCACCCTTCCCGCTGCTTCATCCGGTGGTGCCGCCTGCAGAGCGGGGCCAGGTTGCACTCGCAACTCAATCCCCCGCGTTCCCAGGCGATGGTGTGGTCATCGTCGCACTGCTGGGCGGGTCGACGGCATCCCCAGTAGGAACAGGTCGGGGTGCGGGCGTGGATCTTGTGCCGGAGTTTGCGGCTGGGTGTGTAGCCGGGTTCGGCGTCGTGGTGGTCGCGGCAGGTGGTCGCGATGGGGGCCAGGGTGATGCCGAGCCCGGCCAGGAACCGCGCGATCAGTTGATGGGGGTCGGGACTACCTTCGGGTCCGTCGCGGGATCCGGGTCCGTCCCGGGGTGCCTGCCCGGCCCAGGGCTTGGGGCCGCGGGCGCAACCGTGGGCAACAGCCCTGCCTTGGGGGTCGGTCACGGTGAGGCACCAGCGGGTGCCGGGGTGGGGTGGCCGCGGCGCGGGTCAAGTCGCGGGCCGCGGCTGGGTCCAGGGGGCCGAACGGCCCGGCGTCTCCGGGCGCCTTACCCAGTTCCAGGAGCGTGGTCAGCGTCGAGCCCGGATTCGCGCAGTTCCAGCGCCCAGTCGGTCAGTGCCTGGTCCGCGGCCAGGGTGTCGTCGGGTGGCAGGTTCCGCCCGGCCAGCGCGCCGGTCCCGTCGTACTCCCGCCACCGCTCCACCCTCGCCCGCTTCTCGCCCTTCTTGCGCCGGCGGGTCGCCCCCTGCGGGTCGACCTGCAGCACCGCCTTGCCCAGCGCGATGCCCAGGGCGATGTAGGTCTGCTTCCCGGCGCGTGGCAGCACCAGGGCCTCGACCTCAGCGGCGTGGGCGGGGGTCAGGCCGGCGGTGGCCTCGGCGATGATCCGGGCCCGGACCAGGTCGATCCGGCCGTCGAGCATCGCGGCCAAGGTGGCGTGCAGCCGGTACCGCAGCGCCA
>WNFF01004755.1_pt1 | contig 16560 bp, 20 predicted proteins | sample 5400441 | NCBI WGS metagenome assembly WNFF01 (sample SAMN13153345, study PRJNA577476) | soil metagenome | isolation source: 120 cm saprolite under Douglas fir tree site 2 hole 3 replicate 1 | place: USA:California | collected 2015-04-18 | reverse complement strand
AAACCATTCCCCCACCTGGGCTGAGGTTTCTCAAAACCTTTCCCCCACCCCCCGCGACGCCGTCTTACTCGGCTCCGCCCTGCCATTCCGGCGGGGCGGGAAGGCCGACTTGGCGTACCGCGAGGTGGAGATGGTCGAGGTCAAAGAGGTGCTTCGGCTGTGGCTCACGGGCCACGGCAAGCGCGAGATCGGACGGCAGGTCGGCGTCGATCCGAAGACGGTCCGCAGCTACGTCGCGGCCGGCGAGCGTGCCGGGCTCGCGCCGGTGCTGGGTGAGGCCGCGCTCACCGTCGAGCGGCTGGTGGCGATACTCGCGGACCTGCGCCCGGCGATAGGTCGTCCGCACGGCGACGCGTGGGCGCTGTGCGAGCGGGAGCGCGCGGCGATCGAGGGGCACCTCTCGGGCGGCGTGCGGCTGTCGAAGGCCCGCAAGCTCCTCGTGCGCAGCGGCGTCGCGATCCCGTACTCGACGCTGCACCGCTTCGCGGTCGAGGTGCTGGGCTTCGGCCGCACGGCAGCGACGGTCCCAGTCGCCGACGGCGTTCCGGGCGAGGAGCTCGAGGTCGACACCGGCTGGGTGCTCTCGCTGCCCGACGAGGACGGGCGGCTGCGGCGGCTGCGAGCGTGGATCTTCACAGCCAATGTCTCGCGCCACCGCTTCGTGTGGCCGTGCCTGAAGGAGACGACGGTGAGTGCGATCGCCGCGTGCGAGGCGGCGTGGGAGTTCTACGGCGGCGTCTTCCGCGTCCTGCGACCGGATAACACCAAAGCGATCGTGGCGCTCGCCGACCCGCTCTACGCGCGCATCACGCCGGCGTTTCTCGAGTACGCGCAGGCGCGCGGCTTCCACGTCGATCCGGCGCGAGCGCGCAGCCCGAAGGACAAGGCACGCGTCGAGCGCACGGTGCGGCTGGTACGCGACGACTGCTTCGCCGGCGAGCAACTGCGCACGCTCGACGACGCTCGTGCCCGCGGCCGCTGGTGGTGCGAGTGCGACTACGGCCTGCGCCGCCACACGCGCACGCAGCGGCTGCCCAAGGAGCACTTCGAGGCCGTCGAGAAACCGGCGCTGCTGCCGGCGCCCACCGAGCCATACGACGTGCCGCTCTGGTGCGAGCCGAAGGTCGCGCGCGACCACTTCGCCCAGGTCGCGAAGGCGCTCTACACACTGCCGACGCGCTTGATCGGCAAGACGCTGCGCGCGCGAGCGGACCGCGCCGTGGTGCGCTTCTACGATGGCACGCTGCTCGTGAAGATCCACGCGCGCCAGCCGCCCGGCGGCAAGTCGATCGACCCGAACGACTTCCCGCCCGAGAAGACCGCGTACGCGCTGCGTGACGTGGCCTTCCTCCAGCGCGAGGCCACCAAGCACGGCCCCGAAACGGGAGGCTTCGCGAAGGTGCTCCTCGACGGGCCGCTGCCGTGGGCGCGCATGCGCCAGGTGTACGCGCTGCTCGGGCTGTGCAAGCGCTACGGCGACGCGCGCGTCGAGGAGACCTGCGCCCTCGCGCTCGCCGCCGAGATGACCGACGTCCACCGCCTCGAGCGGATGCTCAAGCGCGCGGCCCCGCCGCAGCAGCCGTCGCCTCCCGCCAACGTGATTCCACTCGCGCGCCACCTGCGGCCGGCCGCGCAGTACGCCCTCCCGCTCGCATCCCGCAAGCGCGACACCGAAGGAGAAGACGCATGACCACCGACACGATCAGCCCCGACCTCAAGACCGCTCTCAAGCGGCTCAAGCTCTCACCCGTGCTCGACACGTTGCCCGAGCGGCTCGCGCTCGCGCGTCAGCAGAAGATGGCCCACCAGGACCTGCTGCTGCTCGTCCTCGCTGACGAGATCAGTCGCCGCGATGGCCGCGCCGCCGGCCTGCGCGCCGAGCGCGGCCACCTCGACCCGGAGATGCAACTCGAGCGCTGGGACGCCACCGCGAAGGTCACCTACGACCGGACGCTGTGGAACGAGCTCGTCTCGCTGCGCTTCCTCGAAGCCAACGCGCACGTCGCGATCGTCGGCCCAGTCGGCGTCGGCAAGACCTTCCTGGCGCACGCCCTCGGCCACATCGCCTGCCGCCGCGGCCGCTCGGCGCTGGCGCTGCGCTCGGACCAGCTGCTCAAGACCCTCAAGCACGCCCGGCTCGACAACACCCACGAGCAGGAGTTGCGAAAACTCATGGCCGTCGAGCTGCTCATCATCGACGACTTCGGCCTCGACGCGATGGACGCGACCGAGAGCCGCGACGCCTACGAGATCTTCACCGAGCGCCACCGCGCCGCAAGCGTCTCAAGCCGGCGCTGAAGGCTGGACAAAAGGGAGCGGCGTAGGGCACATCACATTCGCGTCGCGGACGTGGACCGGGGTGGGGGAATGGTTTTGAGAATCGGTGGTCCATAGGTAGTGAGAGCCGACACCCAATTGGAGGATCGTTCGCCCTCGAGCTCTGGCGAAGAGTGATGAGCCAAGCCACCGCATCATCTTCTGGCATCGTCTGAAGTGTCGGCTCTTTGAGAAAGACGATATGCCGGGTGAGAAGCGACCAGCTGCCGTCGGGCATCCGGAAGAGATCCTCGAAGACACCGTCGTTCTCCATCCCCCGAAGTACTCGGCCCTCGAGAAATCGACCCGCCGACCCTCAATCATCAGCATGAAGCCAACCTCCTTCACGAGCGAATTCGCGATTCTCCACCAAACGGTTCTGCTCTGCGAGCCAGAGTGGCGCTAACGCTGACATGCCTTGCGCTCGAGATGCGCGGTGCGGCGAGACCCGTGGGCGCCTGGTAATCCACCAGGTGCTCAAGGTTCCCCAGGCCGCGCGAGGCGGCCCACGCGCGTGCGCCGAGCCCGAGGGGGTCGGGCTAGAGGGCCACCTGCGCTGCACCCGCGCGCCACGCGGGGTCGAGGTCGAGGTCGGAGGCTCCGGATCGCAAAGTTGACCCGCTCCCGCCCCGTGCTACGCACGGCGTCGCGGCCGGCCGCGACGGGAAGATCCGGAGCACGGCTCTGGCTCGCTAGGTGATCGACGTTCTTCAAGAACCTCCTGGAGGCACGCAATGGCGAATCCTTCGAAAAAAACCACGCGGAACGACAAGCGCCGCAAGCCCGCGAACGCGGCCCCGCCCCAGACGGCCAAGCCGGGCGCCCAGGCCGCCGCGGCCAGCCCCGTCGCGGCCCAACCCCCGGCCGCGGCCTCTATGCAGGGCAAGGCCCAGCCTCCGGCGCAGGGCAAGACGCCTTCGCAGACCCAGACGCAGCCGCGGACGGAAAACCCGAACCGGTCGCCCTCGCAGGAGCAAGTCGCGAAGCGCGCCTACCAGATCTTCCAGGCCCGCGGCGGCGAGCACGGCCGGCACCTCGAGGACTGGGAGCAGGCCGAGCAGGAGCTCAAGCTCGGCATGCAGTAGGCGCGCCTCGTCACGCTCCAGGCGCGCGCCGGCGGGAACGCGCTGATTTGGCCGGCAGGTCTTCGAGGCTACCGTGACAGACACCGTCGCGATTCTCCTCCTCGCCATCGTCGAGTTGGCCGGCCTCCTGATGGTGCCGCTGGGACTGCCCGGACTGTGGGTCATGATAATGGGCCTTCTGGGCTACGGCTGGTTCACCGACTTCCAGACCGTGGGTTTCTGGACCACTACGCTCGTCCTCGCGCTTGCACTTCTGGGCGAATTCATCGAGACGTGGCTGGGGTTCCGGTTCGCGCGAAAATATGGCGCCTCGAAGCGCGCGGCTTGGGGCGCGCTGATCGGCGGATTAGTCGGCGCGGTGGTAGGCGTTCCCGTGCCCGTAATCTTCTCATGCACGAGCTTCAGCTTTCATGCACGAGCTTCAGCTTCTTGATAGCCTTGTCCACGGCGCGTTCCTCCGGTCGTCGCCTTGGCCGGCGACGGGTTGGTGGTTTCCCAACCGGAAGAATGCGCCATTTTCATTTTCCACATCACCCGGGACGCGACCACGTAGAGGGCCGGATCAGTTACCGCCTTTGACTGGCGTCGCTGCCGACTGGCGGAGTTCCGAGCCTGTGTTAACTCGCTCTCTGCCTTTCTCTCCCCGCGAGAGTTCTAAATCGGTGTCCTCCGGTGCACCGCAGGACACTCCCCAGTGTTCTCCGGTCCCCCAGAACGAGTGCGAACAGACAGAGAATGCGCGGGCAGGGGCCGCGCCCAGCGCAAGCGTGCGGAGTTCAGGGCGGAAAGTGTGGCTCGCGCGAGGAGCAGGCCGGTGCGGCTGTGTTAAGCGCCGACCGGGCGATGTTCTACTGGACGGAGGGAGTGGCTCCCCACTCGAATCGACCTGTAAATGCGCTCTCTCCTTTCAGAGTGAGAATTCACAAAACCGCACAAATTTCGGACCGCGTGATCCCTGCCTAACCTATCGTAATTACGTAAATAAAGTGCGATTCACCGAGCCGTCGGTGTGAATTTTCCACCACAACCATCTGTAAATGCTTATGATTTTGATTCACATCGGCCTCGTGAGTTCATCGAAGGACTCGCCCGCGCGCGGCGAAAAGGGCTGTGATGTCGGAAGCGCAGAGTAGGGTGGTGAATTGCGGAGCACGTCGTTCCAACCGCGGTGCGGCGCCGCTCGCCGCCACAACTGGAGATCCGTGCCGATGTCGACCGCCCAGCCTCCACGAGACGGGAAATCCGCTCGCGCCCCGAGCACGAACCAGAGCGGCGCGGAACATGGTGCCGCGGACCGGATCGATGAGGTACCGAGCCTACGCGGCTACCTCTGCTTCGACCCGACGGCTCCCTACCTCGTCCGCGAGCCACTGCCCATGTACTTCACCGACATGGGGCCGTGGCCAGACTTGGCGCCCAGCCACGTCGACGTCGCCGGGGTCTATCTCGGCGACGGTCCAACGCGGGAGCTGCTGCACCGTTTCCGCATTGGCAAGGAGCAGTGGTTGGCCGTGACGGCAGAGGATCGGCAGACGATAAAGGCGGCGCTGGCGCAGGTCTTTCAGCTGCAGAACGCAGTTCACGATCTGGTCGATCCAGAGGCTCCAGAAACCACGCGGCGGCGTGCGCGGGCGTTCGTCGGCAGCATGGCAAAGACCGTGGAGCAGTCTGTCGCCGACAGGCGAGGACATCCACTGGAATCAGCGCGGCGCTTTGCGGTGCCGATCGGGCACGCGCTCTTCGTGGCGGTACGTCGTGAGCTTCAGCGAACCAGGGTTGAGTGTCAGCGTGCGCGTAACGACCTCCGCGGTAGCAAGCAGGGCATCGAGGAGTGGGTGACAGCAGTCAACCGCGAGTTCAAGCGGAAGCGTCTCGCGCCGGTGTGCACCGCGAAGGATGTGTCGATGGTCATCGGCAAGGGTGCCGCTCGCGGCGCCAGCACTCCTGCGGCAATCGCCGCGACGCTCGTGCAGCGAGCGATGCCGGTGTTGTCCAAGGACGACATTCGGCGCGGCCAGCCGCGGCGCCGTCGATAGTTCGGCCGCCACGTTCCTGCTGTTCCCGTGCGGGTGCGTCCGCCCCCTGCTTCGAAGGAAGCAAGAGTGGGCAACGACCCCCGTTGATGCCCACAAACAGCTGCGCCGACACTCTTCCCCGTGCGCATCGAGTGAGGACGAGCGCGTCCAAGGACAGATGGTCTGTCCCGCTGGAACGGCGCATCGGTCCTCACGAACGGAGGGTCAGAGTGTCGGAACTCCACATCGAGTATCTCCCGCTGTCGCAGTTGGTGGAGGCGGCCCGCAACCCCAAAAAGCACGCGCTCGAGCCGCTCGGCGCGAGCATCGGCCGTTTCGGCTACGTCGAGCCGATCATCCTCGACGAACGGACGGGCCGCATGGTCGCCGGCCATGGCCGCCGCGAGTCACTCTTGAAAATGCGCGCGGCCGGCGAGATGCCGCCGAGCGGCGTTCGCAGCGGCGACAACGACTGGCTGGTCCCGGTCGTCCGGGGCTGGGCTTCGAAGAGCGATAAGGATGCCGAGGCGTACCTCGTTGCGTCGAACCGCCACGTTGACCTCGGTGGCTGGGACGACGCCGCGCTGGCGGAGATGCTCCAGTCGCTCGCCGCGGCAGATGCGCTCGACGGCACCGGCTTTGTCGACGACGACGTCGAGCGCCTCCTTTTCGAGGTCGGTGCGGAGCGCAAGCGCGATCATGCAGAGCCGGAGGTCGACCTCACGCCGCCGGACGAGCCGGAGTCGAAGCTCGGCGACATCTACCAACTCGGACCAAATCGGCTGATGTGCGGGGATTCGACGAACGCCGAACACGTTGCCGCGCTCCTCGGCGGCGAGCGCGCGCTGCTGTGCGCGACAGATCCGCCGTACCTCGTCGACTACGACCGCACGAACCAGCCGCAGAGCGCGGAGCGCAAAGCCCGCGACGTCGATCCGAACCAGCGCTGGGACGCGTACATCGATCCCGAGACCAGCGTCGACTTCTTCCACCGGTTCATCAAGGTCGCTCTCGAGGTCGCGCTCGTCGAACGGCCGTTCATTTACCAGTGGTACGCATCGCGCCGCCATGTCCTCGTCGAGGAGGCGTGGAAGCGCGCCGGACTGCTCGTGCATCAGCAGCTCATCTGGGTCAAGCCGCGACCAACCCTCACGCGCAGCCACTTCATGTGGCAGCACGAGCCGTGTCTCTACGGATGGCTCGACGGCAAGCAGCCGGACAAGGAGCGGCGTCCGCCGGTTTCGGGCGACCATTCCAGCGTGTGGCAAATCGCCGGCGAGCACGACGGGATTCATCCGACGCAAAAGCCACTGCCCATCTTCGAGCGGCCGATCGAGTACCACACAAAGCCGGGAGAGCTCGTCTACGAGCCCTTCGGCGGCTCAGGGACGCAGCTCATCGCAGCGGACAAGCTTGGACGGCGGTGCTGCATCATGGAGTTGTCGCCAGCGTTCGCCGACGTGATCCGGCGCCGCTGGGAGGCGTGGGAGAGGAGCCTGTGATGGTGACGCTCGGAATCATTGACGGGAAAGAACGCGACCAAGGCGGAGGTGACGTAGCGAATGCCTGAGAACACGAATGAGCGCGGAGGCGCGAAAGGAAGGAAGAAGGTGACGGTCCGGCAGCAGCAGGCGATTGAGGTGCTCCTGATCGGGGGAACCGATCAGCAGGCTGCCGAGAAGGCCGAGGTGAGCCGTTCCACGGTGACGAAGTGGAGGAACAACCCCGCATCGGCTTTCGCTGAGGAGTTGGAGAGAGCACGCGAGGAAATGCGCAAGCGCCAGAACGCCCGGATCTTGGCAGCAGGCTCGCTCGCTGTGCGCGCGCTCGAGGATGGCGTCAAGGACACCAGGAGTCCGTCGGCTCGGATCTCTGCTGCACGGACGATCATGGATCAGGGCAGCAAGGCGAACGAGAGCGAGGAGCTCGAGACGTCGAAGCTGGAAATCATTCTCAATCGATTGAAGGTAGGGCTCGATCGATTCGAATACGAGCGAGCGTTACAGGCCCTCCTCGAAGAACCCTCTGGAGGCTCGGGGGCGAAGCGGTATCCGAGGCTCAAGCGGCTAGCGGAGAGGGAACTCGAGGCGCTGCGACGTGAACCGGTCCCAGAGGGGCTGCGCCTCTTGCAGAGCGGCGGCGTCATCGCGTTGCCGGTGAAGGAAATGGACCCTGCTTCAGACCCGCTGCCGATTGCCAGCGGGATCACGGAGGATTAGGCAATGCTCACGGTTGAAGGTGACCTACCTGAGAGAACGATCTGGCGGCCTCATCCGGGACCGCAGACCGCGTTTCTTCACAGCACTACCTACGAGGCTTTATACGGAGGTGCAGCGGGCGGCGGCAAGAGCGACGCGCTGCTGATGGGGGCTCTTTGGGGAGTGCATCTGCCAGGCTATAGCGCGATCCTTTTTCGGCGCACGTTTCCCGAGCTCGAGAAGAACCTCATTCCTCGCTCGCATGACCTCTTTCGCAGAGCGTTTCAAGGCGCCAAGTATAGTGATCAGCGAAAAGCGTGGCTCTTCCCCTCCGGAGCAAGAATCCACTTCGGCCATCTCGAGCACGAGAGAAACGTGTACGAACATCAGTCCGCTCAATATCAGTACATCGGCTTCGACGAGCTGACGACGTTCACCGAGAAGCAATACGTGTTCATGCTGAGCAGGGCCAGATCGCCGAGCGGAATTCCCGTCTACATTCGCTCCGCCACCAACCCCGGTGGAGAAGGGCACGACTGGGTCTTCCGGCGGTGGGCACCCTGGCTGGATCCGAACTGCTGGGCGAGGGCGGAGCCAGGGCGCGCCCGATGCTACCTCCCAGAGGCCGATGGCACGGACAGGTGGGTCGAACGAGGAACACCGCGAGCGTTGAGCAGGGTCTTCATTCCCGCTCGGCTGGCAGACAACCCGACCTTGGCCAGGAACGATCCGGAATACGAGACGCGTCTCTCTGGGCTCGATCCTGTCGAGCGCGCCCGGCTCCGCGACGGCAACTGGCTGGTGAAGCCAGCGGCCGGCCTCCTGTTCAAGCGCGCTTGGTTCGAGATCGTCGGCGCGCCTCCAAGCGAAGTCACCGGCCGCGTCCGGCGATGGGACCTCGCAGCCAGCGAAGCGAAGAGCGGTCGCGATCCAGACTGGACGGTCGGCGCGAAGTGGTCGCGAGCGAAAGACGGGACTTTCTACGTTGAAGATGTGGTGCGCCTTCGAGGCCGGCCGCTCAAGGTCCAAGAGGCGATCAAGCGGACCGCCGAGCGCGACGGACCCGAGGTAGAGATTCACATCCCGCAGGATCCCGGCGCCGCCGGCATCGCTGAAGCGGACTCGTATATCCGACTGCTCGCCGGCTTCAATATCCACGCGCTTCGGGAGACGGGCGACAAGGAAACCCGAGCGCGGCCCGTGTCGGCGCAGGCGGAGCGGGGGAACGTCAAACTCGTCCGAGGAACCTGGAACGAATCCTGGCTTCAAGAGCACGAGGCGTTTCCTGACGGCGTGCACGACGATCAGGTGGACACGAGCAGCGGCGCGTTTACCGCACTTGCGCCGATGAGTGCCGTGGAGCACTTCCGGATGCTCGCTGCGTGGAATTAGGACTTCTGCCTGGCGTCCCCGCCTCGAAGGCGGACCCCCCCCTCGCGTGTGTCGGTAAGGGCGTCCCAGCGGCAATTTGGCGCAGTTTCCCAGAGGCTGGAATAACTGCTCTTAGGCCTTGCTAGTGTCTTGAGACAGAGCGTCCATGCTGAAGACCGCGGGCATTGCCCCGCGGGAATGGAGGCAGAGATGCCCAGAGCAGAGAACGGACGAGCGAATGTAGTGCACGCCTCGGGCGGAGTGCCGCAGCAGCTGGCGGCGCTGCAGAAGATGACGGTCGGCCAGCTCGCGGAGACGTTTCTTGAGCTGTTCGGCCAGCCGACGCGCTCGCGCAACAAGCCCTACTTGCAGAAGCGGCTTGCCTTTCGCGTCCAGGAACTCGCCGAGGGTGGGTTGTCGCAGAGCGCGCTCGCGAAGATTGCGGAGCTCGGCGATCAGCTCCCGGAGAAGTGGCGGCGGCGACTGGCGGCCACCAGCACCGTACCCGAGCGTGACTCGAGGCTGCCGGCTGCGGGAAACATCTTGACGCGCGAGTACCAAGGCCGGCGGCACCGGGTCAGCGTTCGCGAAGAATGCTTCGTCTATGGGGGAAAGGAATTCAAGAGCCTCTCCGCCATCGCCAGACTCATCACGGGGACCTCCTGGAACGGCTTTCTCTTCTTCGGACTTGAGACGAGAGGCGGAGCGAAGAGGTGAAACGGCTCTCCGCAACCGATGCGCATGTTGAGAAGAAGCGTTGCGCGGTCTACACCCGTAAGTCGACCACCATTGGCCTTGAGCAGGAATTCAACTCGCTCGATGCGCAGCGCGAAGCCTGCCTCTCCTACATCACCAAGCGAACTGACTGGCAGCCGGTCGAAGAGAGATACGACGATGGCGGATTCACCGGGGCCAACATCGACCGACCGGCGTTCCAGCGGCTTCTCGCCGATGTCGACGGGCACCGCGTCGACATCGTCGTCGTCTACAAGGTCGATCGCCTCTCGCGCTCGCTGCTCGATTTCGTCAAGGTGATGGAGCGGCTCACCGCCGGGGGCGCCTCGTTCGTATCGGTCACGCAGAACTTCTCGACGGCGGATGCGATGGGCCGGCTCACGCTCAACATGCTGATGAGTTTCGCCGAGTTCGAGCGGGAGATGATCGCCGAGCGCACGCGCGACAAGATCTGCGCCGCACGGAGGAAAGGAAAGTGGACCGGCGGCCCGATCCCGTTCGGCTATGAGGTGAAGAACAAGCACCTCGTCGTGAACGAAAGCGAAGCAGCGATCGTACGCGAAACCTTCGACCTCTTCTTGGACCACCGGCACCCGGCTGTCATTGCACAGTTCCTGAACGAGCGAGGACATCTGCCACGAGCGCCTTCGGGCGGGGCGCGGCGACATTGGACCAAGGCTACCGTGGCTCGGATGGTGCGAAATCCGATCTACGCGGGGCAAGTGAAGTGCGGGACCGAGCTTAGCTCAGGAGAGCACGCGCCCATCGTCACAATCGAGATGCATCAGCGTGCTCGAACGCTGATTGCCGAGCCTAGACGCGATCCACTCAGGGCGCACCCAGGCAACGCCGCGTATGTTCTCAAGGGACTTCTCCGCTGCGCCCGATGCACCGGGGCACTCGCTCCCGGATCCACTCGTCTTCACGGACAAGAGTATCGCTACTACCGCTGTGCCAAGCGCGACAGGAACGGGCGGGGAGCATGTGAGGCCAAGCCCATCTCTGCTCCGGCACTCGAGGAGCATGTGATCGAACAGATCGGAAAGGCTCGCGCCGACACTTTGCGCGTCGGTGCCCAGGAAGCGGCCACTTGGATCGAAGCCGTCCTCGCCAACTTTGCTCAGGCGTGGCTGCTTCTGCCGCTCGCCGATCGACGGCGCGTGCTCCACGTCGTGGTCGATCGCATCGTCGTCGATACCTCGAGCGGCAGGATCGAGATGCATCTGTTCGACTCAAAAACCCGCGCCCGAAGAGCATCGGAAATGAACGCCGGAGTTGCAGCTTGAAGACCGCGGCCTTGCAAGCAGAAACGACCGTCTTCGTCAGTACGGTCGCGCGTAGGCGGCGCAGCGATGCATCGCTGCAGACCTTGAGACAGCAGTCGCGCGTTGCGCGCATGCTCGCTCTAGCTTATCACCTCCAGCGCGCCATCGACAACGGTGTCCTTGCTGACCGCGCGACGGTCGCTCGTGCGTTTGGACTCAGCCGTGCTCGCGTGACTCAACTCCTCGACTTGCTGCTGCTCGCCCCCGACATTCAGGAACTGGTCCTCACGTCGGAAGCGATCAATTCGGTCGAGCCGATGCGGGAGCGCGATCTTCGGGCAGTCTGCCGCGCAAGAAGCTGGGTGGGCCAACGCGAATGCTTTGCCAGGATGATGCCCGACGCGCTGCGAAGGGCTCAGTTGGCCGATCCGAGGCCGGCGGCAGCCGGGTGACAGAATTCCAGCGCGAGGACTGAAAATCCCCGTGTCGGTGGTTCGATTCCGCCCCTGGGCACTTTCAAGCCGACGAAATCACGCAGATCTTCTGGAGCTAAAATCGATTCAGTATCGGCAACGTGCTTCGAGCGTATCCTCTCGAAGCACGGTCCGCCCCGGTTCGTCGCAGGTTGTCGTCCTCGAGCTTGCGCGAACGTTGATGCCGGCGACACGGAGAGACGGAATCTCCGATTGGACGCGGTGCTGGCAGTGGCCGGCTGCGGCGGCTCGAAAAAGTCCGCCACCGGGACGCAGCCCTCGAACCCAGTGCAGCTCACGCTCGGCTCGGTGGTCACTGACCGCGTGGACGCCGGCGGTTCCCTCGACTACGCGGTCCGGCTCGCTCCGGGCGCCCAGGCTGTCGCCTCGCTGATCGACTCGACCGGGGCCGCGACGCTCGCAAGTATCGGATGGGAACGGCGCTGCGATCGGCGGCGGCTCCGGGTGCGGAACCGGCGCATTAACCATCCGTCGCCAACATCAATGTTCGGGAACCTGAGCACGTCCCGAAGGAACGCACGGTCAGCCTCAGCATTGGTGCTGTAGATGATCGAGTGAGCGCCGGTAATCATGGAGGTCCCTATCGGCAGCGAAGGAAAACAACAACAACTTCCTACCAGCGTCGTGGCGGTGGAGGCGGCGCTGGCGGCGGGACCACCAACTCCATCATCCGCATCTGCACCAGTCGCTCGACCGCCGCGCGCACGTCGCTGCGCTGCGGCCCGCAGCCATCCAGCGAGGCAGCGATCTCCGGGATGGTGCGAGGCGCCTCGAGCAACTCACCGAGGTACAGGCCGTCGGTCGGCTCCAGCCCCAGCCGCGCGGCCCACTCGGTCCGGGCCACGTCGAAGGACTTGCGACCCGCCTCGGCCCGCGAACCGACGATGACCTGGCGGTAGTTGAGCCCCGCCTCCCTGCCGGCTGGCGACAGCTGGAAGCGCTGCGATCGGTTCCACTTGGTCCGCGGTGTTCCTGAGTCGGTCCCGCTCACGGTGTTCCTTTCACCGCATGCGCACCGCGGCTGGCCTGCAGATAGTATACCCGGGAAGGAGTCCGCTTCGAACAAGCCGCGGTGAGAGCGTGCCGACTCCCTCGAGCTAGAGGCAACCGTTCTTGCAAAGAACATTTCCGCGCGGACCTTGCTGCACCTGGTTCCGTCGCCGCATTTCGCGCGACCTCGCGCGCGCACCAGAGGGAGCACTGTCTGCGAAATCGTCCTCGCGCCGACGACGTTTGCTCCAACCGGGGCAGCAGCATCGAGTGCCGGCGCTCGGCCCGCATCCCGTCGCGCAAAGCTCGCGCCGGCGGCCGAGATCGCAGGAGAAGCTTCAGCGCAGCGAGCTGGTGCGTTTCAAGTCGATCGCTGCCTGCCCTCCAGGCGTGAGTGGGCCGTGACGAACGACGACCACCTCTGGGTTCCCGCCGATACCGGCTTCGTCGCTGACCGGCCGCGCGACGTCCTTCACCAGCGCCTGGAAATCCTTGCCTTCGATGCCGGTCTGGAACTGCGCAAACCAGTTCGCCGCATCGGCGGCTGAATCCGCCATGCAGTGATGGTAGAGGGTGTCGCCGTAACGCCGGACTCCGAATTCGCGCATGCTTCTCTCCTCACTCGGGCGCGACCAAGGATAAGCGTCGAGCAGGCTTGCGGCTCGCCCGGGCAAAATAGAGACCCGCGCAAGGGCCTACGCCCTCCAGGGCTATCGCGTTGTTCGCCGATGCGTCAGTGCGCGTCTCGGATGGAGGCGGCTCTCCACCAGCCTTCACTGTTGCAATGCTCGCATTGACCCCAGACGCGGTCGATATCCATCCGCTTTCCGTCGCGCTCTTCGATGTGGCTCGGGTGGCGGCTGGTCTCGGTCACTTTTCCGTAGCATCGGGCGCAGCTTGCGATGCCGCGCTCGTCGACGTGACAGTGCGTCGGGTCCACAAAGGCCAGTATATCACCGCAGCTGGACTTCCCCGCTCGGGTCGGGCCCTCGCCATCGGGCGGCGCACCTACCTCGCGCGGTCGATGGCTCCCGCACCGGTATCGAGCGGATGATGAGCGAGGCGCTGCGGTCAGTCCGGCAACGGCTCCAGCAACGCGCCTCGCGCGTGCAGCGTCGAGATGAGGTCGGGCATGGTGTCGCTGCGCTGGAGGACGGTGCCGGCCCTGAAGGCGGCCTCGCCCGCCGGAGTGTTCCCCATCTGCGGCAGAAAGCCCCGCCAGGAGCGAGCCACCCGGAACCTCTTCACCTGCGGGTCGGGCGGCCCGGCCGGCCAGCTGAGCCTCTTGATCACCTCCAGCCCCTCGGGCTGCGCGGCCGCCCTGATCAGGCGGCGCACGGCGTCGCTCGCGCTCGCGTTCAACCGGGCGGCGATAGACCGCAAGTCGCGCTCGTCCGCGTCGTCCAGCCTGACGCTCAGCGTGGTTGCCATGGCTGGAGTTGTATGACAGCCCGTCTGACAGCGCACGTCTCCTGACCAGCGCCCCTGCAGATCGGCCGTGTCACCGGCCGATACGGCCAGCTGGGACGTGCCCGCGATCAGGCTGTAGTTCGAGCCGTCGCACGGGCCATCCACCTGACCTGGTTCGTGAATCAGCTCGGCAGCACGCCACGCCGTGCACTCCGCCACCAGCCCAGATACCCGGTCGGATCGTGCGCGACTCGCTCGTGCCCCAGATGCCGATCTTCTTCTCGCGCAAGAGAGCGCGGGCGTGCGCGTCGGCGAAGAGGCGGAAGTCGACGCCGCTGCTGACGTAGTCGGTCCCGCTCAGCCGGCCCGGCCAGGGCTTCGTAAAGTGCCGCACCACCACGCTGAACCAGAATGGCGAGCCGGTGCAGGTGCTGGTCATGAACCTGCTGGTCCAGGCCCGGCCCCGGTAATGCGGTACTTCAAGTCCTGGACGAAGCTGTCCATCCGGCGATTCGTCGTTGTGCTTCAAGGAGCTTGATCTTGGCTTCCAACGGGTCAGGCGCCGTCGGCGCGCTCATCGGTAGTGGTGCGACGCTCGCTCGTTACGCTGCTCGCGGTGCGGCACGGCCGTGAGGTCATTCGGCACCCGGCCGGCGAGGACGGCGTATCGCAGTCCTTGGCAAAACGGCGTCGCCGAGCGTTGGATCGGGAGTGTCCGACGCGAACTGCTCGACCACGTCGTCGTCTTCAGCGAACTCCATCTGCGACGACTCCTCCAAGAATACATCACCTACTACCACGACGACCGAACACACTTAGCGCTTGCCAAGGAGACGCCTGCAGGTCGCAGGGCCCTTGCGCCAGTCAACTCCGTCTGGGCCGTCGTAGCCGTGCCGCGACTCGGCGGGCTGCATCGTCGTTACGAAGTAGCGGCGTAGGATCGTTTCGGTGCTCGAGACGAATCTCGTCGAGTTTCGCCGAGCGGGCGCGCGACGNNNTTTCGCCGAGCGGGCGCGCGACGACTCTCACTTCTGCCTGGGTGGTCGATTCCCCCCCCCCCCGTCCAGGGCCGAGCTCTGCGACCTCGGGCCCGAGATGCGCCCGATCGCAGCGGCCCCCCCGAGCCCGACGTGCCCGGACGGACAATGGCGAGCCACAGGACTACTCGATCCCCTCCCCTCAAGCCGGCGAAGATCTGATCAGGATGGAGCAGACGTGAGTGAATCTCGACGTGCACGTGTTGCCCATTCCCAAGCGGCGCTGAGTCAGGCTATCCTCCCTTCCGTGCTGCTCTTGGATATCCTCGCTAACGTCGCTTCCGACACCCTCGCAGGGGAAGGACTATTTGCGGCCCTGAGGCGGCAGTTCGTCGAGGATGGGCGCACGACCCCGCTCGACGTGCGCAATGCACTACAACGGCGACGAAGGCAGGCTGCTGCTCTGTCTAGCAGGTCGCTGAAAACCCGAAGTCCCAAAGTGAAGTAGCGCTGCCTGAGATCCACCTGACCACGCCGGACGGCGTCGAGCACGCGCTGTGGCTCGCGCCGGAGCAGACGCAGCTCGAGGACCTGTTCCGCTCCGTCCCCGCGCTCTACGTGGCCGATGGACATCACCGCACCGCGGCCGTCGCGCGCGTGGCGGCGCTGCGCAAGGGAGGCTCCGGCGAGCACGACGCGTTCCTGGCGGTGGTCTTCCCGCACGACCAGGTGCAGATCCTCGCTCCTGCTCGACCTCCGGTGCCGGCTCAGGGAAGGCGGCGCGCGCGCCCAACCGGAAGAATGCGCCATTTTCATTTTCCCCACGACCCGGGCCGCGACCCCGGATCGTCAGCAAGCATGTCATTCGGCGAGGGGACCTTGTGTAGCTCAACCTTAGCGATTTTCCACGCTTGCTGCACGACCCAAGAGAGCGATCGAGCCGCTGCGCCTGCGCCTGAATCTCGGCGAGCATGTCTTCCGGGAAATAGATGCTCTGCTTGCGGGCGTCGTTGGCCGACATTTCTACTCGCCCCCCTGGTTGCCGCGCCCCTCTCCACCGATCACGTCGTTCACCGATGGGAAACGCGTGATTTCACCACGAGCAATCTTCCACGCCTGCTGGACGATTCACGAGAGAGAGAGAGAGAGAGAGCGGTCCTGACGGTTCGCTTCCTCCTGGATCTCCCGCAGCATGTCCTCGGGGAAGTAGAGACTCTGCTTCCTCTTGTCAGTACCCGCCATCGAGTTCCTTCGCGCGGAGGGCGCGCTAGCGAAGTATCACAGATCGGAAAGTGCATCCATGCCCGGTCCGACTGAGAGACACCCTCGAAGTTGCGGGCCGCGTCCTGCGTGGAAGGCGAAACGGTCGGCCTGAGATTCTCCCGCCGATTGACAGGCGCGACTGTCTGCGAGAGTGTCTTCGACGCTCCGGCGAGCCGGCTATTTTGGTCCGCGTGTACCTGACCTGGGGACTGAAAATCCCCGTGTCGGTGGTTCGATTCCGCCCCTGGGCACCACCAAGCCCTCAGCACGATCCGCTCGCGGATGAACTAAAGCGCGGCCTTAGATATCGTCGCGCAGCCGGATCTTGCCGGCCAGCGCAGGGTGGAGCCCGGTCTTGTCGGCGTAGAACGCGCGGATGTGCGCAAGATCCTGGCCCTGGTCGCCGCTGAGCGACAGCCAGCTGGTCACGCCGGCGATGCG
>WNFF01006077.1_pt1 | contig 16577 bp, 17 predicted proteins | sample 5400441 | NCBI WGS metagenome assembly WNFF01 (sample SAMN13153345, study PRJNA577476) | soil metagenome | isolation source: 120 cm saprolite under Douglas fir tree site 2 hole 3 replicate 1 | place: USA:California | collected 2015-04-18 | reverse complement strand
GGCTGACCCGGGACCTCAAACCCGACGACGGGCCGGCCGTCGAGGTGGTCGGGGTCGACGATGCGGCGCGCCGGCTGCCGTACTACGAGTCGGCCCGGGCGACCCCACAGGAGTACGCGGAGCGGATCGCCGCCCGCCAAGCCGCTATTGCCGTGAGGATGCTGGGCTGATGCTGCTCCAGGACAAGGTGGTCGTGGTCTCCGGGGTCGGCCCCGGCCTGGGCCGTTCCATCGCGCTGCAAAGCGCGCGGGCCGGTGCGGATGTTGTGCTCGCCGCCCGGACCGCGTCCCGCCTGGACGAGGTGGCCAAGGAGGTCACCGCGCTCGGGCGCCGCGGCCTGGCCGTCCCGACCGATGTCACGGACGGGCCGGCGGCCGAGCGCCTGGCCGAGACGGCGCTGGCGGCCTTCGGCCACGTCGACACGCTGGTGCACAACGCGCTCGCGATGCCGCCCATCACCGATCTCGCCGCCGTCGACCTCGATGCGGTCCGCGCCACCTTTGACGCGAACGTCGTCGCCGCGCTGCGGATGACCCAGCTGTTCATCCCCGCGCTCGCCGCCAGCGCGGGCTCGGTGGTGATGATCAATTCCATGGTGGTGCGTTATTCGCAGCGCACGATGGGCCCGTACAAGCTGGCCAAGGCGGCCCTGCTGGCCATGGCGCAGAGCCTGGCCACCGAACTCGGCCCGCAGGGAATCCGGGTGAACTCGGTGGCGCCGGGCCATATCTGGGGCGACTCGCTCAAGTGGTATTTCGGCTACCTGGCCAAGAAGCGCGGCGTGGACGCGCAGCAGATCTATGACGAGACGGCGGCGGCGATCGACCTGCGCAAGCTGCCGGAGCCCGACGAGATCGCCGACGCGGTGGTGTTTCTGGCCTCCGGCATGGCCCGGGCCATTACCGGCCAGTGCCTAGACGTCAACTGCGGCGAGTACCACCATTGAGCGCGCGGTGACAACACCGTGAGCCGGAGGGGCGCGGTGGTGCCTGGACTGAGGAGCGACGGAGGAGCGACGAGGGAAGGCGCCGCAGTGAAGGGGGGAATGGGGAGGCGGGCGGGGCCCCGGGAGGCGAGCGGAGGACATAGCGTGAGCGGCGGACGCGACAGCGTCGGCACGGTGGCGGACCTGCACGCGTCGGCCACCAGGATCACCGGGCTGGCGGATTTCGGTGCCGACGACTACCGCGACGGCCTCGCGGTGCTGCTGGAGTCCTACGCCCGGGATGCGGATCTGACCCCGCTGGGCATGAAGGTGAAGCGGGCCTTCCTGCGTGGCGCGCTGGTGGCCAGGCTGCTCAGCGAGGCTGCATGGCAGGCGCACCCCCGGTATGCGCAGATCCGCATCGAGCATCCGGTCTTCGTCACCGGGCTGCCTCGTACCGGCACGACCGCGCTCCATCGGCTGCTTATGGCCGACCCGGCCCATCAGGGCCTGGAGCTGTGGCTCACGGAGGCGCCACAACCCCGCCCGCCCCGGGGAACATGGACTGGCAACCCCGTCTTCCAGCAGATTCAGGCCGTCTACGAGCGGCACCACGTCGAGCGCCCCGAGTTCATGGGGGTCCACTACATAGCGGCCGACCAGGTGGAGGAATGCTGGCAGCTGCTGCGGCAGTCGATGCGGTCCATCTCCTACGAATGCCTGGCGCACCTGCCGGGCTACTCGTCGTGGCTGCGCGGGCAGGACTGGACGGACGCCTACCGCAGGCACCGGCGCAACCTGCAGCTGATCGGCCTGCCCGACCATGACCGCCGCTGGGTGCTGAAGAATCCCAGCCACCTGTTCGCGCTGGACGCGCTGCTCCGGGTCTACCCGGACGCGCTCGTGATCCAGACGCACCGCGCGCCCCGGACCGCGATCGCCTCCGTCTGCAGCCTCGCCGCCCAGGCGTCCGATGGCTGGTCGGCGACGTTCCGCGGGGAAGTGATCGGCCGTGACCAGCTGGAGCTGTGGGTTCGCGGCCTCGAACGCTTCACGGCCGTGCGCGCTCAGCATGACCCCGCGCAGTTCCACGACATCTACTATGACGATTTCGTCGCCGACCCGGTCGGCGCCGTCGAAGCGACGTATGCCCACTTCGGGCTGCCCCTCAGCGGCGCCGCCGCGGACGCTATGCGGAGCCTGCACGCACAAAGCTCCACGGGCGCGGCCGCGGGCGCGCACCGCTACACCCTCGCCGACTTCGGGCTGACCGGCCAGGAGGTCGACGAGCGTTTCGCCGGTTATCTTCGAGCCCACGCCTGACGAAGAACCGGTCAGCCGCTGACGGACGCCACCCCCGCGCCCGAACGTGCCTAAATCCGCACCGGGCATGTCCCAACGACACCAAACCCGCACCGGGCGCAGATCTCGTGCCAGGGCCGGGTGGCGCGATGGGCCACCCGGCCAGCTGGCAACCGGAGCCGGCGTCAGTGGACGCTGGCGTCGTCGAACAGGGTGTAGGTGGGGTCGCCTGGGTAGTTGTCGTCGCGGTTGGTCAGGGTCAGCGTGTAGGAATGCCCCGACGTCACCGCGTGGGTCACCTGCCGCCAGCCGGAGCTGGCCACGCAAGTCCTGCCCAGGACGGCGGTGGTGGTCCCGGTCGTGTTGTCCCGCAACGTGGCGGTCGCCCAGTCATAGGTGACGGTGTCCGGGCAGGTCACGTTGTACCAGAAGGACAGCGAGGTGCCGCTGGCGGTGAAGGTCTGGACGATGTTCGAGTTGCCGTTGGTGGGCGAGGTGGCGCCGGCCCGGGCCGCGAAGGTGCCCGAATGCGCCCCGGTGGACACGATCGAGGTGGACGCGCCGCTGGTGGTCCAGCCGGAGAAGGTGCCGGTCTCGAATCCTCCGTTGGTGATCCCTCCGCCACCGCCGGCGCCTGAGGAACCGATCGTCCAGGTGAAGCTGGCCGATCCGAGGGCGCCGGTGGTGTCCTTGGCGGTCGCTGTGACGCTATACGTGCCCGTCGTGGTGGGGGTGCCGCTGATCAGGCCAGACGATGCGTTGATGGACAGGCCCGGGGGCAGCCCGGTGGCGCTGTAGGTGAGCGTCTGGCCGGAGGCCGAGTCGCTCGCATGGATCTGCAGGCTGGCCGCGGTGCCGGTGGTGCCGGTCTGGCTACCTGGGTTGGTGACCGTCACGGTGTTGCCGCTACCGCCGTTGGTGACGATCGCGTGGCTGGCCTGGCAGGTGCCCGCGCCGCCCGCGCCGTCGTTGCCCCAGGTGGTCTGCATCGCGAAGGTGCCGGTGGACGTGGTGAGGTCGAACGACCCGCCGCTGGTCCCGGGCATGATCCAGGCGCACTTGTCGCCGTTCTCCGCGCCGCTATTGTCGGTGTAGCCGCCGGGCGGGTTCTGGTCGGTGCTGGTCTCCGCGTACTCGTGGCCCTCGACGATGGAGATGCCGTCCTTGGCCCCTCCGCTGCCGGAGTTGACGAAGCCCGCCCCGCAGGAGGCGCCCGCGTCGGTGATGTACGGCAGGTTCGTGAACGCGATGTCGCCGTATGGCGAACTCACTCCGCCGCCGCTGAGGGTGGCGTCGCCGTTGTAGTCGTGCCAGGCGCAGAATCCGTTGGTCAGCCAGCCGTCGGGGTTGGCGCCGTGCGGTGAGATGACGATGTACTGCGCGTCCCGGTTGGCAGCCGCGGTGGTGTTGCCGAAGTGGCCGGCGGCGTTGACCGCCTCCACGCCGAGCTGGTGGCCGGTGGCCGAACCTGGTGAGGCGGTGCTCTCATCGACCCACACGCCGGCCAGGGCGCCGCCGGTCGGGTAGGCGACGTGCTGGGTGTTGCTGGCCGGGCAGGACTGAGCACCGACCGCGACGCCGTCGCAGTACTGGGTCAGCACACCGGACCACAGTTCGCCGCCCGTGCCCAGGCCCTTCATGAGCTGCTGAAGGTAGGGCGCCTCGCCGGAGGGGTCGCCGGACAGGGTCACGTTCCCGTTCGCGTCGGTGCCCTGAGTGCCCCACTGGGAGCCGTAGAAGACCAGGTACACCTTCTGGTGGCCGGTGGTGACCCCGATGCCGTCGATGCCGCCGCCGTAGTTGAGGTCATTCGCCGACAGCGCGTGAATAGCCGGGTGGGCTGCCGCCCAGCTCCGCATCTTCGCGGCCTCAGGAATGGTCGGGATCACGCCATGACGGTAGGCGTGGTGGTAGGCGGGCGAGTAAGGGTTGCCCGTCGTGGGGGCAGGCGTCGTGGCGGCCGTCGCCGCGGTGGCGGTGGCCAGTGTCCCGGCCGCCAGGGCCAGGGCGGCAGACATCGTGAAGCTGCCGCGGGTGATCCATCGCCGGATTGGGGTGCGGAGTGTCATCCTGTTCCCTTCAGCTACGCCAATGGTGAGCGCCGGTCCCGGCTGGTGGTCTGCGGACCGGAGTGGCACGTTGGGTGGTGGTGCCTGCGCGCAAGATAACCGGGTGACAGTATCGCGTCAATGTGCGGCGCAGGATAAGAAATGAAGAATTTACTTGTTTCCGATTGGCACGAGACGGCCTCTGATTAATGGCAGGGCGGCGCCGGATGGCCCAGCGGCGTGGCGCTGTCACGATGCCGGGCGGGCCGGAACCGGAGACAGCGGCCCGGCGTCTAATCCCTGCCTGAGCGCCGCGGCTGGACTCGCCGCCGGCGGCGCCTGAGGACGTAGGAGGAGCGCATGCCCAGCAGATCAGTCCTGGCCATTGCCCTGGTCACGGGGATGGCCTTGGCCACGGCCGCTTGCGGATCGCAGGCGGCCAGCACGACCGCGGGCAGCGGATCGCCTAGTAGCAGGCCAGCCAGCACCGGGCCGGCCAGCAGCAACGCGGCCAGCCCGACCGCTAACGGCGCCTGCAGCGGTAGTGTGCAGCCAGTGCCACCGGGCAGCACGCTGACTCTCGGCAGCCGCGACAACCGCGCCACGTTCTGCATACGAGTCGGTCAGCTGGTGATCGTGTACCTCAACGGCTCGCCGGCCCACATGTGGGCACCCATCCATTCCGATTCGAGCGACCTGAAGCCGACGGCGAACGGTCACCTGATGCTCCGGCTCGGGGTGACGGGGGCGGCTTTCATCGCGGTCCGGCCGGGCATCGCGCATATCACCTCGGCCAGGCCGGTCTGCACGAAGGGACCCGTACGTTGTGACGCCATGATCGCGTTCCAAGTGACTGTTGTTATTGCTGGGAACGCATCGTGATAGCACATCTGTGCGAATATCCTGGGACGCGAGAGTGGTCACGATATTGGACGGCAAAGTTCCTCCCCGAGGATTTCGCGAGGAGCGGTTCCGGGCCTGCCGCGTCGCGCACCAGCCGTCCGCTCACGGACCGCACGCACCTGGGGGTGTCTCGTGTATCTTGGCCGTCGCGAGCGGCCGTACGGAGGGATGGATCGCAAGGCGGAGGAGGAGCCAATAGCGGAGCTGTTGGCGACGGCGACCGGATCTGCTACGAGCGCAGCAGGGGGCAGCCGCCGATGCCGGCCGCAGGTCTAGCGGACAGTAGCCGCCGAGGTGACGACGCTGTGTCCCGCGGACCAGCATGATGGATCCATGTCCGGAACCGAGGATGCCGGAGGCGCGGCAACCACGCCGGCGCCGTTGCTCTTTCTGATCGCCGACACGGGCGGCGGGCACCGGAATGCGGCGCAGGCAGTCGGCCAGGCCCTCGACCGGATGTACCCGGGCAGGTTCGCCCCGGTGCTTTGCGACCCGCTGAGCGGCCCGGGCTCGGCGCGGCTGCTGCGCTGGGTCACCGGCCTGTACGGCCCGGCGATCCGGCTGGCCCCGTGGTTGTGGGGTGCCGCTTATCACGGCTGCAACTCGCGTTCGGCCATGGGGCTGCTGGGGCGGACGCTGCTCCAGCTGGCCGACCGGCCGGCCGCCGATGCGGCCCGGGCCTATCGTCCGGTCGCGATTGTGTCGTTCCACCCGCTCACCGGCATGGCCGCGGTCTCGGCGAAGGACCAGAGTGCACCGGGGGCGGCCGTCGTCACCGTGGTCACCGACCTGGCCACCATGCACGCGGCGTGGCGCTACGCCGACGCGGACTTGATCATCGCGCCGTTGGGCGCCATCTCAGGGCACCACTATCCGCAGCGCCCCGGCGCGCCGTTGGGCGCCGTCTCGGGGCATCGCTATCCGGAGCACCCCGGCGACCGCTGGGCGTCGGCCGGGTCGCCGGTGACCCGCGAGTTCTGGGCCGGCCCGCTCCAGCCGGATGAGCGCGCGATCCTCCGGCGGTCGCTGGGTGTGGGCGAGAACAGGTTCCTTGTCCTGCTGACCGGCGGTGGTGAGGGCAGCGGGGGCATTGCCCGGCGGGCCGTGGCGATCCTGCGGCGGTTCGACGACGTTGACGTGGTCGCTGTCTGCGGGCACAACCTGCGCCTGAAGCGCAGGCTCGACCGGCTGGCGGCACGGTCGGGCGGCAGGCTGACGGTGACTGGCTTCGTCCGCAACATGGCCGACTGGCTGCGGTGCTGCGACCTGGTGGTCAGCAAGGCAGGCCCGGGCACGATCGCCGAGGCCACCTGCTGCGGCGTGCCGCTGCTGCTGACCTCGCACCTGCCGGGGCAGGAGAAGGGCAATACCGAGTTCGTGACTGGCGCGGACGCCGGCCACCATGTGCCGGGCATCCGTCGGCTGATCGCGGAGATCGATCGGCTGCGCGACGACCGCGCCGCCGTGGACGCGATGCGCGCGGCGTCCGCACGGCTGGGACGCCCCGCCGCCGCGGCACACATCGCCGAGTTGATCGCCGACCTTGTCCCGGCCGATGGCGGGAAGGCGCTGCGGCGGGCTCATGGAAAGGCGGCGCTGTGATGGCCGGGCGCGGGAAGGCGCTGCGGCGGGCGGCGGCGGCGGGCGCAGCTGCGGCGGGTCTTGTCCTGCCGGCCGCGACGGAGTTGCGCGTTAAGCGGGCCGCGCGGCCACTGACCGACCGCTGGCAGCAGATTCCGGTGGAGCCCCGCGGCTCGGTACCGCTCGGGATCAGCTTCCGGCCGCTACAGGCGACCGGGCTCGGGCTGGATCCGGAGGCCGCCCTGCGGGCGCTTCTTGCGTACCCCTTCCAGCTGATCCGGCTCGGTGCGTACTGGAACCGGCTGGAGCCCGGGCCGGCCGACTTCCGCTACGGCGAGCTCGACCGCCAGCTCGACGCGGCCGAGCAGGCCGGCAAGCAGGTCATCATGTGCGTCGGCCCGGTGAAGGCGTTCGGCTACCCGGAGTTCTTCGTGCCGCCGCACCACCTGAATCCGCCGCTGCGCGAAGGCGCCCTGGTCACGCCCGATTCCCACCGGCGGCTGCTGGAGGCCGGGACGGCGTTCCTCACCCGCGTCGTGGAGCGATATCGGGAGCGTGACGCGATCATCGCCTGGCAGGTCGAGCACGAGGCGGTCGACCCGCTCGGCATGGAGCACTCATGGCGGCTGTCCGAGGCGTTCGTCCGCGGGGAGGTCGCGGCGGTCCGCGCCGCTGACCCGGGCCGGCCGGTCATGATGAACGGATTCCTACCGACCTCTACGCCGGTCCGGCTGCAACAGTGGTGGCGCACCAGGGACCAGGGCGACTCGCTGTCGGTCGCGCAGCGCCTCGCTGACATCGTCGGCATCGACTTCTACCCCCGGCACGCGCTTGCCGCCGCCGGCCCGCTGACCGTGTACCTGGACGGCAGCCGGGCCCGATGGCAGCAGCAGCGGCGGGAGCGGCTGCTGGAATGGGCCGCCGCTGCCGGGCGGCGGCTGATGATCGCCGAAGGGCAGGCTGAACCCTGGGAGGCAGTCACGACCCCGCCCAGCCCCGCCGGCCGGGCCATGTACAGCTGCCGCCCTGAGGATCTGATCCGGAATTACACCCAGGGCATGCGCTGGGGGCGGCAGGGAGCCTTCGTTATGGATGGATATTTGTTCTGGGGGGCTGAGTACTGGCTGCTCCGGGACCATCAGGGAGACCCAAGCTACCTGGGCGCTTTCGCGCGGATCCTGGAGAACGCCTGACCGGCAGGCACCGCTCAGCGGGTTCGCTCCCGGTAACTGAACACCGCTGTCCCCGCGATCATGAGGATGACGAACAGGACGCCGGTCACCGCCGCGTCCAGCAGCGGGCTGCCGGACACCACCTGGTGGTAGCCCGGCGTCCCGGCGTAGAACGCGGCGCGGGTCAGCTCGACCACGTAGCGCATCGGCATCAGGTGCGCCAGCACGTCCAGGTAGAAAGGGACCCCGCGGAGCGGCACGAGGACACCGCCGAGCACGTACTGCGGGATGATCAGGAACTGGAAGATCTGCATCGCCGAGCGCTGGTTGGGCAGGGCCGCGATCGTGGCGAGGCCGAACGCGCCGCCGAGCAGGCAGCAGGCCAGGCACGGCGCCAGCAGCGCCGCGAGCTGCCCCGGTGACATCCGGACGCCGAACGCCACCGCGAACACCACAATGAAAAACCCCTGGCAGAACGCGACCAGGGTCTCCCCGGCCACCTTCCCGGTGACCAGGGTCAGCCGGGAGACAGGGGCCACGAACAGCTCGCGGGAGAAGTCGTTCTCCCGGTCCTCGACGATCGAGATCATGCCTGCGGCGGCAGACTGGAACAGGCTGGCCGCCAGCACCCCGGTGAACGCGAGCGTCACCGCGTTCAGGCCGGTGACCCGGCCGACGGTGGGCTGCAGGATGGCGCCCAGGCCGCCGATGAGCAGGATCGGGAACGCCAGGTTGACCGCCAGCCGGGGACGGTCGCGCAGCAGCTTGATCACATCGCGCTGGGCGATGACCGCGATCGCCGACAACTCGTGCGTCATGCCGCCCGCCGCCACGGGGGATCCGGTACCCGGCGGCACGCTCATGACCCGGCCCGGTCCAGGGGCCCGGCCTGGTCCAGGGACCCGGCCCGGTCCAGCAGCAGCAGGTAGGCCTCCTCCAGCGTCGGCTCGGCGATCTGGAACCGGGTCAGCTCGGCCCCTATCGCGGCGACGATGCCCTGCGCGCTGCGCCCGTTGAGCGGCACCCGCAGCGGCCCGGCCGGGTCGCCGCCGGTGACCTGCAGGCCGAGCGCCTCAAGATCGCGGCGCAGCCCGGCCCGGTCCCGGGCGTCGAGCACGAGTTCCGGGCTCAGCTGGCGCGCCTTGACCTCGGCCGGGGTACCGCGCTCGATGATCCGGCCCCGGGCCAGCACGCACACCGCGTCCGCCGCCTCCGCCTCCTCCAGGTAGTGGGTCGTCAGGAACACAGTGGTGCCGAGCCCGGCCCTGGCCTCCCGCAGGTAGGCCCACAGGCTGCGCCTGCTCTCCGGGTCCAGGCCCGCGGTCGGCTCGTCGAGGAAGAGCACCGGCGGCCGGTGCATCAGCGCCCGGACGATTTCCAGCCTGCGCCGCAGGCCTCCGGACAGGGCGCGCGCACGCTGGCCCAGGATGTCAGACAGACCCAGCACACCAGCCAGTTGCTGCACCTGGCCGCGGTAACCGGCCGGCATCAGCCGGTAGAGCGGCCGCCACGGGTAGAGGCCGTAGAGAACGGCATGCAGCCTGATGTTCTCCTCAGCCGTCAGGTTGAGGTCGAGCGAGGGCTGCTGGAAGACGATGCCGAGCTCCCTGCGGACCTTCGCCTGCTCGCGCGCCAGGTCACGCCCGGCGATCCGGACCTGGCCCGACGTCGGGGCGAGGGTCGTGGTGAGTACGGACAGCGTGGTCGTCTTCCCCGCGCCGTTCGGCCCGAGCAGGCAGAACAGCTGACCCTCCGGGACGTCGAAGCTGATGCCAGGTGAGCGACCTCAACCGCGGTCATGGCAGGCGCTGTCCCTCGTGCCGCGGCGGGCGGTCAGCAGCCGGCCCGGCCCGCATCGGGTTCCCGCAGCCGGCGGTAGTGGGCGTCGAGCCCACGTCGCCTGGCCAGCCAGGCGACCGGGTGGGTGACCGCGCGGACCAGCGCGGCGGGCAGATACGGCGCGCGCACCTCCCGCTCGAAGTCGCGCATGAACAGCGCGAGGTCGAGCGGGTTGGGCACGGCTCTGGATGCCGCGTGCTGATCTTGAGCCAGTGCGGCGGCGGTTTCCAGCAGCTCTTGCATGTTCAGCGCCGGCTTGCTCTGCACCGCGACCCGGGCAGGCCCGCTTCCGGCGTTGGCGAAGTGGTGCACGGTGCCGGGTGGGATCCGCACGGTGTCGCCCGGGCCCGCGGTCACCCGCCGGCCGCCGACCCGGAACCTCATCTGCCCCGCGAGCACGGTGAAGCACTCCTCCTGCTCGGGATGGGCATGGCTGCTCGGCACCCGCCCGCCCGGGGCGAGCACCAGTTCCCAGTCAAGCACGCTGCCGCCGGTCTCCTCGGCCGACCTGCGGATCGTGATCTGCTCGCCGCTGAGCGGGTTCTCGATGAGGTGTCCGACGGGCGCCATGGCCGCCTCCTGGTCAAGTGATGTCCCCTCTGCACGGTAGTACGCGCGGGTAGTGCGCGCGGCGACCGCCGAGATCGCCACGGCCACGCCCATGGCACATGAAGCCTGCCCGGCCTGCGCGGCAATGTCGTCGGCCGGGCGGCCCGTCGCAGGTCGTCTTCTGAGGCAGCGCGCGGCGCGTCCGCTGCGTCATCGGATGTACCCGGGCGTGCTCAGGTGCCGCCGCGGAGCCGATGCCTCCTGGCATCAAGGGCGCGTACCGTCATTGGTAGTGATGACCAGACCTGACCTGCCTGAACACCGGCCGCATGGTCCCCGGCCCGGCGGGGCAGCCGTCCGGCGGTGGGCCACCGACGTCGCGATAGCCGTCGCGGTGATCGCGGTGCAGATCGGAGGCACGAACGCCGCGGCGTTTCACTACCCTGGTCACGCCCGCGCCGGGATCCTGGCCTACGTCCTGCTCGCGCTGGGCGGCGCCTCCCACAACATCTCGGTCATCAATGTCCAGGCGAACACGGCGCTGCATCTGATGGACCGTCAGCCCGAACGCGCCCGCACGGCGCTAGTGACCATCAATGACGTGAGCAAGCAGGCGCTGGTCGAGATCCGCTCGGTGCTTGGTGTCCTGCGCGGCGTGGACGAGAGCGCACCGCGGCGTGAAGTGGTCGCTCTCATCGCCTCGGGCTGTCCAACGAGGAGATCTCCCGCAAGATCTACGTCAGCCCGTCGACGGTGAAAACCCACGCCGCCCGGGCGATGACCAAGCTCGGCGCCAGGGACCGGGCCCAGCTGGTCGTCTTCGCCTACCGGACGGGGCTGGTCCGGCCGGGCTGGGCCGACTGACCTTCACGGACGCCGGGCAACTCCGCACCACAGCCACCGGGAGCCGTCGGTGTCCGCCATCGCAACATCTTCCGCGCCCCAGATACCCGCATAAGAGAGACCCGGCTGGGCGCCCTCGTACGGTGGCACCAGTTCCAGCCCGGTGAAGAACCGTTCCACCTCGGCCTTCGAGCGGAAGTAGAGCTGTTCGGTCGCGGTGTCGAATACGGTGCGGAATCCCTGTACCGCGCGCGGGGACTTGTGGTCGTCGCTGAGGTGCGACAGTGAGAGATAGCTGCCGGGCGCCAGCTCGCGCACATAGCTCGCGACCAGTCCCCAGGGGTCCGACCCGTCGGCCACGAACATCATGACCCCCGTCATAAGCAGGCCCGTTGGCTCGGCGAAGTCGATCAGCTCGCGCAGCCCGGGATCGCCCAGTATCCCGTCTGGATCGCGCAGGTCACCCAGGATGACCTTGATGGTGCTGGTGTCGGCCAGCAGCGCCTCGCTGTGCAGCCGGACCAGGGGGTCGTTGTCAACGTAGACGACCCGGGCACCCGGAGCGACCTGCTGCACCACCTCGTGCGTGTTCCCCACGGTGGGCAACCCAGACCCGATGTCGATGAACTGCCGGACCCCGCGCTCGGCTATCCACTTGGCCGCCCGCTGATGGAACCCGCGGTTTGACCATGCCGCATCCCTGATCTCGGGCACGGCCTGCATGATCTGCTCCGCCGCGGCGCGGTCGGCTGGGAAGTTGTTCTCGCCTCCTAGAAGGTAGTCGTAGATCCGCGCCGGGGACGGTATACCCGGATCCAGTCCGGGCGGGACCTGATCGGCTTCAGTCATCTCGCCTCCACGAACACAGCTTGCTCACAGTCTGACACGCCTCGTGCTATTCACGAACTGCGAGATCTAATCTGAAGCCTCCCACATTCCGGGGACGCCGCGTCCCGCGATCAGCCTGGCGCTGAATGCCTGGTAATGAGCCGGCTTAGCTGCGAGCCAGCATTGCTGTGCCGGGCTGGTGCGGATGGCCGCCGGGCGTCCAGGTCATGCTCATCCCGTTCGAGCCGGACAGCGTCAGGAACAGCCGCGCCTTGACCACGCAACCCGGGTACACAGTGCTGGTCGTCGTCGCCATCGCGGTCATGTTAGCGCCCGCGGCCTTCTGCACGACCAGGGTGCCCGAGCAGCCGAGCGACGGAGCGCTATAGCTGCCGTCCCGGCCCGCGGCCGGGATAACCAACTCGACCGTCCAGCTAGGGGCCGTCCACCCGGGCTGGCTCACGGTGCCGCTCCAGGTCCCGCCGAAGGCTGCCCGGCCGGACGGCGGCGGGGCGGACGGGCTGGCCGCCGGGCTGGCCGCGGATGGCGGTATCGCTGGTGCCTGGGACGCCAGGGAATCCGGCCGCGGCTGGGCTGGGGAGGGCGACAGGTCCGGCCCCGACAGCGGCGAGGCGACCAGCGCGCCTTTCGCGGCAGCCGTGCGATGCGCCCGGACTGCAGGACCTCCCGAGCCGTGGGCGGCGCCGGCTCGCGGCCGGTGGTCCCCGGCGTCTGGGGAGGTCAGGTGGGGCAGCACGGCGATGACGACGGCCGCCGCAGCCACCAGCGCGGCAGCGGCGGACCAGCCGACCACGGCCTTTATCGGTGCCCTCGGTGCCCTCGGCTGGTCATCGCCGGGCGCACGGCCAGCAGATGACGTTCCCGGCGGCTCAGGTATCCCGGCCGCGAGCAGGACCGCCTGTCCTCCGGCCAGCGGCCGGGCGACGCCGGGCTGATCCGGTCCGGCGGCCGCGGGCTCCGGCTGCGGCGCCCCGGGCGTGGAGCCTTCCCCGGCGGAGCCCTCCGGCTGCGGCGCCCCGGGCATGGCGCCTTCCCCGGCGGACCCCTCCGGGGGTTCGCGTACCTCGCCGGAGAAAGTGTCCTCACCCTCCGAGCCTGAGCCGGAGTAACTGCCATCGCCAGGAAACGTCGACTCCCCCGCCGACGCATCGTGCAGTCCGCTCCCGATGCCGGGGATGAGCGGGGCGATGGGCCCCGCCGCGACAGCCGACACTGCCGCCGGCAGCCACGACCGCTCGAACGCGAGCGCGCCGTCGGCGGTCCGGGCCCGGCAGGTGTCGATGATCTCACGGGGCTGCGGCCGCAGCGCCGGGTCTTTGGCGAGGCAGCGCGCTATTAATGGCCGCAGGTCCGGTGGACAGCCGTCCAGGTCCGGTGCCTCGTTGAGCACCCGGTAGAGCACCGCGAGCGCGGCGCCCCCACCGAAGGGGGGACGTCCGGCGGCCGCGTATGTGGCCAGCGAGCCTAGCGCGAACACATCGACCGGTGGCGTAGTTGGCTGGCCACGGGCCTGCTCAGGAGCCATGAACCGGGGCGAGCCGACCCGGATGCCGCTGCGGGTCAGGGCGGGCGCGGCGGCGGCCCGGGCGATGCCGAAGTCGATGACGCGCGGGCCGTCGGCGGCGAGGATCACGTTGGATGGCGTGAGGTCGCGGTGGACGATGCCGGCCGCGTGGATCGCCTGGAGGGCCTCCGCAATACCGGCGACCAGCAGGAAGACGCTTTCCTCTGGCAGCGGGCCATGATCGGTGACCGCTCGGCGCAGGGACATGCCCGGCACGTAGGCAGTCGCGAGCCACGGCTGCCGGGCGTCGGGGTCAGCGTCGAGCACCTGTGCCGTGTACAGGCCATGGACGCGCTGCGCGGCGAGGACTTCCTGGCGGAACCGGTCCCGGAAGTCCTCGTCGTCCCCGAACTCCGCCCGCACCACCTTGATCGCCACCGGCCGCCCACCCCGCGTGAAGGCCAGGTACACCCGCCCCATGCCACCCGCACCGAGCCGGGCGCGGAGCTGGTAGCCGGCGACTTCGCGAGGATCGTCGCCGGTCAGCGGCTCAACCAACCGAACCCACCTGCCTCCAGCCGGTCCACGGCCGGACCGCCGGCGTGGGTCGGTGCAACGGCCTGGCCACCATAACGATCTATTAGCCAGGAAAGCGTGCTACCCGCGGATACGCCACTTCCGCACGTGAGCGCTAGATTAACTCCGTTTGCCCGCAGGCCTGACCCGGACCCGGTATTTGTCACAGCTCTCCGACCCTCCCCGGCGCTGAGAAAAGGGCCGTCCAGCCGCCCCGAAGATCCGCCGGGGTATCGGTGGTCTGGAGGAGGTTGACCGCCTACCGGACGCCATCGCGTTGTCCATACACTGCCAGTGTGTCGTCCGGTGATGCGGGTTCGTTCGAGCTGGGAACCGATGGTCCTACGACGATCCTCGTCGGCGTCGACGACTCCACCACGTCGCTGCGAGCTGCCTCGTACGCGGGAGGGCTCGCACGCCGGCAGGGTGCCCGCCTCACCGCGGTCTACGTTGCCCCGGTCGGGTCTCCGGCCGCGGCGGCTCCCGGTGGAGCCGCACTGATCGTGGCGCAGCGCGATGCATATGACGAGATTGCCAGCGACATGCGCCGCCGGGCCGCAGAGGTGTCCCGCGAGCTGGGCATCTCAGTGAACGTCGTCGCCGCCCGTGGTGACCCGTTCACCGAGCTTTCCCGCGTCGCGGACGAAATCCGTGCCGACGCGATCGTCGTCGGGGCGTCCACCAAGGCCGGGCACCGGCTGATCGGCTCGCTGGCGGTCCGGCTCGTGCGGGCCGGCAAGTGGCCGGTCACCGTGGTGCCCTGATCCACAGGCCCGGGTCGGTCAGAACAGGTCGTTGCCGCTGGGCAGCTTCTCAGGCTGGGTGAAACGGCGTCCCAGTGCTCGGCGAGCTTGCCGTCCTCGACGCGGAAGAGATCATAAAAGGCAGTCGGCTCGTTGTGGAGGGTCCCCTCGGAAATGGCTTGCCGGACGAGGTCCTTCTGAGACATGTGTGCGCTCTTTCATCGCGGTACATGGCTGTTGGCTCGAGCGTGGACTGCATGACGAACGCTAGCGACGTCATGATCACTTGAGCTACGGTCATTACGACGAACCTGGGCACCTGTCACTCGTGCGGTTGGACAAGTCAGCCTCCGCTCCTATGTTCTGCTGCCTGTATGTCCTGCTGCCTGGTCAGTATCCGTATCCGTGGCCGGTAGAGCTGGTTGACGGGCTCGGGGCGGGCGCGGCGCCACCGGAGACGGTGATCTCATGCCATACCCCGCCGGACAGGTTGAGCCCGTTTCCCTTGGCCTGCCCAGGGGCGGTGTCGCCGACGTAGGTGTACAGGGGGTGCCCGGCGTAGGTGGCCTGCGTCGAGCCGTCCGACCGCGTGATCGTGCCCAGCTGGCCGGTAACACCGGAACCGGCGGTCACCGGGCCCTTCACCGGCGGCCAGTAGGTGGCGCACGACCCGTTGCAGTTCGACTTGGTGGAGGTGTCCGGGACGAACCAGTACACGGTGAGGCCCTTGGCGTCGGTCAGCACCGTCGCGCCGCCGATCTTCGCGGTATTCAGGGCCGCGGCCGACGAGCCCGCGCTCGACGACGGGGCAGCGGCCGACGTGCTGCCTGAGCCGGCTGAGCTGCCCGTCGACGTGCTCCCGCACGCCGCGGCAATAAGTGCGACGGCGGCCAAGCCCGCCGGCGCCCACCATCTGTTATGCATCGCATTTCTCCGTTTCCAGGGGATGGACCATCTACCCAGATCACGTAGCGCCTGGCCGGTCCGTTCACGACGCATTGCAGACGCCCAGGCAGATCCGCTGATGAGAACGCGTATTCGCGGCCCGATCCCCGTGTCCCGGCCTGAACCGCAGGGGAAGCCGATCCGGACGGAAGGGTGATCCGGACGGAAGGCTGTTGCCCATGTCGATCCGGCCGGAAGCCGTTCGTGTAGAGGGTGAGAAGCCGGCACGGCGCCGGCAGCGCGTCAGGAGGAACCGAAGTGAAGCAATACCTGCTCAGCGTGTATCAGCCCGATGGGGATCCTCCGCCGCCCGAGGTCTTGGAGACGGTGATGCGGGACGTCGGCGCCTGGGACCAGGAACTCAAGGCCGCCGGTGCGTGGGTCTTCACCGCAGGCCTGCATTCTCCGGGCACGGCGACCGTGCTGCGGCCGCAAGACGGCAGCGTGCTGATCACCGATGGCCCGTTTACCGAGGGCAAGGAGCACGTCGGCGGGTTCACCATCATCAAGGCGGCTGATCTGGACGCCGCGCTGGAATGGGGCCGTAAGCTCGCTCGGGTGACTACCCTGCCGATCGAGGTGCGGCCGCTGTCCGACACGGCCGGGGACTGAAACCTGGCGTGCTGGCCCCCACCGCCCCGCAGATCGAGCGTGTGTTCCGTGAGGAATACGGACGCGCGGTGGCCGTCCTGGCGGGTGTCTTCGGTGACATCGACGTTGCCGAGGAGGCGGTCCAGGACGCGTTCACCGCAGCGGTGCGGCGATGGCCGTCCGCCGGGCTGCCCCCGAGCCCGGCGG